>Ga0302046_10006682_pt1 | contig 10047 bp, 7 predicted proteins | sample RVTome_11_FD_200261 | JGI IMG/M metagenome (GOLD analysis project Ga0302046, IMG submission 200261) | Soil microbial communities from uranium-contaminated site in the Upper Colorado River Basin, Wyoming, United States - RVT147D111 (version 2) ... | reverse complement strand
GTCCCGTTATCTTCCACAAATTCCCCTACGTGGGCCGTGTGGGTGGCGACTGTTTGAAGATCGACGTTTGAACGAAATCCCCTTGCGGCAATTTCGATGGCGTCAGCACCGCTCACCCTGATAACCGCCAATCCGCCTTCACCTATTGAGGTCGCAATTGCAGCAACCGTCTCGGCCGCATTTCGGTTTGTCACGGAGATCCTCTTTCTTGAATTCTGGACGGGCGTTCAATGTACGAAATCAGCCAGGGAGAAACAACGAAACCCGTGTTGTGCCGGGCGGGATAAAAAACAAAACCCCGCCAGGGGCGGGGTCAAAAACGTTTGATGGCCGGAGAATGGTCAGGTTTTCTTGTTCATCCGCGGGATGTCGCCGAGTTTGCCGAAAACCCCGCCGCGGTTTTTCCGCTTCTGATCCGCCTTTCGTAACGGCTCACCTTCGTGCTGTTTGTTGATATACATCTGTTGTCCGATCGAGAGAAGGTTGAACACGAAATAGTAGAGGTTCAGTCCGGCCGGAAAACTATTAAAGAGCAATGTCATCATCACGGGCATCATCCAGACCATTGCTTTTTGCCGGGGGTCCTTGACGGTCATCTTCTGCTGAATGAATGTCGTTATCCCCATCAGGAGTGCCAGCCCACTGACCTCCTGAACACCGAACAGGGGAATTGTGAAGGGAAGAGTAAAGATCGTGTCGGGGACGGACAGGTCCTCGATCCACCAAAAGAATCCGGCCTGTCGAAGTTCGATTGCGGAACGAAACACATTGTACAGGGCAATCAGGATCGGAAACTGCAGGACGAGAGGGAGACATCCTCCTGCGGGATTCACACCGTACTCGCGGTAGAGATTCATGATCTGCGCGTTCATCTTCTGCGGATCTTCTTTGTGCTTCGCCCGAATCTCCTCCATCATGGGTTGCAGCGCCTGCATTTTCCTCATCGACTTCATGCTGCTCTTGGTGAGGGGATACAGAACGACTTTGATGATAATCGCAAAAATTATAAGAACTATACCCCAGTTCGGTATAACGCTGTGAAGAATTGCAAACACCGGCAGCATCAGATACACGGAGATCGGCCTGACAATCCAGCTCCAGCCAAGATAGATCATGTTCTCAAGACCGGCATCATACGATGACAGAAGGTCGTAGTCGGCCGGCCCGAGAAAAACAAGAAACTTAGTCTGTTCCTGGGAGCCTCCCTTGAACGGCATTTCCGCTATGAGGCTGTACTTCTCTGTAACGCCGTTGTCGGGCGCTGTGTGGCGGGTACCGCCAAGATACACCGCATTCGTCTCCCTTTCGACAGGTAGAAGCGCCAGGGCAAAATATTTGGTGTTCGTTGCCACCCATTCGACCTTTCCCTGGTGGTCCGCTTCGACCGTCTCTCCGACCGTTGATGCGTCCAATTCAATGTGCTCTCCCGCGGCATAGAGGTGTGCGGCGCTAAAATTTGCTTCATCGACGCTGTTCCGTTCGGCAAACCGAAGTCCGGACTCCCAGGCTAACTCGTATTTGTAATTTGCAATAACCCCCGAAAGTCCGCGAAAAATAACTTCGACATCAAAATCGTATGAGCCGTTTCTGAACCGGAAGATCTTTATGAGCTGCCCGCCATTCGAAGCCGGCAAGACCATCCTCAGTTCACGTTCCTCTTCTCCGGAAAGCTCGATCGTACGCGGGGTTGGGACATCAAAGTAAAGGTCTCTTGTGTCCACGAGCTTCCCATCGGAAGTCATGAATCTCACACTCAGTTCGCCTTTGGATTCATAGTCCACAAGTTGAACGGGCGATCCTGCCCACGTTTTGAAGTTCTTAAGCTCCCATTCCTGAAGAAGGCCACCTTTGGTTGTCAACTTGGCCCGATAGAGGTCGGTTTCAACCATTATGACTTGTTCTCTCCCCAAGGCCCTTTCCTGAAAGTAGGTACCGAACTCATCTTTTGGGCTTTTGTCTGTCTTTGGGTCCAGGGCCCGATCGTTAAGCCGGGCAGTCGGTTCCACGGGTTTCACGGCAAGCGTGTCCACGGATTCCGCTGAGCCCGACTTCTCGCCCGGAGGGGGCGGGGTAGGGGCATTCATGTACATCCACGCCATCAAAATCAAGAAGATCACAACAAAGCCTAATGTCGCCTGTCGGTCCATTTACTTGTTTCCTTTGCTTGGAGTCTTCGCGTGTGGGACAGGGTCATAAACGGGATGCCTGGAAAATGGATGACACCGTAAAAATCTGCGAATTCCTAGTATAAAGCCTCTTGCGGCGCCGTGTTTCTGAACAGCCTCGGCCGCGTACTCTGAACAGGACGGGTGGTACCTGCAATGATTGAACGCAAGAATGGGGGAGAGGGCTGCCTGGTAAGCGTTGATCAAAAGGATTAGTATCTTTCTCATTGCTGAATCTTCTTTCTTAACAGCGCAAGCAACGCTATCATGTCTTTTTCGATCGCCCGGCAATCAACCAATGACGGCGATTCGACCTTGTCTCCTCTGTAGAGAAAAACCACTTCGACGTTGTTATTCGTTTCTGTTCCGATTGTGGATTTATGAATACGATAAGCCTCGCGGAGACACCGCTTAACCCGGTTTCGGACGGCTGCTTTACGAATCATCCGGGTAACTGAGAATCCTACGCGTGGCGCAGCCGAAGGGCTTGAGGGTGCGTAGAATGCCTTGATAGACCCCGAGGAGACCGGTTTCCCCCGGCTGAGCACGTTCGAGAAGGCCTTGTGGCCCCGTAAGATTCCCACTTTTGGCAGACTAAGCACACAAACCCCTGCGGCTAGCGCTCGCTGCTAACACTAAGTTTGTGACGGCCTTTTGCCCGCCGTCGGCTCAACACCTTGCGGCCGTTCTTTGTCGCCATTCGGGCCCTAAACCCGTGGGTATTCTTCCGTTTACGCTTGTGGGGCTGAAATGTACGCTTCATTGAATCTCCCGGTTTTTCACTGAAAGATTTCTAATGTAGAAAAAACTTGTCCGATATTCAACTGATGGAAACCTCCGGTGGTGGGCTACTAGCCCATTACCAAACTTCAGCATCGTGTGGACCCGTTAAACGCAAAATCAGGAGCCGTTCGCCATTGGTCGTGCCGCGGGGGGATTTTTTTGATCCGATTGTAATTTTTCCGCTTGCGTTACGGTGGGCCCTATGTTATAATAACTCCCCGCCTTTCCGGATCTGTGCCTGTGAATAAGCTGTGGATAAGCGTGAGAGACGGCAGAATGGGTCACGGGGGCGCAGTTAGGGCACTTTTCGGTTAGCCCACCCTTCTGTTGATAACATGGTGAAAGCCGTCGTGTCCCTGATAGAATTCAATGTCTTCCAACACCCGCTTCATGTTGATAATTGCATCCAGCCCTGTAACCGCTTGGTTTTTTGTTTTTCCACGGCGTGGACAAGGTTGTTGATAAGTCGTTCATGTCATCGCAATTTTTTTCCTGATCATTTACTATGAGCCTCCAGCCTGCTGTTGCCCATGACAATCTCTCCAATGGAACTCCTCACCGTATTTGGGACGAGTGTCTCGGACGAATCCGCGACGAGGTAAGTAGCCTGAGTTTCAAGACTTGGTTTCAGCCGATCGTCCCTGTCAAACTGGAGGGCCTCGAGCTGACTGTTAAGGTCCCAAGTCAGTTTTTTTACGACTGGCTTGAAGGACACTACAGTGCTCTTATTCGTTCGTCGCTGACAACGATTTTAGGTGAGGAGGCCAAGCTCTTTTATTCCATAGCCTCTGAAGAAGCGCAGGATCTTCTTGTCGAGGCCGTACAGGGACACTACAATGCCCCCGAACTTCCGGCCCGGCCGGAGCAGGTCCCCTCACATTCCTTCCCTGTGCGGATCAGTGAGCGTATTTCCGCCATTCAGAGTAACCTGAATCCCCGGTACACGTTCGACAACTTCATCAAGGGCGACAGCAATCAGCTCGCCCGGGCCGCTGCCATGGCCGTGGCAAATAATCCCGGTGGAACTTCCTTTAATCCCCTGGTAATTTACGGCGGCACCGGTCTTGGAAAGACCCACCTCATGCACGCCCTTGGCAACTACGCCCTGGTTTCCGGAAAGGCCCGCCGCGTGGTATATGTTTCCAGCGAGAAGTTTACGATCGATTTTGTCGAGGCCATTCAAGCGGACAAAGTGAACGAGTTTTCTTTATTCTATCGATCCGTCGATATGCTTGTCGTTGACGATATTCAGTTTTTCTCCGGTAAGGAAAAAACCCAGGACAATTTCTTTCATACATTCAACACGCTTTATCAGTTGGGCAAGCAGATTGTTCTTTCGTCCGATGTGCCTCCCAAGGAATTGAGGGGGCTCGATGACCGCCTTATCTCCCGCTTTCAATGCGGGCTAACTGCTGATGTTCAACCCCCGGATCTCGAAACGCGCATCGCTATTCTGCGAAAGAAAAGTGAAGAAAACAGCCTCGACCTTCCTGCCGACGTTCTAGAATTTGTTGCCGCAAACGTCACAAGCAATATCCGTGAACTTGAAGGCTGTCTTATCAGTCTTTTTGCACGCGCCTCGCTGGAAAACCGCGAAATTAACGTTCACTTGGCCAAAGACGTGCTCCGTGTCGTCGTCAACGAGCTCAAAAGCCCTTTATCTATTGAACAAATCCAACGAAGTGTCTGCGATTTTTACAGTCTTCCCCAGGATCTCCTCAGGGCAAAAACCCGTAAACAGGAGGTCGTTACGGCACGACAGGTTGCAATGTTTCTCGCCAAAGAGCTGACGAACGCATCTCTCAAAACGATCGGCCTTCATTTTGGCGGCCGCGATCACAGCACCGTCATTCATGCCTACCAGGCCGTCGAAGACCGGATAAATACCGATCCTGTCTTCAGACAAAACGTTGAGCAGCTGCGGCGCTACCTCCAAACTAATCACTCCTGACCTCTTCGCGTTTTTGTTCCGTCTTCCTGTGTGGATATCGCGTTCGTATCCATGTGAATTGTTGTGACTGTGATGTTCCTTCCACAGCCTCTTCCGGCATATTGCGATGAAACTCCATCCTCATGTTAATAAGCTGTCATTATTCCACCCTCTCCCAACACCTGGCAACACTCACATTTGCCTGTCCCCATGTCCTGGTCACTTTTTCCCGGCAATTATCCACAGTATCCACACCTTTATTATTAATCTTATCTTTTGTTTTCTGTACAATATTAAGTTAGATACCAATAAGGACTTAGCGGAGACCAACCCACCATCTGCCTTGTTGTGTCTAGAGAAACTTTTTGGTAAATTACGATGCTTTCTATCCGAATCCTTCCTTACAAAGGAGTGCCTCGATGAAATTCACCGTAGCAAGCAGCGAGCTTCAAAAGGTGTTAGCCAAAATCATCGGTGTTGTTCCGACAAAATCCACACTTCCGATTTTGGAAAACATCCTTTTTGAGCTGAAGAAAAACACGCTGCGGCTCTCCGCGACGGATCTTGAGGTTTCGATGTCGGCAACCATGGAGGTGAAGGGAAACGAAGACGGGTCCGTCACCGTGCCGGCAAAACGGCTGATGGAAACAATTCGTACGCTTGCAGACGTCAGTATTATTTTCTCCGCGGACCTTTCCTCAAATAAGATCAAACTGATCACAGAGACGGGTGAATACACTCTTCTGGGCGAGTCGAGCGAGGAATTTCCAAGTATTCCGCAATTCAAGGGTGAAGAAAAAATTGTTGTGGAAGGGAACGTCTTGCGGAGAATAATCAGCCGGACAAGCTTCTCGGTCAGTGCCGACGAGTTACGGCCGGCCATGACGGGAGTCCTGTTCCAGGTCACGCAAAAGGAACTAAGAGCCGTGGCCACCGACGGCCACAGGCTTGTGCGTTTCAGTTATCTCGGATTAAAACAAGCCCAGATGAAAAAAGACATCATTGTGCCCGCCAAAGCGCTGAATTTGCTCTCCAGGACATCGGAAGAGGCGGAAAGCACAATTCTGGTCGATGCGAGCCATATTCAGTTTTCCTTCGGAAACATAGTTCTGACATCGCGGCTGATAGAGGAAACGTATCCGAATTATGAGTCGGTCATTCCGCTTGATAATGAAAAAACCGTCAGCATCAACCGGGAAACGCTTCTGGCGTCTGTGCGTAGAGTCGCGCTGTATTCGAGCTCTACGACACATCAAGTTCGGTTTTCGGTGAAGAATAACGAGCTGCGCATCGCGGCGGAAGATGTCGATTTTGGCGGTGAAGCGCGAGAAAAAATGGCCTGCAAGTATTCGGGGGATGAGTTGGAAATCGGCTTCAACTCCACCTACGTCATCGACATCCTTTCTCACATCGACGCTGAAGAAGTAGCCTTCAAGCTGAGCACGGCAGTCCGGGCGGCCATTATTTCGCCGACCGCACAAAAGGAGAACGAAGATCTTCTTATGCTCGTCATGCCGGTTCGGTTGAACGTCTAGCGCCTTTCCTTGAACGAAATTGACGCAGAGATGCCGATAGCCCCGATGTGCCGGGGCTATCGCATTGTAAGTGAGACGATCTGATGCGGGTGCAATCGGTTGAAATACAGAAATTTCGCAATCACGGGCGGACAACCCTCATTGCCGCGGAAGGAATCAATGCCATTACGGGAGACAACGGGGAAGGAAAAACAAACATCATCGAAGCAATCTCGTATTTGTGCCTTACAAAGAGCTTTTATGCAACAAGCGACGGGGTCACGTTGCAGAAGGATCAGGAAGAGTTCAGAATTAACGGAGCGTTTACCGCGGATAACGGAGCAACCCATCGTGTAGAGGTACGTTATGACAAAACGACCGCTCGAAAAACGGTTTTGCTGAATAACAACGCCATCGAGACTCTTTCCTCGATTATCGGCGAGTTTCCGGTTGTTGTGCTTTCGCCCGAACAGAACGGAATCACATTCGGCGCGCCGACAGAGAGGCGAAAATTCCTGGACATGGTGATTGCCCAGGCCAGCCGCGTATACCTGCGGGAGTTGTTGGAGTACCGAAAAATCCTTCGGCAACGGAATAAAATCCTACTGGACGCAAAGCTTGCGCGGAGAGACTGTTCGGAAATTATCGAGCCGTGGGATCAAAGCCTGATCGAGAGCGGCGCGAGCCTTACGCAAAGACGATGGCTCTTTGTACGGGATTTTCTTCCTGGTGTCATCACGGCCTATAAGAAGATTGCCGGGAGCGGGGAGATACCTGGAATGGAATATTTGCCTTCGGTGCGCTCCATGGCACCGGAAAGCATTGACGCCATCAAAAGGAGCTTTGAAGACGAATTAAGAGCACGGAAAGACGAAGAACGAAGAACCGGGGTAACGGCGGTCGGTCCCCACAGGGACGAGGTGGAGTTTCAGGTGGACGGAATGACCCTCAGAAAATTCGCCTCTCAGGGCCAGCACAAAACATACCTGGTGGCCCTTAAGCTTGCGGAAGTCGGTTATCTGAAAGAATCCTGCAGGGAGAACCCCATCCTTTTGCTGGACGACGTTTTCAGCGAGCTGGATGTCCACCGCGCGGGCCGGCTTGTGCTGGAAGTACAGAGCGCCGGTCAGGTGTTTATTACATCGACGGATCTAAGGTCGTTTCCGCGGAAATTCTCCTGGCGGGGGAACAACAGGAACTTCAATGTTACAGGCGGATCCGTTGCTGAAAGAGGAGGATTGGAGCACGTTCATGAGGCCGCTGGGAACAGCAATAACTGAGCTTGTCCGGAACCTTGGCATCGGAAAGAGGATCAGGGAATACGATGCGGTGATGAAGTGGGACGGTATTGTGGGTGAACAAGTGGCAAGGGTGACTGAGGCAAAAAGCATCAAACAGGGGGTCTTGGTTATAAAGGTCAGCAACGGACCATGGAGAAACGAACTCCAGCTGTTGAAAAAGGACATCATTCGGAACCTGAACACCTCTCTGGGAGAAGAGATAGTCACCGACATTCATTTCGTTTAATGTAAAGGAAGCAATGGGAAAACGAACGCAGACAGAAGAGAAGAAGGGCAAGAACGTCAAGCCCGCGCAGAAAGGCAACGGTCAAAGGGAGTACACGGCCGAGGACATCACCGTTCTTAAGGGCTTGGAGGCGGTGCGGCGCCGCCCGGCCATGTATATTGGGGACGTGAGCGCGCGCGGACTTCATCATTTGGTCTATGAGGTCGTTGACAACTCCATCGATGAGGCTCTGGCCGGATTCTGCAAAAACATCCGCGTCACGCTCAACGCTGACGGCTCGGTGACTGTCGAGGATGACGGGCGTGGAATCCCGACGGACATTCATGCAGAAGAAAAGCGTTCCGCGCTGGAAGTGGTTATGACGGTTCTGCATGCGGGGGGGAAGTTCGACAAAAACACCTATAAGGTCTCCGGGGGACTGCACGGCGTCGGAGTTTCTGTTGTCAACGCTCTCAGCGAATGGCTGGAAGCCGAGGTACGCCGCGACGGAAAGACGTTCTATCAAAAATACAAACGGGGTGATGCTGTCGCCCCGGTGAAAATGACCGGGAAAGCGGAGAAGGGAAAAACCGGAACGCGGGTGACCTTTCTGCCCGATGGAACAGTTTTCAAGAACCGGTCCTTCAAGTTTGAGACACTGGCCGAGCGGCTCCGGGAACTCGCGTTTTTGAACTCAGAGGTGACCCTTGCCATTGCCGACGAACGTTCGAAAACAAAAGAGGAAGAGACATTCCGATTCAAAGGGGGCCTGGTTGAGTTTGTAAAATACATCGACGCGACTCGTCCGCCGATCACAAAAAAGGTTTTTTATGCGAAGGGCGAGGACAAGGATGAAAACGGCCGCGCGGTTGAGGTGGAGGTGGCTATTCAGTATAACGACCAGTACTCGGAAAACGTGTTTACGTATGTCAACAATATCAACACCCACGAAGGCGGAACACACCTCGTGGGTTTCCGCACGGCGTTGACAAGAACACTTAACAGCTTTGCGACCAAAGTCGGTCTTGTGAAAGAAAACGGCGTACAGTTGGTTGGAGACGACTTCCGGGAAGGACTGACGGCAGTTATGAGCGTAAAGGTCCCGGAACCGCAGTTTGAGGGGCAGACGAAAACGAAACTCGGCAACAGCGAAATCAAGAGTATCGTCGAGTCGATTGTCGGATCGCAAATGGCGGACTGGCTGGAACAGAACTCCCCGGATGGGCGGAGAATCATCGAAAAATGTCTAAGGGCGGCGGAGGCACGTGAAGCGGCTCGAAAAGCACGAGACCTCACCCGCCGCAAGAACGCGCTCGATTCAGGAGGGTTGCCGGGCAAACTGGCTGACTGTTCCATAGATGATCCGGAGCATTGCGAGCTGTATATCGTTGAGGGTGATTCTGCAGGGGGGACGGCAAAACAGGGCCGCGATCGCCGATTTCAGGCGATCCTTCCGATGAGGGGAAAAATTCTGAACGTGGAAAAAGCGCGGATGCATAAGATCCTGGAGAATGAGGAGATTCGAAACATTTTTACGGCGATCGGTGCCGGGGTGGGCCAGGATTTTGCGCCGGAAAAAATCCGCTACAGCAAGATCATCCTGATGTGCGACGCCGACGTCGACGGCTCTCACATCCGCACCCTCCTGCTGACGCTTTTCTTCAGGCACATGAAACCGCTGATTGAGCTTGGCCACGTTTACATTGCTCAACCGCCGTTGTACAAAGTTAAAAAGGGAAAACAGGAAGAATACGCTTACGACGACGACGAGCGCGACGAGATCATCAAACGCATAAAAACCGAGAAGAAATCCGCGAAAGCGGCAAAAGAGGAAGTTGAAGGATTGGTTCCGGGCGTTAGCGAAGAAGGGGCAATTATCAAAACCGACGGTATCGTGATCTCACGGTTCAAAGGCCTCGGAGAAATGAATCCAGAGCAGCTCTGGACCACAACAATGAATCCCGAGACCAGAACCGTGTTGCAGGTAACCATCGAGAACGCGGCCGACGCAGACAGAACATTCTCGATTCTTATGGGTGATGAAGTAGAGCCCCGCAGGGAATTCATCGAAAAGAATGCAAAGTATGTGAGGAATCTGGATGTGTAGGGCAGCAGAGAGCAGAGGGCAAAAAGGGGGGGTGAACCGTGA
>Ga0302046_10006679_pt1 | contig 10050 bp, 10 predicted proteins | sample RVTome_11_FD_200261 | JGI IMG/M metagenome (GOLD analysis project Ga0302046, IMG submission 200261) | Soil microbial communities from uranium-contaminated site in the Upper Colorado River Basin, Wyoming, United States - RVT147D111 (version 2) ... | reverse complement strand
TCGTCGTCACTGTCCAATACGTTGCAGCTGACGATACCTATCGCGACTGCCAGCGTCGTTATTTTTGCTGCTCTCATCAGGCTTCCTCCCCAGTACCTGTTTCCCCAAAACCGGTAATCGATGTAAAGATGCCGCCAGCCGCTGCCCGCGGCCGTGATTCGCCAGGCGCGGCGAGTGTTGCGGTTGGTGCTCTGCATCGGCCCAAAGCCAGAGGGATCAGCTCAGCACCCATTCAGCCACATGATGCGTTGCTTCCGTCAAAGCGGCGACGACATAGACATAAGTGATCAGTGTTGCAGCGGCCAGGAACAGGCTCGGGACGCGCTTCTTCGAGTCATCGAGCAATTCGCTGATCCGGCGCTGCAGATCCTCAAACAGCCGGGCATCGTTTCTCGCATGGATGAACGCCGCGCCCAGACTCTCGGCTACGGGGCTGTTGAGCCGCATGATGGTCTTCACGGCGCTGACGACAGTCTGTACGTCTCCCGTGCTCCTGGCGGCCTCTCTGTCGCAGATGGTTTCACTCGCGAGCGCGAAGTCGAGCAGCAGACGGCGGCTCCACGACTGTGGAACGAGCCATAAGCCGATCAGGGCCAGCAGCCTGCGGGCATTATCGTAGCGGTTCGAATGGGCCTGCTCGTGGGCGACCACCGCCGCGAGCTCGGACGGCGACAGGGCTGCAACCAGGCCGCGGGACACGATGAGCCGCCCGCGAAAGAAGCCCGCGCAATACGCGAACAGCTTCGGCGTCTCGATGATCTTGAACGCTCCGAGCGAGGCGCCGGTGCCGGGGGGGCGCGACGCTTGCGGAGGTTGATCGGGTTGCATATCGGCAAGGCGGCTCAGCATCCGGTTGAGCGATATGCTGTGATGCAGCCTGGCGTACAGCATCCACATCCCGATGCCGGTCAGCATGGCCGGTCCGACGGTCAGCAGTATCGCGTGAATCAGGTCCGTGCAGAAAACGGGGATGTGCCTGAGACACTCTTCGCCTGGAGGACAGTAGCTGTCGACGACTATTCCGCCGATGCCAGGAGTGAAATTGAGAAAAGTGACGATTGCGGCGGAGATCACCGGCAGCAACGACAGCCGAAAGAGCAAAGCCGCGCGTTGATTCGGCTCGAGTTGCAGCAGCCAGGGACGTGAGAGCGCGTGGACCAGCATCACGATGATGCCGAGCGAGAACCAGCAAAGCGCAAATGTCGCCCATGGCAGAAGGTGTGGCAGATCGACGTGCGTGCTCACGCTCAGTCCTTCCCGCGTTTCCTTCCTTCTCTCAGGCTTCCGCGGAGCGCCGGATCCGTTCTGTCGATCAAATCGAAGAATCCGCAAATAACGGGCTCCAGATCGCCGCCGGCCAGACGGTGAGTGACGTCCTCGATCATCATCGAGATGAGCTCTTCCCGGCTGACGGCGGCCTTGTAGTAATAGGCGTGCCCGAGTCTCTGGCGGGACAGCAGGCCCTTGCGATGCAGGCGCTTCAACGTCGTTTGAATCGTGCTCAGGGAGGCGGAGTGGCCGGTCAGCGCCTCGAGCAGGGAGTGCGCGTTAACAGGTTCGGATGCCGCCCATATGTGAGCCAGAACCTTGGTCTCGAGGTCGCCTATCTCCGGCGCCTTGGGGCCTTTTCTCATGGGTCGCTGCATTGGCGGGTTCGCACGTTCGTTCTGTCTTCTTTGCTGTGCGTGACCGACAGCTTAACCCATGCCGAAAACACCGATAAGCGATTGGCCTTTCGTCTCAGGCGGCCGAATACCGCGCCAGAAAGAACGTATCGTCGATCGCCTCGCCGAGCTCGATCAGCCTGAGCTGCACCTGGTCGAGGTACTCGTGCAGGCCGTAGCCTATGACCTGTGTCGGCGTCCAGGCGGCGAGCTCGGCCAGCGCGTCGAGCGCCGGCGGCGCGAAGCTCACGTGGCCGAGCTCGGTATTGCCCAGAAGCTCTGCGATATGCCGCCGGATCTCGTTGGCGCAGTGCGTGATCGAGCGCGGAAAGCGCGGGTTGAGCAGGATGAAGCCCGCGACCGTGATCGGCGTCATCTCGTGCGGATAAACGCGCCGGTAGCCGTGATAGGCCGATGCCGAGCGCAGGAGCGCATTCCATTGCGCGACGTCGACCGGCGAGCCGACGTCGTCATAGCGCGGCAGGAGCGCGTGATATTTGATGTCGACGAGCCGAGTGGTCTGGTCGCAGAGCTCGAGGAAGGTCCCGAGCCGATAGAACGACCAGATCTGGTCGCGATAGAGCGTGCCGGTCGCGATGCCGTAATGGAGCTGGCAGCCTTCCTTGATCCGCCCGCAGAGCCGCGACAGGTCGCTGAGCCTGACGTTGCGCCGGCTCAGGCCCGCGACCCAGTTGTAGAAGATGTTGAGCTGCGCCCAGGTCTCGAGGCTGATCAAGTGGCGGATGCTGCGCGCGTTCTCGCGCGCGGCACGGATCAGGCAGCGGATCGAGTTCGGGTTGGACTCGTCGACGATGTAGAAGCGCACGACGTTCGTCGCTTCGGCCTCCCGGTAGTGCCCGGCGAAGCGCTCCTCGTCGCAGTGGAGCTTCAGGATCGGCAGCCAGTCGCTCTCGCCGCGCTCGTCGCGGGCGAAAGTCTCGTTGACGTCGAGGATGCGCGCCAGGTTCTCGGCCCGCTCGACGTAACGCGCGAGCCAGAAGCTCGCCTCGGCGAAGCGTGACAGCAGGCTACTCAAGGACCCAGGTATCCTTCGTGCCGCCGCCCTGCGACGAGTTGACCACGAGCGAGCCCCTGCGCAGCGCGACCCGCGTGAGCCCGCCGGGCAGCACCCAGCTCTGCCGGCCCGTGATGACGTAGGGCCGAAGATCGACGTGCCGCGGCTCGATGCCGCCGTCCACGAGCGTCGGCGAGACGGAGAGCCCCACCATCGGCTGGCTGATGTAGTTCGCGGGATTCGCCTCGATCCGCTGCCTCGCCTCGGCGATCTCCTCGGACGTCGCGCGCGGGCCGACGACGACGCCGTAGCCGCCCGACTCGCCGACCGGTTTGACGACGAGCTCCTCCATGTGCGCGAGCGTATAGGCGAGACCTTCCGGCTCGCGGCAGAGGTGCGTCTCGACGTTGTCGAGGATCGCGTCCTCGTCCATGTAGTAGCGGATGATCCGCGGCATGTAGGCGTAGAGCGCCTTGTCGTCGGCGACGCCCGTGCCGACGGCGTTCGCGAGCATGACGCGGCCCTCGCGGTAGACCTCGAACAGGCCGCGCACGCCGAGCATGCTCTCGGGGTTGAACCTTAGTGGATCGAGAAAGTCATCGTCGATGCGCCGGTAGATCACGTCGACCTGCTTGAGTCCACCCGTCGTCTTCATCTGCACGAGACCGCCGTCGACGATGAGATCGCGGCCCTCGACGAGCGGCACGCCCATCTCGCGCGCGAGAAAGACGTGCTCGAAATAGGCGGAGTTGAAGACGCCGGGCGAGAGCAGCACGATGCGCGGCTGGTCGACACCGGCGGGCGCGATCTCGGCGAGCCCGTCCCTGAGCTTCATGCCGTAGTTCGAGACCTGGCGGATGCCGATCCGGTCGGCCAGATCGGGAAATGCGCGCAGCATCAGGTGCCGGTTCTCGACGACGTAGGAGACGCCGGACGGCGTGCGCGCGTTGTCCTCGAGCACGCGGTACGTGCCGTCGGTGTCGCGCACGATGTCGATGCCGGCGATCGAGACGTAGGTGCCGAACGGCAGGTCGAGGCCCTGCATCTCGGGGCGGTAGTTCGCGTTGCCGAGCACGAGCTCGGCCGGGACGATGCCGTCCCTGATGATCTTCTGCTCGTGGTAGACGTCGTGGATGAAGCGGTTGATCGCCGTCACGCGCTGGATGCAGCCCGACTCGATCGTTCTCCAGTCCGCAGCCGAGATGACGCGCGGGATGACGTCGAAGGGCAGGACGCGGTCGATCGCGTTGCGGTCGGAGTAGACCGTGAACGTGATGCCGAGATTGAAGAGCTCGCGGTCGGTCGCGCGCGCGCGGCGCGTGAGCGTCGAGGGCCTGAGCCGCGCGAGCCGCGACCGGATCGGCGCCGTGTGCGGCAGCGGCTCACTGCCCGGAGGGCCGAACATCTCACAGTAGAAGCCGCCGGAATCGTAGTGCGCGAAGAGCTCGGAAGCGGGCGGCCTCATCAGTATTCTGGTGTACGGGCTTCGATGCCTCGATCATAGCCCGCCCGTGCGCCGCCCGAAAGGCGCCCGGCGCTCAGGTGCGTCCCGGTTCGCGCAGACCATGATACTCACGTTAAGCTTGCGCGCAATCGAAAGGAGGATCGGCATGAATCTCTCAGCCTGGCTCGAGGCCTACGGCGCAGCCTGGGAAGGCAAGGACCCCGAGGCGGCGCAGGCGCTCTTCACGGAGAACGCCACCTACCGGAAGACGCCCTACGACGAGCCCTTTCGCGGGCGCTCCGGCATCCGGGCCTACTGGTCGGAGGTGACGGCGGATCAGCGCGACATCGACTTCAACTTCGACGTGCTCTCGGCGGCCGGCACGACCGGGATCGCGCACTGGACCTCGCGCTTCTCGCTGATCTCGAGCGGCAAGCCCGTCGAGCTCAACGGCATCTTTGTGCTCGAGTTCGAGGGCGAGCTCTGCGCGTCGCTGCGCGAGTGGTGGCACGCGCGCTAGCCGCGGGGCGATCGATCGCTACCGTTCGGATCGCTTTTGCTTCTCCACGTAGTCGCGCAGGGCCCGGTTTACCGCGGCTGAGTCCGGGAAGAGCGGCCGCAGGTCGGAGTCGATACGCACGAGGTTCGTTCCTTCCTCGCTATATCGCCTGGCATACTTGCCCCGCGTACCGGACCTGATCAACTCCGCTGCGTATTCGGAACGCAAATCGCTGTCCTTACTGCTCATAGGCCGCACGCTCTCGACGTGTCATCTTCCTGGCGCTGATGATACGGATTCTATCATCGCGGTCTGTGAAGGCGACGACGAGGTAGCGATCGGTCGACGTCCTCCCGAATATGACAAACCGCTCCTCGTCGATCGAATGATCGGGGTCGACGATTACAGCCGATTGACGGCCCGCGTACTTTCCCGATTCTCGTCTGATCGAGCAGTTTCCCGACGCGCGTCGATTTCCCGGAGCGCCACGAGCCCTCCGCGGAGGGCTCGAATGCACCGAATCGGTGCACGTCGTTTCCGCGGAAGCATTTCCTCGAAACGACTTCAAGATCGGCGCGTAATCAGGACTGGCCGACACAGCGCCTGCCATCTATCAGGAACGGAACGCAAGTCCAGCAACGACGGCATGTCCTTCGCGGCCGCGTACTCTATCAGCTTCGCGCGAGACGGCGTTCCTGGGACTGCGAATGCGATCGTCGATGAGACTCTGCCGTTCAAGATGATCGGCGCCCCGGCCCCGGCGGCCTGACCGACATGCCCGACACCCCCGGCGGCGGCCGCTCGAGCGAGAGCACGCCGATCCCGGCGAGCACGAGCGCCGTGCCCGCGAGCTGCCAGGCCGAAATCGTCTCGCCGAGAAAGGCGAAGGCGAGCGCGATCGTCGAGACGGGGCCGATCATCGTCGCGAGCGAGGTATGGCTCGCGCCCACGCGCTCGACGGCGAGCATGATCGCGAAGACAGGCACGACCGTGCAAAAGACGGCGTTGACGACGGAGAGCCAGTAGACCGGCGGCGGCTGATCGAGCGCCGCGACGGGGTTCAGCACGAGGAACTGCACGACGACGGCGAGCGTCGAGACGAGCATCGCATATGACGTCAGCCGGATCGCCCCGAGACGGCGGACGAGCTCGCCGGCCATGACGAGGTAGAGCGCGTAGCAGATCGCGCTCGCGAAGACGAGCGCGGCGCCGAGGGCGACGCCCTCGCCCTCGAAGCTGACGTCGTGTCGCACGACGGCGGCGATGCCGCCGTAGGCGAGCGCGAGCGCGAGCCAGTCGGTGCGCGTCAGTTTCCTGCCGAGCGCGAGCGCGGAGACGGCGAGCACGATCGTCGGATTGAGGTACAGAATCAGCCGCTCGAGACCGGCCGTCACGTACTGCAGGCCGAGGAAGTCGAGATAGCTCGCCGCGTAGTAGCCGAGCAGCCCGATCGCGATCAGGCGCAGGTGATCGGAGCGCTCGAGCGGCGGCTTGCCGCGGCTCGACCAGACATAGGCGACGGCGAAGAACGGCGCCGACAGCGCCATGCGCAGCATGATCAGCGTCGCGGCGTCGACGCCGTAGCGATAGGCGAGCTTGACGACGATCGCCTTGGCCGAGAACAGCACACTGCCGGCCATGGCCAGCGCGAGGCCGATCAGGAAGGTGCGGCGCGCTGGCACGGGCGACGTCGAGCTTAGAGCGAGGCCCAGTACGCGCCGAAGACGAGCACCGAGAGCACGAAGCCGATCACGACGTTGACGGCGACGCCGCTCGTGAAGGCCCAGAACGGCTTCGAGCCCGCCGCGGCGAGCTCGCGGAAGCGCGTCGTGAGCCCGATCGAGAAGAAGCAGAAGATGAAGGCCCAGGTCCTGAGCGTTCGGATCGGGTCGACGAAATCAGGCTGCACGAGGGCTTCGAACTCCTCGCGCGAGTAGCCACTCGCGGTCGCCGTGACGAGCGCCGAGGCGACGGCGAAGCCGAGCACGAACTTCGGGAACCGGCGCCAGATCTCGCCGGCGTCGGCGCGGGCGCCTTCGGTCCGCTCCCAGCGCGTCGTCGCGACGATCGAGAGAATGAACGCCCAGATGCCGATCCAGATGTCGCGGCCGACGACCTTCATGAGCGTGAAGGTGTTGACGGCGTTGTCGAGCGTGCCGTCGATCCCGGGCAGCCGCTCGGCCAGGTTGCCGTAGGTCTGCGCCGCGGCGAAGCCGGCCGCGTCGGCGAACTCGGACGTGCCGATCCAGGCGCCGGCGACGCCGGCGTGGAGCCCGAGCAGCCGCGAGGCGAACGGCAGGAAGAAGATCATGACGATCGCCCAGATGACGACCATCGTGATGGCGATCGGCGCGTGCTCCTTCGGCGCGCGCACGGCGCCCGCGATCGCGATCGAGGCGGAGACGCCGCAGACGGCGCCGCCGGCGCCGAGCGTCGCGCAGAGGCGCCGGTCGAGACCGAGCTTTCGGCCGACGAGGAAGATGACGAGAAACGTGGTGATCGAGACGATCGTCGCCTGGAGGATCGCGACCGGCCCGGCCCAGACGACGAGCGTGAAGGGCAGCGTCGCGCCGAGCAGCACGATGCCGGTCTTGATGTAGTACTCGACGCGAAAGCCCGCGTCGAGCCAGCGCGGCAGGCCGATCAGGTTCGAGATCAGAAGGCCGGCGGCGAGCGCGACGAGCGGCGCCTCGAGGTTGAAGCGCGAGGCCTGCTCCCAGGCGCCGATCGAGGCGATGACGACGGCGGCGACGTAGACGAAGACGAAGGCCGGCACGAACTCGCGGAGCCGTACGCCCATGACGCGCGTGCTCGCCGCGAAGACGGCGAGCCAGAGCGCGAATTGCGCGAGATAGCGCGGCAGCTCGCCCGCGAAGTGCGAGCCGAGCTCAGGCAGCGTGGCCCAGGCGGCCGGCCGGACCGCGATCCAGCCGATCGAGCCGCCCGCGGCGAAGAAGGCGAAGGCCAGGGCGATGATGCCAAGCCCGAGCCAGATCGCCCACCAGTCTTCCGTGCGGTAGAGCTCGCGCCAGCCTTCCCGCATGCCGCGCTGTCAGTCGCGCGACATGAACAGGCGCAGCACGTACCAGAACATCAGCGCAATCGAGGCGAAGAGCCCGAGCGCGGCGCCGACGTGCCGGTCCGCCGGATAGTGGTGCAGGATGTTCGACGTGTCGTAGAGCACGGCGGCGCCCGCGAAGCCGATCATGGCGACCGAGAACCAGGTGCCGAGCTCGAAGCCGAACAGCACGGCGCCGACGATCGCGACGATTGCCAGCATGCCGCCCCAGACGAGCATGCCGCGCAGGAATGAGAAGTCCTTGCGCGTGATGAAGGCGACGGCCGTCAATCCTGCCGTGCCGAGCAGCGTGACGCCGGCCGCGTTCTGGATCATCGTCCCGCTCGGGTCGGCCTGGTTCGCGACCCAGAGCAGCGGCACGAAGATCAGCGCCTCGGCGACGACGAAACCCGCGAGCGCGAGATACTGTAACGGCACGGATTCGACCCGGTGCGCGACGTGGCTCGCGAGCCAGCCGACGATCATGAACGCGCCGAGTACCAGGAGCCAGCTGACGCCCGCCATGACCGACAGGATCCGCTCGGCCCAGCCGCTCGAGAAGAGCCAGGTCTCGATGACGACGAAGCCCGCGATCGCGAGCGCGACGTGCGCATAGACGCGCCAGATGAATGCCGAGCGCGTATCGCTGTCCAGCGCCGAAACCGGGGTGAAACCTTGAATCGCCTGTTGCATCGGGCTCTCCGTTCGGTGACCTTAATGCCCCGATTCTAGCAAGCCGCGGGTCCCGCCGATATGACAGAGGCTCTGACGATCGAGCGCCTGACGAAGCGCTTCGGCTCCAATACGGCCGTCGACAGCCTCGATCTCACGATCCCGCAGGGTGAGCTCAGGGCCCTGCTCGGCCCGAACGGCGCGGGCAAGACCACCACGCTTCGCATCGTCGCGGGCCTGCTGCGCCCCGATGCGGGCTCGGTCAGGATCATGGGCCGCGACATCGCCGGGGACCCCTTGGGCGCCAAGCGCGTCCTCGCCTTCCTGCCCGACGATCCGCTGCTTTATGGCAAGCTCTATCCGCTCGAGTACCTCGAGTTCGTCGCCGGCCTGTGGGGCATCGATGCGGAGCGCGCGGCCAGGACCGCCCAGGAGCTCCTCGAATGGCTCGACCTCGGCGGCAAGCAGGGCGAGAAGATCGAGGCCTTCTCGCGCGGCATGCGCCAGAAGCTCGCGCTCGCGGGCGCGCTGATTCACGATCCCGACGTCATGATCCTCGACGAGCCCCTGACGGGTCTCGACGCCGCGACCGCGCGCCAGGTCAAGGATCTCCTGCTCGAGCGCGTCCGGGCCGGCAAGTGCGTCGTGCTGACGACGCACATCCTCGAGGTCGCCGAGCGGCTCGCCGAGCGGATCAGCATCATCGACCGCGGCCGCGTCGTCGCGGAAGGCACGCTCGAGGAGCTCAGGGACCGCGCGCAGCGCACGGGGTCGGCCACGCTCGAGGACGTGTTTCTCGAGCTCACCAAAGCGGCCGAGGCCTGAATGCGGCTTCGGGCCGGCAGCTGGCCGTGGCTCCTGTTCCACGAGATGCGCCTCGCCTGGCGCGGTTGGAGCGACAATATCGGCATCATCGCGGCCGTCGCCATCCTGCTCTGGCTCATCTTTCACATTCCGGCGTTTCGCATCATGCGCTCGGTCTCGCTGACGGCGCTCGAATCGGGCGGCATTCAGATCGCGGGCCTCGTATTCTGGTTCGGTCTGACGCTGATGCTCTCGACGGCCGTCATCCTCGCCGTCAACGCGCTGCACGATCGCGGCGATCTCGACCTGCTCGTCTCGTCGCCGCTGCCGACGACGACGATCTTCGCCGTGCGCGGCGCGGGCGTCGCGCTGAACGCCGTCGCCTTGTTCGCGCTCCTGCTGCTGCCGCTCGCGCACATGGGCGTTCTGCGCGGGCAGACCGGGCTCGTCGCCGTCTACCCCGTGCTCGCCGGCATCGGGCTCGGCGTCGCGGGTCTCGCGTTTGCGCTGACGCTCCTTCTCGTCCGCTGGTTCGGCGCGAGACGCGCGCGCGTCATCGCCCAGGTGCTCGGCGCCCTGATCGGCGCGCTGCTCTTTCTCCTGTTCCAGATTCCGAACCTGATGTCCGACGAGGCGCAGGCCCGGCTGACAGAGCGCCTGATCGCCGCCGCGGGATCGGACTGGTTCGCCGCCGACAGTGTCCTCTGGTGGCCCGTGCGCGCGCTCTTCGGCGACCCGCTGCCGATGCTCGCGACGATCGCCGCCGGGGCCGCGATCTTCGTCGTCGTGATCCGCGCGACGAGCCGGACCTTCGTCGCCGGCACGCAGGAGTCGGTCACGGCCAGGCCGCGCCGCGCGGGCCCGAAGCGCGCGGCGCGGTTCGAGCAGGGGCTC
>Ga0302046_10006678_pt1 | contig 10050 bp, 7 predicted proteins | sample RVTome_11_FD_200261 | JGI IMG/M metagenome (GOLD analysis project Ga0302046, IMG submission 200261) | Soil microbial communities from uranium-contaminated site in the Upper Colorado River Basin, Wyoming, United States - RVT147D111 (version 2) ... | reverse complement strand
AGCCGCCGGCCTTGCTCATGCCCCCTCGCCAGGCTCCATGCCGTCGTGCCCCGGCATCGCGTGCCCGGGAGGGTCGTCTTCGAGGGCGCCGCGCTCCAAGGCGCAAGGCCCGGGCATCGGTCCGGCACGCTGCATCAGGGTGCAGAGGATGCCCTCGCGCAGGCCGCGGTCGGCGACCCGCAGGCGGCCGACCGGCCAGGTCCGGCAGATCGCCTCGAGAATGGCGCAGCCGGCGACCACCAGGTCGGCGCGCTGGCGGCCGATGCAAGGATGCGCCACGCGCTCGTCGTAGCTCATGGCGGCGATCTGCCGGCTCAGGCCGGTCACGCTCGCGAAGTCGAGATAGGAACCGTCGACCCGCGTGCGGTCGTAGTGCGCCAGCTTCATGCCGATGCCCGAGAGCGTGGTCACGGTGCCGGAGGTGCCCAGCATCTGCACGCTGCCCTGCCGCACCAGGGCGACGAGGGCGTGCTGTTCGTCGAAAGGCCGCAGCGCCGCGGCGACTTCGGCGACCATGGCGGCATAGGTGTCGCGCGTGACCTCGAGGCCGCCATAGTGCTCGGCCAGGGTGACGACGCCCAGCGGCAGCGAGCACCAGTCGACCAGGGCCGGCGCGCCTCTGGCGCCGGGCAGCGGCCCAGCTTGGGCGCAGGGCAGCGGCCCAGCTTGGGCGCAGGGCGCCGCCGTCTGCCCTGGACCCGGCCCGTCCTGCGCAAGCCAGCTGACCTCGGTGCTGCCGCCGCCGATATCGAAGATCAGGGCGTTCGGCACCGCGGGATCGAGCAGCGGAGTGCAGCCGTAGAGCCCGAGCGTCGCCTCCTCGCTGTTCGAGATGATTTCCAGCTCGAGCCCGGTCTCGCGCCTGACCCGCTCGGCGAAGACGTCGCCGTTGCGCGCCCGGCGGCAGGCCTCGGTTGCCACCGCGCGCCCGCTGGTCACCCGGCGGCGCTCCATCTTGCGGGCGCAGATCCTGAGCGCGTCGATGGCCCGGCTCATCGCCGCCTCGGACAGGCAGGCGGTCTGCGCCAGGCCCTCGCCCAGGCGCACGATGCGCGAGAAGGCGTCGATCACCCGGAAACCGCTCGCGGCCGGCCGCGCGATCAGCAGCCGGCAATTGTTGGTCCCGAGGTCGAGCGCGGCATAGACGTCGCGCGACCGCAGTCCCGATTTCCCCCGCCGGCGCACAAACCCGGCCCGGCGCGCGAGCGCGTTGGTCAAGGCACACCCCACAAGGCGAACCGCCGCTGCCTGGAGCGCCGCGGCGCGGCACTGTTGACGCTATCCTAACCTCTTGATGTTACTGGCACCAGCCTGGAGCCGGCCGCGCCCCGGGGAAGGCGGTTGAAAAGCACCCGCCGTCCGGACTACATAAGGGTGGCCGGCGCCGCTGCCCTGATCGGATGAAGCTGGTGCAAGTGCCTGTTCCCACTGGGGGATAGTTTAACGGTAGAACTCTCGGCTCTGGACCGAGCAGTCCTGGTTCGAATCCAGGTCCCCCAGCCAGTCCCAGAAAATTGCATAATAACAATTACTTAGACTGACGCATGGGGATCAGAGAGGGATACTGCTGGTCACACCCTGCCGCCATCATGAAGGCACATTCAGCCCCATCATGGTTGAAGCTCATCGATGCGTATTCTCGGGCGCGCGCCATGGCCTAAGGCGCATACTCACTGGACTTCGTTGCCATCCGCAGCTCTGAGACTACAGGCTTTCGAGCCATTAGCGGACCTGATCGCACCGCCATCGTTAGTCCGAGATGTGGCAGATTCGGACATTGGCCGCTTCGCCGTTCAGTCCGCCTTTGATGCCCGTCGTGTCGACGAGTGGCCCCGCCGCAGCGTTACGCTCGGCGCTTCACCAAAAGCTGACTGGTAGTACGCGCTGAAGCGACCCAAATGCGAGAATCCGTAGTGTAATGCAATTGCTGTGACATTGCCTTCTTCGCCGGCGCGCAGAAGATCGTCGCGTGCGCGTTGCAGTCGAACCCGCCTAAGAAAGGAGGAGGGCGTGGTCTCGCGCCAATGGCGAAAGCCCGCCTGCAGGGACCGTAGGCTGACGCCGAGATGGTCGGCCACATCGGAGACGGTGACCGGCGTGTCCGCGTTGTCGACCATGAAGCGCTCCGCCTGTCGAACCAAGCCCGGAACGGGGCTCGGCGCCGTCTCCGCCAACTCCTCGCTGAAGTTGTGCGGGTGATGGTGCAGCAGCAGGGTCAGCAGGAACTCGTCGAAAGCGGCCTTGGCTGCCGGGGCGAACGCAAGATTGCTGCCCTCGTTCGATTGAACGTAGGCCAAAGCGCCTCGCCAGGCCTGTTCCAGCTCTTCCGAGAAGGGGCGCAGCGCAAAGCGGAGTGGCCGCTCCAGCGGCCGCCCAAGCCAGCGCACGCATAGCGCCTCCAGCTTTTCAATGTCCAGCCGGACCGACTTCTGCACGCAGTGTGGATCGAACCAAAGCTGCGTTTCATGGCCGGCGGAAAAGGGCATTGTCTGGCCCTGGCGCCAGTCCGCCGTTCGGCCCTCGCGCACGGTGGAGGCGGAGCCGCGCGCGCAATGCATCACAAGGAAGTGTGAGAAATGGGTGTCGATTCGTACCCGGGCGCCGTACGAAAGATCGACAAGAGGCTGGAAGGTTGGACGCTGCACTTCCAGCCGGACGTACAGCCCTTTGCCCCGCCCCGCTACCTCAACGTTATGCGGGCAAAAGACCCTAGTGACCACTTCGATCGCCTCGTCGAGATCGCGAGTACGCATGGCGCATGGTCCGTCGGCTAGATCCCCGTCAGACGCGGCGGGCAGCGTAGGCGGTCTCCAGGATAGGTCCATTTCATTCTTGCGCATAATGGATAATCCTGCGCGATCTGGATATCGCCGGGCTACGGCCACCTGCTTCATAGATCGAGACGAGACAGACGGCACCTCCAAGCACCGGCCGACGAGGCAACGGTGGCCTGGGTCTGATTGGAACCAGAGCGCCGACGCTCAGGCAAGGGGTCAGCATGACAACGATCGACGAGCTTTCTTCAAGTCCGGCGCCGGCGGAACCGATGCCGGAAACGGACGCGCAAGCCCAGCTATCCCGCCGCGGGGTGCTGCAATTGGCGGGGGCTGCTGTATCGCTCGTGGTGGCTCCCAGCGCCAGCGCGCAGGCCTCACCGTCGCCGACTGAAAGGGCCACGAAAGCGGCGCGCGTACGGCTGACCGTAAACGGCGAAGCTCGGCAGCTCGAGCTCGATCCGCGGCAATCACTGCTCGACGTGCTGCGGGAAACTCTCGACCTGACAGGCACGAAGAAGGGTTGCAACCAGGGCGCCTGTGGCGCCTGCACCGTCCTTGTCAACGGCAAGCGGGTCGTCTCCTGCCTGACGCTGGCTGCGATGAACGACGGGGCCGAGATCGAAACGATCGAAGGCTTGGCGCAGGGCGACGAGCTACATCCGCTTCAGGAAGCGTTCATCGAATATGAGGGCCTCCAGTGCGGCTTCTGTACACCGGGGCAGATCATGTCCGGCCTTGGCTGCATTGCGGAAGGCCACGCGCAATCGCCGGAGGAAATCCAGTTCTGGATGAGCGGCAACATCTGCCGCTGTGGCGCCTATCCAGGCATTGTCGCGGCGATCGCCGATGCCGCCGGGAGGATGTGATCATGCTTCCCTTCGCTCTGGAGAAGGCGCACAGCACCGAGGAAGCGATCGCGGCCGCCGCAGCCGGCGGACGCTATATTGCCGGCGGCACCACCCTGATCGATCTCATGCGCGAGGAGGTTGAGCGACCTGAGCGGCTTATCGACATCAATGCGCTGCCCCTGGGTGTAGTGCGCGTCGAGGGCGGCGATCTCGTCATCGGCGCGCTCGCCCGCATGGCGGATGTGGCGGCAGACCCCAATGTGCTTCGCCCGCAGCCGCTCATCGCCGAGAGCTTGATCGAAGGCGCCTCGCCGCAGGTGCGCAACATGGCCTCGATCGGCGGCAACCTGCTCCAGCGCGTCCGCTGCCCTTATTTCCGGATGCTCGACATGCCCTGCAACAAGCGGACTCCGGGCTCCGGTTGCGCCGCGATCGACGGTCTCAATGCCGGCCATGCGATCCTTGGTACGAGCGATCATTGCGTAGCAACGCATCCTTCCGACCTGGCCGTCGCCCTGGTCGCTCTAGACGCCACCATGCGGGTTCGGGGCCCGCGGGGCGAGCGCAGCTTCCCGGTGGAAGAACTCTTTCGGCTGCCGGGCGACACGCCTCATCTCGAGCACACGCTGCTGCCCGGCGAGCTGATCGTCGAAGTGCGCGTACCCGGCGGCGCCCATAGTAGCCGCGCGCGCTATCTGAAGGTCCGCGACCGGGCCTCCTACGAGTTCGCTCTCGTTTCCGCGGCGGCAGCGCTTTCCATCGAGGACGGCGCGATCCGGCAGGCACGGCTCGCCGTCGGTGGAGTGGGCACGCGGCCCTGGCGCTTGCACGCATGCGAGGCAGCTTTGATCGGACGGAAGCCGGAACGGCGGACTTTCGAAGAGGCGGCCCATCTGGCGACGCAAGGGGCGCGTCCGCTGCAGCACAACCACTACAAGGTCGAGCTCTTGCCCCGGACGATCGTCCGCGCCCTCGAAATGGCGGGAGAAGTGGCATGACGACGAACGTCATCGGAAAGCCGCTACCCCGCGTGGACGGGCGCGCCAAGGTCACCGGAAGCGCCCGCTATGCAGCCGACTTCAATCAGCAGGGTCAGGTCTACGCGGTGGTCGTCAGCGCGACGGTCGGTCTCGGCCGAGTGACCGGCATCGACAGCGGGCAGGTGGAGGACATGCCCGGCGTCGTCGCGGTCATCACTCACCGCAATGCGCCCCGCCTGGCGTACGGCCTTTACAAGAGCTACATCGATCCCGCCGTCGGCGAGCGGCTGCACGTTCTGCAGGATGATCGGGTCCGCTTCTACGGCCAGCCGGTGGCAGTCATCGTGGCCGACACGCTCGACCGGGCCGAACGCGCCGCCGCTGCGCTCCACATCGCGTACGAAGCGGAGCGGCCGATCGTCGATCCGTTCGACCCTGGGGTGGCGCCGATCGTGCCGGAAGCCGCCACGCGGCCCGGCTCTTCGATCCATGCCGACACGTCGCGCGGCGACGCCGAAAGTGCGCTGGCGAATGCTCCGGCTACGGTCGACGCGACCTACGACATCGCGCGGGAAAACCACAATCCCATGGAGCCGCACGCGACGGTCGCGGCCTGGAACGGCAATCGGCTGACCCTGTGGAGCAAGAGCCAGTTCGTCGTCAACGAGCAGGCGGAGATAGCGGCCATCTTCGGTATTCCGGCCGAGCATGTGCAGGTGATCTGTCCCTTCATCGGCGGTGCCTTCGGCACGAGCCTCAGAACATGGCCGCACGTGGCGCTCGCGGCCATGGCGGCGCGCCAGGTCGGGCGTCCCGTTAAGCTCGTGCTCACGCGCAAGCAGATGTTCTTCACGACGGGCCACCGCCCACGCACCCTGCAGCGGGTCGCCCTCGGCGCGACGCCCGACGGCAAGCTCACGAGCCTCGTTCATGAGGGCGACGGCGAGACGAGCCGCTACGAGCAGTTCATCGAGGCGCTGACCAATGCCTCAAGCTCCATGTATTCCTGCCCCAACGTGCGCACGCAATACCGATTGCGGCCGCTTGACATCGGCACGCCGAACCATATGCGCGGGCCCGGCGAGGCGAGCGGCATCTTCGCCCTCGAATGCGCCGTGGATGAACTCGCCTATGCCCTCGACATTGACCCGATCGAACTGCGGCGCCGCAACGAGCCGACCATCGACGAGGGCGAGAACAAGCCCTTCTCCAGCCGCTCGCTAGTGCAGTGCTACGACCTTGCCGCCAAGCGCTTCGGCTGGTCGCGACGGACTCCCGAGCCGCGGTCGATGCGCGACGGCCGGCTGCTGATCGGCATGGGCGTCGCATCGGCCAGCTATCCGGCCTATCACGCACCGTCGAGCGCTCGGGCGCGCCTCATTGCCGACGGCACGGCGGAAGTCGAGGTCGCCGCAAGCGACATGGGGCCGGGGACCTACACGTCCATGACACAGGTCGCCGCCGAGACACTCGGCCTGCCGATCGTGCAGGTGCGGTTCAGGCTTGGCCGCTCCGACTATCCGCCAGCGCCTTCCCACGGCGGCTCATGGACCATGGCTTCCGTCGGCTCCGCGATCCGCGCCGCCTGCATCGCCGTGCAGGAGGAAGCGGCAAGGCGTGCTATTGCCGACCAGAGCTCGCCTGTCTTCGGCGCATCCCTCGAAGGCGTCGAATGGGCCGAGGGGCGCCTGCGGCGGCGCGGCGACACGGCGCCGGGTCAACCCTATCGCGATATCGTGGCGAGCGTCGGCGCGCCGATCCAGGCCGACGCCTCCACCCAGCGCGATCCGGACGTGGCGGGCCGTTATTCGATGCACGCCTTCGGGGCGGTTTTTGCCGAGGTCGCGATCGATCCCGACGTCGGCACGATCAGGGTCCGCCGCGCCATCGGTGCCTACGGCATCGGCCGCGTCGTCAACCCGCGCCTCGCCAGGAGCCAGTGCACGGGTGGCATGATCGGCGGCATCGGCATGGCGCTCATGGAGCGCACCGTGCTCGATCCACGCGACGGCCGCCCGGCCAATGCCCACATGGCGGACTATCTCGTGCCCGTCAATCTCGACACGCCCGAGCTCGAGGCGCATTTCGTCGAGGAGGTGGACCCGTACGTCAATCCCCTCGGCGTCAAGGGGCTCGGCGAGATCGCCCTCGTCGGCATGGCTCCCGCTATCGCCAACGCCGTCTTCCATGCCACGGGCAAGCGGGTGCGTAGCCTGCCGATCCGGATCGAGGATGTGCTGACCGCCTAGCCAGAGCATCCCGGTTGCCGCACGCGCGGTCGGGCTTTCCGGATGCACTGTCGCCCGGATGCACTGTAGCAATGAATCCGGCAGGAACCCCCTTCGGTTTCCGCTCGATGGCGGAAGAGGCCGTCGGCAGTATCGATATGACCGGAAAACGCAACATCATGACGGGCAGGCCCTCTGGGATCGGCATTGCGACTGCTCGCAGCTTGGCAGGCGACGCCATTGTTCTGGGCATCCAGGTCCCCCAGCCAGCCTCTCCCCGCATGCGCGCGGCCGGCCGATGGCTTGCCGGAAGACGGCCGGGTCCGCCCGGCCTAGCGGCGCTGGCGGCGCCAGCGGTCGACGATCCCCTTGACGAAGGCCTGGTCCTTTTCGTCGTTGCGCCAGGCCTCCGAGAAGGAGGTCGTGCCGCCGTGCGGGCGGATGTCGTCCGGCAGCAGGTCGAAGCGCAGACGGACCGGCACCGACACGCCTTCGCCGACCGCGATCGCCTCGCCGGTCCGCAGCGTCGGCAGGGAGTCCATCAGACCGATCGCCGACTCCGATAGCGTCGCGCGAACGAAGTCCTGATCCTTCTGATTGCTCATGCGCATTGCGAAGATCGTATTGCACTGGGACAGGATCTCCGTCGCCAGGTCGGACGGCCGCTGGCTGACCAGGCAGAGGGAAACGCCGTACTTGCGGCCCTCCTTGGCGATGCGCGTCAGGGCGCGCTTGGTCGATTCGAAGCCGAGCATCGGATTCTGGCCCATGTAGCGCTGCGCTTCCTCGCAGACCAGGAGGATCGGCAGCTCGCGCTCGCTCCACATCGCAAAGTCGAAGGTCAGCCGGCACAGGAGGGAGATGACGACGTTCAGGATCTCCGACGGCACGCCGGAAAGGTCGAGAATCGTGACCGGCTTGCCTTCGACCGGAATGCGGAAGATGCGCGACAGGATGGCGGCCATGTTGTCGCGCACCGACAGCCCCGGGAAGAGGAACTCGTAGCGCTTGTCCGACGTCAGGGCGCCGAGGCGGTCCTTGAGACGCAGGAAGGGCGCAGAATTGGTCGACTTGTCCAGCTTGCCGAGCGCTTCCTCGATCCTCTGGTTGACATCGGACAGCCGGTAGGGGACCGGCGTGTCGGCCGTCAGGAAGGCCGCCATTTCCGATCCCTCGCTGTACTTCTGGCGGGCGCTCAGGATCGCTTCCTTGAGGATGGCGCTGTCCATTTCGCGGTCGGTCCGGTCGCTGCCGACGACGATCTGACAGATCTCCTCGAAATTGAGCAGCCAGTACGGCAGCTCGATCGAGCCCGGGCCGAGCACCTCGGCGCAGTTCTCGAAGGAGCGGGCATACTCGTTGTGCAGGTCGAGCAGAACGATATGGCCGCAGGCATGGTCGGTCAGCATGGCGCGCAGCAGCAGGGCCACGGCGCAGGACTTGCCGGTCCCGGTCGTGCCGAGGACCGCCATGTGCTTGCCCAGCATGTCGTCGATCGCGACGAAGGCCGGCAAGGACTTGTCCTGATAGATGGTTCCGACCTGGACGCTCGCCACGGTGGGCTGCGCATAGACTTTCCGCAGATCCTCCTGGGTCGCCATCAGCACGCCGTCGCCAAGCGATGGCAAGAACGACACGCCGCGCTGGAACGGGCCAGGTGAGCCATCGGGTTCCGTAATCGCCTCGCCGACCAGGTCCAGCTCGACGATGCGCATCTCCTGGTCCGTACGATCCTGGTTCGGAATCGGAATGCTAAGCCCGCTCACCATGCCAAACACGGTACTGCCCGGCGTTTTCATCTTGATAAGCGCACCGACCTGCAGGGACGTGCCCTGACCGGCCGCGCCGGCTTCGACGCTGTTGTCGAGCAGGCAAACGACCTGCGATCCCGATACGGCAACGATGCGGCCGAGCCCGTCCGTGGTCGCCGATGCCGGGCGGTCAGCTTTCGGCCGCGGGCCGGCCGCGGCTTCGCTGCCGGCCGAACCCGCGGTTCCCTCCGGCGCGTATGGCACGTTGGAGCCCACGATGCGTCGATCTCTCATATCTCCACCTAACCGGGTCTAGTTTTCGGCCCAACGAACGCGGCCGGCCGGCAGCCAAAGCGTGACCGCTGTCCCCACGTCGGGTTGCGAACGCAGCTCGAAGCTGCCGTCGTGCAGCTCCATCAAGGCCTTGCTGATGGGCAGGCCGAGGCCGGCCCCGCCGTGCGTGCGGGTCAGCACGTTCGCGACCTGAGCGAACGGCTGCATCACCATTCCCAGGTGCTCGGCGGCAATGCCGACACCGCTGTCCGTGACCGACAGGGTGAACCCCGTGCCGGCATCGGCGCCGGCTTCGATTTCGATGCGCCCGCCGGGCGGCGTGAACTTGATGGCGTTCGACAGGATGTTGATCAAGACCTGCCGCAGCTTCAGTTCATCGGCCCATAGGCGCGGCAAGGATCGGCCGTCGTCCCAGGTCACGCTGAGCCGCGCGTGCGTTGCCTGTTGTTGGGTTATCCGGACGCAATGACCGACCAGGGCATGGACGTCGACGAAGCCCTCCTCGAGATCGAGCCGCCCAGCCTCGATCTTGGCGAGATCCAGTATCTCGTTGATCAGCGACAACAGGTGGCAGCCGGCATCGTGAATGTCACCGACATACTCCCGGTAGCGCGCGGGATCACCGACCGGCCTGTTCAGCTCGCTCTGAACGACTTCGGCAAAGCCGATAATGGCATTCAGCGGCGTGCGCAGCTCGTGGCTCATGTTCGCCAGGAACGCAGACTTCGCCCGGTTCGCCGATTCGGCCTCGAACATCGCCATGCGCGCCGTTTCCGCCGATCGCTCAGCTTCCTGCCGAGCGGCGACCAGGGCAAGCTTGGTCATCTCGTGACGCACGATATCGCCGAGACGCTCGCCATAGCGATGCAGCAGCGAACCGTGTCTTTCGCGTCGTCGATGGGATAACTGCATGATGCCACTTGGACGCAAGGAGATTGCCGTCGGTGTAGTCCTTAGTCCTCAATTATTAGTAAACGAATATGCCATAGCTACTAGCACCGCCATGCGCCCGCCGACGCAGGCAGGGACCTCTCTCCGACGTCGAAACTCTCGCAATGTCAATGTATTATGCGGCATCGGCGGGCTTGTGCCGGGCGGGCGGCCAGCCTGGCCGAGCAACAGCCCCATCAAGGGGCCGTGGGCTCGCCCTTGCGGAACCGCCGCCGGCCATT
>Ga0302046_10006677_pt1 | contig 10051 bp, 7 predicted proteins | sample RVTome_11_FD_200261 | JGI IMG/M metagenome (GOLD analysis project Ga0302046, IMG submission 200261) | Soil microbial communities from uranium-contaminated site in the Upper Colorado River Basin, Wyoming, United States - RVT147D111 (version 2) ... | reverse complement strand
ATGGCGCAGCTGCTCTGGATGCTGGCCGCCTGCCGGCGCGCGGGCATCCGGCTCAACCTGGTGCCGCCGCGGCTGACGGCGCGGCTGAAGCAGCTTTTGCGGCTGATGCTGCCGGCCGCCATCGGCGCCGGCGTGGTGCAGCTCAACCTGGTGATCGACGTCATCCTGGCCTCCTTCCTGCAGCCCGGTTCGGTCTCCTACCTGTTCTATGCCGACCGGCTGTACCAGCTGCCGCTCGGCGTCATCGGCGTCGCCATCGGCACGGCGCTGCTGCCGACGATCTCGCGGCAGCTCGCCGCCGGCGCGAGCGAGGAGGCGAACCTGAGCCTGAACCGGGCCATCGAAATCGCGATGCTGCTGACGCTGCCGGCCGCAGGCGCGCTCATCGTCATCCCGGGCGACACCATCGCCACGCTGTTCGAGCGCGGCGCCTTCGGTGCCGTCTCCAGCGAACGCACCGCGGCCGCGCTCGCCGCCTACGCGATCGGCCTGCCGGCCTACGTGCTGGTGAAGGCGCTGACGCCGGCCTTCTTCGGCCGCATGGACACCAGGACGCCGGTGTTGATCGCCGGCGTCTGCGTCTTCGCCAACCTCTGCCTGAACCTGGTGTTGATGCAGTTCTTGGCGCATGTCGGCCTGGCCCTGGCGACGGCGATCTCGTCCTGGCTCAACGTCGGCCTGTTGAGCGCCGTGCTCTACCGCCGCGGCCACTTCGCGCCCGACCGGCGTCTGCTCGAGCGGCTGCGGAACGGCGGTATCGCCACCGTGCTGATGGCGGCCGCGCTCGGCGTCTCCGACTGGGCGCTGACCGATCTCTTCGCCGGCGGCCAACTCGCCCGCGCCGTCGGCCTGGCAGTGCTGGTGCTGATCGGCCTCGCCATTTACGGTCTGGCGGCGCTGGCCTTCAAAGTCATCGACCCGCAAGAACTCGCGGCGGCCTTGAAGCGGCGCGGCGGCGGTTGACGCCCCGCGCCGCCTCGGCGATAACCCGCGCGCTCGCCTGCGAGCCCTAAACCACTGGAGCGTATCGACGATGGCCCGGCTCTTCTCCGGCGTTCAGCCGACCGGCAACCTGCACCTCGGCAACTACCTGGGCGCGATTCGCAACTTCGTCACCCTGCAGGAAGACTACGACTGCATCTTCTGCGTCGTCGACCTGCACGCGATCACGCAGTGGCAGGAGCCGGACGAGCTGCGGGCCACGACGCGCGAGGTGGCGGCGGCCTTCATCGCCGCCGGCATCGATGCCGAGCGCCACGTCATCTTCAACCAGAGCCAGGTCTCGGCGCATGCCGAGCTGGCCTGGATCTTCAACTGCGTCGCCCGCATCGGCTGGCTGAACCGGATGACCCAGTTCAAGGAGAAGGCGGGCAAGCAACGCGAGAACGCCAGCGCCGGGCTCTACGTCTATCCCAACCTGATGGCGGCCGACATCCTGGCCTACAAGGCGACGCACGTGCCGGTCGGCGAGGACCAGCGCCAGCACCTGGAGCTGACCCGCGACGTCGCGCAGAAGTTCAACCACGACTTCAAGGTCGACTACTTCCCCATCGTCGAGCCGCTGATCCTGGGCGAGGCGACGCGGGTGATGAGCCTGCGCGACGGCACCAAGAAAATGTCGAAATCCGACCCCTCGGACTATTCGCGCATCAACCTTTCGGACGGGCCGGACGAGATCGCGCACAAGATCCGCCGGGCCAAGACCGACCCGCACCCGCTGCCGGAAAGCACGCAGGGTTTCGCGGGCCGGCCGGAAGCGGAGAACCTGGTCGAAATCTACGCCGCGCTGGCGGACGCGGAGGTGGCGACGGTGCTGCAGGAGTTCGGCGGCGGCCAGTTCGCCGACTTCAAGGCCCGCCTGATCGAGCTGGCGGTGGCCAGGCTCGGTCCGATTGGCGAGGAGATGCAGCGGCTGACGCGCGATCCGGGCTATGTCGAGCGTATCCTCCGCGACGGTGCCGAGCGCGCGCGCGCGATCGCGCAGCCGATCCTGACCGAGGTGCAGGACATCGTCGGCTTCCTCAGGGTCTGAGGCCGCCCCGATGGGCCGGCCGGCGCGCATGCCCGGGCGGATTTTGCCGCGCATCCTCCGGTTGATGGCGGTTGCGACCGGGCCTACCTCTCGGCCAAGGAGGTGCCGCAATATATGAGCGACCGGATCGAGAGCCCGCGCCGCAGGCTGCTGCCGGGCTTCGTCAACCGCAGGAATTCGCTGCGCGGCCTCGGCGTGCTGCTGCTGCTGGCGCTCTTCTACTACCCGGCCGGCATGGCGCTGGTGCACGAGGTCGACGACGACGTCGCCTTCGAAGCCGGCCCCGAGGACGTGGTCGAGGGCGGCAGCCATGCCGTCGCCATCGCCACGGCGCTGATCGACCGCGAGGTCAACCAATATCGTTGGGTCGCCAACGATCCCTGGTTCCTGCCGGCGGCGGCGCTCGACAACATGCCGAACTACCAGCAGGGCATCGTCGGCGCCCTGGCCCGCTTCGCCTTCGAGATGACCGACCGGATCGGCCGCACCCGCGGCTCCAGCCAGACCGACCCGGGCCTGCAGGAAGCCTCGGGCCAGCTGCAGTATGCCGGCAACGTCTGGATCTTCGACTTCTCGACCTCGCTGGCGCCGACGACGCCGTCGGAAAGCCGCTACCGCAAGGCCCGGCGCTCGCTCATCGCCTACAACCGGCGCGTGGCGGCCGGCAGCGGCGTCTTCGAGCGCCGCGCCGACAACCTGCAGGCGACCCTCGACCGCTTCGCCCTCGACCTCGGCGCCAGCTCGGCGACGCTCGACAGGCATATCCTCGAGGGCTTCGGCGGGCCTTTCGACACGGTGGCGGACGACCTGTTCTTCGGCGTCAAGGGCCAGACCTACGCCTACTATCTGCTGCTCAGGGAACTCGGCAAGGACTACGCCAACGTCATCGCCGAGCGCGAGCTCGCCACCGCCTGGGCGCAGCTTCTCGACAGCATGCGCCACGCCGCCGAACTCTCGCCGCTGGTCGTCGTCAACGGCGATCCCGACTCGACGCTGCTGCCAAGCCACCTGGCCAGCCAGGGCTTTTACCTGCTGCGCGCCCGTACCCAGCTGCGCGAGGTCACCAACATCCTGCAGAAGTGAGCGTTCAAGAGACGACCTCGTGCGCCTTGGTCGCCTCGTCCTTCTCGGCGCTTTCGTTCAGCTCCGACGGCTTGAGGCAATCCCGGACGACGCAGCTCTTTCTTGCCGCCGGACCGGCGGACGTGGCAGCATCGGCGCGACACGGAAGGTCGGTGGGATATGAGCGGTACCAGCGGAAAAACGGGCGAGCGCCGCAGTTTCCTCGTCGTCGTCGACGACACGCCGGAGTGCCGCGTGGCACTGCGCTTCGCCTGCATGCGCGCCAAGAAGACGGGCGGCGGCGTGGTGCTGCTGCACGTCATCGAGCCGGCCGACTTCCAGCACTGGATGGCGGTGGAGAACCTGATGCGCCAGGAGGCCCGCGAGGAGGCCGAGCAGCTGCTGCAGGCGCTGGCGGCCGAGGTCAACGAATGGTCGGGCATCATGCCCGAATACCGCATCCGCGAGGGCCGCAAGCAGGACGAGATCATGGCGCTTCTGGAGGCGGAGCCGTCGATCCGGGTGTTGGTGCTGGGCGCCTCGCCGGACAAGGAGGGCCCGGGCCCGCTGGTCTCGCGCCTGGCCGGCCAGATCTCGGGCTCGATGCCGGTGCCGATCACCGTCGTCCCGGGCAACATGACGCCCGAACAGATCGACGAGGTGAGCTAATGCCTTGTCCGTTCGCACGGAAACGCCGAGCCACCCGCTCCCCCTCCCAACCACCCGGTTACGGTACCCTATGGGTGGTTGGGAGGGGGAGCGGGTGGCTAGGTACGGTCAATAATGCCCTGGTGTGGTGGATTCGAAGTTCGTATCGGTGATCTCGATCCGTGATCGTACGAACTTCAAATCCAGCACACCAGTCGGGGCGCGGCCGCAGCGAGTCGGCCGACCCTGCCTAGCGGTAGCGCCGGCCCTTGCCGTCCGCGACGCCCTCGTAGAGCAGCCGGCGCTTGATCTCGCTATCGCGCCGGCAGAGCTCGAAGTCGGCGTCGTCGAGCCAGCCGCGCGGGGCACCGGCGACGGTGAAGTGGCCGTAGCGATCCTCGCCGGCCACCAGGGCCACCAGCGAGCGGTCGCCGGTGGTCTGCTGCATCGCCGGCGAAATGTAGCGGATGGCCGCACCGATGCGTCGGTCGTCCGTCGCGTTCGGGCCCGAGCTGTGGAACAGGTGGCCGTGGTGCAGCGACGCCTGGCCCGGTCTCAGGACCACGTCGACGCCCGCGCCGTCGTCGACCTCGACGGCGATCTCCTGGCCGCGCGACAGCAGGTTGTTCTCGGCGAAGGTATCGACATGCGGCACGATCCGCCGCTTGTGGCTGCCGGGCACGAAGCGCATGCAGCCGCTGGCGGGCGTCGACGGCGTCAGCGCCACCCAGGCGGTCACCTCCTGAACGTCGTCCAGGCCCCAGTAGGTCAGGTCCTGGTGCCAGGTGACGACGCTGGCTGCGTTCGCCTCCTTGATGAAGAGGCCGGCGCTCCAGACCATCAAGTCGGGGCCGAGGATCGGCGTCACTGCCGCGAGCAGCCGGGGATTGCGGATCAGCCGGTCGAAGGACGGGATCAGCCGGTCCGGGTAGCTGCGCACGATGGAAAGCCTGTCGCGGTCGCCGGCGGTCTCGGCCTCGGCCCGCTCCAGGTCGGCGCGGATGGCGCCAGCCTCGGTCGCGCTCACCACGTCGACGGGAAAGACGAAGCCGTCGCGCTCGTAGGTCTCGGCGATGCTGGCGGTTGCAGTACTCATTTCAATTACCTCGTAGCGAGTCAGATGGCGCCGGCGGCCCGGAGCCCGGCAATGGCCGCGTCGTCGTAGCCGGCCTCGCGCAGCACCTCCTCGGTGTGTTCGCCGAGTTCCGGCGTCGGCCGGGGAATACGCTCGGGCTCCGGCACCCGGGTCATGTTCAGTGCCTGGCCCACCAGGTCGATCTCGCCCAGCGCCGGATGGTCCACGGGCCTCGCCATCTTCAGGTGCTGGACCTGCGGGTCGGCGAAGACCTGGTCGATGGAATAGATCGGCCCGCAGGGCACGCCGGCCTGGTTCAACAGGTCAATCCAGTGCTGGCTCGGCCGGCGGGCGGTGATTTCGCCCAGGATGGCGTTCAGCTTCTTGCGGTTCTCCGAGCGCGCCGGGCCGCTGGCGAACTCGGGGTCGTCGATCAGGTTCTCGGCCTCGAGCGCCTTGCAGAGCCGCGCGTAAAGCGCCTGGCCGGCGGCGGCGATGTTGATGTGGCCGTCGGCGGTGGGGAAGACGCCGGTCGGGATGCCGGTCGGATGGTCGTTGCCGGCCTGCGGCGCCACCTCGCCGGCGATGGTCCAGCGCGAGGCCTGGAAGTCGAGCATCTGGATCATCGCCTCCAAGAGCGAGGTGTGCACCCATTGCCCCTCGCCGGAGACCTCGCGGTCCAGCAGCGCGATCAGGATGCCCTGGGCCAGGAACATGCCCGAGGTCAGATCGCAGATCGGGATGCCGACGCGCACCGGCCCCTGGCCCGGCAGGCCGGTGATCGACATCAGCCCGCCCATGCCTTGGGCGATCTGGTCGACGCCGGGGCGCTTGCCATAGGGACCGTCCTGGCCGAAACCGGCGATCGAGGCGTAGACGATGCGGGGATTGACCTTCTTCACCTGCTCGTAGTCGACGCCGAGCCGGTACTTCACCTCCGAGCGGTAGTTCTCGACCACGACGTCGGCGCCCTCGGCCAGCTTCATGAAGACCGCCCGGCCCTGATCGCTCTTCAGGTTCAAGGTGATGCCGCGCTTGTTGCGATGCAGGTTCTGGAAGTCGAAGCCGTGCCGCGCGCCGGTGAGCCCGCCCTTGGTCTGGTGCACGTCCTGTGGCGGCTCGATCTTGATGACGTTGGCGCCCCAGTCGGCGAGCTGGCGCACCGCCGTCGGCCCGGCGCGGTGGTCGGTCAGGTCGAGCACGGTGAAGCGGCTGAGCGGCAGTCTCTTTTCGGTCATGGCGGCTGTCCCTCTCCTCGGCGGCGGCGTCCGGCAAGCCGTCTCCCCAATCTGCCCGTCTTCGGCGCCGGACGGAAGCCTCGGGCCATGCTGCGCTGCAAGATACTGCTTGCGCTCGTCGCCGAATCGCTTGAAGGTGACGGCAGTGTCAACGGAACGAAAGGAGGTGATCCAATGTCTAGTGAGACTTCGCTGCTGTCGCAGGGCCTTGGATGCGAAGCGCGGGTGATGGGGCAGCCTCTGTCATAAGCGCTCCTTCCTTCGGTTCGGGGCACCGAGAGAGCGTCAGGAATCGGGGCCCTGAGACACACGAGACTCATGGGGGCCGCCCGTCGGGGCGGCCCTTTTTGGTTGCTCGAAAAGGCCTTGCAGCCGGCGTGCGTCAATACCGCCAGCCGAGCCAGTCGCAGAGCGCTTGGCCCATGACCCGTTCCTTGTCGGACTCCGACAGGAAGGGCAGCTCCTGCGTGAAATGCGTGATCGCCTGCGTATAGCTGCAAGGCAGGCGCGACAGGTCGGTGCCCCAGAACATGCGGTCGGGTCCGAAGGCGTCGTAGACCGCCTGGATGTGGTCGCGGATGCCGGGAAAGGGATAGCTTTCGGTGGTGTAGCAGGGCAGCGCCGAGGCCTTGACGGCGACATTGGCGTGCCGGGCCAGCGGCAGCACGTCGGTCACCGCGGCGAAGGCCTCGGCGTCGCGACGGCTCGAGGTCATCGCCAGATGGTCGATGACCATGCGCAGTCCGGGGTGCCGTTCGGCCACCCGGTCGATGGCCGCGATCTGGTCGGGCGGCAGCACCATCAGCGGCACGCCCGCCGCCTCCGCCGCCGGCCAGAACCAGTCGCAGACGCCTTCGGCCAGCCACTTGCGGTGCTCCCGCACCAGGAAGGTGATGCGGGCGCCGAGCATGCCCGGCTGCTCCTTCCAGCCGGGAAGCAAGGCGGCATTGGCCGGGTCGTCGAGCCTGATCCGGCCCATTACCGCGAAGCGGTCGGGATGCTCGCGCGCCGCCTTCAGGGCGAGGTCGTTGTAGTCGCCCTCCCACGACGGCGGCACCAGCACCGCCCGGCCGACGCCGGCCGCGTCCATCTCGGCCAGAAGTTCCTCGGGCCCGAGCGGCACCGGCCGGTGGGTGCGGGCGAAGCCGTCCGCCGGCCAGGGCCGTTCGGCCGAGTGCGCGGCCCAGACATGGACCTGCGCGTCGACCAGAAGCATCGCCTAGCGCCGGCCGCCGGCGCCGGTCAGCCAGGCGAATTCCTGCGGCTTGCGGCCGGCGGCGTGGTGCAGCTTGACGTTGACCAGCGCCGGGCCGTCGAACGCCTTGGCCGCGTCCAGGGCGCCCTTGAGGTCGGCGGGATCCTCGATGTAGAAGCCCTTGCCGCCGAAGGCCTCCATCATCAGGTCGTAGCGCGCGCCCACGGTCAGCACCCGCGCCGGACTCTCGAAACGGTCCTCCGGCAGTTCTTCGACGCCGCCGCCGATGCCGCCGTTGTTCAGCACCACCACCTTGATCGGCAGCTTGTAGCGGCAGGCGGTTTCGATCTCCATGCCGGAAAAGCCCAGCGCCGAGTCGCCCGAGACCGAGAAGATCGGCCGCTCCGGGTGCACGACCGCGGCGGCGATGGCGAAGCCCATGCCGATGCCCATGGTGCCGTAGCTGCCGGCATCGAGCCGGAGCCGCGGCTTGGCATTCGGCAGCTGCGTGCGGCCGATGTCCATGGTGTTGGCGCCCTCGCCGACGATCACCGCGTGCTCCGGGATCGCCTCGCGGATGTCCTTCAGTGCCCGGTAGTAGTTGGTGGGCGACGAATTGTCGTCGACCATCGGCTGGATCTGCCTGGCGTTGGCCTCCGACTTCTCCTTGATCGCGGCGTGCCACGGGGTGTCGTCGGGGTAGAACCACTGGCGGCTCTCCAGCGACTTGTTGAGCTGGCCGACCACCGCCTTGCCGTCGCCCACCAGCGCCACCTCGGTCGGTACGTTGTTGCCGATGGCCTCGGCCGCCAGGTCGAGCTGGACGATACGCACGTTCTTGTTGAAGCGCGGCTCGCGGCCGAAATGCATGATCCAGTTGAGGCGCGCGCCCATCAGGAAGATGACGTCGGCCTCCTTCAGCGCGTGGCTGCGGGCGGCGCCGACCGACAGCGGATGGTTGTCGTCCATCACGCCCTTGCCCAGCGGCGAGGCCAGGAACGGCAGGCGGGTCCGTTCGATGAAGGCGCGTACCTCGTCCTCGGCCCGGCTCCAGGCCATGCCCTTGCCGACGACGACCAGGGGCCGTTCCGCCGACTCCAGCGCGTCCAGGGCGCGTTCGATCTCCGAGTCCGGCGCCTGGAAGCGCGGCGGCTCGGGGATGGTCGCCATCTCCTCGACGTCCTGCTCGTCGATTTCACCGCGGATGATGTCGTCCGGCATGTCGAGATAGACCGCGCCGGGCCGGCCGTAGATCGACTGGCGTACCGCGAGCTCGACGTAGAAGGGGATGCGGTGGACGTGCTCGACGGCATGCGCGAACTTGCAGAAGGGCGCCGCCACCTGTACCTGGCGCTCTTCCTGGAAGGCCCCCATGCCGTTCTGGTAGGTGGGCGAGGCGCCGCCGATCATGATCATCGGCCAGAAGTTCTGCTGTGCGTTGGCGAGCCCGGCGAGGCCGTGGATGACGCCGGGACCGGAGACGGTGAGGCAGGCGCCCGGGCGGCCGGTCAGGTAGCCGGCGGCCTGCGCCGCATAGGAGGCCGACTGCTCGTTGCGCATGCCGACGTACTTGATGCCCACCTCCTGCGCCGCGGCGGCGATCGGCTGCACCGGGAAGCCGACGATCCCGAACATGTACTCCACGCCCTGCTGCTTCAGGTTCCGCGCCATCAAGGTGGCGCCGTCGACCTTGCCCATTCTCTCCTCCCACTGGCTCTATGGACGATGACCGTCGGCGGGGACCCGCCGGGCCGAGGTGTCGCGATTGCTCTCGCACGCAACATTACGCGCTAATCGGAAGCGTGCAAACGGAGGCGGCGGCGCGGCCTCTCGGACTTGTGCCCGCGGCCTCTCCCGCCATAGTTTGCCGATCCGGGGCGAGACGGAACGGACGGACGGGCGCAATGGCCGAGAGCTTCCCCGAGGCCTCCTGGCGGCGGCGGCTGCTGTTGCTGCCGCCGGTCGTCGCCGGTGCCGCGATCCTGGCCTGGGTGGTGGCCGGCGCCGAGCCGCCGGCGCGCAAGCCGGCCACGGAAACCGCCCGGCACGTCCGCGTCATCGAGGTGCGGCCGACGACGCTGGTGCCGCGCATCCGCGGCTTCGGCACCGTCAAACCGGCCAACGTCTACAACGCCGTGGCCCAGGTGAGCGGACGCATCGTCTACCTGCACCCCGACTTCAAGCGCGGCGCCATCCTCGCCCAGGGCACCGAGATCGTGCGCATCGAGGCAGCCGACTACGAACTCGCCATCGCCGAGGCCGAGGCCAACATCCGCGCCGCCGAGGCCAGCCTCTATGAGCTCAAGGTCACCGGCGAGAACCTGGAGCAGTTGCTGCGGATCGAGCGCGAGTCGCTGGCGCTGAACGAGGCGCAGCTCGAACGCAAGCGCGAGCTGCAGAAGCGCGGCGCGATGGCGCAGGCGAGCGTCGACGACGAGCTGCGCAACACGCTGGCGCAGCGCAAGCTGGTGCAGGAACTGGAGAACTCGATCCGCCTGCTGCCGATCCAGCGGGCGGTGCAGCAGGAGCAGATCGCCGTCAACCGCGCCCGCCTGGAATCGGCCCGACTGAACCTGTCGCGCACCCGCATCGCGCTGCCCTTCGCCGCCCGCATCGCCGAGGTCGACGTCGAAGAGACGCAGTTCGTGCAGGTCGGCACCCGCCTCGGCGCGGCCGACGACATCCGTACGGCCGAGATCGAGGCGCAATTCCCGATCGCCCAGCTCGCCGGCATGGGCCGCGCCATCGATGCCGACGTCGACACCCGCAGCTTCGCCAGACAGGACCTCGAGGCGCTGGCC
>Ga0302046_10006676_pt1 | contig 10051 bp, 7 predicted proteins | sample RVTome_11_FD_200261 | JGI IMG/M metagenome (GOLD analysis project Ga0302046, IMG submission 200261) | Soil microbial communities from uranium-contaminated site in the Upper Colorado River Basin, Wyoming, United States - RVT147D111 (version 2) ... | reverse complement strand
GCCGCCGCGTGGGACGACATGCTCGACGTGCTGGCGCGCGACGCCTCGGCCGCGCTGGCCGCGGTGCGCCTGGTGGCAGCGCGGGAATCGGTCGGCTCGCAGCTCATCGACAACCTGAACGCGAACATCCACCTGAGGGCGCTGCTCACCGATCTCTTCCTCGTGGACGATCTCACCGGCGGCTGAGAATCCGCGCATCGTGCCACCGCTGCTCTTTCTCACGGCCACGCTGCTGGCCGTCTCGGGAGCGATCGAGATCCGCTCCACCCTCCGCACCGGCCTCGGCGTCCCGCTCCTTCCCGCGGTCGAGCTCGTCGCCGCGCTCGGTTTGGCGGGGCTCGCGGCCAGCGGGCTCGGGTCGTGGGGTGGCGCCCGGTGGCTCGTTCCGGGCGGCGTTGTGCTCGTGCTGGTCTCCTCGGTGCGCACCACCCTGCGCCTCATCGAGAGAAGGCGGCTCCGCGAGCTCTCCGCGGCCTCGCGCCTGGCGACCTACGTGAAGTACCTCTCCGGCTCGGACGAGGAGGCGGGCTAGACGGTCCGCCCGTCCCAGCCGGGCGGGATGGGGGTTCCAGCCGGGCGGGATGCGTCCCAGCCGCGCGGGATGGGTCCCAGCCGGGCGGGATGGTTCCAGCCGGGCGGGATGGGTCCAGCCGGCCGAGCGCCGCCGGAGGATCATGCCGGCGGCCCGCGGGTACCCCCCCCGCCCCAGCCGCTCACCGCCACGAAGGTCCCCATGCTCGAGAATCTCGGAAACCTCGGCGAGTTCGTGGGCGCCCTCGGCGTGGTCATCTCTCTGGTCTATCTGGCGCGCCAGATGATCCAGAACACGATCTCGGTCCGCGCCGCCTCGTTCAACTCGATGGTGCAGAACAGCATCCGCCTGCTGGAGCCCTCCTACGTGGACTCCGAGTTCGCGGCCTTTCTCGCTCGGGCCGAGCGTGACCCGTCGCGGCTGACGCCCGAGGAGGGCGTGCGCTGGGACGCGTACATGACCGCGGTGTACCGCCACTTCAACAACCTGGTCTACCAGTACCGGGTGGGCGCCATCGATCGGCAGATGTGGGAGGCGTACCGGCGGACGCTCAAGGAGCACCTGCGCACGAAGTCGTGGGCGGCCTGGTACCAGCAGAACGGTCACGTGTTCAGCGAGCGCCTCACCCATCACGTCGAGGAGGCGCTCGCCGAGCTGGCCGCGGAGGAGTCCGCGACGGTGCTTCCCCTCCACAAGACGGCCGAAGAGGCCTGAGCCGCCGCGCCCCGGACGCCGCGCTCCGAGCGGGCTTCTCTTGATCCACGCGGTTGAACGCGCCTAGCTTGGAGCGCGAAGGTAATCGCGCAAACGAGCGCGCTTCACCTACATTGCCGATTCAGCTCGCCCGGATCGGGCACCCCGGGATGTGGTCCGCGTCCGGGCGCGAGCGGACTCGAGGTGAGGGGGTTAGGCAAAGACCATGGCCGTGCGCTTCCGCATCCGAACGCCGGGAGGGCAGGAGCTCTCCTTCGGCTCGCTCGCGATGTTCACGGAGTTCGTGCGGTCCGGCGAGCTTGCGGCCGACGACCTCGTGTACGACGGCGAGACCGGCGAGTGGGCTCCTGCCCGAACGCACCCGCTGGTGCTGGAGCTCGAGGCGGAACGAGGCGGGGACGCTCCTCCGTCCGGCGCGGAGGAGCGGTCGCCGATCGTCCCGTACGGCGACATCGGGCTGGAGCTCGCTCCGGCGCCCAAGGAGCCCTCGCGCGACGAGGCGGTCGCGGCGTTCAAGGCGAAGATGGACGCGGAGCGAGAGTCGGAGCTCGACGACATGCGGCCCGCGGGCGGGCTCCGCATGGGCGAGGGAGCTTCGGGTCTGCTGGAGGGCATCGGCGAGTCGGATGTCCTGCCGGCCGCCGCGCCCCGCCGTGAGACGGAACCGGTCTGGAGACCGGCCGTCGAGGCGCCCACGGTGCCGACCCGCGAGCCGCGCGAGCGGCCGCGCGCACCGCGCCGTACGCCGCGCAAGGGGGGTAGTCGCCGCATGATCGTGCTGATGGCGGGTGGCGCCGCGATCATCGCCCTCGCGTACCTGGGGCCGGAGCTGGGCGCCCGCATCGGCGAGTGGATGTCCGAGGTGGATCCCAACCCGGAGATCGCGCGTCCGATACCCGACACCGAGGAGGCCCTGCGGGCTCGCGCGGAGGAGCGGTTCCTGGCTTCCACGCTCCCCTTGCTGCGGAACGTCCCGGCCGTTCCCCGGAACTGGCTCGCGGGCGCGTACCTGGCCGAGCCCTCCGCGTACCCCGACATCCGTGCCGTCTGGAACGGGTATCTCACAGCGATCCGGGAGGTCCGGGCCACGGAGGTCGAGCGCTATCGCGCCTCGTACCTGCGAGCGCTCGACGATGCGAACGTGAGAGGTTCGACCCGCACGCTCAGGCTCGCCGCCGCGTCCGCTGCCTTCGTGGAGCAGGCGCCGCGCCGCGAGGAGCACTACACGCGGGTTGAGCGGCTGGCCACGGCCGCCATCGAGCTGCACGACGATCTGACCGCCATCGAGGGCTCGATCTCCTACGAGCCGGCCATCGGGCCACGCGTGTCCGCGGACCCGGTGCTCGAGGCGGCCGGGGTCGACCCCGAGTCCCAGGCCGTCCTGGAAGCGCTCCTCGACCAGGTGGTCGACGCGCTCCACGCGGGGGGCTTCGGTCCGGACGAATCCGAAGCGGTGCGAGCGTGGGCGTGGCAAGGCTTCCTGGGCACGGTGGGACCCCAGTAGCCGTCCGGTAGCGCCTCGGTCCCGGCGGGCGGGCCGCCCCGCGCGCCCTCACCGAGCGACGCACCCGAGCCTCCGCCCCCGTGGAACTTCACCGCGCGGTGCGATAGGTTGGCGCAGCCCGCGCCGCCGGGCCCTTCCGAGTGCCCCGTACCCTTCTCGACCGCCGCTAATGCAGACCACCGACGCCCCTACCAGCGACGCCGCACCGCTGTGGGCCAAGGTCATCGATCACACCCGCTGCATCGGCTGCCACGCCTGCACCACGGCCTGCAAGTCGGAGAACGAAGTCCCGCTGTCGGTCACCCGCACCTACGTGAAATACGTGGACACGGGGCACTTTCCCCAGACCAGACGCTCGTTCCAGGTCACGAGGTGCAACCAGTGCGATGACCCGCCTTGCGTGGCGGCGTGCCCCACGGCCGCCATGTACCGGCGTCCGGACGGCATCGTGGACTTCGACAAGTCGATCTGCATCGGGTGCAAGGCCTGCATCGCCGCGTGTCCGTACGACGCGATCTTCATCAACCCTGATGACAGCTCCGCCGAGAAGTGCAACTTCTGCGCGCACAGGCTGGACGTGGGGCTCGAGCCCGCGTGCGTGGTCGTGTGCCCCACGCAGGCGATCCTCGTCGGGGACATGAACGACACGTCCTCGGCGGTGAGCGCCATCGTGCACAGGGACGCCGTCACCGTCCGCCGGCCCGAGAAGGAGACGCGTCCGAAGCTGTTCTACAAGGGCGCCGACCATGTCACGCTCGACCCGCTGGCGGCGCGCCGGCCCGACGGTGGTCTCTTCCTGTGGAGCGAGCAGGGCGACCTCGACCACCAGGTGCCGTCGGGGCACCCGGGGCCATGGAACAGCTCGGCGGCGGCGGTGCTCAGCTACGACGTTCCGCACCGCGCGCCGTGGGACTGGCGAGTGAGCCTGTACACGTTCACCAAGTCGATCGCGGCGGGGGCGTACCTGGCGCCGCTCCTGCTCGGGGCGCTCGGCCTGCTTCCCCTCACCTCGTCCCTGTGGGGCGTCGCGGCTCCCCTGGTGGCGATGGCGGCGCTCGTCGTGACGGGCGCGCTGCTCGTGTGGGACCTGGAGCATCCCGAGCGCTTTTGGATGGTGCTCCTGAAGCCGCAGTGGCGGAGCTGGCTCGTGCGGGGGGGGTTCGTCATAACCGGTTTCGGGGCGCTCCTCGCGGCCCACCTCGCGGCCACGTGGGCCGGCCGCGCGGACCTGACGCCCGCGCTCGGTTGGGTGGGCGGCCCGCTCGCGGCCATGACCGCGGTCTACACCGCGTACTTGTTCGCGCAGGCGCGCGCGCGCGATCTGTGGCAGAGCCCGCTGCTGCCTGCGCACCTGCTCGTGCAGGCGGCGGTGGCGGGGGGTGCGGTGCTGGCGCTGCTCGCCCTCCTGACCGGGGACCCGGGTCTTCCCGCCGCCCAGGCCGCTTCGGGCGCGGACGGCAGGGCCCCCATCGTCGCCTTCCTGCGGTTCTCGCTCGTCGCGCACCTGGTATTGGTGCTCGGCGAGGCCTCCGTGCGGCACCCGACCGCGCACGCGTCGCTCGCCGCTCGCGCCATGACGCACGGCGTGTACGCGCACTTCTTCTGGCCGTCGGTCGCGCTGGCGGTGCTCGGCGTCGTATTCGCCGCATCCACCCCCGGCATCGCGGCGCTCGCGGCGCTGGCGAGCATCCTCCTGTACGAGCACGCGTTCGTGCAGGCGGGCCAGTCGGTGCCGCTGGCGTGAGAGCGCGAGGTCGGTCCGGAGCCACTCGGCGGATCGGTGACGGCCGGTGACGCCTCCTGATCGCCCGATGACGCCGGAGCAGCTGAACCGTCGCGTCTCGGCCGCCCGAGCGGAGGCCGAGGCCAGAGGCGAGACGTTCTACCCCGGGGCGAGCCGGATCCACCTGGCGTCGTTCCCCCCCAAGGAGCGCTGGAACGATTGGGTGGAGCTCGACTCGAGGGCGTGGCCCCAGCGGGTGGAGAAGCGCTTCATGCTCGTCCCCACCACGTGCTTCAACTGCGAGTCGGCATGCGGGCTGCTGGCGTACGTGGACCGGGAAACCCTGCAGGTGCGGAAGTTCGAGGGGAATCCGGAGCACCCGGGCTCTCGCGGCCGGAACTGCGCCAAGGGCCCGGCCACGCTGAACCAGATCACCGACCCGGACAGGATCCTGTATCCCCTGAAGCGCGCAGGTGCGCGCGGAGAGGGCAGGTGGGAGCAGGTGAGCTGGGACACGGCGATGGACGACATCGCGGCGCGTATCCGCAATGCCCTGCGCGAGGAGCGTCACGACCAGGTGATGTACCACGTCGGCCGTCCCGGTGAAGATGGCTACACCACGCGGATGCTGTCCGCCTGGGGCGTGGACGGCCACAACTCGCACACCAACGTCTGCTCGAGCGGGGCGCGCGCGGGCTATCACTGGTGGATGGGCATGGACCGGCCCAGCCCCGACCACGCCAACGCCGACGTGATCGTGCTTGTCAGCAGCCACCTCGAGACGGGGCACTACTTCAATCCGCACGCGCAGCGGATCATGGAGGGGAAGCAACGGGGCGCCAAGCTGATCGTGCTGGACACGCGCCTGTCGAACACCGCGACCCACGCCGATCACTGGCTCTCACCCTACCCGGGCTCGGAGGCGGCGATCTTCCTGGCCGTGGCGCGCTGGATGCTCCACGAGGGCAGGTACGATCGCGACTTCGTGCGCCGGTGGTGGAACTGGCAGGAGTACATGGAAGCCGTGCGCGGCGAGCCGGGGGCGTCGTTCGAGCGCTTCGAGGATGCGCTGAGGGAGCTGTACGCGGAGTACACCTTCGAGCTCGCCGCCGAGGAGTCCGGCATCGAGGCGGGCCGCCTGCGGGAGGTGGCCCGCGTGATCTCCGAGGCCGGCACGCGCCTTTCAACCCACAACTGGCGCAGCGCGGGCTCGGGGAACCTCGGAGGCTGGCAGGTAGCGCGCAGCCTGTTCATGCTGAACGCGCTGCTGGGCGCGATCGCGACCGAGGGCGGCACCTTTCCGAACGACTGGAACAAGTTCGTGCCCAAGCCGCCACGCGCGCCCGGGCGCAAGCCGAGGAGGTGGAATGAGGTGCTTTGGCCGCGCGCGTATCCGCTCGCGCTGATGGAGATGTCGTTCCTGATGCCGCATCTGATGCGCGAGCAGGACGCGTTCGTCGACGTGTACTTCACGAGGGTGTACAACCCGGTCTGGACCAACCCTGACGGCTTCAGCTGGATCGAGATGCTCACCGACGAGAGGAGGATCGGCCTGCACGTCGCGATGACGCCCACGTGGAACGAGACGGCGTACTTCGCCGACTACGTGCTGCCCATGGGGCATTCCTCGGAGCGGCACGACCTCGCGTCCTTCGAGCAGTACGACGGGCAGTGGATCGGCTTCCGGCAGCCCGTGCTCCGGGCCGCCCGCGAGCGGCTCGGCGAGCGCGTGACCGATACGCGTCAGGTCAACCCGGGTGAGGTCTGGGAGGAGAACGAGTTCTGGATCGAGCTTACGTGGCGCATCGATCCGGACGGCGGGCTGGGCATCCGTCAGTTCTTCGAATCCCCGGAGGAGCCGGGCCGCAAGATGACTGTGGACGAGTACTACGGTTGGATCTTCGAGCACTCGGTGCCGGGCCTGCCCGAGGCGGCTGCGCGGGAGGATCTGACCCCGCTCGAGTACATGCGGCGCTACGGCGCGTTCGAGGTCGCGAGCAAGGTCGGCCGGGTGCACGAGCAGGCGGTTCCGGACGTGGAGCTCGAGGACGTGCGGGTGGACGAGGGGGGCCGGGTGTACACGCGCGCGCCTGCGCCTCCGAGCCCCCAGGCTTCCGGCGGCACCCAGATCGACCCGGACGCGCAGGGTCGCCGGCGGGTGGGCGTGCGCGTGGACGGCGAGATCCTCCGGGGGTGGCCCACGCCGTCGGGCAAGCTCGAGTTCTGGTCGCGCACGCTGCACGAGTGGGGTTGGCCCGAGCTCGCCGTGCCGACCTACGTCAGGAGCCACGTCCATCCGGAGAGGCTGGAGGCGGGGCAGATGCCGCTCATCTCCACGTTCCGCCTTCCGGTCCAGATCCACACGCGCAGCGCCAACTCGAAGTGGCTGGACGAGATCGCGCACACGAACCCGCTCTGGATCCATCCCTCGGATGCGGCGCGCCTCGGCATCGCGCGCACCGGCGACCCGGTGAGGGTCGAAACCGAGCTCGGCCACTTCGTGCTCAAGGCGTGGATCACCGAGGGGATCCGGCCGGGTGTGGTCGCGTGCAGCCACCACATGGGGCGGTGGAAGCCGGAGGGCCACCAGGGGCAGCGCCTGGGCATGATGACGGTGGCGCTCGAGCGCCAGGGTCCGGGCTGGTCGCTGCGGCGGACCGGGGGCGGCGGCCCCTTCGCCTCGTCGGATGCGGATACGATGCGCGTGTGGTGGACCGACGTGGGGGTGCACCAGAACCTCACCCATGCGGTGCATCCCGACCCGGTGTCGGGCCAGCACTGCTGGCACCAGGCCGTTCGCGTCCGGCCCGCCGAGAGGGGCGACGCGGTCGGCGACGTCTACGTGGACACCGGGCGGTCGCGGGCCGCGTACGAGCGCTGGCTCGCGCTCGCGCGAGGGGCCGACCGGCACTCGCCCGACGGCACGAGGCGGCCGTTCTGGATGCTCCGTCCGGTGCGGCCCGAGCGGGAGGCGTATCGTCTTCCGGCCGATCCGGAGCCGGAGCCCGCCGGTGCCTGAGGCGCGCATGACGTCGGCAACCGAACCCGCGCACGCCAAGGACGCGTCCGAGCCACCGCGGGGACCCGTCGAGCTGTTGCGTGCGCTCGCCGTGCTCGCCGAGCCGCCGCGCCCCCAGCACGCGGCGCTCTCCGCGGCGCTGGACCTGCCCGGAGTGCCGGACGCCGCGGACTACGCGGACCTGTTCCTCTTCCAGCTCTATCCGTACGCCTCGGTGCACGTGGGAGCGGAGGGGATGATGGGCGGCGCGGCGCGCGACCGCGTCGCCGGCTTCTGGAGCGCGCTCGGCCGCACCCCGCCGGCCGAGCCCGACCACCTCGCGGCGCTCCTGGCGTTGTACGTGTCGCTCGTCGAGGAGGCGGCTGCCGGACCCACGGATCCGGAGCGCGCCATGGCCGAGGCCGGGCGCATCGCGCTTCTGCACGAGCACCTGACACCGTGGATCTTCCCCTTCCTGGACAGGATCGGGGAGCTGTCGGCCGGCCCCTACGCGACCTGGGCGGCGCTGCTCTCCGACGTCCTGCTCGCGGAGGTGCGACGGGGGACGGCGCCCCGTGGCGAGCGTGAGGCCCTGCCGGCGCACCTCGGGGAAGCCGGGCCCGTGCCAGATCCGCGCGAGGAGGGCGCCGACGCGTTCGCCGCGGCGCTGCTCGCGCCCGCTCGTTCGGGGTTCACGCTGGTGCGGGCCGACCTGGCTCGCATCGCGGCGCGGCTCGACCTCGGCCTCCGCGCCGGCGAGCGGCGGTACGCGCTCGCGCATCTGATGGGTCAGGGCGCGGCCGCGGTCCTCGAGGACCTGGCCGGAGAAGCCGAGCGTCAGGGTGCGGCCCACGCGGCACGGGCCGGCGACTTCGGCCGGACCGCGACCTTCTTGGCCGAGCGCGCGGCGGCGACCGCCCGGCTGCTCCGCGAGCTGGCGGCGGACGCGGCGGAGATCCACTCGCCCGCGGCCCCCTGGGCGCGCCATTGACCTGAGCGCGCCCCGCGCCGCCCTTGCGCCGCCGCCGGGGCAGCGCATTCTCATCGGCGGGTCCATGGCGGTCGGATCACGATCTCCCACGGAACAGGCGTGAGGCCGGCCCCGTAGTGACGGGAGTACGACGGACTCGCATCCGAGGGGGAGCAATGTTCGGACTCATCGCCGCCGGAATCGCCGGCACGGCCGGGGTTCTGGGGCACATCAAGTCGAGGCACTTCGTGGGCAGGCGCCTGCGCTATACCAGCATCGTGGAGACTCCGGCGCTCGGCCTGTGGGCCGGCGTGGGCGCGGCCATCATCGCCGCCCCGGTGGTGGCGCTATTGCCGATCGTGGGCGCCGGGACCGCCATCGCGGTCGGCGCGGGAATCGGAACCGGCGTCGCGCTCGGCGTCAGGGACACGAAGGAGCCGCCTCCGTTGCTCGAGGACTGAGCCGGCCGTGAGGCCCGCCGCGTGACGCCGGCCCGGTGACGGCGACCGAGCTGAGGCGGGCCATTCGCCTGCCGCACGCGACCGCCATGGTCGTGGGCACCATCATCGGCGCCTCCATCTTCGTGCAGCCGTCCGAGATCACGGGACAGGTGCCCACCACGCTCGGCATCTACTCGGTCTGGCTCGTCAGCGGGATCCTCACGCTCTTGGGCGCGCTCGTGTGCGCCGAGTTGGCGAGCGCGTTCCCGGAGTCCGGCGGCGTATACGTCTACCTCCGCGAGGCGTACTCGCCCGCGCTCGGCTTCCTCTGGGGCTGGGCGATGTTCTGGACCATGCACTCGGGGATCATCGCCGCGATCGCCGTCGTGTGTGCCCGCTACGTCGGCTTCTTCGTCGACCTCGGTGACGGGGAGCAGAAGTCGGTGGCGGTGGTGGTGATCCTCCTGCTGAGCGCCGTCAACTACGTCGGCGTGCGGCAGGGCAGCGTGCTTCAGACGGCCATCACCGCGGGCAAGCTGCTCGCCATCGTTGCCATCATCGTGCTCGGCTTCGCGTTCGGGGGCGAGGCGCACGCGAGCGCGGCCGCGGCGGGTACGGTCGGCACGGCGGACAGAGCAGGTGGTTCGACCGCGTTCTCGGCGCGCGACTTCGCGCTGGCCCTGGTCGCGGGACTCTTCGCCTTCGGCGGCTGGCACATGGTCACGTACAACGCCGAGGAGACGCACGAGCCTCGCAGGACGATCCCACGTGCGCTCATCGTCGGGACCCTGGTGGTGACAGCGTGCTACGTGCTGCTCAACGCGGTCTACCTGTACGTGCTCCCCATGGACGTCGTCGCGTCCTCGGACCGGGTGGCCGCGGACGCCGCCGATGCGGTGTTCGGCCGTGGCGGGGGAACGGCGATGTCGGCGCTCGTCGTGTTCTCGACGTTCGGCGCGCTCTCCGGAATCGTTCTGGCGGGGCCACGCGTGTACTTCGCCATGGCGCGTGACGGGCTCCTGTTCCGCTGGGTCGGGGAGGTGCACGAGCGGTACCGCACGCCGCACCGCGCCATCGTGCTCCAGGCCGTATGGTCCAGCGTGCTGGTCGTGACGGGCACGTACCGCGCGCTCTTCACGCGCGTGATCTATACGGAGTGGATCTTTTTCG
>Ga0302046_10006675_pt1 | contig 10052 bp, 8 predicted proteins | sample RVTome_11_FD_200261 | JGI IMG/M metagenome (GOLD analysis project Ga0302046, IMG submission 200261) | Soil microbial communities from uranium-contaminated site in the Upper Colorado River Basin, Wyoming, United States - RVT147D111 (version 2) ... | reverse complement strand
GAACGACGGTCGCCAACGACCGCCGGATTCGTCACCGGTTTCCGGGCCGATCTCGATGGAACGGACGGAAGGGACGTTACGACCGGGACGCCGGACGCGACAGGACGATCAGCGCGATCGTTGCGGTGCGCGGCCGAGCGCGAGCCCGCTCAGCGCGTAGTCGGCGCGCCTGCCGAATCCGGCCTCGACACGAACTGCATTCTCGCGCACCATGGAGCACGCGCTGGCCGGGTCCTCGCCCTCGACCGGATCCGCACAGCGGCCGCGTACGTGGCCGGCCAGCAGCCAGGGCACGGCATGACCGTAGATCTCGTGGATGAGAATGCGCTCGAGGTCGCCCGTGTAGTCCCGGGCCGGGCTGCCTGACGGCCGTCGGCGTGCGGTGCCAGGACCGCCGGCCGGCCAGCCGCCTGCTGCGCTGCGACCGGCGCAGCCGTGACGAGTGCACACCACAGGCCCGCCGTGCGAGCCACCCGATTCCGAAATGGTGCCGACAACCCGGTTCTCCTTCAAACCGCGCAAGGGCCGGTCGGCCCTGCTTTTCCTTCGGTGTCGGCAGGACGGGCGGTGAGATGCGGGCGGTCCGGCTACGGTCGGCCGGGCACCTGCTGCTGGAGGCCGGTCACCGTATCGGGCCGTTCGACGAACTCGTACAGGTAGGCGGCCGCACCCGGGGCAGTGATGGCGTCACGGCGCTCCGCGATCGGCTCGATGTGCTCGAGCACGCGCCGCATGTCCACGGGATAGTAATCGACGAAGACCATCCAGACGCGTCGATAGCGGCGCAGGTACTCGATCTCGGCGCGCGTCGTGTCCGCGCCCAGTCCGATGTCGGCCCCCAGGAACGTGCGCTCGGGCGGGTTCTTCAGCGCATCGGTCCACGTCGAATACCAGATGTACGCGCCGTACGACGTGCGGTTGAGGTACATGCCATCGGTTGGCTCCATCCGTTCGGCTGCATGGTTCACCACGACCTTGATCTCTTCGCGGCCTTCAGGCTGGCGCACCATGCGCACCGCACGCACGAGCGGGTGGATGATGAGCAGGACGAGCAGGAGCATGCCGGGCCGCAGCCAGCGGATCGCGTCGATCCGGTTCAGCTGATCGATCCCGGCCGCCAGCACGATCAGCAGCAGCGGCACGCTGAAGAGAAGCAGCCGGTCCTCGAACGGATACTGCCGGAACACGGCGGCCAGCAGCGTCAGCGCGAACGTGAGTGCGATCGTCGCCGCCAGAGCGCGGTTGCGGCGCAGTAGTGCCAGGAAGCCGACCGCACTGCCGAACGTGACCAGACCGAACGACTGCAGCCCGGCCGGTATCTCGAGGTACTCGTACAGCCGTGCGTTCAGCCACGCCAGCTGCGCCCGCGGAATGTTGCGCAGTGGCGGGAACCCGGTCGACCAGTAGTTGATCAGCTCGCCGCGCCCGCTCTGCAGTCGCAGAATGAGGATGTAGTTGAGCACCAGGCTGCCGACCCACGCAGCGCCGAGTGCGACCGTGCGGCGCAGGTCGGCCGGCCGCGTACGCAGCACGTGCACAAACAGAACCAGCCCGAGCGCCGCCATCACGAACAGTGCCGGGTGCGCGAACCAGATCGCGAGGGCACCGACAATGCCCGCCGTCAGCCACTGCCGCTTCGTGGCCGATGCCGTGAACAGCGGATGCACGACGAGCAGCAGCAGCAGACACCACAGCACGTCGCTCGAGTACTGCTTCAGCTCGCTCGTGTAGAATACGACGTGCTCGCTCACTGCGCCGAGTGCGACGCAGGCGAGCGCCGCGCCATTGCCGAGATAGCGGCGCGTCACGATCCAGAAGAGAGGCAGCGCTGCGAGACCGGCGAGGAACGGAACCAGGCGAAGTGACAGCTCGCCTGTCCCCAGTGTCATCAGCGACAGCTTCTCCAGTACGAACCAGCCGGGCGGTGCGACCCGGATGAAGCCGGATGGATCCAGCATCTGCAGAAAGCTGCGTTCCGCGATCTCGTAGGCGACCCGCGCTTCGTCGTAGCGCAGCGACCGCGCGCCCAGGTACTGCCGCGTGCGGACCAGCGCGCCGAAGGCAATGATCGCCCAGGCAACGATCTCGATCGTGCGTGAACCGGCAGCAGCGTGCGCCCGCCCGGCAGCTTCGGCTGCGGCCTGCGTGTGCGACACGGTGGCGTCGTCGTCCCCGCTCACACGACCTCCTCGAGAACACGGATCGGCCCGGACTGCGCCCGGCACAGGCGCGCGACACATGCGAAAAGTGCGCCGTTCGATCCAGCGGCCATGTGACGGCTCCGCTCCGTGGCCCGCACGGTGACGTCCGCGCAGGTGTGGCGTTCAGGTGTGGCGTTCCGGCATCACACGCGGCCGACGTGACAACGGTCGGCCGGCCCGGATGCGGCGGCCGCGGCAACGGTCGCCATGTCAGCGCGAGCGCGCGCCCAGACCAATCGCTTCGAGCGAGAGCCGGCCCAGCTCCGCGCGCAGGTCGGCGGCAACGCTCGCCATGCCCGGCTGGCCGATCAGGTTGCGTTGCTCGTGCGGATCCGCGATCAAATCGTACAGCTCATCCTCGAAGCGCAGCCAGTGGATGTACTTGTACTGGCGGGTGCGTACTGCGCGGTAATCCATGTCGACCAGCCACGGCATTGGATTCTCGTACGTGTAGAACTCGATCAGCACGGAATCCTGCCAGCCGGCGGAATCGCCCGCCAGCAGCGGCAGCAGCGAGCGGCCCTGGATGTGTTCGCCGATCCGTGCCCCCGCAACGTCGAGGAGTGTCGGTGCAATGTCGATCGACGATGCGAGTCCAGCCGTCTGCGTGCCCGCTCCGATCATGGGTGGATAGCGGATCAGCAGCGGCATGCGAATGGATGCGTCGTACGGCATGCTCCGCTCGATCGAGAAGCCGTGCTCGCCGAAGAAGTAGCCGTTGTCGCTGGTGAACAGGATCAACGTCTGATCGAGAATGCCACGCGCTTCCAGCAATGCGACGATGCGGCCCACACCTTCATCGACCGCCAGCAGCATCTCGGCACGCCGCCGGATCGTCTCATCGCCTGTCAGCGGGTCCAGGAAGGCAGTGCCGAACACGCTCGTGATGCGCTCGCTCGCTCGCTCCTCGAGTGCGCTCCGCGACGCCGCACTCGCGATGTCTGCACTGCGTCCGGGAACACTCGGCGGGCGAGGAAACACGGCATCGGCGTAACGGCCCATGTGCCGTTGCGCAGGAATGAACGTCACGCCGTAGTCGAGATCGACCGAGCCGTCATCACGCTGCCGCGCATCCGGATGAATCGCCTTGTGACTCAGCAGCACGAGGAATGGACGGTCGCGTGCCTGGTCGATGAACGCGAGTGCGCGCTCGGTCAGGATGTCCGTGACGTAGCCGCTGACGGGTGCAGCCCTCCCGTTCTCGTACAGCACGGGATCGATGATGCGGCCCTGACCCGGCAGTGCCGACCAGTAGTCGAAGCCCGGCCGCGGTGTCGCATCGTTGCCCATGTGCCACTTGCCGATGAACGCGGTCTCGTAGCCGCTCTGCTGCAGTGCCTGTGGAAACGTCTGCAGCCGGTGGCTCGCCAGGTCGCGCGCGACGTTGTCGATGATGCCGTGCCGCGATGGGTACTGGCCGGTCAGCAGACTGGCACGGTTGGGCGAGCAGAGCGGCACTGCATGGAACGCGTTGATGAACTGCACGCCGTCCGTCGCGAGCCGGTCGATGTGCGGCGTCTCCGCGTACGGATGGCCGCCCAGACCGTACTCGTCCCAGCGCATGTCATCGACCAGCACCACCACGATGTTGGGTGGCGACGCCGCGCGGGTCAGGGTGCGCTGCGCAGTCGCGGCAGCCTCGTCCGCGGCCGGCCCGCTGCAGCCGGTCGCGCAGGCGATCGTGATGAGCCAGCCAGGCAGGTGGAATCTGCACTGCATCAGCGCCTCCACGCGATGGGCGTGTGACAGAACCGCGTGCGGCGGAGCAGCCGTCGCCCCGCGATCCGACGGATCTGATCAGAGAACGGCAGTGCTGACAACGCATTCACCAAAACCTCATCTTCCCATGACGTTGGCCTGCGCGGGCGCTCGCTCGATCCGGTAGACGTACACGCGCTGGACATCCAGTTCGTCCCGGCCCACGAAATAGAGCCTGTCGTTGCGCACCACGTGCGACACGTACAGCTCGCGCTCCATGCCGCTCACCTGGAGCTGACCCAGATAGCGGCCATCCGGATCGAACACTGCGAACGTGGGCGTCGGTGGAGCCGCGGGCACTGTCAACCAGATGTTGCCGCGTGCGTCCGTCGCAATGCCATCGAAGTACGGTTTTGCCGTGGGAATACGGCTCATGTCGAGCTTGCCGCCCAGTGATCGGAAACGCTCGATACCGGGCTGCGCCTCCCATTCGGCGACCTCCTCCGGCGCGACCGGGAACGGATCGTGACCGAAGACGATCTCGGTGAGGGTATCACCCTGCAGCGTCGAGTGATAGAGACGCGGCAGACTGCCGTGTCCATGCCACAGTCCGCCCGCGCCATCGAGGTGATACTCCGGGCTACCGCTGAATGGCACGGACATCACCATGCCGGCACTCGCGGTGCGTACACTGAACGACTCGTAGAGGGGCGCGTCCGACATCGGCAGCGGCACGGTGTCGGCAGTGAAACGCGGTGCCGATTCCGTGGCTGCCGCCGCCGACTGCACTGCGTCTGCCAGGTCCGCTTCACCACCGCGCAGTCGCGTTCCGAGCAGCACCGGACGCCGGGCATCCTCCGGGCCGGCCGCCGATACTTCATGGATGTGTTCCCCGTCAATGCCACCGCTGAACACCCAGCCGAAGAAACTCAGCCTCCTGAGTACGGACCGGACGTACTCGCCATCCAGCGAAAGCAGGCTGTACCGGTTACCGCGCTGGTCGACGATGACCAGCGTGTCATCCGCCAGCCAGGCCAGACCGTTGGCCGCGGAATACTCGCCCGGTCCTTCGCCGGATCGGCCGACCGAGCGGACATGACGACCGCTCGCATCGAAGATACGCAGCTCGTTGGCCTGCCGATCGAGCACGTAGATGTTTCCCGACGGATCGACTTCGATTGCCGAGATCGATGCGAACACATCGGCGCCATCGCCTTCCGTCCGGCCCAGAACCAGGTCCTCCATGAGCTGCCATGCGTCGCCGCTCGACCACAGGCCGTCCTTCGGATTCGTTACGCGCACAGCGCCGTTCTCGAGTGTCTCGATCGTACCCGACCAGCGGTCGACCGCGTCGCCAGCACCACACGCGGCGAGCAGGCCCGGCAATGCGAGCAGGCGAGCCGTGACACGGATCGACAATGTTCTCACTGTGCCCTCCTTCCATTCCGTTCAGCGTGCATGGCGCGAGATCGAGGCTGCGGCGCGCGTGCCTGCGCCTGACGCCGGAGACGTGATCATTCGAGACTCGCCACCTTGACCGCGCCGGTCCGGATCATGACGGTCGCGATACGACGGCTGACCGTCAACGGTCGAGGCGCAGGATACGTCTGAGGTTTCCGCTCGCCACCATCCGCCGCACGTCGGGTGGGAGCTGGTCGAAGAACCGCCTGACGCTGGCGATCTTCTCGCGATCGCTTTCGATGGACCGCAGCGAGGCATCCGTGCCGGCGACAAAACGGTCGGGCATTCGCTGGACCAGCTCGAGCCATTCGGGCCAGACCTCCCGCTCGTTTCGGAGGATCGTGTAGTCGGGGGAGCGAGGGTGTCGCGTCCAGGTCCGTGCGCTCAGCTCATACACGAGGTTCGGGTGCCGGGCGAGCAGTCGCTCGGCCAGGACGAGTGGCGTGTAGCCGCCATGCGCCCAGATGATGGTGACATCCCTGAACCCGGCGAGCAACGCTTCGAATTCTCTGAGCCGCGTGATCTCGACATGAACCGTCACCGGCACGGCGTGGTGGCGTGCGGCTTCGAGAATGCCACGCATGACACGGCCCGTCGGACTGAAGTCGGCCTCCGGGAACCCCGCACCCGGAAAGTGTGTGACGGAGATCTCACCGATGCCGCGAAAGCCGCCAGCACGCAGAAGTGAGTCGACGATCGTGACGAGCCGGACATCATCCGCCACCCATGCCTCGCCGTACTCGCGGTGCTCGGGGCTCACGGAAAGGAACGGGATGAATCGGTCCGGAAAGCGCTTCGCCGCCTCGATCAGGCCTGCATTGTCCATACTGCGACCGCGGAACACGATGGCCTGATCAATACCGGCCGTGTCCATGAGACGGATCCACGCTTCCGGGTCATTGAGATGAACGTGTGCATCGATGAAACCGGCTGCCGCCTGCGCCGCTGTGGATTGCGGCAGCTGGAACGCGATGAAGACGGTCAACAGGCCTGCGAGACGTACGTGCGTAGCCAGAATGCCCTCCGGCTTCATGCGTGAAGGTACCTGTTTCGATGCCACGCGATGGTCATGCGTTGCAGATCATCGGGGTGGATGTGATGACAGAGCCGGAGCCTCCCCGACGGCGCAGCCATGGCAATGGCGAGCCGACGTACACGAACATCGTAATGGAGCAGGTCCTCGCCGCGGCCGCAGCCCGGGTCGAGGATCGACCGGGCTGCGCCAGGATCGAGAAGACGGTGAATCGCCCAGCGCAGATCCTGCCTGTCAGCCGTCATCGGACAGCGGCGGTGCGTCGCTCCGGCATCGATGAGACCGCAGTCATGCAATCAGCGATATATGATCGAAACGCTCTCGATATGCGCGCCCAGGTGCCGATCGAGGTAGCCGATAAAGGACTGCAACAGCTGCCACTCGCTGTCTTCCTGCCGCGTCTGGATCTCCACGACCAGAATCCCGCCGGGTGCGGCCGCGAATCGGATCCAGCCCGGATAACTGACATGCTTCCACTTGTCAGCGGCCACCCGGACCAGGGTCGTGCCACGACCTCGCAGCCTGCGCTCCGTCCGCTTCAACTCCGGTGCCAGCCTGACATCGGAATCGACCCGCGGCGTCACCAGTAAGACTTTCATGCCAGCCCTCCCGGCTGCAGATCAGGAGTTGACAACGTCGGCGTGAAATGGTCCTGTCCGGATGTCGGCCGCTGCCGCTGGTTGGAATCGCGATACAACCGCCTGTCACCGCGTTCAGCGAAACCGGAACGCTTACTGGAACTCTCGCCTGAACTCCTCGAAGCGTGTTCGCAGCTCCGCCATTTCTGCGCGCAATGAGTCCATGGCCTGTTCCAGAGCCGCAACCCGGTCGGCCTCGACGTGACCGACGTGACCAGGCTCAGCCGTCACCGCTGGGGGCTCGCCCGAGAACAGGTGCGCGTGCCGCACCTCCTTCTGACCGGGCTGGCGCGGGAGTTGGGCAACAAGCGGTGTCCCCAGCGTCATCAGCGCCTGAAGTGTCACATCTACATGTGCAAGATCCACGAACTCGAACAGCCGCGACGCTCGGGTCCGGATCTCACCGGTCGTCTGTGGGCCCCGCAACATGAGCACGGACAAGGCGGCCAGCTCGGCCGGATGCAGGTGCTTCGATTCCGACAACACATGCCGGTACCGCTTCGCACGCGAGTCGCTGCGGTACACTTCACGCACGAGCGACCGCCTCGAGAGTTCCTTGAGCCTCTCCGCCACGGACGTTTCATTGACCGCGAGTACCGGATCGCGGTTCGAAGTCTGGTTGCAGGCCGCCACCAGCGCATTGAGCGTGAGCGGATAGTTATCGGGAGTCGTCACCTCTTTCTCAATCAGCGACCCGAGCACCCGAACCGCGACGACATCCAGTGGATCTTCCATCTGACCGGAATCGAAGGGGTCGAACCGTGCCTGCGATATGTGCAAAGCTACTTCTCGATCGGGCTTCCGGACAACCAACGCGCTGGAGTGGTCAGCCGGTCACGGTTCGGGGATTGCTCCGGAATCCGCTTCGTGCTGTTGCCCGGGGCGTCCAACGTGTCAGGCTGGAGTAACTGACGCGGATACGAATACCGCCCTACCCGACGGCCGCGCGCGGTCGCTCGCTGCGTTGATCGCATAGCTGCGACAGCTTCCTCCGCTGGACCGGGCGATGCCACTCACGAGGCAGCGGCGGTCGGGCAAGCTCTTCACCGGTTCGGGAGATTCGACCGGCTCGTCGCCGCCAGACCGAGCCACGCGTGCCTTCGCGTTCATGCTGTTGCAGAGTCAGCGCAGACGCTTTTTTTCATGACGCCAGACGTCGAGCGGAAAAATTCCGTTCCGTGTTTCCAGCTGGTTGACCATGACCCCGGCACGGTGCCAGCCGTGCTTTTCATAGAACCTCGCGGCTCGGTCGTTGCCGATGGCGCAGGCGAGCCAGGCTACCAACCAGCCAGGAGTCAGCGATACGGCTGTCGCACCGCATGGCTGGCTAAACCATGCCGTGCCAATACGTTACAGCGTCCGAGTCTCAACGTGCCACGGGCCTCCTCAAGTCGCCGCCCTGATGGCCGATAATCGCTGGCCGCCGGTCGGAGCTTCGATCGGGAGGTAACAAGGGGTATGACGCCCCGCCAATGAGAGAGCAGTACCTGCAAGGAGCCAGTTTCATGCGCATCAACACCAACATTCCTTCGCTCAACACGCAGCGCGTCCTCGGCATGACGGGTCAGGCCGTGGCGCGGAACATCGGCCGGCTTTCGTCGGGCTACCGGATCAACCGGGCCGCCGACGACGCCGCGGGTCTCGGCATTGCGAACAAGCTTCGCGCCGATGTCCGTTCGCTGCGGCAGGCCGCGCGTAACGCGGAGCAGGCGAATGCGCTGCTCAACGTGGCGGAGGGCGCCGTTCAGACCGTGAGCTCGATCATGGATCGAATGAAGGAGCTTGCGACACAGGCCGGTTCGGACAACGTCGACGACGCGGGCCGTGGCCGGATCAAGGCCGAGTGGGATCAGCTGGAGACAGAAATCCAGATGATCGCGGACACGACGAAGTTCCAGGGCAAGGCGCTGATCAACGGCTCGTTCGGCAACAGTGTTGACGCCGACGTGGCGAACAGCACGGCGCTGGCGGCGGGCACGGGTCTGTACAATGCCAGGATCAGCGGCACGGGTGCGGGCACGTACACGTTCGCTCAGGCCGCCGACGGCGAGCTGACGATCGATGACGGCAACGGCAACACGCAGACCGTGACGGGCCTCGCGGCTGGCAAGCAGACGGTCGCATTCGACCAGTTCGGCATCACGCTCGAGCTGGATGCCAACTTCGACGAGACGACAGCTGCCGGCTCGCTCGATGGTACGGCGATCGACGTGGTTCAGGGCTCGGGTGGCGGTTCGTTCCTGGTCCGTTCCAGCGGCGCGTATTCGAGCGACGACCTGATCTCGCTGACGGGTCTCGACCTGTCGACGGGCGCGACCGGCCTCAACATCTCCGGTCTGACGTTCACGGGCAATGGCTCGGGCGCCGAGTGGCAGGCCGCGCTGACCCAGCTGGACACGTCGATCGGCGTGGTGAGCACGGCGTTCGGTGACCTGGGCGCTGCGCAGAGCCGGATCGACTACGCGACGGCCAACGTGCGCACGTCGATCGAGAACATTGCGGCTGCCGAGTCGACGATTCGTGATGCCGACATGGCCGCCGAAATGGCGGAGTTCACGAAGAACCAGATCCTGCAGCAGGCGGGTGTGGCGATGCTGGCGCAGGCCAATGCAGCGCCGCAGCTCGTGCTGGCGCTGCTGCAGTAAGCAAGGTCGAAGTCACGGCCTTCTGACGGAAGCCCGGGGCCGGTCTGACCGGTCCCGGGCTGCCGCACAAAGAGGGGACCACGAATATGGGATCGATTCTTTCCTTCAGCGGACTGGCGAGCGGGGTGCAGTGGCGCGACCTCGTCGATCAGATCATCACGCTGGAGCGCGCACCGGCCGACCGGCTGCAGGCGAAGATCGATGCCGCGAAGATCCGCACTACCGCGTGGTCCATTTTCCAGTCGCATGTCCAGTCCCTGCGCGACGCGGCCGGCACTCTCGCGACGTCCGGACTGCTCAGCAACAAGGTAGCAACCACCGCGTCCGGTGGCGCTGCATCACTGAACGCCTCGGCCACTGCCGATGCCTCGCCCGG
>Ga0302046_10006673_pt1 | contig 10053 bp, 10 predicted proteins | sample RVTome_11_FD_200261 | JGI IMG/M metagenome (GOLD analysis project Ga0302046, IMG submission 200261) | Soil microbial communities from uranium-contaminated site in the Upper Colorado River Basin, Wyoming, United States - RVT147D111 (version 2) ... | reverse complement strand
ATCTTTTTTTCGAATGCTTCAATCGCTTTTTGCCGCGTGACGATCTCATTCTCCTTGCCTTGGACCTTGTGCTGGAGCGTTTCGATCTGCACCTGCTGCGCAGCGATCGTCGTATCCTTGAGAGCGACATTCCTGATATTAAATATCATCATCTCGCTGTTCTGCCGGTACTCGCTCCCCGGGTAATCCTTGATGAGTTTCTGAAAACATTCCAGGGATTTCCGATAATCTTTCTGCTGATTCTTCGGATGGGCATGAACAATACCCATCTCGAACAGAGCCCTGTCTGCCTTCGCGGGATATTTTTCTATAATTTCCGAATACTTGTCCAGAGAGGCCGTGTGGCTTCCTCGATGGAACAAATCATTCGCCTCCGCGAATGTCGTTTTGACCTGCCGCCCGTCGTTAAAGTGACTGCAGCCGGATAGGAGCATCGGTGCCATTACGAGGCAGATGCAGAACTTGAATGGTCCGATGGGAAAGATTCTCGGCTTCCTCATTTTCCTGACCCCGTTACGGAATCATCGGGACAGACTCGCATGACAAATAATGAAATGGCAGGGGTGCATGCCCCTGCCACCTCTTTGTCCGGAGCATCGAAGGGAACGTTGACACCTGCCGTACAAATGACTTACTTCTTCATCGACTTCTGGAAAGCGGCTTCAGCCTTTTCCGCTTTTTCATCGGCGATCCTTGCCTTTTCCTCTGCCGCCTTTTCCCTTTCCTCCGCCGCCTTTATGGCACTTTCGGCGCGGGCCGACGTTTCAGCCGCCTTCACATTGGCCGCATCGGATGCAGCCTTGGCGGCTTGCGCATCCTTCAACGCCTGGTCTGCTTTCGCACCAATCATTTTCTGCTCCGCCTGCACTTTCTCGAGGTCACCGGTTGTTGCGCATCCGAAAAACAGAGTCGGTAGAACTAGCATCATCGTGATCAGGAACAGGCTTTTCCTCATCTCCCTTCACCTCCTTTCCGATCCGTCTTTTCGTTCCGTTTTCCTCGCCGGGAAGATGGATCGCATCCGTTCATAATATCTTCGACATAATATCATCCCCGAATACGAAAAAGAGGGGATGGTTATCCATTTTTATTAAGTTCGATTACGATACCGTCTATATCCAGATCTATTTTCAGGCGTTTCGCTGCCTTTTTTGCTTCACTGCCGTCATCGAACGGGCCGGCGATAACGCGGTAGCGATCGCTCTTTTGGAACACCCGCGCCGGGATTTGCGGCCCCTGGTGATTGATGATGGCGGCAAGCCTCTGAGCTTCCATCTTGTCAGGCACATCGGCAGCCAATACATACCATGCCAGCAAATTCAGTGCCGGTATTTCCGGTTTTCCGTACAATCTCTCCGGGTGCTCGAGTTCTACAGGTTTCGCGACCTCTTTTTGACTGCCCTGACGCAACTCGAAGATGGGAACCGGAATCCCACGGGCCTCAGCCTGTACTTCCTTGACCTTTTTCCAGTCGAGCGTGCGCCGGGCTTTCTTTTCAATAGTTCTCAATTTCTTATGGAGTTTCACCGACTCAAGAGCACCCGACGCTTCCGGATGCGTATGAGCTTCCAGGTACAGTACGCCATTACGTTGCCCTATGAGATAAGGCTGGTTAACAATGAGTACAGGCGTTTTCACCGGAGTGTCATCGAAGAGCAACTTCACGTTTTCCGGATAGAGCCTCAGGCAGCCATTGGTTGCTGTAAGGCCGATGCTGGCCGGTTTATTGGTGCCATGGATCAAATAACCCGATTTGCTCAAGTAGAGCGCGTATTCTCCCAAGGGATTTTCAGGCCCCGGCGGGACGGCTTTGGGGAGGATGTCCCCTTTCTTGCGATGATCCTCGGCAATCGAAGCAGGAACATGCCAGGTAGGTCGGGCTGCCTTGCGCGCCACATGCATCCGGCCTGTGGGGGTAGGCCGCTCGTCGGTGCCGATACCGACCGGGTAGGTCGTCACCAACAGAGACCTCCCATCCTCTTTATACTGAAAGAGCCTCATGGTGGCCAGGTTGATCACTATCCCTTTTCTGGGAGTGTCCGGCAGGATAAAACTCAGCGGTAACAGGACACGCTCTCCGGCATAAGGAACCCATACATCCACCCCGGGATTCGCCGTACTGATTGCATTGACCCCCAAACTGAAGTGCCGGGCAATATCCGGGAGCGTATCCCCCGTTTCGAGCCGGATGATCGCCAGCCGGCCAATGACGTCTTCTCCTCGTGCAACCGGGAACTTGTTTCGCTCGATCTCCTTTTCGCGATGGCCTGGAAAAGGCGGCGCTGTCTGAACACTTTTCATTGAAGCACAGCCGGAGAGAGAGAAGATGAATATGCAGAGAGCCGTCAAACGAAACCAGTTGCAGAAGGGGGATGGATCACTGATTCGGCGCATGGGTCAGGCTGGGATTCCTCCGTTTTTGAAGACACCGATTCGGGTAACGATGAGGGTCCCGAAGAGGTGTACCTGTCGAGCGAACAGTATACATCGGAGTTCGCTCGCCGGCGCTTCTCAAACGTTGCGTTCACCTGATGTCGAAATATTCCGACGTCCCGATGGATTACACGGATGCTACGCTGGTCGCCGTAGGCGAGACGCTTGGCATCCGGGATTTCCTGTTGCTCTCCATCCCGTTGCGGATATCCTTAAGGGAATATTTGCCGGATGGGGCGATGCGCGAACGGAAAAAGATACTTCTCATCGGACTGACCTTGCTGCTGGTGGTCGGGAGCGTCAGCCCATCCATGCCTTGGGCTGCGGAATCACCGAAGCCAGGGACGCTGAGCGTCGTCCTTGAAAACGATGTGTTTCATGACACGGAACGGCATTATACCCATGGGCTGATGTTGCTCTGGGTTCCGCGCGGGGCTGCGTCCACACCCGAGTGGCTCTTGATGCCGGTGCGCCTCATGCCTTGGTTCCCCGAGCAAGGCGAGATTCGTCATGGATATGCCATCGGCCAAAGCATATTTGAGCCGGAAGACAGCGATACGGCGAATCCGTCCTTACGGGATCGCCCCTATGCCGGCTGGCTGTATGGAACGATCGGACTGGGCGTGGCGTCGGGACGGCGACTCGATCAGTTCGGGATGACCTTCGGAATGGTTGGTCCGGCCGCCTTGGCGGAGCGGACCCAGAAATTCGCCCACAAAGTATTTCCTGCAAATAGTCCAAATGGCTGGGACACCCAGCTCGGCAATGAGCCGGGCATTGTCGTGACCTACCAGCGCAGTTGGCGGGGAGTCGCCGCTTCACCCCTGTCCGGGGTCCAGTTGGATTTCACTCCCCACCTTGGGGCGGCGCTTGGCAATGTGTTCACGTACGCCAATGCGGGTGGAACCGTGCGCTTCGGCAAACGGCTTCCCAACGACTACGGGCCGCCGCGCATCCAGCCCGGCTTGCAGGGCTCTTGGGCTTTCTCACCCGTGTCCGGTTTCGGCTGGTATCTGTTCGCGGGCATCGAGGGACGGGCGGTTGCGCGCAACATCTTTCTCGACGGCAACACCTTCCGTGACAGCCGCAGCGTGGACAAGAAACCCCTGGTCGGCGACCTGCAGTTCGGTTTCGTCCTGCACTGGTCCGATGTGCGCCTCGGCTACACCCATGTTCTTCGTTCCCGCGAGTTCCAGACGCAGGAAAGCGTGGACGGTTTCGGTTCTTTAAGCCTGTCGGTCAAGTATTAAATCTCGAAGAACGTCTCGCCCGTTGAACCATCGCGCTTCCCCCGGAGAGGCTTGCAGGTTCGCCCCGCCCCCGAAGACGCCCGCGACGGGGATGTCGCTTATTCCGTGACTACGGCAGCGCGTTCCTGAGGGCCGCAAGCTCCGGTTCGCCCGGGCCGAGGGGCAACGGGACCTTGCCGCGCCGCACCGCCGAGCGGCAGGCAGCCATCATGATCTCGAAGCCTTTCAGGGCGCTCTCGCCGTGGCAGGGATGGACCCGGGCCGGATCGTCGATCGAGGCGGCAATGTCCTGGACGTAGAGGGGCATGTCGTGACCGTAATCCATGTCGCCGGGGCCGGAAATCACGCCGTGCGAGTCGCGTGTGACGGCCCGCCAGCCTCCGCCCGTCAGGACCTCGGCGAAACCCTCCGTTCCCTGCGCGCCGATGCGGCACTTGCGCCACCAGGCCTCCACTTCGGGCACGTCGGGCGCGCCGGCGCCGCACTCGATGACGCCCCGCACACCGTCGGCCCCGTCACGTACTCGCCGCTCTCCAGGACCTCGCCGATCGCCGCATCCAGTTCCGCCTTCAGGCTGTGGTACTGGCGTACGTGGCCGTAAAAACCGACTTTCATCGTTGACTCCCGCACGGCACCGCGATGGCCGGGCAAAGGTAGGATGCCGGTCGGGCCGCGTCGGTTTTGTCTCTATTCCACGGTGACGCTCTTGGCGAGGTTCCTCGGCTGGTCGACGTCGGTGCCCTTGATCACCGCCATGTGGTACGCAAGAAGCTGGAGCGGGACGACCTCCAGAATCGGAAGGGTGTAGCGGCCGCAGGGGGGAAGATAAAGGACGTCCTCCGCCTTTCCTGCCAGCACGCCGTCCCCCTCCGTGCCCACGGCGATCATGCGCCCGCCGCGGGTGCGGGCCTCTTCCAGGTTGGACAGGGTATTCCCGTAGGTTTCTCCCTTCGCGCAGAGGACGAGCACCGGCATCCGCTCGTCGATCAGGGCGATCGGACCGTGCTTCATCTCGCCTGCAGGGTAGCCTTCCGCGTGGATGTAGGAGATCTCCTTGAGCTTCAACGCCCCCTCCAGCGCGATCGGGTAGGAGAGCCCCCGGCCCAGGAAGAGAAAGTCCCTCGTGTCCTTGTATTTCCGCGCGATCGCCGCGATCGCGGCATCGAGTTTCAGGACTTCCTCGATCTTTCGAGGCTGTTCGTCGAGGTCCCTGAGGTGCGCGGAAACCTCCTGCCCCGAGCGGGTCCCACGCGCCGCCGCGAGGTGCAGCGCCAGGAGGTGGAGCGCCGCGAGCTGGGTCGTAAAGGCCTTGGTGGACGCGACCCCGATCTCGTGCCCGGCGCGCGTATAGATCACGCCGTCCGACTCCCGGGCGATCGTGGAGGAGACGACGTTGCAGATGGAGATCACGATCGCCCCCTTTCCCCTCGCCTCGCGCAGGCCCGCCAGCGTGTCCGCCGTCTCGCCCGACTGGGAGATGGGGACGCACAGGGTCCCTTCGGCCACCACCGGATCGCGGTAACGATACTCCGAGCCCAGGTCCACCTCGACCGGCAGCCGCGCCAACCCCTCGATCATGAACTTGCCGACCAACCCGGCGTGCCAGGAGGTGCCGCATGCGACGATGAGCACCTTTTTCAACCCGCGCAGCCGCTCGCCCGTAAGCGGGAGAGTCTCGAAGACGACCTCCCCCGTTTCCGGAAGCATGCGGCCGGCGAGTGTGTCCAGGACGGCCCGGGGCTGCTCGTGGATCTCCTTCAGCATGAAGTGCCGGTAGCCTTCCTTCCCCGCCATCACGGGAGACCAGTCGATCGTCTGCGGCGTGCGGTGTCTGAGGTTCCCCGCGAAGTCGGTCAGCCGCACCCCTCCCGGCCGCGCGACGACGATCTCCCGATCCTCCAGGAAGAGCGCCTTCCGGGTGTGGGAGAGCAGCGGAGGGAGATCCGAGGCGAAGAACGTCTCCCGGTCCCCCACGCCGACCACCATGGGGCAATTCAACCGCGCGCCGACAACCGTCCCCGGCTCCTTCTCGGATATCGCCAGGAACGCGTAGGAGCCCTTCAGTTCCGCCACGGACCGGCGCACCGCCGCTTCCAGGGAGAGGCCGGCGGAGGTGAACGAGTCGAGGAGGTGGGCGATCACCTCCGAGTCGGTCTCGGAGCGGAATGTCCGGCCTTCCTCGATCAGGCACTGTCTCAGGGCCTGGTGGTTCTCGATGATCCCGTTGTGGACGATGGCGACCGCCCCTGCCCGGTGCGGGTGGGCGTTTTCATCGGAGGGGCGGCCGTGGGTTGCCCAGCGCGTGTGTCCCACGCCGCAGGTCCCAGCGACCGGCTCCCGCGCGACCAGTTCGAGAAGCCTGGCGAGCTTTCCCTCCCTCTTGCGGATGGCGAGCCTGCCGCCGTCGAGCACGGCGATGCCCGCCGAATCGTACCCGCGGTACTCCAGTTTCCCCAAGCCGTTCAGCAGGGCCTGCACGCACTGTTTCCGGCCCGTGTATCCGACGATGCCGCACATGATTTCGACTCTCCCTTTCTCCGAGTATTAAGATGCGTTTTCCGGCCCGGGGGTACCTGCACCCGTTTTTCCGCGGAGATGGAGGAACCCGCTCCGCGGCGGCATTCTGCGGGAAAAAATTTCTCAGAACGGCCGTCTTCGAAGGGAAGTGCTGGGGGGGAATCCTCACCCGGTGTTGCCCGGACAAGCGGATCGACAACTATTCGCCTTAGTGGAAGGAATAGGCCGGTTAGCGCAGGGCTCCGGTTACGGTCGTCCCACAGGGACATGCTCCGCCTCCACCTGGAGGCGTGACCGACGTTACTTCCATTCCAGGCGATCGGAACGTTACGCGGTAAATCCTCCGTCGATCGTCAGACTGGCCCCGGTCACGAAGGCGGAGTCGGGTCCGGCCAGATAGGCCACCAGCGACGCGATCTCGTCGCCGGTGCCATAACGCGGAACTGCCATCACCTGCTGCACCAGCATCGTGGCGAAATCGCTCGTCGAGGGGGGCATCCCGGATCTTCCCCGATCGGCTACAGGAGGGATTTCACCTTATCCATCCGGGCGTGAAACGCAGGGTCGCCGTCGAGGGAAGCGGTCACAAGCTCCAGCTCCTGCGAGCTCCCCGCTCCCAAGCCCAGTTCGACCGCCCTTCGCACCTGCCCCATCTCCCATGGCGAAGTCGTCAGGAGCCGCTTCCATCGCCCGAAGGATTTTATGAGGGCGAGACCGACGACATCGCAGGCGACCCTGTCCCCGCTCGCCAGGATGAGGTTCGCCTCTTCCGCACTGCCCTCCCACGGACCGCCCTCCACCATGACCTTCGTGCCGTCCGCGATGTTCAGGTCGGGACGGTAGGCGAGGTTGAGCTCCGTCACGACCTCCTCCCAGTGGAGGGCGTTCACGAAATAGGGCCTCTGGCGGAAGTGCGTCGCGCCGACGAAGTTTTTCAGGCAGATGGAGTAGCCGGCATATTCGTGCGTCTTTATAACCGGGAGGTTGACCACACGGTCGACCTTGTGGATCCATTCCGTGACCGACACCTCCTTCATGTACTTTCCCGGGACCTTGACCTTCACCCAATCGTGGTCCTCGAAGAAGAGGGGCTCCGCGCCGGCGCCGCGGGCGGCGGCGAGGATCCCCGTCCGCTCCATGCTCTTCGCCGTGGAGCCACGGATCAGGGCCGACATGTCGCCCACGTACACCTTTTTCGCCTCTGCCTCGTACAGTGCGGTCACCGCCGCGGCGACGACGGCGGGATTCGTGGTGGTCGGGTTTTCGTTTCCCCCGACGACGTTCGGCTTCACGAGCACGCTCTTCCCCCGGAGGGCGAGCGGCCCGAATCCTCCGATCAGGGAAACCGCCCTCCTTACCATTTCCGGAAGGTCTTTCCCTCCCACCGCCGCGACGAGCGACTTCCGGCCGAGCACGAAGGGGTTTTCCGATTTCCCGGCTCCGGAGCTCCTCCCCCCTTCCTCCGCCGCGGCGTGCAGGTTCGTCCCGCCCCGGAAGACGCCTGCGGCGGAAGCCCCGGCGGCGAGCAGGTGCAGAAAAATCCTCCTCCCGAATTCCATGGTCCCTCCCTTTCTCCGGATGCCGGCGGCAAGAGCCGGCAAGGGGCCGAAAAAACCGGTTTCGGTTTAGACGCAGTTCGAAGGGCGGCGATGCCATGCAATCATCCGGAGCCGGGGAAAAGTGATTCGGGATTCTCGCTTTACGGGAGCACGGGAGACTGCAGGTTTAAAGTCGTTCCCTTTTCAGAAGCCGGTACGTTTCTTCGTAGATTCGTTCGCGTGGACCGATCGCGACGATTTCGATGATGTTCCTTGTCATCCGATAGATGATCCTGAAGGTCCCCACCCGGAAGCTGCGCAAACCGGCAAGTTCGTCCTTGAGTGCTTTCCCCGACGAGGGATTCGCGAGAATCGTTTTAAGAGACGCCTTGGTCTTCCTCTTCAGGGTCGGATGCATGCCGCGGACAAGGCCGGCGACCTCGTCCGGGACCCTGAGCCGGTGAAGGGGTTGCTTCATGACGGGTCGTTATCGAAATAATTCGTCGAGCGTGTACAGGCGCGCTTCTTTCTCCTTCAGGGATAGCAATCCCTTCCGGATTTCCTCCGCCAGCCCGGCATCGTGTCGGATCGCGCTGGTCTCCTTCAGACTTTCGAACTCGTCGGGGCTGATCAGCACGGCGGCGGGGGTTCCATTCTTCGTTATGACGATTTCCTCATCGGAATCGATCACACTCTGCACGAGTCCGCTCAACTTCATCTTGGCTTCCGAGAGGGACATCGTTTTCATGGATTGGCCTCCATTAAGGTTGACCAGAATACAGACTATATTGCCATGGAGGGGAGGATCAATGCAATCCCGTCCCTGCGGTGAAAGTCCGGCTGCGAGGAGGGATGGGCCGGCGCCCAATGGCTTTTCCCTCCGTCGGTCGTTTCGATCACCGCGGCGACCGCGGCGGCAAGGGCCCTGCCTGCCGGGACGATCCTCCCGATGCCGAATTCCGCGGTGAGAGCGAGCGCCTCCGAATCCCTCCGGACGTCGAAAGGCAATGACGGGATCGCCGTCTCCTCCCTCATCCCCTCCCGGTAGCGCGTGAACCGGTAGACGTTCCAGTGCCCGGACGGCGAAAGGTTGAGTTCCCAATATTCTTCGGAATCCTCCGTGCCGAGGAACAGTTCGAAGCAGGTCGCCTCCCACAGCCGGTCCTTCCTCCGGGGCGCCTCCGCGGCGGTGGGGATCGACACCTTCGACAGGTTCCCCCGCACCTCGTAGAGGATCGACAAGGTGTCCGCGCGGCGCCCGATCGATCCCCCGATCGTCAGGCCGGCAGGGTTCCCATCCCCCGGGAACGGTTTCAGGAGAAAACGTCGCGGACGCATCGGACGGGATTACGGGTCGTACCGGAGGTGGAGCGCCCTTCGCCGGAGGAACGACCGCTCCTCGCGCGCCCAATCCACCGCGAGGTCACGCCACCCCTGGCCCCGTTCGATCGCCTCCCGCTCGCGGGACGATCCGCACAGCAGGTCGAACGCCGGGATCCCTTTCACGAATTCGTACGTTTCCGTCCGCCACCGGAACCGTTCCGGGTCCTGCGCCCGCGCCGCGGCGACGCACGCCACGCCGGTGCGGAAAGGACGGAACGCCTCGCGGTCGACGGCGAAGACCTCGACGCCGTGGCACCGCTTCCCGGCATGCTTGTCCCACGTCGGGACGAAATGGACAGGCCGGAACCGGACTCCCGGCAGACGTTCGGCCGCGAGCGCTTCCGAAAGGGAGGAGGCGTCGAGCCAGGGCGCGCCGAACAGTTCGAACGGCCGCGTGGTTCCCCGTCCCTCGCTCAGGTTCGTCCCCTCCAGAAGGCACATCCCCGGATAGGCGAGCGCGGTTTCCGGCGTCGGCATGTTGGGCGAAGGGAAGACCCACGGGAGCTGCGTGTCCCGCTGGAACATTCCCCGCCGCCAGCCGCGGCAGGGGATCACCGTGAGCGCGAGGTCGAGGTTCCGTTCCCGCCGGTAGAGGGCCGCGAGCTCGCCGACGGTGAGGCCGTGGCGGACGGCCACGTCGTGCACGCCGCAGAAACTCCGGAAGCCGGGGCGAAGCGCCGGCCCTTCCACGTGGCGCCCGCCGATCGGGTTCGGCCGGTCGAGAACGAAGAAGCCGATCTTCGCATGCGCGGCGGCCTCCATGCAGAAGAGCATGGTGGCCTGGTACGTGTAATAGCGCGCGCCGACGTCCTGGATGTCGAAGACGAGGGCGTCGAGCCCGCGCAGCGCAGCGCCCGCCGGCCGAAGCGACCCGGCGCCGCTTCCGTACAACGAGTGGACCGGGACGCCGATCTTCCGGTCGCGCCCGCCGC
>Ga0302046_10006670_pt1 | contig 10054 bp, 10 predicted proteins | sample RVTome_11_FD_200261 | JGI IMG/M metagenome (GOLD analysis project Ga0302046, IMG submission 200261) | Soil microbial communities from uranium-contaminated site in the Upper Colorado River Basin, Wyoming, United States - RVT147D111 (version 2) ... | reverse complement strand
CGAGCTGGATCCCGGCGCGACGCCGGCGGTGGCCGAGTACGTCGCCGGCCAGGGCGGTGGCTAGCGGCGGCGGCGAGTTGCCGGCCTGGTGACGCTGTGTTAGAACACGCTTGACCGTGAGCGAGGAAGCCTTCGACTACCCGACGATGGCGCGCGCCCTCATCCTCGGCGACAAGGACACCGTCGCCCGGAAGACGCGCGAGGGGCTCGACCGCTCGATGGACCCCAAGGACCTCATCTTCAAGGGGCTCATCCCCGGCATGGACGTCGTGGGCGAGAAGTTCCGCCGCAACGAATACTACGTCCCCCAGGTCCTGCTCTCGGCCCGTGCGATGTACGCCGGACTCGACCTGCTCAAGCCGCTCATCACCGCCGCCGGCGGCGGCGACTATCACGGCACCGTGGTCATCGGCACCGCCCAGGGGGACCTGCACGACATCGGCAAGAACCTGGTGGCGATGATGCTGGAGGGCGCCGGCTTCAAGGTCTTCAACCTCGGCCGCGACGTGGCGCCCGAGAAGTTCGTGGCGGGGGTCGAGGAGCACGGGGCCAACATCGTCGGGATCTCGGCGCTCATGACCACCACGATGCCGGCGATGAAGCGCACGATCGACGCGCTGGCCAAGGCCGGCGTGCGCGAGCGGGTCAAGGTCATGGTGGGCGGAGCGCCGGTGAGCCAGGCCTTCGCCGACGAGATCGGCGCCGACGGCTACGCCAAGGACTCCACGCTGGCGGTGGTCAAGGCCAAGCAGCTCGCCGGCGTCGCGGTGCCCACGTGAGAGCGCGCGGCTGGGAGGTCGTCGAGCGGGTCCGGGCGGGCGAGACGCTCGTTTTCGACGGCGGCTATGGGACCATGCTGTTCGCGGCGGGCCTCCTGAACGGCGCCTGCCCCGAGCTGTGGAACGACACCCACGCGGACATCGTGGCCGGCATTCACCGGGGGTACTTCGAGGCCGGCAGCCACATCGTCGAGACCAACACGTTCGGCGGCACCCGCCTCAAGCTCGACGAGTACCGCATCGGCGACCGCACCCGCGAGCTGAACGTCAAGGGCGCCCGGCTCGCCCGCGGGGTGGCGCCTCCCGAGGGGCACGTCGCCGGCTCCATCGGCCCCACCAGCCGGCTGCCCCGCGACTACGCGCTCGACGCCGGCGTCACCGACGAGGAGTACGAGGCGACGTTCCGCGAGCAGGCCGAGGCCCTGGCCGAGGGCGGTGTCGACCTCTTCGCGGTCGAGACGATGATGTTCCCGCAGGAGGCGACGGCGGCCGTGCGGGCGTGCAAGGCGGTCACCGATCTGCCGGTCATGGCCACCATGTTCTTCCAGTACGAGGAGGGCCACGACCGCGACCGCACGATGTGGGGCGAGAGTCCGGCCGAGGTGGCCAAGAGCCTGCTGGCGGCCGGCGCCGACGTGGTGGGGATGAACTGCGGCCGCGGCCCGGACCGGGCCATCGTCATCATCCGCGAGATGCGCGCGGTGACCGACGCGCCGCTGGTGGCCTATCCCAACGCCGGCCTGCCGGTGACCACGGGCGACACGGTGACCTACGAGCTGGGGCCGGAGCCGATGGCGTGCCAGTACCCCGCGTTGCTCGACGCCGGCTGCAACATCGTGGGCGCCTGCTGCGGCTCCAACCCCGAGCACATCCGCCTCATCGCCGAGGCCGTGCGCCGCCGCAGCCGCCGCCGCGGCGGCGAGGCCGACCGGTGAAGGTCCGCCGCCGCCGCTCGAAGTGAGCCTGCCCGCCGGGCTCCAGGTCCTGGCGGACCTCCCGCTGGCGATCGATCCCGACGAGGTGCTGCGCTTCCAGGGTTACAAGCATGGCCGTGACGTCCCCGGCGCCGACGTGCGGGCGCTGTTCGACGAGGCGCTGGCCGAGGGCCGCCGGCTGATGGAGCCCCGGGCGGTGGCGCGCTGGCTGCGGGTGACCCGCCGGACCGCCGACCTGCTCGAGGTGGAGGGCGAGCCGCTGGCGATCCCGCGCATCGGCGCCTCGTGGGGGCCGGTGGAGCACGCGGCGGTGGCCGTGTGCACGATCGGCGAGCCGCTCGAGCGCCGCGTCAGCGCCCTGTGGGAGGCGCGCGAGCTGCCGCTGGCCTCCATGCTCGACAGCGTGGGCTCCGGCGCGGTGGAGAGCCTGGCCGAGTACGTCAACGACCTCCTGTGCGGGCAGGGGCTGCCGGGCCTGCGCGTGACCAACCGGATCAGCCCCGGCTACGCCGACTGGGACGTGGCGGAGCAGCGGGCGCTGTTCCGTCTCTGCGCGGGCGCGGCGATCGGCGTCGCCCTCAACGAGGCGTGCGTGATGACGCCGGGCAAGGCGATCTCGATGCTCGTCGGCGCCGGGCCCGAGGCGCGCGTGGATCACTACTTCACCCAGTGCGCCCGCTGCTGGATGCGCGAGTGCGCCTACCGCCGGACGCCGGCTCGCCATACCATCCGCCGGTGATGATCCACGGCCGCCTGCCGTGGCCGCTCGTGTTCCAGGTCCTCGGCGTCATCGCCGCCGTGTGGCTCGTCGTCCACACGTGGCAGATCTGGCTGCTGGTCTTCACCGCGCTCATCATCGCCGCCGCCATCCTGCCGGCGGCCCGGCTGGGCGAGCGCGTTCGGGTCCCCCGCGGGGTGACCGTGCTGGTCGTCTACGCCGTGGTGGCCGGCCTGATGACGCTGATGGGCCGCCTGCTGTGGCCGGCGCTGAGCGAGCAGTGGCAGCAGTTCATCACCCAGCTGCCGCGCCTCATCGAGAACGTCAAGGGATGGGTGGGCGATCTCCAGTTCTTCATCCTGCGCTGGGGCGGATCGCTGCCGACGCCCAAGACCGACAACCTCGACGCGGTCGCCGGCGCGCTGCTGGCCAACACGTTCCGGTTCACGGCGGGCGCCGCCGGCGTCGCCGTCGAGATGCTGGCGGTCCTGGTGATCGCCGCCTACCTGGTCATCGACGCGCCGCACGTCGGCCGCACGCTGCTGGCGCTGCTGCCGGCCGACGCCCGTCCGACGGCCACCCGGCTGGCGCCGTCGGTGCTGGACCGGGTCGGTGGCTACGTGCGCGGCCAGCTCGTGTCCAGCCTGTTCGTGGGCGTCCTCATCGCCATCGCGTTGACGCTGCTCGGCGTGCGCTACAGCCTGCTGATCGGCGCGATCGCCGCGGTGTTCAACATCGTGCCGTTCGTCGGCGCCACGCTGGCCGCCGTGCTGGCGGTGCTGGCCGCGCTCAACGAATCGCTCGCGCTGGCCGCGCTGACCCTGGCCGCGATGGTGGGCGCGCAGACCGTGGAGGGCAAGCTGCTGGCGCCGCATTTCGTGGGCCGGGCCACCGGGCTGCACGCCCTGGCCGTCCTGCTGGCGCTGCTGGCCGGCGCCCACCTGGCCGGCCTCATCGGCGCGCTGGTGGCGGTGCCGCTGCTGGCCGGCCTGTGGGAGATCGTCCGCGTGCTCTGGGTCGAGCCCCGCCGCGACGGCTGAGCATGGAGACGCTGGTCCAGATCGTCGGGGCGCTGCTGATCCTCGTCGCGTTCGTCGCCGCTCAGTACGGCGTCATGCGCCCCGACGCGCCCGGCTACCTGCTCCTGAACCTCGTCGGGGCCACCATCCTCACCGCCGACGCCTGGATCGGGCGCCAGTGGGGCTTCTTCCTGCTCGAGGCCGTCTGGGCGGTGGTCTCCCTGGCCGGCCTCGCCCGGGCGCTCCGCGGGATTTGACCAGGTGGGGGCCCCGACATGGCCCCAAGCCCCCCAGCGCTCGTCGCGCCCCGGCGGAGCCGTGGCGGTCTCGATACTCGAGCGGGTCCACGGAGCTGATTCACGGCGCGGGCAGGACGGGCGCCGGTGCACTTGGCAGGTGTTAGGATGGCGGCTATGCCTGCGGGCAACGTCGTTCTCGTGGGTTTCATGGGAGCGGGGAAGTCGGCCTGCGGCCGTCTGCTGGCCCGGCGGCTCGGGCGCTGCTTCGTCGAGACCGACGACGTCATCGTGGCGCGCGACGGCCGCCCGATCCCCGAGATCTTCCGCGAGGACGGCGAGGAGGCGTTCCGCCGGCTCGAGGCCGAGGCGGTGGAGGCGCTGCGGCTGAAGTCGGGCGACGTCATCGCCACCGGGGGCGGCCTGCCCTGCCGCGCGGGGCGCATGGAGGCCCTGCGCGAGCTGGGCACGGTCGTGTGGCTGCGGGGCGACCTGGCCGAGCTGCTGGCCCGGGCCGCCCGCACCGGGGCCCGGCCCATGCTCAACGGGCGGACCCCCGAGGAGCTGGAATCCCTCTACCGCGCGCGCGAGCCGTACTACGCGCGGGCCCACCTGACCGTGGACACGGTCGGCCTCGGCGTCGACCAGGTCGTCGGGCGCATCCTCGCCGCGCTCCGGGAAGCGCATGCCGCACGGGTTTAGCCGCCGGCTGGGCGAGGGGCCGATCCTCTGCGACGGCGCGATGGGCAGCGTGCTCTACGCGCGGGGCGTGTCTCCCGACACGTGCTTCGACGTGCTCAACCTGAACAACCCCGCCCTGGTGCAGTCGGTCCACGCCGACTACGTCGGCGCCGGCGCCGACTGCCTGGAGACCAACACCTTCGGCGCCAACCGCTTCAAGCTGGCCGTGCACGGCCTCGAGGGGCGGGTGCGCGACATCAACCGCGCCGGCGTGCGGCTGGCTCGCGACGTGCGCGAGAGCACCGGGCGCGACGTCTGGGTGCTCGGCTCCATCGGGCCCAGCGGCAAGTACCTGGCCCCGCTCGGCACGCTGTCGGCGGCCGACGCGGGCGAGGCCTTCCGCGAGCAGGCGGAAGCCCTGCTGGAGGGCGGCGTCGACGGCTTCGTGGCGGAGACGTTCTCCGACCTCACCGAGATCGCGCTGGCGGTGGAGGCCGTGCGCTCGGTCACCGACCTGCCCATCGTGGCCCAGATGGCGTTCACCGACGAGGGCGTGACTTTCACCGGCCACTCGCCCGAGGAGGTGGCCCGCCGCCTGCGGGCGCTCGGCGTGGAGGCGCTCGGCGGCAACTGCTCGGTCGGTTCCTCGGTGCTCTTCGACGTGCTCGAGCGGATGGCGCCGGAGGCGGCCGGCGTGCCGCTGTCGATCCAGCCCAACGCCGGCTTGCCGAGCCGCATCGGCGAGCGCCTGATCTACCTCTCGTCCCCGGCCTACATGGCCGAGTACGCGGGGCGGATGGTGGAGGCCGGGGCCCGCCTGGTCGGCGGCTGCTGCGGCACCACGCCGGCCCACGTCGCCGCGATGCGGGAGGTGCTCGACCGCCGGGCGCCCGCGGCCCGGCGGCCGCCGGCCCGCCCCACCGTGGCCCGGGCAACGCCCGCGGCGGAAGCGCGCGGGGTGGCGACCGCCCGGACGCCGACGGCGATGCAGCGCAAGCTCGACGCCGGCGAGTTCGTGGTCACCGTGGAGCTGGACCCGCCGCGCGGCCACACCGTGGACAAGCTGGTGCAGGGCGCCAAGCTGCTCAAGGAGCGCGGCGTCGAGATCGTGGACATCAACGACGGCTCGCTCGGCCGCGTGCGGATGTCCGTCCTGGCCACCGCGCTGCTCGTGCGCGACGGCACCGGACTCGACGTCAACATGCACTTCACCTGCCGCGACCGGAACCTCATGGGCATCCAGGCCGACCTGCTCGGTGCCCACGCGCTCGACATCCGCAACATCCTGGCCATGACCGGCGACCCGCCGCGGTCCGGCGACTACACCAACGCCACCGCGGTCTTCGACGTGGACGGCGTGGGCCTCATCGAGATCCTGCGGCGGATGAACGGGGGCGTGGACGCCACCGGCAATTCGATCGGCGAGCCGACGGCGTTCTGCGTCGGGGCCGCGCTCAACCCCGCCGCCGAGGATCTCGATCGCGAGATCGAGCGCTTCCACCGCAAGGTGCAGGCCGGGGCCCGCTGGGTGCAGACGCAGCCCGTCTACGACCTCGCCCAGCTCGACCGCTTCCTGGCGCGGGCGGGCGGCTCGCCGGTGCCGGTGCTGGTGGGCATCCTGCCGCTGCACAGCTTCCGCCACGCCGAGTTCCTCCACAACGAGGTGCCCGGCATCACGATCCCCGACCCCGTCCGCGCGCGGCTGCGCGAGGCCGGTGACCGCGCGCTGCGGGCGGGCGTCGAGCTGGCGCAATCGCTCGTCCACGAGGTGCGGCACCGCTATGCCGGCGCCTACCTCATGCCGTCGTTCGGCCGCTTCGAAGTCGTCGCCGAGGTGCTCGATGCCATCCATTGACGAGGGGGGCCCGGACATGGCCCCCCTCCCCTCCAACGCTCGGAAGCGTCGCGGCCAAGCCGTGACGCTCCTCGACCACGCGACGCGTTCATGAGCACGGAGCCGCTGACCGAGCTGGGCGTGCGTGACGCCGCCGAGCGCATCCGCCGCCGAGCGTGCTCGGCGGTGGCCCTCACCGAGGCCTGCCTGGAGCGCGTGCGCGCACTGGAGCCGGCGCTGCAGGCCTGGGTGCACGTCGACGCCGACGGGGCCGTGTCCGCCGCCCGCGAGCGCGACGCCGAGGCGCGGGCCGGACGCCTGCGCGGGCCGCTGCACGGCGTACCGGTCGCGATCAAGGACATCTTCGACGTGGCCGGTCTGCCGACCACGGCGGGCGCCCGCGCGTTCGCCCACACCCGCCCGGACCGCGACAGCGGGGCGGTGGCCCGGCTGCGCGCGGCGGGGGCGATCGTCCTCGGCAAGACGCACACCACCCAGTTCGCCTACCGCGACCCCGCCCCCACCCGCAACCCGTGGAACCCCGCGCACACCCCGGGAGGCTCGTCCTCGGGCTCGGCGGCGGCGGTGGCGGCGCGGATGGTCCCGCTCGCCATCGGCTCGCAGACGGTCGGCTCCATCCTGCGCCCGGCCGCCTTCTGCGGCGTGGTCGGTTTCAAGGGGACGCACGGGCTGGTGCCGCTCGACGGCGTGGTGCCGCTCGCGTGGTCGCTCGATCACGCCGGACCGTTCACGCGCTCGGTGCGGGACGCCGGCGTCGCGATGGGGGTCCTGGCCGGGCACGAGATCGAGCCGCTGGAGGTGGACGTTCCCCGGCTGGCCGTCGCGCCCGAGCTGTTCGACCGGGCGGAGCCGGAGCTCCGGGCGCACCTGAACACGGTGGTCGAGCGGCTGGCCGACGCCGGCGCCCGGGTCAGCGAGGTCACCCTGCCGCCCTCGTTCGCCGACATCCACGCCGCCGGCCGGACGGTGCTCGAGGTCGAGGCCGCGACCTACCACGAAACGCTCTTCGCCCGGCACGCGGACGACTACGGTCCCGGTATGGCCGAGCTGGTCCGGGTCGGGCTCACGCGCACGGGGACCGAGTACGTGGCCGCCAACCGCCGCCGCCTGGCCTTCCGGGAGGCGATGACGCCACTGCTCATGGCCCACGACGCGCTGCTCTCGCCGACCGCCCCGGGTCCGGCGCCGGCCGGGCTCGGCTGGACGGGCGACGCCTCGCTCTGCGCGCCCTGGAGCTCGGCCGGGGTGCCGTCCATCACGCTGCCGACCGGGGTGGCGGCGTCGGGATTGCCGCTGGCGCTGCAGCTGGTCCAGGCGCCCGGGGCCTCGGCCCGGCTGCTCGGCGTCGCCACCTGGTGCGAGCGCGCGATCGCCTTCGACGCGCGGCCACGGCGGTGACCGGCATGCTCGACGTCAAGCTCGAGGGTGGCACGGTGGTCGACGGGACCGGCCGGCCGGGCAGCCGCACCGACGTGGGGATCCGCGACGAGCGCATCGCGGCCGTCGGCGACCTGTCGCGGGAGTCGGCCGGCCGGGTGGTCAACGTCTCCGGCCGCGTGGTCGCTCCCGGCTTCATCGACATGCACTCGCACTCGGACTGGCGCCTGTGGGGCAATCGCCGGGCGGAGTCCAAGATCCGCCAGGGGGTGACCACCGAGGTCGTCGGCAACTGTGGGTTCTCGCCGGCGCCCACCTCGACGGAGTTCCTGGACGAGATGCGGACCTTCGCGCTCTACGTCCCGACCGGCATGGACTTCGCCTGGCGCTCGGTCGGCGACTACCTGCGCGCGTTCGACCGCGACGGCACCGCGCTCAACGTGGTGCAGCTCGTCGGGCACGGCACGCTGCGAGTGGCCGCGATGGGCTTCGCCCGCCGGCCGCCCACGGCCGTCGAGCTGGCCACGATGCAGCGGCTCATGAGCGACGCGATGAACGACGGCGCCTGGGGCCTGTCCACCGGCCTCATCTACGCCCCCGGGTCCTTCGCCACCACCGACGAGATCGTGGCGATCGCGCGGGCGGCCGCCCGCTACCGCGGCTTCTACGCCAGCCACATCCGCGGCGAGGGCGCCACCCTGCTGCAGGCCGTGCGCGAGGCGATCCAGGTCGGGCGCGAGGGCGAGCTGCCGGTGCAGATCAGCCACGTGAAGGCGGCCGGCCGCCCGCACTGGGGCAAGGTGGCCGACGCGCTCGCCCTGATCGACGCCGCCCGCGCCGAGGGGCTCGACGTGATGGGCGACGTCTATCCCTACACGGCCTCCAGCACGTCGCTGCGCACGGCGCTGCCGGACTGGGCGCTGGAGGGCGGGGTGAGCGCCATGCTGGAGCGGCTGCAGTCCTCGGACGCGCGCGAGCGCATCCGCACGGACATGCAGCGTCCGGGCGGCCACAGCATCGTCGACCGCATGGGGTGGGACAACGTGATGATCGCCTGGTGCCCGCGGCGCCGGGACGCCGAGGGCCGGCGCATCGCCGAGATCGCCCGCGCGCGCGGCCTCGACCCCGTCGATACCGTCTTCGAGCTGCTCCGGGACGCCGAGGGCGTGGCCAGCATGATCCTCTTCCAGCTCGACGAGGCCGATGTCCGGCGCGCCCTCGTCCACCCGGCCGTCATGATCGGCTCCGACGGCTCGTCGCTGGCGACCACCGGCGAGATGAGCGCCGGCAAGCCGCACCCGCGCAGCTACGGCACCTTTCCGCGGGTGCTCGGCCGCTACGTGCGCGACGAGCGCGCGCTGTCGCTGGCCGAGGCCGTGCACAAGATGACGGGGCTGCCGGCGCGGCGGCTGGGGCTGCGCGACCGCGGCGTGATCCGCGACGGCGCCCGGGCCGACGTGGTCGTCTTCGATCCCAGGCGCATCGCCGACCAGGCGACCTACGAGGATCCCCACCGCTATCCGGTCGGCGTCGAGCACGTCCTCGTCAACGGTCGCTTCGTAATCAAGGACGGCGAGCACACCGGCAGCCTGCCCGGCCGCGTGCTCACCCCGCCGTGAAGCGCGGCCCGGCCTTCTCGGACCTGCTGGCCGTGCTGGGGACGGCGGCGTCCCTGGAGCAGGGGCTCGGCCTCACGCTGCGCCGGCTCGTGCGCCATGCCGGCGCCGCCGCCGGCGCGCTGGCGTTCCGACCGCCGCGCGGCGAGCCGCTGGTGGTCGTGACCGGGGGCCGGGGCCCGGCCGCCGACGCGGCGCTGCGCGGGCTCGTGGGCGCCGGGCGCGCGCCGCGGACGGTGGCCGTGCCGGCCGGCGGCCGGGGCATCGTCCGCCGGATGGTGCTCGGCGCCCCGCCGCGAACGCTGGGCACGCTGGCGCTGGTCGGCCCTCGCCGGGCGCTGGGGCGGACGGCGGTGCCGGCGGCGCTGGGCCGGGAGCTCGGCGCCGCCCTCGAGCAGGTGTGGCGGCTGGAGCAGCGCACCCTGCGCATCAGCGTGCACAACGCGGTCACGCGCCTGCTGGTGTCCGGCGACGCCGTCGACGAGGTCCTGAGCGCCTTCGCCGAGGGGCTGGCGCGGCTGGTGAGCTTCGACTCGGTGGCGGTCTCGCTCCTCGACCCCGAGCGGCCCGAGTTCGAGATCGTCGACGTGACCGCGCGCTCGGTCCCGCGGGTGGCGCCGCGCGACGGCCGCATGGCGCTCGACCGCACGCTGCTGGCCCAGGTCGTGGCCAGCGCCGCGCCGGTCCGCGTCGACGACCTCACCGCGCCGGCGGTGCCGGAGGTGAGCCGGCAACTCCTGGCCGGCCGCGGCTTCGGCTCCGCCCTGCTGGTGCCGCTCGTGAGCCGCGGCGGCGTGTTCGGGGCCGTGACGCTGGCCGCCCGCCGGCGCGCCGCCTA
>Ga0302046_10006669_pt1 | contig 10055 bp, 11 predicted proteins | sample RVTome_11_FD_200261 | JGI IMG/M metagenome (GOLD analysis project Ga0302046, IMG submission 200261) | Soil microbial communities from uranium-contaminated site in the Upper Colorado River Basin, Wyoming, United States - RVT147D111 (version 2) ... | reverse complement strand
CAGCGAGTTGAACTCGATGATGTCTCCCGGTTTTACAGCCGTGGTCGGCGGCACCAGCTCGTTTCCCGTCGGAATGACGGCCACCCGGGGGTTCCGGCGAACCGCAACCTCGCCCTGGCCACATCCCGCAATGGCCCCGAGATCGGCCGGTGTCAGGACATGCCCCTCGGGAAGAATCAACTCTGTCGCCACCATGTCCTCCCCCATAGCCCGGACGTGGTGCCATGGAGCGACCGGGGCATGGATTTCGATCTCATCTTCGCCCACCGGGTACAGGTGTTCCTGCATGATCACGGCGTTGAAAGGAGGGAGGACGGGATCCCCGGTATCAACCCACTGAAATTGCTGGGATGCCCGCAACCGCACCGGGTTCGATTCAGAGGCGCCCCGGGTGTCTTCCGCGCGGATCGCAATACCGTCCATGGCCGCCGCATTATAATGGGGACTTGAAAGCGAAGCCCAGACCGGTGTGGCGGTTACCCGCCCCAGGGCCGCGTCCACACGAACCATCTCGGCGGGCAGAGGCGCGAGCCGTCCCCGCGCCTCGAGCGTGCCGAGGAATTTCTGTAGCGCCTCGTCCAAGGGAATCGGTTCCAGGTAGACCCTGCGAGCCGTCATCACGAAAACCGCCGTACCTCGACTTTCTCGCCCGCCGAAAGGCCGCCGGCATTCAACGGAATGGTGACGAGACCGTGCGCTTTCACCAACGTGTAGATTAAATTGGACTTGCCGAAGACCGGCTCGGCCCGCAACTCTTCTTCCTCGTCGATCAGCCGCACCGGGACATAGTCCTCCCGGCCGAAGGTCGAGGCAATGTTCCTGGTCAAGCGGGCCCGGACGGTCACCCGCGCCGGCGGCGCCATCTCAACCAAGTGGTAGAGGGTCGGACGGACAAAGAGCTCGAACGTGACAAAAGTGGAGACGGGATTGCCCGGCAGGCCGAACACCGGCTTGTCCCGGCAGAGGGCCAGGATCGTGGGCTTCCCCGGCTTGAGGGCCACCCCGTGCACCAGCACACCCGGCTTTCCTAGTGTGCCGATGACGGTCGCGGTCATATCCCGCGCGCTGACCGAGCTGCCGGCCGACAGAATCAGGACATCCCCTTGGTCCAGTCCCCGCTCCGCAGCCTCCCGCAAGGCATCATAATCATCCTTGACGATCCCCAAAGGATGCGGGATCCCCCCTGCCTGCAGAACCAGGGTCGCAATTGTGTACGTGTTAATGTCCCGGATCTGTCCGGGATCGGGCTCGATTTCGGGCGCCACCACCTCATCGCCGGTCGCGATGATCACCACGCGAGGCCGCCGAAGGGCGGGAACCCTCAGGACCCCGACCCCCAACAACCCTCCCACATCCTGAGGCCGAAGACAATGCCCCCGGGGAAGCAAGCGCTCCCCATGTTTGACGTCCTCGCCGATCTGGACCACATTCTCGCCGGGGGCCACCGCCCGGTAGACTTCGATCATCGTCGGGTCGACGACCTGGGTATTTTCCACCATGACCACGGCATCGGCCCCTTCGGGAATGATCGCGCCGGTGGCAATCCTCACCACCTCCCCGGGACGGATCTGCACCCCGGGGGCCTGTCCCATCGCGACCTCTCCACTCACCTTCAGATACGCCGGCGTCCCATCAGTCGCCCCGAAGGTGTCCCGGGCTCGAACGGCGTATCCATCCATGTTGGCGCGCGCAAAGGGGGGGAGTTGACCACGCGAGAGCACGTCGGCAGCGAGGACTCGGCCCAGCGCCTCCCGGACCGGAACTTCCTCGACCTCATCCAGAGGCGGGAGACCCCCGAGGAGTCGCTTGAGGGCCTCGCCGGGGGTCAGGACCTGAAACAATTCTGTCATCACGCACCATCGAGGTATTGGGCCGTGATTATAGCATTTAAGAGGTCTCGCGAAGATGACCGGTGAGCGAAGTGGACCATTCCTCGTCGAGATCAGGCCTTTTCGCGCGTCTCAGCAGGTTTTTGCAGTCGGCGGGGAACTGCTGCCAACAGAAACAGCCGGCAACGGCCTATCACGCGGAGTGGATTTCGAGACTGATATCAAGGGCCCGCGGTGAGTGGGTAAGGGCGCCGACCGAGATGAGGTCCACGCCGGTCTCGGCGACCTGACGCACCCTTTCCAGGGTGATCCCTCCTGACGCCTCGAGCAGCACCCTGTCCTTGTACCGGCGCACGAGTTCCTGCATCTGGTCGAGAGACATCTGATCGAGGAGCAGAGCATCCGCCCCGGCCTCGACGGCTTCAATAGCTTCTTCCAGCGTCTCGACCTCCACCTGGATTTTGAGGAGATGGCTCGCTCGCTCCCGGAGCCTGGCCACCACGGTCTTAAAGGTGTCGCCACGCGCCCTGGCCACCGCCAAATGATTGTCTTTGACCAAAATGCCGTCGCTCAGGGCCAGCCGGTGATTGTACCCCCCGCCCATCCGCACGGCATACTTGTCAAGCCACCGCATGCCCGGAGCGGTCTTGCGGGTATCGATGACCCGAACCGGAAGTCCTTCCACGGCGGCAACATAGCGGGCGGTGTCGGTGGCAATGCCCGACATCCGCTGGAGAAAATTCAGGGCGACTCGCTCAGCCTTCAGGATGCTCGCCAGCGAACCGCTCACCTCAGCGACCTTGACTCCCGGGACGACGGTGCTTCCATCCGCAATCAGGAGTCGCACCCGGATGCTGGGGTCCAGGGTGGTGAAGACCTGGGCGAAGACCCACGCCCCGGCCAGCACACCCGGCGCCTGCACCACGGCCTCGGCCCTGCCCTGTTCCTGATCCGGGATCAGGGCATCCGTGGTGGGGTCCCCGCCTGCCAAGTCCTCTTCCAGGGCCATCTCGATGAGGCGACGGACCTGGAATGGCATGGCACCAGGAATGGGTACCCCCCCCCGCTCGCTCAATGATCAACCTCCAGTACGGTTTCGTCCTTGACCACCCGGGATAATTCTCCTAGCATAATACCTGAAAGAGCTTTCTGGAGAAAGACCATGGAGACCCGCACGGACATTACCCAAGAAATTCTGGAGCTCAAGAAGGCCCGGAAGGCCGTCATCCTTGCCCACAACTACCAGGTGCCAGAAGTTCAGGATGTCGCTGATTTTACTGGAGATTCTCTGGGCCTCTCCCAAGCGGCGGCGGACACGGATGCGGACGTGATCGTATTCTGTGGCGTCCACTTCATGGCCGAGACCGCCTCGATTCTGTGCCCCGACAAGACCGTCCTACTTCCCGATCTCGAGGCGGGCTGTTCTTTGGCGGCCAGCATTACGGCCGACGATCTTCGGCAGTGGAAAGCCGCGCACCCGGGTGCGGTCGTGGTCTCATACGTGAACACCACGGCAGAGGTCAAGGCGGAAAGCGACTACTGTTGTACCTCGGCCAACGCCGCCAAGGTCGTCCAAGCCATCCCCCCGGATCAAGAGATCCTCTTTCTTCCCGATCTGTACCTGGGCGATTATGCGGCCCGCGTGACCGGCCGGAAGAATATCCGGGTCTGGCCGGGAGAGTGCCACGTCCATGCCGGGATCCGTCCCGAAAATTTTGAAGAGGCGCTTCGGCTGCATCCGGATGCCGAGGAGATCTTCATCCATCCCGAGTGCGGCTGCACCACGAACTGCATGACCTTCGCCCAAGAGGCGCCTGGTATGCAGGACAGGATCCATATCCTTTCCACCAGCGGCATGATCCGGCGCAGCAGGACTTCACCGGCCCGGAAATTCATCGTGGCCACCGAGACCGGCATCCTCTACCCGCTCACCAAGGGAAATCCGGACAAGATCTTTGTCCCCCTCAAGGAGGATGCGGTCTGCGAGTACATGAAGCGAATCACCCTGGAAAAGGTCCTCCGGTCGCTCCAGGAGATGGTCTTTCAGGTGAAAGTGCCGGAGGCCATCGCCGCCCGCGCCCGCACCGCGATCCACCGGATGCTGGAGCTCGCCTAGCCTCAAGGACTGCGCCGGATCATCCTCCGGGCGGCGCCGAAGGGGCCGAGGTCCTCTGAAAGGAGGGCAGGAGGCGGATGACCCTGGCCACTGTATCTTGGACGTCGTGCTTGCCTTCCGGAAACCGAACCATGCGCTCGGGAAATCCCACCGTCACCGCGGCGCCTTCCGCCTGAAACCGGACCGGATAAATCGAATCGGTGTAGATGGGATCTCGAGGCGGCAGGAACTCCACCTGCATCGCAGGGTGTAACTCCCTGACCAGGTCTCTCACGTACCCCTGAAAAGCCGTCTCCATCAACTGACCCTCCACCTGTCTATTCCTCTCGCGAGGTCACCACTCCAGTTTCCGGCTCACCTCGCGTCTTTTCACCGGTCACGGGGGCCGTCAGGGAAAGCCACCCTTCCGGCCACGGTTCTGACAAGGCGTGACGGATGCTTCCGAAGACCCCGGATAATTCGCATGCTTTCTGCATTGCCTATGCCGGCCAACGCATGGATTGTTTCCCTCAAGACATAGAAGTCCTCTTCGGATTTCAGCATGGATTCCAAAGCAGCCACGGCCCTCTCACTCTGCAAATCGCCGAGGAGCCGTATCGCCATCATCCTGTTCTCCCTGAGCGGATGTCTCAGGCTCAGGATGAGTTTTTCCTCGTACGACAGCCGCTCGTAGCTCGAGAGGTCGTAGCCACAGTGCGGGCACTCGAGCGCCGATTCGGGTATCTCGGTCCAACACTGGGGACAGAAAAACGTTGGGCGCCCTCTGGCTCTCCGTTCCTTTCGCTGAGTCACGGATGGACCACCTTCGGCCTGAATCGCCGGCGCTGCACCGGTCATTTACGTTATTTGACGATCAGGACGCTGCACGGAGCCAGGCGGCTCAGATTCTGCGTGGTCCCACCCATGATGCGCCCAAAGACGCTGGAATAACCCATAAAGCCGACGACCAGAAGATCGAAGTCCCCCTCCCTGCAATAGTTCACGATAGTTTCGACCTCATGGCCCCGGACCACCTTTGCCTCCAGGTGCACGCCTGCCAAAGCGGCCCGGTCCCATGCCTCCTTCGTGATTCGGCGGAAGAACTCATTCGCCTCGTGCTTGGCCTCTTCGACTTCCCCCACCGTGGCCGAGAAGTACGGAAGATGTTCTTGCACCGAGACGGAGTGCAGTTCGGCGCGCAGCACCTTGGCAAGCTCGATGGCGGCCCCCAGGGCCCTTGTCGAACCTTCCGAGCCGTCGTAGGCGACGAGAATCCTGCGATACATACTTATTCTCCCGAGGAGGTGACGTCCCAATTGGTGGTGTCTGCCCCCTTCATAACATCCGGCTGAAAGTGCCGCTGGGCGATCATCGTCGGAATCACGGCGCTCAACACGACTACCGTCACCAGCAAAGAGAACTGGGTCTGCGTAAGGATCCCGGCATTCAATCCATAGAGGGAGGAGATCGTCCCAAAGGTCAACCCCGTGCTCATCAGCAGGGTCGTGTACATGGCATCGGCGGCGACATAGCGACGGGCAAGTGGATACACCCCGGCAATCTTCGTGATCTGTTTGACCAGTAAGAGTACCACGAGTAGACCCATGTTCGCCCAGACGGCAGCCAGGGAAACGTTCATTCCTGATTTGAGGAAGAAGAAGGGAGTCAGGAAAGCAAAGGCAACGACACGAAAACGACGCTGCTCCTGTCGGTGTTGGGCAAAGATCCGTGCCACCGCCAGCCCCAAGAGGAAGGCCGGAAGAATCGCGTGGCTCTCTGCCTTGGCGGCGAAGTACATGAGAACCAGTAAGACCGCGAACGCCCCCTTGATCTCTGGTTCGATGACCCGGTTGCCGAAGGTTGGGAAGAACCAGGGGTGAAGCCTCGGCATAATGATGATGATTGCGCCGGAGACGACCGCGAACGGCAGCAGCCACCATGTGGCGCCGACGAAGAGGAGGCTCAAGGCCAGGGCCGTGCCGAAGTCCGTCACAAACGTCGACGCCATGATCAACTTCCCGATCGGGGCATGTGTCAGCCCGGTTTCCACCAGCACCGCATACACAACCGCCAGCGAAGTCGTCGAGAGGGCCACCCCGGCGATCTGGGAGGCCTGCCAGGACCAGCCTACGACGTAGTAACAGAACAGCCAGGCCCCTACGAACGGCAGGAGAAACGAGATTCCCCCGATGAGCAGGCTCTCCTTGAACTTCTCCCGCATCACCTCTGGATCCACTTCGGCACCGGCGAGGAACGTAAGGACGATTCCCGCGAAGCCTGCGAGGAAGTCTATCCAGGGAGTCGAGTGGATCCCCAGGAAATTACCGGCGATGACGCCGAAGACAATTTCGACGAGGGCGACCGAGAGGCCAATCTTGACCGATACCATGCTGGCCAGCAAGATCAAGATTCCCATTACCATGGCGATCCACATCTGGTCCATAGCGAGCTATCCTTTACCCAGTCAGCTTCGGTGATTTCCCCGCGAATGTCCTGTGTGAGTCGACAGTTTTCCGTCGGTGATTACGTTCCGGTGTTCAGGGACGATTCCCCCGTCACGGGTGAGTCTTCGGTTTCTCCGGGACCCTCCTTGAGGCGTCGGATTTCTGCCTGCAAAGCGGCAATTTCGTCGCGGAGGCGGGACACCGTGGTTTCCCATCCCTGGTTTTCCCCGCGGGCGCCGGCCAGGTTAAACTCCAACACCTGCTTGTCCTTCGAAAGCTCGTACACCTGAAAATGCAAGGACGCCGCCCGGCTGCTCTCATCGGACCACAGCTTGGTGATCTCATTGATGCGGCGTCGCAGTTTCTCGTTCTCGAATTGCAGCCGCTCCCTTTCCTCTTGTATCTCCGTCACGGGGGGCTCGGCCCCTTCTGCCCCGCCTTCCTCCGGCTGGTGGGCCTGAGATGCTTCGAGGACGGCGAGCGGTCGATCCGGTCCGAAAACCCCACCCCGGCCGGCGAGCAGCTCGATGGACCGCCGCCAGGCCGTCCCCTCGTCGCCCATCGGTTCCCTGCGGTATCGGTAGTCGTGCTTCCGAATGAACTCCTGCAACTCCCCCCTCAGCGCCTCCATCTTCGTGATGTGCTGATCAAGCAGGGCCGGAAGATTCGGATGATCGGGATGGACCGAGACCGCCATGTTCAGGTGCGGAACGCACAGGCCGAATGAGCCTGTAAAGCTCCGCTGAAAATCGAGATCGGTCATATGTTCGAGGCACGTCGAGAGGTACGTGGCCTCGAAGGACCTCACCTGCGCGCAGATCGGGCAGGGGCTCTTTTTGTCGCGGCGTCCCGCCGCCGCAGAAGGATCGAACGATCTGTAGAGACTGCGGAGTAGTCGCTTCCAGGGCTGGTCCGCGCGGTGCGCGCGCTGGAGGCGCCTCAGAATCTCGGTCTGTTCCCGGACGAGATGCTCGTGCAGGATAGCCGTCCCCGATTGGCTGTGCGGCACCTGAAGGATCATCCAGGCATGCCAGTTACAGAATCCCTGGGATGCGACGAGGTTGCCACGGGTCGAGGGGTCGTTGACTCCCTCCCACATGAGATTGCCCATCGATCGTAGCGAGATCTTCGCGACAAGAAAGCAGACGGGGCAGCCCTCTTCCTTACAGGCGTCCACCAGGTCGAAATAGGCGACAACCTTTGCCGAACGGCGCATGACCCACCAGCGTAAAAACAAAAACCCCTACCGAAGCAGCCTTCAGTAGGAGTCATTGACCCCGGCAGCTCATGTGCCAGGGTGGTTATTCGGCGGACTCCACCACCTTTTGGTATCTCTCATACCCTGGTTGTCGTGCCAAGTCAAGAAGGAACGAGCCTTAAACGCGGCCGAAGGGTGTCAAGATAAATACGGGGTTGAAGGGTTCCCCTCAGGTCTCCCTCGGGGCTTCTTCCGGGGCGGGTGAGCGCCGGGTCTTTTCGATCAGGCGGGCGGCCCAGATCCCCACCTCGTACAGGAGGCAGAGGGGACCGGCCATCAGGATCTGGCTGAAGACATCCGGGGGGGTGAGGATGGCGGCGACGACGAAGTTGATGAGAATCGCGTACTTGCGGTTTTGGGCGAGAAATGTGGACGTGACGACCCCGAGGCGGGCCGCAAGGCTGATGAGGACAGGAAGTTGAAAGATCAGGCCGAACGCGAGCATGAGCTTGACGGTGAAATCAATGAAGAGCCCGATAGAGAGCATGGGGGTCAGATGCTCGGTCTTATAGGTGAGGAGGAAATTCATGACAAACGGGAGGACTACGAAATAACAAAAGGCTAATCCTACAAAGAAAAAGAGTGTGCCGAGAACGACAAAAGGCAGCGTGTAGCGTCGCTCGCGCTCGAGGAGGCCGGGGCTGACGAACCGCCACAATTCGAAGAGGAGAAAAGGGATGGCCAGGATGAGGCCGGCCAGGAAGGCGATCTTGATATGGGCCCAGAACGCTTCGGCCGGGCCGACAAAGATCAACTCCGGTGGAGATTTCGCCACGATGACCACGAAGGGATAGCTTGTCTGAACGGCAAAGGTCGTCGTCAGAATCCGTTTGAGGAACGCCATGATCTGCTCGGAGACATAGAAGGCAAAGGAAAAACCGACACCGATGGCGATGAGGGAGGCGATCAGCCGCCGCCGCAGCTCCTCCAGGTGGGCGAGGAAGGGCATCTTGCCATTCGACATCGAACTAATCGTCCTTGGGGGGGGCGGACTCAGACGCGGAAGGGGAGCTTTCACCGGGGTCGGACGCCTGCGGCGTTGGGGGCTTCTCCTCGTCCTCCAAACGGAAATCGGTGTTGAGCCCGTGTTTCAATTCTTCGGAGGCTCGCTTGAATTCCCTGAGCCCGCGGCCCAAGGCTCTCCCCAGGTCGGGGAGCGCCTTCGGACCGAAGACCAACAGGGCAACGATGAAAATGACGATCAACTCGGGCATCCCGATGCCGAACATGCGCATTCTCCTGCATGAGAATCTCTCAATCGAGGGTAGCTACCGGTCCCTGCCCTGTCAAGGAGATTTGGCCCTCAGCGTTGCCAGGCGAGGCCTTGCCACAGGTCGGGGGTAAAGAGGACAAGAACCGTGAAGAGCTCGAGACGGCCCAAGACCATGCAGGCGCTCAAGATCCACTTCCCAAGAGCGGGGAGGGCGGCATAGTTTTCCACCGGCCCGACCACACCCAGGCCAGGCCCCACATTTCCAAGGGTTCCGGCGACCGCTCCGATCGCGGAGACCAGGTCCACATCGAGCAGGGTGAGGCATGCAGTGGCCACGAAGAAGCTCAAGAAGTAAAGAAGTACAAACGCATGTACGCCATCCATGACCTCCTTGGGGATCACCTTGCCTCCTACCTTGACGTGGCGGACCGCTTTGGGATGCACCAGCTTGTAGATATGGTCGTAGGCTCCCTTAAAAAGCAGCAGGCTCCGGATATGCTTGATCGCCCCCGTCGTCGATCCGGCGCAGCCCCCCAGCAACATCAGGCACAAGAGGAGAAACTGCAGAAAATACGGCCAGGTGTCGTAGTCGGCGGTGATAAAGCCCGTGGTCGTCACGATCGAAACCACCTGGAAGGCACCATAGCGCAGGGCCGAGAAAAGGTCGGGATAGACGCTTCGCCAGAGGATGAACGTCGCACCTACAACGGCGATCAGGACGACCGTGCAATAGAAGCGAAACTCGGGGTCTCGGTAGACCCTGACATCTCCTCGCAGGGCCCGGTAGTGCAGCGCAAAGTTCGCGCCCGCCAGGAACATAAAGACAATCATGACGGTGTCGATGGCGGCACTCTGATAGGCGGCGATGCTCGCCGTGTTGGGGGAGAATCCCCCCGTAGACATCGTGGAAAAGGTGTGAAGCAGGGCGTCGAAGAACGGCATCCCCAGGAAGAAGAGCACGAGGACCTGGACACCCGACAACAGCACGTAGATCCCCCACAGCAGTATCGCGGTCTGCCGGATTCGAGGAACCAGACGATCCGGGACCGGGCCCGGCACTTCGGCCTTGTAGAGCTGCATCCCGCCGATCCCCAATATCGGGAGAATCGCCAGGGAGAGGACAATGATCCCCATGCCCCCCAGCCACTGCATGAAGGAACGCCAGAAAAGAAGGGACAAGGGATGTTTTTCGATGTCGGTCAGGACGGTCGCTCCT
>Ga0302046_10006668_pt1 | contig 10056 bp, 5 predicted proteins | sample RVTome_11_FD_200261 | JGI IMG/M metagenome (GOLD analysis project Ga0302046, IMG submission 200261) | Soil microbial communities from uranium-contaminated site in the Upper Colorado River Basin, Wyoming, United States - RVT147D111 (version 2) ... | reverse complement strand
CAAGGGATAGGTAGCATCGCGTGCTTCGCTCAAGAGCGGCATGCCGGCCATGTCCAGCATGGTCAGCACATTGGTATAAAGCTGTTCATACGGCAGGCTGACGCCGATCAAGTCAAAGTCACGCAGTTCGTGGCGGTTTTCCAGGCCATACAGCGGCAGGCCGGCCTCGCGCATCGCTGCTTCCATATCGGGCCAGGGGATGTAGGCTCGTTCGGCCAAAATATCGTCGCGCTGGTTGAGCAAATCATACAAAATGGCCAGGCCCAGGTTGCTCATCCCCAAATCGTAGACATCGGGAAAGACCAGGGCCACCCGGCTCAAAATCTTCGGATCGGACCAATCTTTGACCACGCTGTTATATTCGCCGCCGATATAGCGGGCGGGCTTTTGCACGGTGGCCAGAGTTCGGTCTAAGGTGCGATCATTAATTCGCATAAATGGTATCCCCTAACGGTGATGTTAACTAAGTACACGGAGGCGTAAATAGGCCGCCGGTTACACCCCCCTCGATCCCCCGCGAGCGGGGGAACTCTTAAAGCCTCCCCCTGCTGGCGGGGGGAGGTTGGAGGGGGATAGCCGATGTGTTAACTAGCGGCATGATAGCATAAAAGCGGCAGGGACTCAAACCGCCATTGCCTTATCGCCGCAGCAAGCCCCAGCCAAAGGCCACGGCAGCCAGGATCATTAATCCCTGCCCCAGCAGGCGGGTGTTCCCCTCAGCACCGATCAAATTGACCCCGGCGATCAACATACCAACGGCCACCACCATCCAGCTCAGACGATTGACCGACTGCTCCAACTGCTTGATGGTTTTGCGTGTATCGGGCGCGAGCGAGGCTTGGACCGTTAGATTGCCGCGTTGAGCCAGCGCCAGAACTCGATCCAGTTGACCTGGCAGCTTGAACACCAACTGGCCAAAGACCGCGATTTCTTGCAGCCATTCGCGCCAGTCACGCTGCAATTCATCTGCGGCCAGCCGTTCGGCAAAGGGGATGGTCTCGGCCCAGGGGTCGAAGTCGGGATCGAGATTGGTGGCCATGCCGGATAAAATACCAACGGCCCGCATCACGAACAGCATATCGACCTGAAATTGAAAGGGAGCGTCGTAGATGACATCACGGTACTCGCGGAAAAAATAGCGCGCCTCATTGAAGGCGACATCGCGCATCTGGCCCATCCGCACGCCCCAGAAGCGCTCGAACATCGCTTCGTGGGCCTCTTCCATGCGTTTCAAATCCGCGCCCGGCAGCAGCGTGCCGGCATGAACGTAAGACTGCACGATCTTGTGGGCATCGCGCGTCCCCACCCCGATAGCATATTCCCGCAGGGCGGCCCGCAGGCGTTCGGGGATGACGGCCACCATGCCGAAATCGACAAACACAATCTGAAATGACCGCCCGGCGTAATAGGGCACAGGGTCATTGGGGCCGAAGCCGGTGATGCCGGCCTCGATTTCGATGGGCTGGGGCAGCGGTTTGATGAAGACATTGCCGGGATGCGGATCGGCGTGTACAAAATTGGTAACAAACGTTTGCTGCATGTAGATATTATAGAACTTCTTGGCAACCTGAGCGCGGCTGATACCGGCGGCTTCGATGGCTTCCAAATCGCCGATCTTAATGTAGCCTACATTCTCCAGGGTCAGAGTACGGGCCGCGCTATAGGCCCAATAGACTTTGGGAATGTAAACTTGAGGATCATCGGCGAAATCGACGGCAAAGCGCTCGGCGTTTTTACCCTCGGCTTCGAAATCAAGCTCGTTGCGGGTCACGGTGGTGAACTCTTCGGCCAGCCACTCCAGGTCGACCCGCTGGCTGATGCGCTTATAAAATTTGAGCCAGCGAATAGCCAGTGCAATAACAGTCAAATCCGTTTCGACCAGAACGTCGATCCAGGGTCGCTGCACCTTGACCACGACTTCTTCGCCCGATGGCAAGCGCGCCAGGTGAGCCTGAGCCAGCGAAGCCGCCCCAACTGGCTCCGGGTCGAACCAGGTGAATACCTCTGAGATAGGCAGGTCAAAATCCTGTTCGATTTGGGCGATGATGTCTTCGAACCGTTCGGCGGGAATTTCGTCCTGCAAGCCGGCCAGTTCGCCGGTCACTTCAGGGGGTAGAATATCGACCCGAATGCTCAAAAACTGGCCGAGTTTGATCAACACCCCGCCCATCTCCACCGCCAGGTAGCGAAAGCGGCGGGCGATCTGCTGCCAGCGGAGCAGCGGCGGGGTACGGAACCAGCGTAAGATGGGCCGATTGAGGATGATGTCCCACCAGATAACACTGGCAAAGGCTTTTATAAAAAACCAGCGCACCTTACGGTAGCGCTTCTTATCTATTTTAGATGGTTCAATTCCACGGGTATCGGGACGAAGGGTTTGACTGAGCTGCCGGTGTAAATCCTGTTGAATTTCTTCCGGTGTCCGCTGGCGGTTATTTGACACGAATAGATGTCACCTTAATATTTAGGCTGGGTATGATTATAGTAGCTTTCGTGACTGTCTCCAAGTCATGGTATAATGTCGAAATGAACCGTCTCAAAGATTTTAAGCAATGAATGAAGGAGTCAATTCAATGAAAAATCGAAAAACCTGGTATTGGATCATCGGCCTGGCCGTCGTGGGATTATTGGTTTGTGGTGGCTTCGTGGGCCTGGGTTTATGGGCCGCCGGTCGTCTGGGCAGTGACGATGGTCTGGCCTTTGGCCCCGGGATCGCTATCGTGCGGGTCGAGGGCGTCATTCTGCCCGGCGAAGCGCCGCCGCCCAATCCCTTTGCCGGCGCCGCCGGCGTAGCTTACAGCCAGCAAATCATCGATGACCTGGAACAAGCCAATGAAAATGAGGATGTCGTCGCGATTGTGCTGTTCGTCGACAGCCCAGGCGGCAGCGCGTTTGCTTCGGATGAGGTTGCCCTCAAGCTCAACGAGGTCGACAAACCCATCATCGCCGCGATGGGCAGTGTGGCCGCCTCCGGGGGGTACTACGTCTCCGCGCCAACCGATGAGATCTGGGCCGCCCCGCAAACGCTGACCTGCTCGATCGGCGTCATTAGCCAGTTCCCCAATTTCGAGGGATTCGCCGAAGAGTACGGCATTACCTTTATCACCATCAAGAGCGGCAAATACAAGGACATCGGCAACCCCTTCCGTGAGTTTACCGGGGAAGAGCGCGAACTGATGGAGGCGATCACCGAGGACATCTTCAGCGACTTTGTGGCCGTGGTCGCCAAAGGCCGTAGCATGACCGACCAGGAAGTCCGGGAGATTGCGGATGGCCGCATCTGCACCGGCAAACAGGCCCTGGAGATGGGCCTGGTCGACCAACTGGGTCACCTGCCCGACGCCATCGAACGCGCCGCCGAGTTGGGCGGTATCGAGGGCGAGCCGCGCATCATCGAGTACCGGCGCGAACCCAGCTTCTTTGAAGCCTTTGGGGCCAGCCTGTATCGTCCCAGCCCGCTGGAAGAGCTGCAGCAGTTGCTGCATTATCACAACGGCTCGCCATTCATGTACCTGTATACGGGGCCATGATTTTATTTCAAAAGGAGATTATATCCCAGGGGGTTGAACTGTCTATCCCGAAATCATCAGAACTTACGCAGTTCATGTCATTTCGTAGCCGAAGGCGGAGAAATCCCTATAGAGGTGGTTTACAATCATACGTCTCAGGGATTTCTCGCTCCTTCGTCGCTTGAAATAACATTTAAATCGCCGATTACGTAAGTCCTAATCATGATAAACTCGTCTAATCTTGTCACCCTGATCCAGGCGATCCGGGGACGCTTCAACCAGTTGATCGAGCACCCGCTGCTGCTGGTGAGCCTGATACTGGCGGTGGTGCTGGTGTTGGGTACGGGCGGCTACATGGTGATCGAACGATGGAGCGTTCTGGACGCCTTATATATGACCGTCATCACCTTTACGACCATCGGTTTTGGCGAGGTGCGGCCATTATCGCCAGCCGGGCGATTGTTTACCATTGGCATCATTCTGTTCGGGGTGGCCGGAGCTTCGTTTGCAGTGACCAGTATCGTGGGGCTCTTCACCTCGGAGGAGTTTATCGAGCAAATACGCCGGCGCAGGAGGCGCAGTCGATTGGAACAAATTAGCAACCACGCTATCATTTGTGGCTTTGGCCGTCTGGGCCGCAATCTGACCAGGGAGTTGCAAGCCAGAGACTATCCGGTCATTGTCATCGATTTGAACAGCGAGAAGATCGAGGACTGCCATCGTTTGAACATCCCGGCGGTGCAGGGCAACGCGGCGGACGAGCAATTGCTGCACGAGGCGGGGCTTGACCGGGCCCGAGCCATCGTTGCCGCTGCCGATTCGGATGCCGAGAATGTGTTCATCGTCTTGACCGCCCGCAGCATGAAACCGGATTTGCAGATCATCGCCCGCTGTAATGCCGAGACAACCATCCCTAAACTGGAAACAGCCGGGGCCAATACGGTCATCTCCCCTTATGCGACCACCGGGCTGCGGATTGCCCAGATGTTGATCCATCCGAACGTGCTGAGTTTTCTGGACGGGGTGCTTCAGTTTGGTGATCACGAAATGCGGCTGGAGGAGATCATCATCAGTCCCAATTCGCCGCTGGCCGGTTTGAGTTTGCGCGAGGCCAAGCTAAAGGTGGCGGTCCTGGCGATCACGCACCCGGAAGAAACCAAACTCGCCCACGCCACCGCCGATGCCCGGCTGCGACCGGGCGGCGCAATCATCGCCATGGGCGTCGACCAGGAATTGAAAAAGGCGGTCCAACTGCTCAAGGGTAGTGGAGATTAGAGATATGAGTTCGACCCGAAAACAAGCGTTTATAAAGCCATCGCCATCCAGACACTAGCGCTGCAAGCCGGCCGAATCACCGATGTCATCACTTTCCTCAACGAAACCGATTTCACGCATCTCGGGCTGCCGCCAGAACTTGACTCTGCTCCAAACTAAACTGCCCCGGAACCGAATCACTCCGACACCGTCTGCCCGTAGTTGCCGGCCACGATAGTTATATCGGAAATATCGACCTGGCCATCGCCCGTGATATCGGCCAGGGGGTCGCTGCTGTTGTACCGGGCGGCGACAAAGGTCAGGTCGAACAGATCGATCTTGCCGTCGCCGGTGACATCGCCGCCGGTCAGGGTGGCCCGGTTATACAGTTCGAAGTCGAAGTCGTTGGTCCCGTCGGGCACGGAGGCCGGGGCGGCACCGGGACAGACATTAGCATGATCGCCGATGACCGACACGACGCCCGGATTAGTCCCGCTGGTCACGTAAACGCGGTTGGTCGTGCGGTCGATGGCCACCCCGTCGCTCGGATTTTCCTGCACATTTTGGGCAAGCGGCGCGTGGAAGTAACCGCTCCAGCCTTTGGGAATGAACAGCGCCTGGTTCTGCTCGCTGCCGTCGACGGTCGCGGTGGTCGTCCAGATATGGCCGCCGTCGCCAAACGGCCCGACCTGCGGATTGATGGCGATGGCCCGCAGTGGCAGCGGCCGGTTACGGTTACCGAAGCCGCGATAAAAGGCGGCCCAGCCCTGGAATTTGTCTTCAACCCCGCCAACCGTGCCCAGCGCCACAATCCGCGCCGGCCCGACCGTGGCCAGGTAGACCTGGTTGCGTACTTCGTCAACGGCGATGCCGTAGGGCTGGCCGCTGTCGTACAGTTCCACGAAGCCGACAACGGCGTTATCCTGCAGCACCGTCACGTGGTGGCCGCCAAAGTTGGCGGCGTAGACCTTGCCGGTCGTTGGGTTGGCGGCCAGATGAAAGGGCTGGTTGAAGCCGTTGGTGATGGAGGCGACTACCGCGCGGATCGAGACGTCGATCACCGAGACCGAGCTGCCGAGACTGTTAGCGACGTAAACGTAATCGAAGACCGGGTCATAGGCGACGCCCCACGGACCCTGGCCAACCGCAATCGCTGTTCCAGGCGTGAAACTGGTCGCGGCGTCATCGATCTGGATGGGCGTGACCTCGTTGCTGCTGTAGCCGGTGACCCACAAGAGATTGCGAGCCGCGTCGAGCGCCAGGCCGGTGGCCCCACTCAAGCCCGTGATCGTGTCGATGACGGTATGGGTGCTGCTGTCGATGACCGAGACGCTGTCGCTGCCAAAGTTAGCCACGTACACCCGCTCGCGGGCCGCATCGACGGCCACCCCCCGGGGCGTATTGCCTACGCTGATCGTGCCCAGCGGCGTCGGGGCGCAGTTGTGGTCAGGGATGGTCGATGGTTCCGTGTCCTCGCCCTCGGCGGCCAGCTTGGCGATAAAGGCATCGCTAAAGCCACCCAGGCTGATGTCAAACGCACCGGTCGTAACCGGGAAACCGCTTGAGCTGGTGGTGCCGCTGACGTAGACCCGGTGCGTACTGTCCACGGCCACGTCATAAACCCGGTCGAACCCGTCCTCGCTCCCCAGGAACGTGCCATAGATCACGGCAGTGCCCGACCCGTTGAGTTTAGCCACAAAGCCATGCGGAAAGACACAGTTCCCACAGGTCGGGGCAAAGGCATCGGACGTGGTCGGAAAGCTGCCCGAGGTGGTGTAACCGGTCACGTAAGCGCTGCCAGCCTCGTCCACGGTAATCCCCTCGCCAAGCTCATCGCCAATGCTGCCCAGGTAGGTGGCGTACACCAGGCCGGAGCCGCCAGGATTCAGCTTGGCCACAAAGGCATCGCCTACGAAATCATTCACCTCGTTGTTATAACTGGTATCGAACGCGCCGGCCGTTACCGGAAAGTCGGTGGAGCGGACGCTGCCGGTCACGTAAGCGCTGCCGGCCCCATCCAGGGCGATGGAGCTGCCGTACTCGGTGCCCGTGCCGCCCAGGAAGGTCGAGTAGGCCAGCTCACTGCCGTCGGGACTCACCTTGACCACGATGGTTTCCTGTTCATCGTAGCTGGTATCCAGCGCGCCCGGTGTCGTTGGGAAATCGGTCGAATGGGTATAGCCCGTGACGTAGGCGCTGCCGGCGCTGTCCAGGGCGATGCCAAAGGTATATTCGGCGTTGTTGCCGCCCACCAGGGTGCTGTAGGCCAGGTCGCTGCCGTCGGGGGTCAATTTGGCAATATAAATATCGTACCAGACGGCCAGCGTGGTATCGAACGCGCCGGGCGTGGTTGGAAAATCGGGTGACGGCGTAAACCCGGTCACATAGGCGCTGCCCGCCGCGTCGACGGCCACAGCCATGCCGAAGTCATCATTGCTGCCGCCCAGCAGCGCCGCATAGCTGAGGGCGGTGCCGGTCTCGTTCACCTTGACCACGAACGCATTGGCGGTGCCGGCCTGGCCGCTTTCAAACGCGCCCGGCGTCGTCGGGAAATCGGGCGAAAGCGTATATCCGGCAATGGTGGCTTGACCGGCCTCGTCGACGTCGATGCTCCAGGCCGTGTCGAAATCACTGCCGCCCACAAACGTGGCAAAGTCCAGGCCGCTGCCGCCGGCGTTCAACTTGACGACAAAGGCATCGCTGTCGAACCCATCGACCGACGTATCAAACGCGCCCGGCGTCGCCGGGAAACCGGGATAAGCCTGGCCGGTGACGTAAGCGTGGCCGCTATCGTCGACGTCGATGTCACGGCCCGCGTCCAGATCGCCAAGGCCACCCAAAAAGGTGCTGTAGATCAAATCGGAGGTCGCCGCGATTTCGGCCAACTCAGCAGGGGGTGAACCGATCCCGGCAAAGGGCTGCCTGATCACGTCTCCCTCGATCTGAGCTTCCAGGCCGGCCATCTGCGGTCCGGCGGCTCCCTCATCCAGCTCCAGCAGCGGCAGGGTCAACTCGCCCAATTCGGTCTCCAGGCGCAACTGCCCGTCCGCCAGTTCAATCGATTCCGCGCCCGCCACCTGCAAGCCGATCTCAGCGAACGGGGAGCTATCAGGCTGATCCGGGTCACCAATCCCGGCGGCTTGGACATCTCGCACGAGCAGCCGCTGGACCAGACGGCCCTGTTCGGCAGTGATCTCCAGATCGAGGCCCGGATACAGGTCGACGTAGCGCACGCCACCCCAGACCGGGACATCCGGCTGCCAGGCGGCCGGGTCGGCGCCTCTAAAATAGGAGATCCGCGTATCCAGCCGGTTGAAGGGTTCGAGGCGCGGCTCAGGGTTGGCCCCGGTAAACGAGACCCGGACGTTCAGCCCGCGTTGAGACATATCACGCCCTTGCACAGCCACCAGCTCACCGGGGGCCTCGCTGTCCCCGGCCCCGGCTACCCCAACAGGATCAGCCGGCTCGACGAGTGTGAACCAGAGAGCATCGCCGGTCAGCGACAGCGTCGCCGGCCCGCCGTAGGTCTGGAAGCGGATCGAGTCCTCGAACTGGCCCCCATTTTCGATGAACAACAAGCCGGGGTCCGACTGGGCCTGGACCACCTGCACCGGTGATCCACTCACGGTCAGCCCGATCCAGGCCAGGAGGGTCAGGGTGACCAGCCGGCTCATCCCTAAAGAACGTTTTGCCTGTCTTATCGTTTCAAACATCATTTCACTCCTCGCGCCTTGCGACTATGCAGCACATGGCTTTTACTTAAGGTGGCGTCTGTTCAGGCTTCAGGAATTAGGAAACAGGATTTAGCGTCTAAACAACGTGAACGGACACCTAATTCCTAATTCCTGATTCCTATTTGTATGTTTCTACGTGCTAGCCTGCTAACTTGCGAAAAAAAAGCCAGACCCGCAATAATACCTTGCTTTGGGTCTGGCCAATAAGATCAGCTTGAATTGGTATGAATTAACGGCAAGCAGTTCAGCCCTGTGACGGAGCTAACCACAGGCAAGACGCTCCACAGGCAGTCAATGATACCTGCCCCAACGGAGAACACCGCTGCGATTTGGTTAGCCACACTGCTCACCTGCCGCAAGATACCTTTTTATTAAAGAACGATGCAGTTACTCGACCCAAAGCTGATTACTAAGACACGCTTATTATATCACATTGTTATTAACGTTTCAATGGGACCTTAAGGCGAGCACCCATTCTCAGTATGACCAGACCTGACAGGTTTTCATTGTAGCCGCTATATTTACGGCCAATTTTCCTTCAATGGCCCCGTTTATCGAACATTCTGCTTGAAAACCTATCAGGTCTCTACGCCAAAATGCGAACTACTGAAAGGCGGATACCTTCAGGTGACCTTCGGGCAAAATTTTCAGTATCTTTGGGCAAGCAGGCCATCGGTAAACGTGACCTCTTCCCTAATTTGCGTCAGCGGGTCCCAGCCGGCCTTCACCAGGGCCGGGTGGATATATTGGCTGCATATGTCTCGTTCCGACAGGTCTTTTTTAGAGGTCATTGTTAGAAGTTCTACGCTGGCAGTTTATATGAAACCTTGGTGTCCGAGATGCTAATAAAGCCTTGCTCTTGCATGCCTTTCAGTATGGCTTCTACTTCTTTATTGGTTAGGGTTTTCTGGAATAGCGAACTGATAGTACTGGAAAGCGTCTTTACGGTCCGAGGCTTTGACGAGCCGCGTTGCTTCAAATTCGCCAAGACCACAGCCTGCTTTTCGGCCGGGGTCTTCGAGTTGGCTGCCTTTACAATTGGAATTTCCATAACATCCTTGGAACGAGATGCGAATATTTTTTTGCTTTTTAGATGGGTGATCAGCGGATCAAAGCCGGTGTCCTTTGAGATGATATGGAAATAGGCATCGGGCTCAGCGGCTGATAGTTGGCCAACATAAAAGGCAATGTGGAAATCAAGCGCATTGGAGCCATTGCCTGAAATTTTGATGTAGCTTGCGTTTGTTCCCATACGCTGTATCGCCGACGCAACGTCGAAGCTAATCTTCGCTTGGTTCGCCCCGACAAATACGATGACCTTGAAGTGCTCCTGTTCTAGCACAGTCAAGGCGCCTGGCTGTACGTTCTCGTAGTCAATGAGCACGTAATTGGTTCGCACTGATCCAGGCCCTCCTAAACTTCTAACAATTTTATTGAGCCACTCTAGCAGCCTGTCGGAGAGAAAAACAGTAGCCTGATTTATGCCCATTTTCAAGGCCAAAATGGGTCAATTCGTCCAAAATCTGGTCCAATAACAGTGGTAAGTTGGGCGTTTTTGC
>Ga0302046_10006667_pt1 | contig 10056 bp, 3 predicted proteins | sample RVTome_11_FD_200261 | JGI IMG/M metagenome (GOLD analysis project Ga0302046, IMG submission 200261) | Soil microbial communities from uranium-contaminated site in the Upper Colorado River Basin, Wyoming, United States - RVT147D111 (version 2) ... | reverse complement strand
GATCAGCCCGGTCTGGCTCGGCCGCTCGGAGCAGACCGGGCAGTCGGGGCTCTTGCGCAAGCTGAGCTCCCGGAACCGGGGCTTGAGCGCGTCGAACAACAGCAGCCGGCCGATCAGCGGCTCGCCGACGCCGAGGATCAGCTTGATCGCCTCGTTGGCCTGGAGCGCGCCGATGATCCCGGGCAGCACCCCGAGCACCCCGCCCTCGGCGCACGACGGCACCAGGCCCGGCGGCGGCGGCTCCGGGAACAGGCACCGGTAGCACGGCCCGCGCGCGCCCCAGAACACCGACACCTGCCCCTCGAAGCGGAAGATCGAGCCGTAGACGTCGGGCTTGCCGGCGAGCACGCAGGCGTCGTTGACCAGGTAGCGGGTGGGGAAGTTGTCGCTGCCGTCGACCACCAGGTCGTAGTCCGCGAACAGCGCGAGGGCGTTGTTCGAGTCGAGCCGGGTCTCGTGCGGCACCAGCTCGACGTGCGGGTTGATCCCGCGCAGGCGCTCGATCGCGGCCGCGACCTTGGGCCGGCCGACGTCGGCGTCGCCGAACAGCACTTGGCGGTGGAGGTTCGAGACGTCGACGCGATCGAAGTCGACCAAGCCGAGCCGGCCGACCCCGGCCGCCGCGAGGTAGAGGCCGAGCGGCGAGCCGAGGCCGCCGGTGCCGATCATCAGCACCTTCGCCGCCTTGAGCCGGCGCTGCCCCCCGGTGCCGACCTCGGGCATGATCAGGTGGCGGCTGTAGCGCCGGATCTCCTCCGGCGACAGCGCGGGCAGCTCGGCGGCGGTGGCCGCGGCCGGGGCGAGCGCGGCGGCCGCCGGCGCGGGCGGGTAGATCTCGGCGCCGCCGGCGATCGAGGGGATGATCGACACCGTGTCGCCGGCGGCGAGCGGCGCCGCGTCGCCGCCGAGGTGGCGGCTGTCCTCGTCGTTGACGAAGACGTTGACGAAGCTGCGCCGGCGGCCGCCGTCGTCGAACAGGTGGCGCGCCAGCGCGGGGTGCGCCGCGACCAGGCCGGACAGCGCCTCGCCGACGGTCGCCGCCTCGACCTCGATCTCGCCGTGGTCGGCCGCGAAGCGCCGCAGCGGGGTGGGAATGCGCACGATCACGCTCATCGCGGGTTCTCCTCGGGCTCCCCGAACACCGCCATCGCCTGCTCGACGAAGCCGCCTCGGTCGTCGGCCAGGCGCCAGCAGCGCGGGGTCCCGGCGCGGCCGGCGGCGACCGGGACGATCAGGTAGCTGACCCCCGGCCAGGCGTGCTCGCGGTCGAAGGTACTCGGCTGCGCCGGGTGGTCGGGGTGGGAATGATAGTAGCCGACGATCTCCAGCCCCTCGGCGCGCGCGGCGCGGTCGGCGCGCAACACCGCCTCGGGGCCGATCGTGTAGCGCCGGCGGCGCTCGGCGTCGCGCTCGTTGTCCGCGGCCACCGCGCGCGCGACCGCCGCGCCGGAGCCCGCACCGGCGTTTCCTGCGGCGGCGCGCCCCCCGGCGCCAGCCGCGCCCGCGGCGAGCGGCCGGCCGAGCAGGAACCCGCAGCATTCCTCGGGGTACGCGGTCTCGGCGTGGGCGGCCGCCGCGGCGAGCGCCGCGGCCGGGACCTCCAGGCGCTCCCCGGCGGCCTCCCCCTCGTCCCAGAACGCGGCCGACAGGTACTTGTCGGCGCCGTCGCAGAGCACGGTCACGATCACCGCCTCGCGGCCGGCCAGCCGGTCGGCGAGGCGCAGCGCGGCGGCGACGTTGGCGCCGGCCGAGACGCCGACGAGGAGCCCGGCCTCGCGGGCCAGGAGCTTGACCGTTCGGTACGCCTCCTCGGTGGCGATCGCCCACCGCTCGTCGGCGAGCTCGGGATCGTAGATCGCCGGCACCAGCGCGCTCGCCATGTGCTTCATCCCCTCGAGGCCGTGGAGCGGGCCGTCCGGCTCGACCGAGATCAGGGTCACCCCCGGCACCGCCCGGCGCAGGAAGCGCCCCACCCCGATGAACGTGCCGCTGGTGCCCAGCCCGGTGACGAAGTGGGTCACCGCGCCGCCGGTCTGGGCGACGATCTCCGGCCCGGTCGAGCGCTCGTGGGCGGCCGGGTTCTCCGGGTTCGAGTACTGGTCGAGGTAGACGAAGCGGTCGGGCTCGGCGGCGGCCAGCCGGCGCGCCTCGAGGATCGCGCCGTCGGTGCCCTCGAGCGGATCGGTGATCACCAGCTCGGCGCCGTAGGCGGCGAGGATGCGCTTGCGCTCGGGGCTGGCGTTGGCGGGCAGGCAGAGGGTGACGCCGTGGCCGCGCGCGGCGCCGATCATCGCGTAGGCGATGCCGGTGTTGCCCGAGGTGGCGTCGAGGATCCGGCGCCGGCCGTCGAGCAGCCCGCGGCGCTCGGCGTCGAGCACCATCGCGAGCGCCGGCCGGTCCTTGACCGAGCCGCCGGGGTTGGTGTGCTCGGCCTTCGCGTAGAGGCGCACCCCGGCGGCCGGCTCCGGCACCAGCGCCGTCAGGTCCAGAAGCGAGGTGTTCCCGATCAGGTCGACGACGCCGGCCGGGGCCGCCGCGGCGCTGTGGACCGCGATGGGGGCGGTGACGCGATCAGGTTCGGCCATGGCTCTCTGCGCGCTCCTCAGCCGTTGCCAACGGGCCGGAAACCGGGAAAAGTCCCCCGGTCAGAGCGTGCCGGCCGGGGCGGCTCAGGCGAGCCAGTCCTCGACCTCGAGGCCGGAGACCCGGTCGAAGTGCCTACGGTTGTGCGTGAGCAGCGGGGCCTGCCAAGCGAGACAGATGCTGGCGACCTGCAGATCGAGGTCGTCGAGGCGGGTTCCCGCGCCTTCCAGCTCGGCGCGCAGGCGGCCGAAGAATCGCGCCGCCCGGGTTTCGAACGGCAGCAGCGTGAAGCCGGACAGCAGGACGTCGAGCCGAGCGAGGTTCTCCGCCACCTGCTGCGACTTGAACGCGCCGTAGATCAGCTCGCCTAGGCTGATTGCGGTCATGGCCAGCTCCTCCCGCGGCTCGACCCGTCCGCCCAGATCGAGCCGGCCCCGAAGCAGCGCCACGAGATGGTCGGAGTCGAGGATCCTCACAGCTCGGGCGGCGAGCGCGGGCTCCGCCGCCTGCGGGCGGTCCGGATCTCCTCCTCGAGGTCCGCGCCGTCCTCTCCCCGCCAGAGACCGAACGCCGCCATCGCCGGGTGCGCCGTGCCCTCGTCGATCCGATCGAGGAGCTCCGGATCCTGTCCCAGCGCCTCCGCCAACCGGCGGATCGCCGACGCGGACCGCTCGAGCCGGTCCAGCTCCTGCGGGCCCAACATGACGGCGACCGGTCGGCTGCGGCGCCGGATGAGGAACCGCTCCCCCGCCGACGCCCGGGAGACCAGCTCCGAGAGGCGGCTCTTGGCTTGGCCGATGGTCAGGGTGTCCATGCTCGCACGCTCCAGCTCCATATGACCTACAGTGCCACCATAGCACGCCACCTCATGTGGCAAGCTGACATGGGCCACGGATTAGACTTGCCAACAGGAGGTCTGGCGCCACCATGGCTGAAACCGCATCTCGGCACCGGCCAGTCGTCGACCCCGTTCGAGCCTCGCGGGAGGGCCACGCATACCACGAAGCGTGGGCCGCCCGCTCGGCGCTCGAGCTCCTGGTGCCCACTACGACGCTCACGGCAGTGGCCATCGAGGGGTTCTCGGTGGACGACGCGCCTGCGATGTCACAGGAAGCGACCGAGATTGCGGACTTGGTCCGGTACCATGGCTCCGTGACTATCCAATCAGCGTCGAGGATCGAAGTCATCCAGTTCAAGTACTCGATCGCCCGGGCAACACAACCGCTGAGGGCCGCAGACATCATCAAGACCCTCGACAAATTTGCTCGCGTCGATCAAGACTATCTAAACTTAATCGGCCTGGCGCGCACTGAAGAAGTCGTACGCTACGAACTCGTGACCAATCGACCGCTCCACACCAGCTTGACATCCGCTGTTGAAGGCCTACGCAGCAGTGTTCCGCCGAGGGGCAAGGTCCAGAGTCAAGCCAAGCTACTGGCTGAACGTATCCCCCTGACAGCCGATCGGCTTGCCAGCCTCCTCCGCAGGCTCACATTGAAAGGCACTGCGGGGACCCTTTCCGGCGTGAAAACGAGCGCCCACCACACGCTCGCGAACTGGGGGGCAGCAAGCGACAGCCTCGCGCAGATGCGGCTAGCCCGGATCTGTGGCCTCTTACGCGAGAAGGCTGGCTATCACGGCCAATCTGCAAACTTGATTCGACGAGTTGACATCCTGGCCGCACTCGAGGTGGCTCATGAGGCCGAGCTCTTTCCCTCCCCAGAGGCCTTGCCCTCCATTGGAATCACGATCGATCGGCCCCAGCTCGACACCATCGTTGAGATGGTTCAAGCCGACGGTCCCCCAATCATGGTGCACTCCGCGGGAGGTCTCGGGAAGACAGTCCTGATGCAAGCCCTCGCCGGGCGTCTCGCTGGCGAGGGCGAGGTCGTCCTTTTCGACGGCTTCGGTGCGGGCCGATGGCGAGACCCCGCGGATGCACGCCACTTGCCAAAACGGGGATTTGTTCATATCGCCAACCAGCTTGCGGCGAAGGGCCTTTGCGACCCACTGCTTCCCAGTGACAGCGCCGAGGATCTCGTGCGTGCGTTTCGCGCTCGTCTCGATCAATCCGTGAGCGCACTGCGCAATGGCTTTCCTCAGCCTCGCCTTACGCTTCTTTTGGATGCCATCGACCATTGCGCACAGCAAGCGCGGGAGACGTCCGGGGAGTCGTTTGCTCAGATGCTGCTCAAGAGTCTCTCTGTTTCACCGTTACCAGGGGTGTCCCTTGTCGCGTCGTGCCGCACGCACCGTCTCGACCTCGCCCGTGGCGACGCCACCTGCCGCCTGTTCCAATTGACGGAGTTTTCCCCGCCAGAAACACGCCGCCTTGTTCGAGCACGTGAGCAGCACGCCACAGCCGCGGAGATCGCGGCGCTGCACGGTCGTTCGGGTGGCAACCCACGAGTTCTCGACGCGCTGCTTCGCGAGGGTCGGCCATTCGATGCAGCTCCTCCGCCGGCCGTGAGGCGCTCGCCTTCTGCCGTGCTTGATTCGCTGCTCGAGCGGCGCATCCAGCATGCTCGCGACGAGGCCCTGCGAAGAGGGGTTCCCGACCCAGACGTAGATGCCTTCTTAGCCGGCCTAGCACTCATGCCGCCTCCAGTCCCTCTGCCGGAGCTCGCGGCCGCTCAGGCGATCCATCAAACCGCAATCGAAAGCTTCGCGGCTGATCTCGCTCCCCTCCTCGATCGCACACCCCACGGACTGATCTTTCGCGACGAACCGACCGAGACACTCATTAGACAGCGCCTCACCAACGAGGATCGAAGCCGCGAGGCAGTAGTGAGTCGGCTTGCGGCCAGGCAAGAGCGGTCGTCGTATGCTGCGCGGGCTCTTCCGATGGTGCTAACGCAGCTGGGCCGAACAACGGAGCTGGTGAATCTTGCGTTCGATGAACGCTTCCCGTCGGAGGCGTCAAGCATCGTCGCCCAGCGCCGCATCCGCCTCGCGCGCCTCACGGCGGCCCTTCGGGCCTGCGCGCGGGAGAATCGCACCGACGATCTCACCGGCCTCCTTCTGGAGTCGGCCCGCGTCGTCGGCGGTAATGAGCGGTCTGATCGCTTCCTTCATGAGCATCCCGACCTGGTTGCGCTCAGCGGCGATCCCGAAGCGGCTCAGCGGCTCTTCGAGTCTCGCGCGGTGTGGCCAGGCGCTCGGCACAGCGCGTTGGCAATCCGCGACATCCTTGCAGGGGATGTCGGGCAGGCACGGCGAAACGCACGCCGAGCCTTAGATTGGCTTCAGTGGCTGTCGACGCTTCCTGAGCCGCGCAGGAGCCAAATCATCATCAAGGACCAGGAGTTCGTAGGCCCGGCCTACGTCGAGCTTCTCGCTGGACATACAGCTCGCGTTGCGCGCTGGTTTGAGCAGTGGGACGAAAGCCACGCATTCAAACTGTTCACGCGACTCATTCTCCTCCTGGAGTGCCACGCGACTCTCTCAGTGGAGACGCGCGCCCAAAGAGACCGGCTCGCTCGCCTGGCGGCGCGCTGCCGTCTGCGTTCTCGCGCACTAACCGCTTCCGCCCTCAACAACGCACAAGTCACGGTGGACGAGGAACGACGACTCATTCAGCTTCTAGCGCGGTGCACCGCCTCCCCCGCGCGAGAACGGGATTATCGCCTCGACTCGATGACCGACAACACCCTCGCCGACGCTCTACTTGCCGCCGCGCTGAAAGCCCTGAAGTTGGGACTATACTCTGAGGTTCGCACGATTCTCGCCGATGCTCGCGTTGGACGACCGACCGCCTGGACCTATAGTTCGCCGTGGTACCACAGAGCCGAGGTAACTCGCCGAGTGATTTGGTCCGCCATCCATGCTGTTCTGGAAGGGCGCTCGCCGGATCTGCGTGATTTGGCACCGGACGATGTTACCGCTGCGATCCCCGGGAGACAACATTATCGCAGTTCGGCAGTTTTCGAAGCCGCCCTCCAGAGGTGGTTGACGCCACGAACTAGACAAGTTACGAACACACGCTCTAAGCGGCAGAACGCCCACGACGATTCCAGACGGCGCGAGGACGTGTCCCGCGCTTTGAATTACCGGGTCAAGCCCCTTCTTCCATTTGCCTCGGCAATCAGTGGCCTATTGCAGGACGAAACCGGCGCTGCGGCCCTGACCAGAGGTCTCGCTCAGCTCGTATCAGCCACCTCAAGCATTGAGAGATACCCCTACAGAGACGGCCCACGATACATCGCCAGAGTCGGCTTGGATAGCCTGCTCACCTCGGGTGATGCGCTTGGGATGGTTACGCCCAACATTGCATCGCAGCTTGTCACTTGGTTGATCGGCGAGTCGCCTATCAAGGATACTAAACTCTGGATCGATGTCGTTGCTGTCCTGGCGCGCCGCGGCGAGACGCGCGACGCCGCACTCCAGCTAGCGCAGGCCTGCAGTACTCTCATTGACTCGTTCTCTGATGTCGACCCTCGGGTGTCCGCGTACGGCGGCCTAGCAAGAGCCGCCTGGCGCGCTTCGCCAGCTGAGGCGCGGGCCTACTTCCGTCGGGGACTCGACCTTGCAGATGCTGTCGGCTCAAACGATTATGACCGCGTTTCGGGTCTCATCGAGTTTGCCCGTCACTATACTGGAGGCCCCATATCTGCCCGGATACTTCACACATTCGCTCGAGTTTGTGAGGTCAACATCCCCGAGGAACCTGAGAAGTTCGATTGGGTGGGTCTTGCCAAGGCGTTGTCACGGCTCGGAGATATCGGCGCCCTCGCCATCCTGGCTCGAATCGCCGACCGGGAGAAAGCGGGGCTTTGCTGGTCGTTGTCGCCGCTGTTGGCGGCTTTGACAGAGAACGGCCGTCTGGACGCCGATCTTGCGCACGCGCTTATTGGCCTCGACAGGCCCGCAGAGACCTGGGTCTGGGGCATGGCGGACTACGCCTCGGTCTGCCTTCCACGACTCCAGACAGCTCAACGCGAGACCCTGGCCACTTCTCTTCTGCGAGAAGTCGATCGGTTGTACGGAGATTCCCCACCAGCCGAATCGCTCGGCAAGCTTCTTCAGGTTCTCTCGCACCATTTGCAGCCCGCGTCGCCGTCACTCGCTTCTCTAGCTCGTCTCCATAATGCACTCGATGACCGACGCTCGCAGGCCAAGGAACCTCTCGAATGCCCGCCCCCTTCTGACAGCATGCGGTCCGGCTCCAACGCGCCTCCTGCCGGGCTCTATCCGAAGCTGCCACAGGTTTCGGGTGTCGACGACGTCGACCCAGGCGACCCAGACGCCATCGATAAGGCACTTGAGCATAGCCGAGCCGAGGCGGATGGAACCGATCGTCGTTGGTGCGGCCCTTTCCTCACAGCGCTCCAGGAGCGGCTACAGGGACCTGACGAGCGCTTGCGCTTCCTTCGTGCGCTGATTGCGACCAAGGTCCCAAGCGTGCGCGACAAGATCGACGTTCTCCGCGACTCCTCCATTTGGCGAGCGACTTCTGTGGCTATCGACGATGAAATGCCGCAGTTGATCAGGGCTCTCGCTCAGCGTCACGCGCACGAAATGATGGGTTCAGATTGGGAGGCTTCTTACTCCCTCCGGTCGGTCATCGAGCTCTCGGGAAGGCCCGGCGCTGAGCTTGTCCCGATCATCATTACTGCTCTCGGTGACGACGGCATGAATGTGAGCGGGACGGCTTGCCTGAATATCGCCGCCTTGATGGCCGAAACGGCGAGTAGCGACGCGACTCGCACTGCGCTGGAGCGGACCCTCGGCTTCATAGAGCGGGACCTGGCCGATGTACTAGGCGACGGGCCTTGGCGAGATCAATTCGTGGCCGACGGCGACCCGGTCAAGACAGTGGCGGGGCTGCTCTGGTTTTCGCTGGGTCGCCCCGAAGCCTGCCTGCGCTGGCGTGCGGCCCATGCCATCAGACGCTTCGCTTCGCTGGGGGCCAAAGATCTTCTTCGTGCGCTTGTCGAGCGCATGCATTCCACGGACGCTTTGCCCTTTCAGGATCCGGACCTGCCCTTCTTCCTTTTGCATGCCAAACTTTGGCTTCTTCTCGCACTCGCACGCATCGCGGTGGATGATCCGGGGCTTGTCCTGCCGTTCCGGGAAACCCTTGAGGCCATAGCCTTCGATGAGGCATACCCCCACGTTCTCATGCGACATTTCGCTGCCCTCGCCCTGAGGGCGTTAGAGTCACGGTACCCAGAGCCCGACGGGCCCAGGCTTACCCGGCGTCTCCAGGGAGTTAACGCTTCTCCCTATCCTCCTGCTCTCTCTCGTGAACGACGTACGAACTTTTACTCTCCAAGTAGGCCACCAGATCGTCCTGCGCCGGATAAGCCGTTCTATTTCGACTACGACTTCGGCAAGCACGATCTCGATGGTCTTGGCGAGGTCTTCGGTTGTGACTACTGGGAAGTATCAGACCGTTGTACAGCTTGGATTCGCCGGTATGACGTGGAAGTAGAGCGGATGTGGGACTGCCCTCGTGCCCGCCGGCTGTCGCCACTGAACGGCGATTCATGGGCTCACGAGCCAGCGGCCGGGCGCGATACATGGGGTGGCTATCTGGCCTGGCACGGTCTGATGCTGACGGCTGGTGACCTGCTGCGAGAACGACCGGTAGCCAAGAGCCCGTGGGGAGATGATCCTGACCAGAGCCCGTGGCATGAATGGCTTCGGAGGCGCGTTCTCTCAAGGTCCGACGGTCTCTGGCTGTCGGACGGTACGGACCCCTTTCCAATAGATGTGTGCATGCCGCTCACTCCGCGGGCAAGCAAGGAAGAGGTACCGTCGCAGTCCTTGGCATTGGGTCAGCTGGTTGGCTTCACCGAGGGATGGAAGCTGCATGAGGAGCTCATCGTTGACGGAGCGTGGGATTCGCAGGAGGGTATCGATGTTTGGGTGCGGTCGACCCTCGTCGACGAGGGCTGCGCGGATGCTCTTGCGTTCGCGGTCGCGGTCGAATCTCCTTTCCACCAAGCATTGCCCCGGGAGGAGGACCTCTTACGCTGGGGTATCGGCAATGGTATTCCTAGCTATGTCAGACCTCTTGCGACAACCTATGATGATCAGGACGCTCGGCTTGACAAGGACGACCCCTATGGCTCAGTAGCTGCGCTCCGGCGAGCCCGCCCCACTGGCGCCGTTGCGGCAGCCTTCGGAGTTACGGCAACCGATCCGTTTGGGCGTAGCTGGGTGGATGAACAAGGTCGGCCCGTGTTTAGAGCCGAGGCCTGGGGCACTATTACGGGTGAAGGCAGGTATGCGGCAGAAAAGAGTGGGAACCGACTCTTTGTTCGCGTCGAACAGTTACACGCGATGCTTGCGGCACATGCTCAGAGCCTGGTTCTGCTCGTGAAAGTGCAGCGCTATCTAGGCCCAAAACCAGCGCGTTGGGGTTTTTCGCCGGTCTCGCCGGCCGGTTGCAGCTCGGATCGGCCTTCGTCGGTGGAAGTTGCGCCTGATCTACGCCGCCGAGGCCACGGATCGGGGCCTCCGAGCGCG
>Ga0302046_10006666_pt1 | contig 10057 bp, 6 predicted proteins | sample RVTome_11_FD_200261 | JGI IMG/M metagenome (GOLD analysis project Ga0302046, IMG submission 200261) | Soil microbial communities from uranium-contaminated site in the Upper Colorado River Basin, Wyoming, United States - RVT147D111 (version 2) ... | reverse complement strand
CCCGTAAACAACGGTGAAATAAGGTATTTATACCCTCGAATCAGCGCCAGGATCAGGGTCGCGGCCACTCCCGGTCCCACGGGTGCCGGATCCGCGCTGATGGCCGGTGAGGGCTGTGACGAAATCAGCTTCAAGGCTGGCGAAGGGTGCATCGAGCATTTCCCGGCGAGGCACGACCACCACGTCGAGCGCCGGCCGACTCGGCCATCCGGGCTCGATCTTGTGACGCCTGAATACCTCCCGCGTCAGGCGCTTGGCGCGGTTCCGATCCGTCGCCGGTCCCAGCTTCCGAGTTGCCGAGACGCCCAGCCGCATGTGTGGGCCGTCGTTCGGCACGACGAACAGGGTCATGAAGCGGGCGCGGATCCGCCTTCCTGCTGCATACGCACGCTCGAACTCGGGCCGCCGGCGCAGGCGCTCGCCCCGTGCCAGGCTGCCCGCCGCCACGTTCAGCCCTCGTCGGAAACCGTCAAGCGCTTACGACCCTTCGCCCGGCGTCGCTTCAGCACGATCCGGCCGTTCTTGGTGGCCATTCGAACTCTGAAGCCATGGGCCTTGCGACGCCGGCGGGTGTTGGGCTGATACGTGCGCTTCGCCTTCATCGTGTCCTGTCGTCGCTTTCGCTGAGCTGTGCGAAACCTGAATAGTAGCCGCCGTCTGTCCGACCTGTCAAAGAATCCCGGCTGCCCGGGAGTGCCTGTGTTACAGTCGCCGGCACCTCTTCGTCAGGGTGGCTGCGGTGCTTCGACACAGTTCGGTTTCTTCCCCCAAGATTTCCACACCTGTGGAAAACACTGTGGAAAACACCTCTCCAGTCTACTGACGGCCGCTTTTTCAAGGGTTTTCTCATGATCGTCACCGACGCCACCGTGTGGGATCAGATCCTGGCCCGGATCGCGACCAAGGTGAATCGACACAGTTTCGACACCTGGTTCCGCCCGACCGAGCTCCTCAGCGACGGGGGAGATTCGCTCGTTGTTCGCGTGCCGAACCAGCTTTTCAAGGACTGGCTCACCAAGCACTATGCCGGCGTCATGACCGAGGCGCTCGACGAACTTGGCCGCCCGGGCGTGGCGGTCGCCTTCGTGACCGACCACGGTGCCCCGGCACCCGATCCGGCCGATCCCCCGCCTGTGAGCACCGATGCGGTGGTGGCCCCCGCGGACGGCGTTTCTCCCGGGACGGGCGCGGCGGCGGGTCTTACGCCACGCTACACGTTCGACGCCTTCATCGTGGGCCCGTCGAACCAGTTCGCGCACGCGGCCTGTCGGGCGGTCGCCGAGGCCCCCTCCCGGTCGTACAACCCGCTGTTCATCTACGGCGGTGTCGGACTCGGGAAGACGCACCTCATGCACGCCATCGGACAATACGTCCTGCAGCACAACGCCTCCCTCACCCTGACCTACATCTCGTCCGAGCGTTTCATGAACGAGATGATCAACGCCGTTCGCTACGAGCGGATTCTCGACTTCCGCGAGCGCTACCGGAGCGTGGACATTCTGCTCGTCGACGACATCCAGTTCGTCTCCGGCAAGGAAGGCACGCAAACCGAGTTCTTCCACACGTTCAACGCCCTCTACGACGCCCAGAAGCAGATCGTCCTCAGCAGCGACCGTCCCCCCCACGAGATTCCGGCGCTCGAGGAGCGCCTGCGATCGCGCTTCGAATGGGGGTTGATCGCCGACATCCAGCCTCCGGATCTGGAGACGAAGGTGGCCATTCTGAAGCGCCGTGCCGAGGCCGAGGCCGTCCCGCTTCCCGACAACGTGGCGCTGTACATCGCCGGGCGGATCAAGTCCAACATCCGGGAACTGGAGGGATCGCTGACCCGGTTGATCGCCTATGCCTCGCTGACCGGGCGTGAAATCTCGCTCGACCTGACGCACGACGTGCTTCGAAACGTCATCGAACAGGATGACAAGGCGATCACGATCGAAAACATTCAGAAGTTCGTGGCCGACTATTACCAGTTGAAAGTGGCGGATCTCAAGTCGCGGAACAACTCCAAGTCGGTCGCGATGCCCAGGCAGATCGGCATGTACCTGGCCAAGCAGCTCACCGGCGCCTCTCTGCCCGAGATCGGCCGGAGCTTCGGAGGAAAGCACCATTCGACCGTGATTCATTCGATCAAGAAGGTCGAGGAACTCCGACGGGACGACGAAAGTTTCAACAGCCAGATCGACAACTTTCTGCAGTCTTTTCGCTGATTCCCACAGGCGTCCACAGCAGCCGACCCACCGAGTTGTGGATGCGTGTGGAGAGACCGCACACCACCGGATCCATCCACATGGGACCGCCGCGCGTACGCATCAGGAGGAGCCGGTTTTTCAACACCGTAAGTCGCTCACCAAACAGCACTTCCGACGTCGATCCGCGTTTTGCACGCGCCTTGTACTTCTTGTATAATTCTTCATCTCTTTTCTGATCAGTTCAGCAGAGACGACCAATACTCCTCTGCGCTTCGTGTGCGTGGCTGCGCGGTCGTCGAGGTCATCACAAGCCTATGGAACTCGTCGTTCGAAAGAATGAGCTTCTGCGAGAACTGCAGCTCTTCCAGGGCATCGTCGAGCGCAAGAATACGATTCCGATTCTGGCCAACGTGCTGGTCGAAGCCAAGGGCGACGAGATTCGCATGCTGGCAACCGACCTCGAAGTGGCCCTGCGCAGCCGGTGCCCGGCCACCGTAGTCAAACCCGGGTCGGTGACGATTCCGGCCAAGAAGCTGTACGAGATCGTCAAGGCTTTGCCTGAGACGGACGTGCGGATCGAGAGCGACAAGAACGGTGTCAAGGTCGCCGCCGATCGATTCGATTCACGGATGCAGACGCTGCCGCGCGAGGACTTTCCGACGCTTCCGGACCTGCCAGGCTCACCGCGGGCGACCTTGCCCCGGGCGGCCGTGCGCGAGATGGTCGGCAAGACGCAGTATGCCATCACGGGAGAGGACACACGGTTCTTCCTCAACGGAGCCAAGTTCATCCTGAAGCCGAACAGCCTCGCGCTCGTGGCCACCGACGGGCATCGCCTGGCGCTGGTGGAGAGCACCCACGACACGGGGGTCACCGAGGAAACCGGCGTCATCCTGCCGAAGAAGACACTGCTCGAGCTCGGCAAGCTGCTGGCCGAGGATGACGGCGACGTCAGGTTCGAGAGCGGCGAGAACCATCTGTTCTTCGAGGTTGGTGGGCGCGTGTTGATCTCCCGCGTCATCGACGGACAGTTTCCGGCGTACGAGCGGGTCATTCCCAAGGGGAACGACAAGGAGATCGAGTTCGATCGGGAGCGGCTCACGAGCGGCGTCAAGCGCGTCGCCCTGCTCTCGAACGAACGGTCCAAGGCGGTGAAGTTCGACGTCGCGAAGGGCAAGGTAGAGGTCACGTCGAGCAGCTCGGAGTTTGGTGAGGCGCACGAGCAGCTTCCGGTCGACTACGCGGGCCCGGCGCTTTCGATCTCCTTCAACGCGCAGTACGTGCTCGATTTTCTCAACGTGGTGGAGACCGACGTCGTCTCGCTCTCGCTCAAGGACGATGTCAGTCAGGCAGTGATGAAGCCGGTGGGCGCCGAGGGGTACGACTACACCTACGTCATCATGCCGATGCGAATCTGAGGCCGGGGAGACGCGTGGAACATCCGTACGACCCAGAGGCCGACCGTCCCGCTGATTCGCAGGAGCCGGACAGGACAGTACCGACCAAGCAGGCTGACGGTGCCCGGATCGGCGACGGCCGGGCCGACGACTACAGCGCCGAGAAGATCAAGGTCCTCGAAGGCCTCGAGGCCGTGCGCAAGCGACCAGCCATGTACATCGGGTCGACGGGGGCTCCAGGCCTGCATCACCTCGTCTACGAGGTCGTCGACAACTCGATCGACGAGGCCCTCGCCGGCTACTGCAGCGAGGTGAACGTCACCATTCACATCGACGGCTCGATCGTGGTCGTGGACGATGGGCGAGGCATACCGGTGGATCGCCACGCCAGCGGGAAGTCGGCGGCCGAGGTCGTGCTGACGGTTCTCCACGCCGGGGGCAAGTTCGACAACGACAGCTACAAGGTCTCCGGCGGCCTGCACGGGGTCGGCGTCTCGGTGGTGAACGCGCTGTCCGAGCGACTGGACCTCGAGATCTGGCGCAACGGTCAGGTGTATCAACAGAGCTACGAACGAGGCCACCCGCTGGCCGATCTCGCCGTCTCGGGTACGACGCAGCGACGCGGCACGAAGGTGACCTTCAAGCCCGATCCGGAGATCTTCGAGACAACCGACTACAGCTTCGACACGCTGGCACAGCGCCTCCGGGAGCTGGCGTTTCTCAACGGCGGCATCCTGATCACGATCGAGGACGAGCGCGATGGCAAGAGCCACCGCTTTCAGTACGACGGCGGCATCGTGTCCTTCGTGCAGCACCTGAACAAGAACAAGACGCTCGTCAACGAGAAGCCGATCTTCATGAAGGGCGAGCGCGACGGGATCGAGGCCGAAATCGCGCTGCAGTGGAACGACGGCTACACCGAGATGGTGTTCTCCTTCGCCAACAACATCAACACGCACGAGGGCGGCACACACCTGTCGGGCTTCCGAGCGGCGCTGACGAGGACGATCAACGCCTATGCGGCCAAGAACAACCTGGCGAAGGACCTGAAGGACGCCACCATCAGCGGCGACGACATCCGCGAAGGCCTGACGGGCGTCATCAGCGTGAAGATCCCCCGGCCGCAGTTCGAGGGACAGACGAAGACGAAGCTCGGCAACACGGAAGTGAAGGGCATCATCGAGGCGATCGTCAACGATCGCCTCGGCCAGTTCCTCGAAGAGACCCCGGCTGTCGCCAAGCGCATCATCGGCAAGGCGGTGGACGCGGCGCGGGCACGGGAAGCAGCGCGGAAAGCGCGCGACCTCGTCCGGCGGAAGGGAGCGCTCGACGGAAGCAGCCTGCCCGGCAAGCTGGCCGACTGCCAGGAGCGCGATCCGGCCCTGAGCGAGATCTACATCGTCGAGGGAGAGTCGGCGGGAGGGTCGGCGAAGCAGGGGCGCGATCGGCGCTTCCAGGCGATTCTGCCGATCAAGGGCAAGATCCTCAACGTCGAGAAGGCGCGCTTCGACAAGATGCTCGGCAGCGACGAGATCAAGACGATGATTGCCGCGCTCGGCTGTGGCATCGGCAGCGAGGACTTCGACGCCGACAAGGTCCGGTACCACCGGATCATCATCATGGCGGACGCCGACGTCGATGGCTCCCACATCCGGACGCTGCTGCTCACGTTCTTCTATCGCCAGATGCCCCAACTGATCGACCGGGGGCACATCTACATCGCACAGCCGCCGCTGTTTCGCGCCAAGCGCGGGCGCAGCGAGACGTACATCAAGAACGAGCAGGAGCTCGAAGCGTTCCTGGTACGGCGCGCGGTCGCGTCCCGCGTCGTCCGGCTGGCCGACGGCACGGAGATGTTCGGCGAGCTCCTCGAGCAGCGGCTCCAGCGCGCGATCGCCTACCTGGGCGTGTTGCAGCAGGTCACCCGGCGCGGTCATCCGGCGGAGATCGTCACGGCACTGGTCGAACGCGACGCCGGCGACAAGTCCTTCTTCGAGCGGCGCGATCGCCTCGACGAGATCGCGGCGCGGCTGACGACGCCGGTGCGGACGGTCGAGGTCGCGCGGGACGACGAGCACAACGTCTTCAGCCTGAAGGTCGAGGACCGCTCCCAGGGCTACCCCCGGCGGCACGAGATCGGCGTGGCCTTCGTGGCTTCCGGCGAGTACCGGACGCTCGCGGCGGCGTACCGGGAAGTGCAGGACATCAAGTTCCCGGTCACCGTGGTGGCGGCGGCCGGCGCCCGCGAGGAGGAGCCCGACGAGGCGCCCGCTGCGGTGCCAGCCGCCGGCGACACGACCGAGGGCGCGGCCCCGGTCACGCCGCCAACTGAGGTCCAGGGCGCGCCGCGGACGCGCAGAGAGCCCGACGTGACGCTCGACTCGATGGAGGCATTCGTCGAGTTCTTCGTCTCCGCCGGCAGGAAGGGCGTCGCCATCAACCGGTACAAGGGTCTCGGCGAGATGAATCCCGAAACCCTGTGGACGACGACGATGAACCCCGAGCACCGCACGCTGCTGCAGGTACGGGCGGAGGACCATGCGGAGGCCGACCAGATGTTCACGACCCTGATGGGCGACCAGGTCGAGCCGCGCCGGAAGTTCATCGAGGACAACGCCCTCGACGTGCGGAACCTGGACGTCTGATCCGGGGGGGGGCGGCGAGCCCCCTGCGCGCGCCGGCGCACCGCCGGTACCGGGACACTAGGCTAGCTGCCAGTCATGACCACACCGATCGATTCCAACCGCATCCCGGTCAACATCGAAGACGAGATGAAGCGCTCGTACATGGATTACGCGATGAGCGTGATCATCGGACGGGCGCTGCCGGACGTGCGCGACGGCCTGAAACCGGCGCACCGCCGCGTGCTGTACGGCATGAAGGAGATGGGCCTCGGGCCCACGCGCGGGTATCGCAAGTGCTCGAAGATCGTCGGCGACGTGATGGGCAACTATCATCCGCACGGCGACGCGTCGATCTACGACACGCTCGTGCGCCTGGCGCAGGACTTCAACATGCGCGGCCCGCTCGTCGACGGCCAGGGCAACTTCGGTTCGGTCGATGGCGACCCGCCGGCCGCCATGCGATACACCGAGGCGCGTCTCGACCCGCTCGGCGACGAGATGATGACGGATCTCGACAAGGAGACCGTCGACTTCGTCCCCAACTACGACGAGACCACCGAGGAGCCGACGGTGCTCCCGGCGCCGTTCCCCAACCTGCTCGTCAACGGCTCGGCCGGCATCGCCGTCGGCATGGCCACCAACACCCCCCCGCACAACCTGCGGGAGGTGGTGGAGGCGGCCATCTGGCTGATCGAGAGCGCGTACGACGAGGCCCAGCCGACACTGCCCGAGAAGCAGCGCAAGCTGCTCGAGCTCGTGCCGGGACCCGACTTCCCCACCGGGGGCTACGTCGTCGGCCGGCAGGGCGTGCAGCAGGCGTACCTGACCGGGCGTGGCAGCGTGATCATGCGGGGCCGCGCCGTGGTCGAGGAGTCGAAGAAGGGGGATCGGGCGTCGATCGTCATCGACTCGATCCCGTACCAGATCAACAAGGCCCGGCTCATCGAGCGAATCGCCGAGCTCGTGCGCGAGAAGGTGATCGAGGGCATCTCCGACATCCGCGACGAATCGGATCGCGACGGGATGCGCATCGTCGTCGACCTCAAGCGGGGCGAGGTCGGCGAGGTCGTGCTCAACAACCTCTACAAGCACACCTACCTGCAGACCTCGTTCGGCGTGAACATGCTGGCCATCGTCGCCGGGCGGCCGAAGCTGCTGTCGCTGCTCGAGGTGCTCGAGCTCTTCGTCGACTTCCGCCGCGAGATCGTCCGCCGCCGGACCGAGTTCGAGCTGCGCAAGGCCGAGGCCCGGCGGCACGTGCTCGAGGGATTGAAGGTGGCGCTCGACCACCTCGATGCCGTGATCGCCCTGATTCGCGGCGCGAGGAACCCGGGCGAGGCCCGCGAGGGCCTGATGTCGCAGTACGCGCTCTCGCAGATTCAGGCCCAGGCCATCCTCGACATGCAGCTGCAGCGCCTCACGGGGCTCGAGCGCGAGAAGATCCTCACCGAGCTGGCCGAGTTGCTGCAGCAGATCGAGCGGCTCCTCGCGATTCTCGGCAGCGACCGCCTGCTGATGCAGATCGTCGTGAACGAGCTGCGTCAGGTACAGGCGAAGTACGGCGAGCCCCGGCGGACCGAGATCCTCGCCGACGAGGGGGACTTCCGCATCGAGGACCTGATCGCCGAGGAGGACATGGCGATCACCGTCAGCAACACCGGCTACATCAAGCGGACGGCGATCACCAACTACCGGAACCAGCGGCGGGGCGGCAAGGGCCGCATCGGCATGCGGACGCGCGAGGAGGACTTCGTCAGCCACCTCTTCGTGGCCTCCACCCACGCCTACATCATGATCTTCTCCGACCGGGGACGGGCGTACTGGCTGAAGGTGCACCACATCCCCGACGTCGGGCCCGACGGGAGGGGCAAGGCGATCGCAAACCTGGTGTCGATGGAGCCCGGGGAGCGCATCGCCGCCCTGCTCGCCGTGAAGGAGTTCGAGGCGGGCAAGTTCATCGTCACGGGCACGCGACGCGGCGTGATCAAGAAGATGGAGCTCACCGCGTTCCAGTATCCGCGCGCCGGGGGCATCATCGCGATGGGCGTCGAGGACGGGGACGCCGTCATCACCGTCCGCATCTCGGACGGCGGCAGCGAGATCTTCATCGGCACGAGCCACGGCATGTCGATTCGCTTCCCGGAGACGGACGTGCGCTCGATGGGCCGGACCGCGTACGGCGTGCGCGGCATCACCCTGCGCGGTGACGACGAGGTGGTGGCGATGGAGGTGCTGGAGTCCGGCGGCACGATCCTGTCGGTGACCGAGCGGGGTTACGGCAAGCGCACCGGGCTCGACGAATACCGCATCCAGACGCGCGGCGGCGTGGGGCTGATCAACATCCAGACGAGCGAGCGGAACGGCAAGGTGATCGGCGTGGCGCAGGTGCACGACGACGACGAGCTGATGCTCATCACCCAGCAGGGCAAGATCCTGCGGATGGAAGCCGGGGGGATCCGGGCGATCGGCCGGGCCACCCAGGGCGTGCGGCTCATCGACATCGAGGGCGAGGACCGCGCGGTCTCGATCGCGAAGCTGGCGGAAAAGGACGAGGACGTCAACGACGGCTCGCCCGGGGAGTCGATCCCGCCACCCGAGGAGCCGGACACACCGCCCGAGGCGTCCTGAGCCGGGACGACGGACCTTTCCTTCGGGAGCGCCATGCGCACGCCTGTTGGTCGCGCAGGCTCCCCACCGCCCGCCGCCGCGGGCCTGCCGCCCGGGCCTCCCGGTTTCGCATGCCGGAAGCCTTCTCTCCGCTCCAGACCTCGCTGCGTGCGCTCGCGGCGCGAGTAGTACCTGACTCGAGCGCCTGCAATCGTGGCATGCACCTCCTGAGGTGACTCCCGCTTTCCCGATCGACTGATCACGCGGAACGAACTCGCGCCGGAAGAGTCGCTCAGGGCTATCAACGAGTTGTGAGATGTGGCCAGTGGCTCGCCGACAGAGAATAGGCTGCAGCGGCCGCATGATCGGGCCGATCCCGTTGCGGCCGAATAGGTAGTTGGGCAGACAAGAAGAGCGAACAGTGCTGGATCACGAGGACGGAATCACAATCGTGCCCTATGATCCTGGATGGCCTGCTGCGTTCGAGGCGGAGGCCGCGCGGCTTCGCACCGCACTGGGGGCGCTGGCTTTGCGCGTTGATCATCACGGCTCGACGGCGATTCCGGGGCTCAGCGCCAAACCGATCATCGACATCCAGGTTTCAGTTGCCGCTCTTCAGCCGAGCGGGGCGTACGGTGAACGCCTTGGGACCCTGGGATACCGCCACGTTCTTCATCCTGACGATTCGTTCTCTCCCTTCTTCCACCGGCCGATTCACTGGCCGCACAGCCACCACGTGCACGTCGTCGAGCGAGGAGGGCGTGAAGAGCGGCGCACGCTGGCGTTTCGCGACTACCTTCTCGACCATCCCGACACGGCTCGCGAATACCAGGACCTGAAACACAACTTGGCCAAGCGACTCCCGGGCACCACAGCCGAGTCCCGTGAGGAATATGCCCGTGCCAAGACCGGCTTCATCGAACGCGTCGTTGCTCTGGCTGTGGAGAATGGGTATCCCCGAGACGTGACAATGTGACAAGCTGCCCAACAAGCGCTTGCAGCCGACGCCGCCCGGTGTGATCGTGAAGCGGCGCGGCTGAAGCGCAAACGCTGATATGGTTGTCACTTGTCAAGTAGGCACACCCTTCCCGTCCTCACCATCGTGAGTCGCCTTCCTGTCGTCTCTCGGTCTTCGTGCATCGAGCTTGTCGGCGGCACGGTGTTCTAGCGACGGTTGACGCTGCTGATATTCGCGGGTTGGATACCGCCAGACTTCTATGCGTCGCGGAGCTGTCCTCAC
>Ga0302046_10006665_pt1 | contig 10058 bp, 10 predicted proteins | sample RVTome_11_FD_200261 | JGI IMG/M metagenome (GOLD analysis project Ga0302046, IMG submission 200261) | Soil microbial communities from uranium-contaminated site in the Upper Colorado River Basin, Wyoming, United States - RVT147D111 (version 2) ... | reverse complement strand
GCTATGGGCGCGGCTGTTGGCGAGCCCGGAGACACCCAGCTATCGCCTGGGCGAAGACGGCTTGGAGCGAAGCAGCGGCTCGGGCCAATCCCGCCCTGACCCCTATGCCGAGAGCGTGGTCGTTCGCGAGCTCTCCCGGCACGCCCTCAGCGAGAGCTTCGGCCCGGAACTGCGGCGTCGGCTCGAGGGCAGCGCGAACGCGGCACACTGCGAGCGGAACTGGCTGCTGCACTGGGCCGCCCTGGCGCAGCAGGCTTATTTGCGGGCCAAGTCGGCGCCTGAGCAGGCGTACCCCTTCCCCCTGGACCCCCGCTGCCCAGCCTTCGAGCCGCCCGGCCGGACTCCTGCCCTCACCGGTAGCGGAGGGTCCTGAAACAGCGGGCGCGGCAGCCATGCCTCGGCGAAGGCGCGGGCCAACGGGTCCGTGATCGGTGGCTGCTGGCGTGCCCCATCGTCGCCAGGATGAGATAGAGGGCAGCGTCGGCTTTGACCGCGCCCCGTGACGGTGGAATGATCCACTCATGAAACGACTCATCGCACCGCTAGTGTTCCTGCTGCTTCCGGGCTGTGGCGGCGATTCCAGCGACAGCGACCTGGCGGAGCCGCCGGACTCGCTCCCAGAGGTCCGTCTGGAAGTCGCTTATCCCAGCTTGCCGGCCTTCAACCAGCCCGTGGGCATGGTCCACGATGCCGACGGTGACCGTTGGTACGTGATCGAGCGGGAAGGGCGGGTGTTGGTTTTCGACGACGACCCCGATGTCTCCGACTTCGACGTCGCCCTGGACATCAGCAGCGTCGTGATCAGCGGCCCGACCGAGGCCGGGCTGCTCGGCATCGCCCTGCATCCAGACTTCGCCACGAACCGCCAGGTGTTCTTGTCCTACACCCGGGCGGGCTTGGTCTCGCACATCTCCCGCTTCACCGCCAGCTTCGACGGGAGCACCTTGATCCGACTCTCGGAGCAGGAGGTGCTGACCATCGCCCAAGACTTCGACAATCACAACGGCGGTCACCTGGTCTTTGGTTTAGACGGCTTTCTCTATGCCGGCTTCGGCGACGGCGGCGATTCCGACGACCCCTTGAACCGAGCCCAGGACACCACCAACCTGCTCGGCAGCATCATCCGCATCGACGTGGACGGCGGCACCCCCTACGTCATCCCGGAGGAGAACGTCTTCGCTGGCAACCCGGTCTGCACCCAAGGTTTCGGCAGTGCCGACTGCCCGGAGCTTTTCGCCTGGGGCTTGCGCAATCCCTGGCGCTGGAGCTTCGACACCCAGACCGGGGCGCTGTGGGCGGGAGACGTGGGCCAGGACCGCTTCGAAGAAATCGACATGGTGGAGAGCGGGAACAACTATGGCTGGCGGATCCGCGAGGGCGCGAACTGCAACATCCCCGACGAAAGATGCCGCACCGCAGGTCTGATCGACCCGGTGTTCGAGTACGACCACTCCCTCGGCGAGGCAGTCACGGGGGGCTTCGTGTACCGCGGTAACGACTTCCCGGACCTGGAGGGGGTCTACCTCTTCGGCGATTTCGTGAGCGGTCGCCTCTGGGGACTCTTTGAGGATAGCGACGGTGACTTCTCCGCGGAGGTGCTGGTCGACGACACCGGCCTGTCCATCGTGTCCTTCGCCGAGGACACGGACCTGGAGCTCTACCTGCTGGATTACGCGGCTGGGCTCGTCTATCGGGTCCGCACCGACTGAGGCGCGGCTGGCATTCGCTTAGCCGGCCGCGGAAGCTGCTTGCTACCCGTCAACCTTCATGAGCGGGCCGCGGGCGCAGCGACGTCGTTGCTGCTCGACGCGGGTGCCGCTGCCCCGCAACGCCGCACTCGATCGCGGATGATCGCGGCCAGCCGTGCGGCGGCAAGCCCGGGGTAGTCGCGGTCGGCGAATACCAGGTAGAGCACCCCGAAGTGCTCCGCACCCTCGCGCAAGGGCAGCGGCTTCAGCGCGCCACGCTCCAGCTCCTGGCGGATCAGCTCCTCGGAATACCAGGCGTAGCCAAGCCCCATGCCGGCCGCGGCGATGGCGGTCGCCATGTCGCTCACGGTCAGCCGCTGCTCGGCCCCCAGCCAGCCGACCTGGCGGCTGCGACTGCTGCCCGTGTCTCGAACCACCAAGTGCCGGTGCCGCCGCAGATCGTCGGCGGTGAGCTCGCGGCCCAGCCGGTGCAAGGGATGCGAGGGCGCCGCGGCGGCGATGGCGCGCAGCTGCATCAGTGGATCGGCCATGAAGCCGGCTGGCACCTGGGAAGCGATGGCGAAGTCCACCCGCCGTGCTTGCAGCAGCTCGTCGGTGCCGCCCAGCACCGATTCATGGAGCTCGATCCGGATATCCGGGTGCTCGTTGAAGAAGCTGCCGAAGCATTCGAGCAGCAGCCAGGTAGGGAAGATGGGCTCGACGGCAATGCCGATCTCCGCTTCCCAGCCGGCGGCGAGGCTGCTGGCGCCGTGCTCCAGCGCCCGGGCTTCGTCGAGCAGCACGCGGGCGCGCCGGTACAGGACCTGGCCGCCGGGCGTGAGCTGCGCCTTGCGACCCTGGATGGTGAACACCTTGAGGCCCAGGAGCCGCTCGATGGTCTGCACGGCGTAGGTGAGGGTCGACTGCGCCCGGTGCAGCCGCTCGGCGGCGGCGGCATAGCCACCGGCCTCGACCACGGCGACCAGCGCCCGCCACTGGCTCAGGGAGATCTTCGGTTGCACTGATATCGATCCATTCGATGTTTAGAGGCGAAATATTCCGCTTTTATATCGATCCATTCAACCAAAGAATGCGCACATCACATCCCTTGATGGAGCGTGCAGCATGAAGACCGTCCTCCAGATCAATACCAGCCTGTTCGCCAACGCTGGCCAATCCACCGCCCTTGCCAACCGTTTCGTGGCTGCCTGGCGGCAACGCAACCCGCAGGACCGGGTGCTCGTCCGCGACCTGGGTCAGGAGCCGGTGCCGCACCTGGACGCGGCCCGCTTCGCGGCTTTCGGCGCCCAGCCGGAGCAGCGCAGCCCGGAGCAGCAGGCGGTGGTGGCTTACTCCGACGGCTTGATCGACGAGCTGGAGCGGGCGGACGTGATCGTCCTGGGCCTGCCCTTGTACAACTTCGGCGTGCCCTCGCAGCTCAAGGCCTACTTCGACCACATCGCTCGCGCCGGAGTGACCTTCCGCTACACCGAGAACGGACCGGTCGGCCTGCTGAAGGGCAAGACGGTCTACGTGCTGGCGGCCCGTGGCGGCCGCTACGCCGGCACCGAGCTGGATTCGCAGACGGCCTATGTGAAGGCCTTCCTGGGCTTCCTCGGCCTCGACGACGTGCGCTTCGTGTATGCCGAGGGCCTGGCCATGGGGGAAAGCAGCAAGCAAACAGCACTCAGCGAGGCGTACCGGAGCATCGAGCGCCTGGCCGTGGTGCCGGCTGCCGCCGCGGCCTGAGGCGCCCGGAGTGCCCCGGGCTGTGCGGGCACGACGGCAACAGGCGCGACCGTGACCGTCCAGAGTTGCGGTCGCCGCCCACCGCTGCCGTGCCCGCGAGCCCGCCTCTGGGAGGCTGGCTCGGGTCACCGTCTCGCCGTGATAATGGCGGCCGGCAACGGGAAGCAAGCGATGTGATCGAAGCCGGCGTAGTCGTTCCCATATGCCGCCGCGCGGACGGGGTGTTGCGCCTCGTACTGGTGCGCCGCGGCGAGCGCGGACGCCACGGGGGTCAACTGGCCTTCCCCGGCGGCAAGCGCGAAGCGGGGGACGCTTCCTTGCTCGACACTGCGTTGCGGGAAACCTGTGAGGAGATCGGTCTCGGCAAGGAGCAGATACAGGTGCTCGCGCCCCTGCCGGTGCTAACAACCCAAAGCTCGGGGTTTTGCATCACGCCATTTCTGGTCCGCGTGACCCCGCCGCCGCAGTGGCGCTGGCAGGCAGGGGAGATCGCGGAAGTGATCGAGGCCCCGCTCGCAGAAATGGCCGATCCCGAAGCGCATGGCGAGGCGCTGGAGCCTTGGCCGGGCTCGGCCGAGCTTCGCCGCGTGGCCTTCTACCGGGTAGGCCCACACCGCCTCTGGGGGGTCTCTTACCGCATCCTGCAGCCGCTGCTGCCCAGGCTGTTGGCCGGCGAATGGGATTGTTGAGCCAGGACCCGTCGCGGGCCACGCCCCCCACTGCGCTGCAATGGCGCCGCCCTGCCTCCCAGAGCACCTGGACTTCTACGCGCGAATAATCGTGTACCTTTGAGTGAGAGGGGCGCGCGCAGGAGCGAAGTGCCCGTTTGGCCCGAGATCGTGTCGAGCGAAGCGCAGCTGGAGCTTTCGATCCCGCCTGTGCTCGGGCTCGCGACGTCCAATGGGTAGCAGATGCATATGGATCTCACCGACGTCACCGAGCACCTGGACCTCACGGCCGTCATCCCCGAAGGCTATGCCGCCTACCGCAAGGCGGTGGGCGAGGGCATGGCCTACTTCCTGGCGCACCTGGCGCCAGAGCGGCTGGAAGCGATCCTGCTGCAGCAGATGACCTGGCCCGCCGACGCCACCCCAGCCGAGCGGGTAGTGGCCGTGATGCGCGAGTGTCCGACCCTGCACAAGCTGGGTCAGGTGCTGGCCCACGATCCGCGCCTGGACCCGGGCTTCCGCCGGCACCTACATGAGCTCGAGATGTTCGACAGCAGCCTGGACCCGGTGCTGGTCGAGCAGACCATACGAGCGGAGCTGGGGCCGCAGATGAAGCACTACGGCATCGAGCTGGAAGTGTCTGGCACGCTGGAGGCCAGCGTCGCCTTCGTGGTGCCCTGCCGCTATCGCGACCCGCATACCGGCAGGGGCGGCGAGGCCATGCTCAAGGTGGTGAAGCCAGACCTGGCGCAGCGGCTGGACGAGGAGTTGGCGATCCTCGACGGTGTGGCCGATCTCCTGGACCAGCGCCGCGAGGCCTACGGTATCCCCGCCTTTCGTTACCGGGAGACCTTCGCCACCGTGCGTGCCTTGCTGCAGGGCGAGACCGACCAGAGCCGCGAGCAGCGGCATCTGCGGGAAGCAGTTGAGCGCTATGCCGGCGTCCAGCGGGTGAAGGTGCCGGCGCTCTTGCCCTTCTCGACCCCCCTCCTCACTGCCATGGAGTATATCCACGGCCAGCCGGTCACGGAGATCGTCGAGTCGGGGGTTTCCGTGCGCGCTCGCCGGCAGATCGCCGCCGCCATCGTCCGCTCGCTGATGGCCGACGCCATCTTCACCCACCGGGCGGATACCATCTTTCACGCCGACCCGCACTCGGGAAACCTTTTCGCCATGGCCGACGGGCGGGTGGCGATCCTCGACTGGAGCCTCGCCGGGCATCTGGGAAAGGCCGAGCGCGAGCACCTGGTGGACGCCTTCCTGGGCGCCGTGCAGCTCGACGTGGAGGCAACCGTCGCGGCCATCTCCCGCCTGGCGCTTCGCATCGAGGACCCGCAGGCGTTGCGCGAGACCGTCGCCCAAGCCCTGGAGCACATTTGGCACGACCAGCTACCGGACACCGAGTGGTTTACTCGACTGTTCGAGGACCTGCTCGCCGCGGGCGTGCAGTTCTCCTCGGAGATGCTGCTGTTCCGCAAGACCCTCTTCATCCTCCAGGGGGTGCTGCAGGAGATCGACCCCGAGTGCTCCAGCGCCCGGGTGATGGTGGGCGAGGCCATGGCTTGGTTGTTGGCCGAGTGGCCTGGCCGCTATCTGGCACTGCCCTGGTCGCGGGCCTTCGCCAGTCAGCTTTCCAACGCCGATCTGATGCGCTTGTACTTGGGCGTGCCGGTCACGGTCGGGAGGTTCTGGTGGAGTCGGGTGCTGGGCCTGGGCCGGGGAGCCAAGCGCTAGCGCAACAACACTGGAGTGATTGTCAGCGGCAATCCCGACTTCCCGCCTGCGCGTGCTCGACGGTTGCGCCGCCCGCTGCCCGCCACCCGACGAAGCCGTCGATCAAATAGCGGGCATCCAGCCCCAGCGCGCGCAGAGTTGCCGCTATCCCCTGGCTGATCTCGTGCCCCTGGGCGCAGTAGACGATTGCCGGTCGGTCCCGAGGAATCAGGTCTTTCCACGAGAACAATTGCTCCGGGTCACGCCACTGCGCTCCACCCAGGTCGGCTCCGCTGGCCAGGCGCACGGACTCACGGCGTACATCCAACAGCGTGAAGCGCCTCGCGGCCGACTGCCAGTCGGCCAATTCCGCAACGCTGATACGGTCCATGATCTCTCCTCTCACGGCTCCCTCAGGAAAGGGCGAGCCTCGCTACCAGACCGGCCACCGCGCAGGCGGCGATGACGTGAATCACGTTGCACTTGAAGTGCAGCAGGGCGACTGCGGCGGCGAGTGCGATCACCGCCGACAGCCCGTCGAAGGGGCCGGCGAAGCCCTCCGGCCAGAGCACGTGATAGCCGAAAAAGAGCGCGAGATTCAGGATGACCCCCACCACCGCGGCGGTAATCGCCGTCAGGGGTGCCGTGAACTTGAGGTCGTTATGGGTGCTTTCCACCAGCGGCCCACCGGCGAGTATGAACACGAAGGACGGCAGGAAGGTGAACCAAGTGACCAGCGTGGCCGCCAAGGCGCCGGCCAGAAACAGCAGGTCCGGGCCGAGCAACGCCCGCATCTCGGTGTTGAGATAGGCGCCAACGAAGCCCACGAAAGCCACTACCATGATCAGCGGCCCCGGCGTGGTCTCGCCGAGAGCCAGCCCATCGATCATCTGAGTGGGCGTGAGCCAGCCGTAGTAGCCCACCGCCCCCTGATACACATAGGGCAGCACGGCGTAGGCGCCGCCGAAGGTCAGCAATGCTGCCTTGGTGAAGAACCACCCCATCTGCGTCAGCGTGTGGCTCCAGCCATAGCCGAGGGTCAACAGGGCCATGGGAATGAGCCACAGCAGACCTGCCACGAAGGCGACTCGGATCAAGCCGGACCAGCGAAATCGTGCGTGCTCGGGAGTCGGCGTGTGGTCGTCGATTAGGGCCGGGCCGAAAGACTTTCCGGCGTTGCCGTGGCCACCGGAGGCCTCGAACTTGGCCGGCAGCCAACGTCCCCCCAGGTAGCCCACCAGGGCGGCCCCCGCCACGATGGCGGGGAAGGGCACGTTCAGCGCGAAGATGGCCACGAAGGCGGCAGCCGCGATGGCCCACAGCAGGTTGTTTTTGAGCGTCCGCGAGCCGATGCGCAGCGCCGCCTGCACGACGATGGCGGTGACGGCGGGCTTGATGCCGTAGAACAATCCAGCCACCAGCGGCACCTGGCCGAAGGCGATGTACAGCCAGGACAGCACGATCAAGATCAGGAGCGAGGGCAGCACGAACAAGGCACCGGCCACGATGCCACCCCAGGTTCGGTGCATCAGCCAGCCGATGTAGGTGGCCAACTGTTGTGCTTCCGGCCCGGGCAGCAGCATGCAGTAGTTGAGGGCGTGCAAGAAGCGCCGCTCGGAGATCCAGCGCCGATTTTCCACCAGCTCCTGATGCATGATGGAGATCTGGCCTGCCGGCCCGCCGAAGCTGATGAATCCGAGCTTCAGCCAGAATCGCAATGCCTCCCGGAAGTGCACCGCGGTCGGCTCTGTCGCCGCATTTTCACCAGGTAGCGCAGCGGGTCGATTCATGCGGCTTGCACCATTGTGTCGAAGGAGCGCAGCAGGCCATCGAACATCAGGCTGGCGGTGGCCAGCAGTCGGTCGTCGTCGTCATTGGCCGCGCGCAGCCCGGCCAACAGGCATTCAATGCCGCTCGCCTCGGGCGGTTGCACGCCACCGACATCCAGGTAATGCACCAGCGCGCCGAGGCGCTTCAGCGCCCCGTGCTCGAGGCCAAAGCTCGCCAGCAATACCTCGAAGGTCACGCGGGCGCCCACGTGACTGAAGCTTGCCCCATCGAAGTCGAAGCCAAGCGCGTCGCGAGGGCAGTCGCCCGGCGACCGTAGCCAGATGATGCGTGCTTGCGTGTCGATGAAGCGTCGGATCAGCCAGCCACTGGCCAGGCGATCCACCCAGGGTCGGCGCCGCGTGGCCCAGGTGCGGCCTTGGTAGGCGGCCAATTCCAGCCGGGGAATGGCGCATGCCACCGGATGTGGCTCATCCGGCTCTAACAGCTGGCTTGCCTGCATCTCGAGCTCTTGCAGGGCTGCTCCCACCTGGCTTTGGGCCTCGCCGGGGAAGAAGTCGATGTCGGTGAGGCCGGCGAAGGTCTTCCGCAGCTTGCGAGCCTGCTTGAGGGTGGCCGCGGCCGTGTCGAGGGTGAGTGCACCCCGTGCCATCGCCACCTCCCCGAGGAGTGCCGCATACCCTTCGCTGCGATCGAAGAGCTGAAGCAGATCGGGTCCTGCCGCCATCTCGGTCCGCAGCAGATAAGCGGTGCCATCACTCGCCTGCACATCGGCCGCCACGGCTTCCAGGGTGCAGCGGCAGGTCTCGCGCTCAGGCAGCAAATAGACCCCATCCCGCAGCACCGCGGCTCCGGATGCCTTGAGCGCACGCCACGCCCGCATACGGGTGGTGGCGTTTTGGGTGGGGAGCGAGAGCACCAGTAGCAGCCAGCCCATGCCGTAGAATGTACTACTATCATGTTAACTACGCTACGCAATTTGTCTTGTATGTGCCATCCCGCGCCGAAGCGGCTGCTTTCAATTGACCGCCACCAACTCCTTGTTTACTGATGAAAAACGCGTGGGCACCCGGTTGCGCACCGTGCTTGATCCTGTCGATGTAGGAGCGACTCCAGGCGACCGCGAATCAACCGCTTCTACGGCACGGCGTTGCAGGCGGGCGATTTCCGCACCCTTGTCCAACCGGGGCCCCTGCTGCGCTGGCTGTGCGCGCTCGACCCCGACCCGATGAGGTTCCAGCCCACCGCGAGCCTGATGCGCCTGGGCCGCTGGCTGCGACCCCGCTCCTCGGCGGTAGTGAGCCTGTGCGACGAAACCGACCTTGGCGCGTCGGTGCTGCCGTACGTGCAACGTGGACTTCCCCCACCTGAAGCAGCTGTCGGTGGAGTACATCGTCATCGACGCGTCGGCCGAATTGCTGGCCGACGGCCAGTTGCTGATGCGGGCCGTGGAAAGTGATCCCGACACTTTCCACCCGCTCGGCCGCTTTGCCGTGACCGACCGGCGGGGGCTCCGGGAGGGGCACATTGGTGTGTATCGAAATCCCACTGCGCAGCGGCCACGCCAAGTCAGCGTGCGTCTGGGCTTGGATCGCGGAGGGAAGGTGTTGACCTATCGCTGGCCACTCCCGGCGGCGGGTCAGGGGAGCGGGCGCCTACAGTCGCGGCCCGAGAAATCTGCGCATGGCCCTAACCCCTCAATTGAACCGGCAACGTTTGCTCGAGTCTCGCCGGCTTCCCTCCCGGCCGTCGCCCAGGCATTGCCAGTGGATTCCGCGGCGTGGCTCGGGCCCATAGCTCAGCGCCGCTGCTGCACCCACAGCCCGCTGCCGGCGTTGAAGGTCATCATTCGCTCGGAGGTGACCACCAGGGCCCCGAAGTCGCTGGCCTCGACCCGCTGGATGTCTTCTTTTACCCGCCGCCACTCGGGCGACCAGCCGGTGCCGAGCGCACTGTAGGCCAGCAGCCGGTCGCTGGTGACCACCACGGCGACCGCCTCGGCCACCACCTGCCGCTCGACTCTCTCCTTGGCGATGAGGCGGATGCTGTCCATGCGGTTCAGGCGGGTGTTGGCCGCCACCAGGCTGTCCGGCTCTTCCACCAGAAACAGGCCGCGGGGGGTGGCTCGCTGGGCGGCGACCGGCGGCGCCGTCAGGGTCATCGCCAAGAGGCAGGCCAACACGCCGATGCAGGCCAGCAGCGCTGGCAGCCGCCGCCGCGGTGGTGCGGCGGCAATGGCGGGCGCGCGGGGGGAATTCTCTTGCCCGGGCCGAGCCCAGGGTTTACAACCGCCGGACCGCCCGAGCTTCGATGGAGAGAGCCCAACAATCATGAAGGAATCCAGCCCACGTAGCACCTACCTCAAGGATTATCGACCGCCGGAGTTCCTCATCGATCGCACCGAGCTGCGCTTCGAGCTGGGCGAGGAGGGCACCCGGGTGCAGGCGCGGCT
>Ga0302046_10006664_pt1 | contig 10060 bp, 4 predicted proteins | sample RVTome_11_FD_200261 | JGI IMG/M metagenome (GOLD analysis project Ga0302046, IMG submission 200261) | Soil microbial communities from uranium-contaminated site in the Upper Colorado River Basin, Wyoming, United States - RVT147D111 (version 2) ... | reverse complement strand
CAGACGATCGCGGTCGCGCTCGCGACATCCGTCACCTGCGTTGCCCTGGGGGCCGCCGGGTTGGCCGCGCCCCGTGCATTGGCCGCGCAGGTACCGGCGGGAGGGTCGGCCACGCTCGCGATCGTCGGCGGCACGCTTCTCGATGGGACCGACGGGCCGCCGATCCGGAACTCCGTCATCCTCGTCCGCGGGGGCCGCATCGTCGACGTCGGCACGGTGGCCGATACCGAGATCCCGTCGACGGCGACGGTCGTGTCGGCCGAGGGGCTCACGGTTCTCCCCGGCCTCAGCGACGCGCACGTGCACACGATGATCGTGGGGCACGGGGTGTACGACGACTACTTCCCGGCGTACGAGTCGCGGTTCCGCGAGCTCATGCCGATCAGCGCGCGCGAGCTCCTGCTGGCCGGCGTCACGAGCGCCCGCGATCTGGGCGCCCCCCTCGAGGATGCGCTGTGGCTCAAGCGGGAGGTCGAGGCGGGCCGCCTCCCCGGGCCGCGGCTGTACGTGTCGGGGCCGTTTCTTCAGCACGAGCTCCCGCCGGCGCAGGGCACGAGCTACGACTCCTCGGTCCAGGATTCGTTTCGCTGGCCGGTGACCGGTGCCGAGGACGCGCGCGCGAAGACACGACGGCTGATCGAGGCCGGGGTCGACGTGATCAAGGTGATCCAGCTCGCCGGGCTCACCGCCGCCGAGCGCGCCGCGATCGCCGACGAGGCGCACCGGGCCGGGAAGCCGATCGCGGTCCACGCGGGGAGCCACGAGGAGGTGCTCCAGGCAGCCGAGATGGGGGTGGCCTCCATAGAGCACATCGGGGCCCGCCCCATGTCGCTCTACCCCGACGAGACACTCCGGGTGATGGCCGAGAGCGGGATCCGCGCCTCGGTGACGTCGGTCGTCCAGCGGGTCTACGACATCACGGCCGACTTCCCGGAGCGCAAGGACGACCCGCGGCTGCGGGCCGACCTCCCGCCCGATGTGTACGCCGATGTCCAGGCGTCGATCGAGTTCCCGAGCCGGCTCAACTACTTCGCCGGTGCGAAGGACCACAACCGGTTTCACGACCAGAAGATTCGACAGCTGTACGACCACGGGGTCGAGATCGTCGTGGGGACCGACTCGGGGACGCCGATGAACTTCCACTACGAATCGACCTGGCAGGAGATGGATCTTCTCGTCCGCGCCGGCATCCCCGCGCTCGAGGTGATCGGGATGGCCACCCGGCGCCCCGCGCTCCTGAACGGCGTCGGCGGCGAGCTCGGGACGGTCGAGCCGGGCAAGCTCGCCGATATCCTGATCGTCGACGGGAACCCGCTCCGCCACATGGGTGCGCTCCGGAACGTCCGCATCGTGATCAAGGACGGCGTGATCGTCGTCCGAGACGGGGAGCTCGTCGGCGTCCGGAGGGCCTCGTGAGCCGGGGCGAGCGGGTGGCTCGGGCCGGACGCGTCGGGCCGCCCCCAAGCGTCGGGCCGCCCCCAAGCGTCGGGCCGCCCCCAAGCGTCGGGCCGCCCCCAAGCGTCGGGCCGCCCCCAAGCGCCAGGAGGGCCGCGCTGGCCGCGACGGTTGCGCTCACGGGCCTCGCCGTTGCCCCGGCCGTCGGGGCGATCGGCCTCGCGCTCGCGCCCGCCGTCGGAACGTTCGGTCTCGCGGTCGCGCAGCAGGCCGCGGGCGCGCCCGCCGCCGTCACGCTCGCGATCGTCGGCGGCACGCTGATCGACGGAAACGAGGGTCCGCCGCTCCGGAACGCGGTGGTGCTCGTCGCCGGCAACCGGATCATCCACGTCGGCACGGTGGATGACACTCCGATCCCCCCGGGGGCCGAAGTGGTCGACGCCAACGGCCGGACCGTGATGCCGGGGCTCCACGACGCGCACGTCCACGTGATGATCGTGGGACACGGAGAATACGACGAATACTTCCCGCGCTACGGCGACCGCTTGCGCGAGCTCATGCCGATCTCGGTCCGTGAGCTCCTCGTGGCCGGCGTCACCAGCGCGCGGGACCTCGGCGCGCCCCTAGACGACATCCTGTGGCTGAAGCGCGAAATCGCCGAAGGGCGTTTGCCGGGTCCCCGCATGTTCGTGTCGGGGCCGTTCATCCAGAAGACCACGGGGCCATCGCAGGCGCTGTTCCGGTGGACCGTGGATGGCGAGGCCGACGCGCGCGCCAAGACCCGACAGCTCATCGACGCCGGCGTCGATCTCATCAAGGTGATCCAGGCCGACGCGCTGACGCCCGGGGAGCGCCGCGTGATCTCCGAGGAGGCCCGGCGGGCCGGGCTCCACATCGCGGCGCACGGCTACGACGCCGAGGAGCTCGCCGCCGCGGTGGAGATGGGCGCCGCGACGATCGAGCACGTCAACGCGCGGCCGGAGCCGTGGTACGACGAGGAGAGCATCCGGCTCATGGCCCGGAACGGGGTCGCCTCGTCGTTCACGTCGGTCGTGAGCCGGATCTACAACATCACGCAGGACCATCCCGAGCGGCTCGACGATCCGCGGCTCCGGGCGGACCTGCCGCCCGACGTCTACGAGGACGTGCGAGCCTCGATCCAGTACCCCGAGCGGCTCGGCTATTTCGATCAGAAGAAGGCGATCAATCCCTGGCACGCCCAGAAGCTCAAACAGCTCTGGGAGGGAGGGGTGCAGATCCTCGTCGGCACGGACTCGGGCACACCGATGAACTTCCACTACGAGTCGACGTGGCAGGAGATGGATCTTCTCGTCCGCTACGGCATGCCGCCGATGAAGGTCATCTCGGCCGCGACCCGTCTGCCGCCGCGTCTGTTCGGGCTCGGAAACGAGCTGGGGACGGTGGAGCCGGGACGGCTGGCCGATGTGATCGTCGTGGACGGCAACCCGCTCCGCGACATGAGCGTGCTCCGGAACGTCCGGGTCGTGATCCAGGATGGACGCGTGGTGGCGCGGGACGGCACGCTGGTCGGGGCGAGCTCGTCGTGAGGCGTCATGAGCGTTGTGAACGTGGTCGGTAGCAGTCGGAACACCGGGTGGGGACAGCGAAGTCACCACGGAAAACCTGCTGAGGGAACCTTGAAGGAGGACCACATGAGGATGCGCCGTCTGCCGGGTACGCCGCTCGTCCTGGGCGTACTGCTCGCGGTCTCGGCGACTGGAGCCGTATCGCAGGAGACCAGGATTCAGGGCACGGTGACGGGCGTGGACGGACGACCGATCTCGGGCGCCGCCGTCTCGTTCGTCGACACCGATCGCGGGGTGTTCACCAACGACGAGGGTCGCTACACGATCGACGTGATCGCGGGCACCTACCAGGTGCAGGCGGTCTCGATCGGCTACGCCGCGGTGACGCAGTCGGTCACGGTCGCCGCGGGGCAGACCGCGACGCTCGACTTCACGCTCCCGACGCGCACGATCTCGCTCGAGGACCTCGTCGTCTCGCTCTCGGCCGGCGACGCCCGCAGGGCGGAGATCGGCACGGATCTCGAGTTGTTCGACGCGGAGGTCGAAGTGGAAAAAGCCGCCGTGGAGAACCTCTCCGACCTCCTCAAGGGGCGGACGACGGGGGTCTCGGTCACCGAATCCTCGGGCTCCGTGGGAGCGGCCTCGCAGATTCGCGTGCGCGGCGCCACGAGCCTCACGCAGGACAACAACCCGATCATCTACATCGACGGCGTGCGCGTGTCGAACGCCACCGGCACCGGGCCGGGGTCGTTCGACTTCGGCAACGGGCAGACCGTGTCGCGGCTCGATGACCTCAACCCGGCGGACCTGGCGAACGTCCAGATCCTCAAGGGTCCCACGGCCGCGGCGCAGTACGGCTCGGAGGCCGCGGCGGGTGTCATCCTGATCACGACGAAGACCGGCCGGCTGTCGAACACCCGCGTGACGTTCCAGACGGAGCAGGGCTACTCCTACGACTACAGCGAGTACTGGGACAACTACTACAACCTGACGACCGGAGGCGGCGTCACCGACATCAACGACCCGCGCTTCCAGCAATGGAATCCGGTCCTGAACCCGGTCACCGGGGACATCTTCGCGACCCACAATCCGCTCAAGAACCCGAACACGGACCCGTTCCGCACCGCTCGACAGTCCAACTACTCGCTGACCGCGCGCGGCGGGATCGAGAGCGTCGACTACTTCCTGTCGTCCCGCTACGAGAACAACGAGGGCGTGCTCGAGAACAACGGCGTGAAGCGGTTCTCGTTCAGGGCGAACATCGGGGCGCAGCCGGCTCCCAACCTCGACGTGGACGTGAGCACGAACTTCACCCTCGGCGAGGTGCGGCTTCCGGATAACGACCGGAGCGCGGTCGGGATGATCACCAACGCCGGCGCCGGGCTCCCGCTGTTCTCCTATGGCACGCTGGCGGACGGGAGCCGCGGGGACTGCCTCACCACTGTGCTGACGGGCGGGGCGGAGGGTCTGTGCGAGAGGCGGCAGGGGAACCTCACCGCGAGCTTCGACAAGCTGTCCACGATCCAGAACACGCAGGAGATCGGGCGTTTCGTGGGGAGTCTGACGGCGAGCTGGCGACCGAGAGAGTGGCTGTCGACACGGTTCACGACCGGCCTCGACTATATCCAGACCGAGAATCGGAACCTGGTGCCGCTCGACCCGGACCGGCCGTTCGGTGGCAACTCGAACGGCGTGATCAACGAAGGCCAGTCGATCGGCCAGACGCTGTCGGCCGAGGCGGCCGCCACCGGGACCTTCGATCTGACCGATGACGTCTCCTCGGCGACTACGGTCGGTGCGCAGCTCTTCGGCACCGAGACGGAGTTCGTCGAGTGTAGTGGACGCGGGTTCGCGAGCTCGACGGCGACCGCGTGCAACGCGGCACTGACCTTCGATGGCGCCTCGAACAAGATCGAGAACAACGAGGTCGGCGCGTTCTTCCAGCAGCGTTTCGGATACCGGGACTATCTGTACGCGACCGGGTCGGTGCGCGTGGACGACAACAGCGCCTTCGGCGACAACCTCGGCGCGATCGTGTCGCCGAGCGCCAACATCTCGGCCGTGCTCTCGGACATGCCGTTCTGGAGCTTCGACGGCATCGACGACTTCCGGCTCCGGTTCGCGTGGGGCCGGGCGGCCCAGGCGCCGGCGCCGTTCGCCGAGGCGCGTACCTTCCGCCCGGTGCGAGTAGTCGTGGACGGGACCACGGTCAGCGGCATCAGCCTGCTGAGCCCCGGGAACCCCGACCTCGCGCCCGAGCGAAACGAGGAGTTCGAGATCGGGTTCGACGGCGCCGCGCTCGACAACCGACTCAACTTCAAGCTCACCTACTACGACCAGCGCACGAACGACGCGATCGTCGCCACGAACGTGGCCCCTTCCACCGGGTTCAGCGGCGCGAGGTTCGTGAACATCGGCGAGGTCACGAACAACGGGATCGAGGCGCAGCTCGGCGGGACGGTGATCCAGAAGGACAACGTCAGCCTCGATCTCAACCTCGGGTTCTTCACCCAGAACCCGACGGTCACGGATCTCGGCGACCAGCCGCCGATCCTGTTCGGGCTCGGGCAGGATCACCTGATGTTCCGCGAGGGCTTCGCGCCCGGCGCGTACTTCGGTGAGGTGGTGTCGGAGGCCGAGCGCGACAACAACGGACAGATCGTTCCCGGGAGCGTGGTGTTCCTGCCGGGCAACGTCGGGCCTGACGGTGGCCCCGCCTCTGATGCGCCGCTCCACCGCTACCTGGGCAACCAGGCGCCCAGCAACGAGCAGAACCTGTCGGCGACGCTCACCCTGTTCGGCCGGCTGCGGGTGTTCACGCTGTTCGACCGGGCCGCAGGTCACGTGAAGTTCGACCAGTCGAACGAGTTCCGCTCCCCGTTCATCCCCAACTCGAGCGGCTCCCGGGAGTTCGCGCTTCGACAGGCGGAGTCCACCCCGGAGGAGCAAGCCTCCATGGAGATCGGAGACACGGCGCTCACCCCGCTGTTCGTGTTCGACGCGGACTACGTCAAGTGGCGCGAGCTCACGATCCACTACGACTTCCCCCCGAGCCTGCTGTCGCGGGTTGGGTTCATCAGCGCGCTCGGGCTCACGATCGGGGGCCGCAATCTCGCGACGTTCAGCGGCTACGACGGTCTCGATCCGGAGCTCAGGTACGATGGCGGGCGTGACTCGTTCAACGCCTCCGAGTTCTTCAGCCAACCGCCCGTGCGGTCGTTCTTCGCCCGGCTGAACGTGGCCTTCTGATGCGCCGGCTCGGCGTGGGAAACGACGGGGCCATGGAGCCAGATCGAGGAGATCCGAACGTGGATACTGCGAGGGGACCCATGAATAGAGATGACAGGCGCCACCGCCGCGGACGGTGGATCGCCGTGCTGGTGGCGACCGCGGTGTTCATCGCGGCGGGCTGCGACAGCCTGCTCGACGTGGACAGCGATCCGCAGACGGTGGACCCGAACAGCCCCCTGTCGCTCTCCGCGGCGCTCGTGGGGGCGACGGCCGACCTGTTCCAGTCGTATGACAGCTTCATCGTCTGGGCCGGTCTGTTCAACGATGAGTTCGTGAGCTCCGGGACCGCGCCGGGGATCCAGGCCTGGGACAGGCGTGACGTGGACGCCGACTGCTGTGGCGGTGTGGGCAGAGGGAGCTCGATCGGGGGCGGAAACTACGGTCTCATCCAGCGCGCGGTGGCGATCGCCGACATCCAGCAGGAGCTGCTCGAGGGCGGAGGGTTCGCGGAATACCCCGTGGGTGGCACCGACGCCGCGGAGTATGCCCAGTTCTCGACGTTTACCGGGCTCGGCAAGGTCTGGATCGGCGACTTGTGGTGCTCGACCGCGTTCGGCGGGGTCGGCCCCGAGCTCTCGAGCGCGCAGGTGTACGCCGCGGCCGAGGAGGAGTTCACCGCCGCGATCAACGCCGCGAACGCAACCGACGACATTCGGCAGCTCGCGCTCGTAGGACGGGCGCGGTCGAAGCTGCTGAGGGGCGATGGCGCCGGGGCCGTCCTCGACGCGCAGCAGGTCGATCCGGACTTCGAGTTCTTCGCAAACTACTCGACGGCGAGCTTCGAGCAGCGAAACCGGATCCACTTCCGCACCTGGGATTTCGGCAATTTCAGCGTAGGGACCGCGTTCAGGGACCTCGAGATCGACGCGACGGGGATCCCGGACCCCCGGGTGGAGCTGGTGCTCGACCCGCGGCCGGCGTTCGAGCCTTCGCAGCCGCTGTACGCACCGCTCAAGGTGCCGAGCGCCGCGACATCGCTCCGTCTCGGGAGCGGTGACGAGGCCCAATACATCATCGCCGAGGTCCAGGGTGGACAGGTCGCTGTCAATATCATCAACGCGATCCGGGCCCGGCACGGCATCGCCACGCAGTGGACGCCGACGGGCTCACCCGCGAACGAGATCCTCCTCAAGGTGATCGACGAACGCAAGCGGACGCTGTTTCTCGAGGGTGTGCGGCAGGGCGATATCCGCCGCTATCTGGATCAGTACGAGCTCGACTACTTCCCGAGCTCGACGCCGCAGGGGTTCCCGATGGGGAACCAGCTCTGTATCCCGCTGCCGCAGGTCGAGCGGAACAACAACCCGGATCTGTAGCGCCGGGTCGAATACAGGATTTCCGACGGCGAGGTGCTCGTGAAGAAGTCGCCATCCACGTACCGATCCTTCGCGTACGTCGAGTCCGGGGTGGACTACAAGCCGTTCGACCTGTCGGTCGAGCTCGATCGAGTGGAGGGGCACCCGGTCGAGCTCACCCCCGAGCAGGAGACGAGGGCTTCGCGCCTGGCCGATGACCTCGTGATGATCTCCCTTCACGAGCACCTCGGCGTGTTCCCCGCCAACCCCGATCAGACGCCCGAGTACGTACGGCACGGCCGCGTCGCGACAGCGTTCGAGGCTCTCGCGGCATCGAACTGGGACGCAGTGTTCGACAATCTCCTCGACGGCCTGTGTCAGATCCACTCGCTCCACGGCTGGAAGTGGACCGAGGTGCTGCACGACCTCGGGATGCGGATGTGCGATCTGGCGCACCAGGACTTTCTGATCACGGCGCGCGGCACGGACGATATCCACCGGGCCCATCGGGACGGGAAGGTCGCCTGGATCCCGTCCATCGAGGGCGCAGCCATGATCGAAAACGAGCTCGACCGGATCGAGATCCTGTACGGGTTCGGCCTGCGGCTCCTCGGGATCACGTACAGCGAGGCGAACTCGCTCGGCTCCGGACTCAAGGAACCGCGCGACGGGGGCCTCACCACGTTCGGGCGGCGGGCGGTCGAGCGCATGAACAAGGTCGGCATGCTCATCGACTGTTCGCACGTCGGAGACCAGACGACGCTGGACGTCATCGAGACGAGCGAGAAGCCGATCATGCTCACCCACATCGGGGCACGCGCCCTGTGGGACTCCAAGCGGCTCGCTCCCGACGATGTGCTCAAGGCGTGCGCGGACGCCGGGGGTGTGATCGGAATCGAAGCCGCCCCGCACACGACGATCACCCGCGACACGCCGCGTCACTCGATCCAGTCGTACATGGAGCACTTCGAGTACATCGCGGATCTGGTGGGGATCGACCACGTGTCGTTCGGTCCCGACACGGTCTATGGGGATCACGTCGGGCTCCACCGCACCTACTCGTCGCGGTTGTCGCTCAAGGAGTCGCGCGCGGCGGGCTCGGACGGAACGTCCGGAGCGAGGGCCTCCGGCGGGGGAGCCTCCAGCGGGGGAGCCTCCAGCGGGGCCGTGGCGGTCGCCGCGCCCGCGTATCCGCAGGTCGAATACGTGGCAGGGATCGAGAACCCCACCGAAGGGTCGCACAACATCCTCCGGTGGCTGGTCAAGAACCGATACTCGGACGAGGACATCGCGAAGGTGCTGGGCACAAACGCGCTTCGCGTGCTCGAGGAGGTATGGTGGTGACCGTCCCGCAGACCCGGGCCGCGCTCGTCCCGGCGTTGTTCGCCCTCGGCGCCATCGCCGCGCCCGCGGCTCCTCCGGCGTACGCCCAGGAGGCCGTCGCGCTCACGCTCGAGTCGATGAACCAGACGACATCGGTTCGCGACCCCCAGTTCTCGCCCGACGGCCGCGAGATCGCGTTCGTATCGGATCGCTCGGGCCGCTCGAAAATCTGGATCATGGATCGGGATGGAGGCGGCGCGCGGCTGCTGGTGGACGACGAGGGGACGGAATCCTCGCCCCTGTGGTCGCCGCGCGGCGACCGGATCGCGTTCACGCGCGGCGGCGGGACGGGCCCCGATCTGTGGGTCGCGCAGCGATCCGGCGGGACCCCGACCCGGGTCACCTCGGATGCGGAAGGGGAACGGGCCGCGGCGTGGTCGCCCGACGGGACCAGGATCGCCTTTCTCTCCGACCGGGCGGGCTCCCAGGACGTCTGGGTGGTCGAAGTGGCATCGGGGGACGTCCGCCAGCTGACGCACGAGACGAACCCGTGGGACGAGTTCCGTTGGGCCCCCGAGTGGTCACCCGACGGTCGCTCGATCGCCTACGTCAGCAACCGCAGCGATCCGCTCGAAGACGATCTCTGGGTGGTCGACGTCGCGAGCGGGGAGACGAAGAAGCTCACGGCCGGCGCGTATGTGATGTCGAATCCCGTCTGGTCGCCGGACGGCCGCTACATCGCGTTCAACGGGGTGTCGAAGTCGACGTTCTGGTACGGGGACATGAGCGACTTCTTTCTCGTCGAGATGCCGGCCGGGATCGAGCGCCAGCTCGAGACGCAGGCGTTCGCGAGCGACGGAAACGGCAATGTCGAGATGTGTTGGAGCCCCGACTCCCGGGCCCTCCTCTTTCGATTCGAGTGGGAGGGGGACTCGAATCTGTGGAGCGTGCCCGTGGAGGGCGGGGTCGCCACCAAGATGACGTACGAGGAGGGGAGCGTCTCGAACTTCTCGGTCGCCGGAGACGGTAGCTCGATCGCGTACGTGCGTCAGACACCGACGCGGGCGGGCGAGATCCACCGGGTGGATCTCGCGGGCGGAAGCCCGGTCCAGCTCACCGACTGGGCGACCGATTTCCGCGGCCTGGAGCCTCCGCGCCGGATCGCGTACCGGTCCCGTGATGGGCTCTACATGCTCGGGTATCTCTATC
>Ga0302046_10006663_pt1 | contig 10060 bp, 9 predicted proteins | sample RVTome_11_FD_200261 | JGI IMG/M metagenome (GOLD analysis project Ga0302046, IMG submission 200261) | Soil microbial communities from uranium-contaminated site in the Upper Colorado River Basin, Wyoming, United States - RVT147D111 (version 2) ... | reverse complement strand
GTCCCTCGCGCTGGTGGACGCTGGCCGGTATCTGGCTGGCGGTCGCCTTCTCGGTGGGATTCGGGCTCTTCGTCAATTACCAGGCACAGGGACGGTGGGTCTCGTTCGGCTCGTCGTTCATGGCGATGATCCCGCACTACTTCTTCTGGATGCTCGTGAGCCCGGCGATCTACCGGGCGTTGCACCGTACGATCGAAGGCAGGCATCGCATCCTCTGGCTCTCGATACTGCTCGGCTGGAGCGCCGTCGCGTTGGCCGGCTCTACCGCGATGTCGTATTCCAGTTACATCATTCGGCACGACCTGAGGCCGTCCTTCGGCCACTTCATCGATCTCTTCGTCCTGCCGCCGGCAGGGCCCGCATTCTGGGCCATGAACCTCAGCATCCTGGCGCTCGCTCTCGCCGGCTTCGCGGCGGTGCGGAAGCTGCGGCTTCGCGAGCACGCGCTCTGGGGCGCGGCGCAGACGGAACTGAAGGGCGCCAGGCTCAAGGCCCAGCTTGCGGAAGCGCGGCTGCAGGCCCTTCAGGCGCAGATCAATCCGCATTTCATGCTGAACAGCCTGAACGCGATCGCGGGCCTCGTGCAAACGGGCGAGCGCGAGCGCGCTTTCGACGCGATCGGCGGGCTCGGCGAACTGCTCCAGATGGCGCTCAGAAACGACCGTGACCTCAACGTAACGCTCGGCGACGAGATGGATTTTCTCGAGCGCTACCTGAAGCTCTGCAAGCTGCGCTTCGACTCGTGCTTTCATTACTGCGTCTCGGTGCCGGAGTCATTGCGCGCGCGGCGCGTGCCGGCGCTCATCGTGCAGCCGCTCATCGAGAATGCGATCCGCCACGGCATGCAGCCACCGCGGACGCTCAATGTCGACATTCGCGCCTACACGCAGAATGCCTCCATCGTGATCGAAGTCGAGGACGACGGCCGCGGCGTCAGTGCCGAGAGCGCCGCGGCGCTGCCGGCGGGTCATGGCCTGGCGAACGTCCACGAACGGTTGCGGCTGTGCTTCGGCGACGCCGGCAATCTCCACCTCGAATCGCGTGAGCCACAGGGCACGCGCGCGCGCATCGTTATCGGCTGATAGAATCGGGCCTCTCCCGAAGAGGGCGAGCCCCGACGATGAAGAATCCCGACGTCGATGCCTACATCGCGAAGGCGCCCGAGTTTGCGCGACCGATCCTGGCGCATCTCCGGTCCCTGATGCACAAGGCGTTTCCGGACATCGAAGAAACGATGAAGTGGAACGTGCCGCATTTCGAGCACAAGGGCATCGTCGCGAGCATGGCGGCATTCAAGCAGCACGCGAGCTTCGGCTTCTGGAACCGGAAACTGCTGAAGGCGCGGCTGGGAAAGGATTCCGTGAGGTTATTCCCGAAGGCGAGTGAGTCGAGCATGGGCGGCCGGAAGGTCAAGGCGCTGTCCGACCTGCCGTCGGATGCGCTGCTTATCCGCACGATCATGGCCGCCGTCGCGCTCAACGAAGACGGCCTCCGTCCGAAGCGCGACCTGGCGAAGAAGCTGCCGGTGAAGCCGCCGCCGTATCTCGTCGCGGCGCTCAAGAAAAGCACACGAGCAAGGAAGACATTCGAGGGATCCTCACCCTCGCAGCAGCGCGAGTACGTCGATTGGCTGACCGAAGCGAAGCAGGAAGCGACGCGCGAGAAGCGGCTTGCAGCGACACTCGAGTGGCTGGCCAAAGGCAAGCAGCGTTACTGGAAATACCAGAACTGCTGATTCCATGAGTCACCGCTTGCAGGAATCCGCGGACGCCGTCGTCCTCGCGCCCGCGACGCCGGCCTCGGCCAGCGTGATCTGGCTGCATGGGCTGGGCGCGGATGGCCATGACTTCGTGCCTATCGTGCCGGAACTGAAATTACCTGCGGCGCTGTCCGTGCGCTTCGTGTTTCCGCACGCTCGCATGCGTCCGGTCACGTTGAATCAGGGAATGCGCATGCGCGCCTGGTTCGACATCAAGACCCTGACCGCGGAGGGCCGCGCGGACGAGGCAGGGATTCGCGAGTCGGTGGCGATACTCGGGCAGTTAATCGCCGCCGAGCGCGCGGCGGGCATCGCTTCCGAGCGAATCATCATCGCCGGATTTTCACAGGGCGGCGCGATCGCGCTGCATGGCGCGCTGCGTCACGCCGAGCCGTTCGGCGGAATACTCGCGCTCTCCTGCTACCTGCCCTTGCAGGCGACGCTTGCCGGCGAGCTCGCGGATGCGAACCGGCACACGCCGATCCTCATGTGCCATGGCCAATACGATCCCGTGTTGCCGATGGCGCTCGGTATCATGGCACGCGACTGGTTGCGCGCTGCCGGTTACAGCGTCGAGTGGAAGGAATACCCGATGCAGCACCAGGTCTGTCTTCCTGAAATCCAGGACATCGCGGCGTGGCTCGCGTCCCGGTTGCAGCGGGCGCAGCCCGCCGTTGGGGTATGATTCGCCGGTCAATTGGGGAGAAAAATCATGGGATGGATCATTCTGGGGATCATCGTCCTGCTCGCGCTGTTCGTGATCGGCATCTACAACGGCCTGGTCACGGCGCGGAACGCCTATAAGAATGCGTTCGCGCAGATCGACGTGCAGCTCACCCGCCGTCACGACCTGATCCCGAATCTGGTCGAAGTCGCCAGGGGCTATCTGGCGCATGAGCGGAACACGCTCGAAGCCGTGATCAATGCGCGAAACGCCGCAGTCGCGGGCCTGAAGGCCGCCGCCGCCAAGCCGGGCGATCCCGCCGCCGTCCAGCAACTCGCCGGCGCGGAGAACGCGCTCACCGGCGCCCTCGGCCGCCTGTTCGCGCTCGCCGAGGCCTATCCGGACCTGAAGGCGAACACGACCATGATGCAGCTTTCGGAAGAGCTGACGACGACCGAAAACAAGGTCGCCTTCGCGCGCCAGGCGTACAACGACGCGGTGATGGGTTACAACAACCGCCGCGAAATGTTCCCCAACAGCATCGTCGCCGGCATGTTCGATTTCCAGCCGGCGCAGCTGCTCGAAATCGAATCGCCGCAGAAGCGCGAAGTGCCGAAGGTCAGTTTCGCCTGAAGCACGCGACGGCCTGAGCCGCCATGGATTTCTTTGCGCGACAGGCCGCGACCCGGCGGCTGTCGCGCTGGATGGTGGTGCTGTTCATCCTCGCGGTCGTCGCGATCGTGATCGCGATCGACCTCGTCGTCGTCATCGCCGTCGCAATGCTCTCCCTCGAGGACGGCGGACTGCTGGCGACCCAGGACATGTCGCTCGCGCACTATCCGGTCGTCGTGGTCGTGACCTCGATCGTCGTGCTCGGAACGATCGGCATTTCGAGTGTCGTGCGCACGGCCTCGCTTTCAGCCGGCGGCAGCAAGGTGGCCGAGCAGCTCGGCGGAACGCGCGTCAGCGCGGATACGACCGATCCGCTGCGGCGGCGACTCCTGAACGTCGTCGAAGAGATGGCAATCGCCTCCGGCGTGGCGGTGCCGCAGGTCTACGTGCTCGAGCGCGAAGCCGGCATCAATGCCTTCGCCGCGGGGCACAGTCCGGCGAATGCCGCGGTCGCGGTCACGCGCGGCGCGCTCGTCAACCTGAATCGCAGTGAATTGCAGGGCATCATTGCCCACGAGTTCAGCCACGTCCTGAACGGCGACATGCGGCTCAGCACGCGCCTGATCGGATTGCTGTTCGGCCTGACCGTCATCGCCATGATCGCCCGGACGATCCTCCGGCACGCCCCGCGCAGTGGCGGCGGCCGCAAGGGCGGCGGCGGAATCATCGTCATCTTCGCCGCGGCGCTCGTGGTGCTGATCCTCGGCTGGATCGGCCTCTTTTTCGGACGCCTGATCCAGGCGGCCGTCTCGCGCAATCGGGAATCGCTCGCCGACGCCTCGGCGGTGCAGTTCACGCGCGACCCGCAGGGGCTCCGCGATGCGCTCGTGAAAATCGGCGCGCTGGGCATCGGTTCCCGCTTCGCGGATGCCGATGCGGAGGAAGTCGCGCATCTCCTGTTCGCCGAAGGCATCCGGCGCGTGTTCGCGACGCATCCGCCGCTCATCGAGCGCATCCGCGCGATCGACCCGCGCTTCCAGCCGGAGGAATTCGAGCGGGCGCGGAAGCGGATGAACGAGGAACGGGCGGCCAACGAAGAGGAAACCGCGCGCACCCGCCCGAGCGCCGCCGTCCGCCTGGGCGGCCTGCTCGAAGGAGCCATCGTGCTCGCACCGGTGGCGGTCGCGGAACTCGTGGCGAACCCGGGCACCGAGCACGTGCTTCAGGCGCAGGAACTGCTCGAGTCACTGCCGGCGTCGTTCCAGAGCGCGGCGCGCCAGCCGGAGCTCGCCGCGGCGCTTTTCCTTGCACTGTCGCTCGACAGCGCTCCCGATGCGCGCGCGCGGCAGCTCGCCTTCATCCAGCAGCATTTCAGCGGGGATTTTCACGACGCGGTCAAGGAGATGCTCGCGCAGGTCGACGCCCTGACGGCCGTGCAGCGCATGCCGGCCCTGCTCCAGGTCTTTTCCTCCCTGCATCAGCTCGCCCGCCCGGAGCGGGTCGAGCTGCTGAAATGCCTGAACGGCCTGCTGGCGCGCGAGAATCGCGCATCCGTTTTCGCCTACGCGCTCAGGAAGCTCGCGCAGGTGCAGCTCCAGGACGATCTCGATCCGCGCCGACGCCTCGCCGGCCATTTGGGAGCCGCTTCCGCGCGCAACGAACTCCAGATTCTCTTCTCGGCGCTTGCGATGCACGGCAGCGAGGATGAGCAGCTTGCGCGCCGCGCCTACGAGGCGGGGATGGAAGACATCCTGCCGGGCATCCGTCCGCCGTTCGCGCGGCTCGGGCATTGGCCGCCGCAACTCGATCGGGCGCTGGCGCGGCTGGACAGCCTGAAACCGGCTGCGAAGGAACGCCTCGTCAGGGCGCTCGTTCGCACGATTTCGCACGATCAGAAGATGACCGTCGCGGAGTCGGAGCTGCTCCGCGCGATCTGCGCGGTGCTGCACTGTCCGTTGCCGCCGCTCTATGCAGCGAGGCCCGCGCCGGGCGGTTGATTCGCAGCCGGGGCTATACTTGCCGCGGCCGGATCGACGCGTTTCCGAGGATGCCCGCAGGTGACGACCGACTACCGACCGATCCATCACACCGGCGCCGGATCCGGGCTGATCGCCGGCTTGATGCGGCGGCTGGAGCTGCGTCATGAGCGGCGCGCGGACTTCGAGCCGCGAGCGATCGACCCGCAGGGCGGCCTGCGCCCGATCACCCATTCCGATTTTCTTCGCGCGCGCGGGCAGCATCGTTACCTGAAGAGCCGCTGGCCTTACTACCGCGAAGCGATCGCGATGGCCAGCCGCCTGGCGCCGCGACGCGTGCTGGAAATCGGCTGCCGCTACACGCCGCTGTTTCCGGACGGTGACCGGCTCGATTACATGGCGGAATTCACGCCGACGATCGTCCACGATGCGACGGTGGTGCCCTGGCCGGTTGCGGATCAGGCCTACGAGCTCGTGATCGCATTGCAGGTCTGGGAACACCTGGGGAACCGGCAACGCGAGGCGTTTTCCGAGCTGCCGCGCATCGCGCGCTATGCGATCCTGAGCCTGCCGTACAAGTGGCGGCGGCGCAGCAATCCTTCGCATTCCGGCATCGACGATGCAGTGGTCAGCCGCTGGTCCGGCGGGCTGCGCCCGCTCGAAACGGTGCAACTGCCGCTCGTCGCCCGCCACAAGCGAAAGATCTATCTGTTCGATCTGCGCGAAGCGGCATGACCGTGCGTAAAGTGAACGAATACTTCTACCAGCTGCGCTGGGGGCCGCTCGAACAGCGCCGCAAGCGCGGCCTGGTACGTCTTCACGACCTGCTGACCACGACGGCACTCGACGGCAGGTACTGGATGATCATGGGCCTGCTGCTCGGCTGCATGCGGGACGGCGCGCCGATCGCCTGGGACCGCGATTCCGATTTCGGTTTCATGGACCGGGACCTGCCGCAGTTTCTGAGCGCGATGCGGAAACTGCGCATGCAGGGCTACAACCTACGCCCGCCGCAGGTCAACAACGACGGGCGCACGACGATGTGGACGCTGAAGTACGAGGCGGTCAAGTACGATTTCTTCCTCTTCGACCGCAATGGTGCCAACTTCCGCTGGTATTTCCATCAGCGCAAGCCGCCGCTCGAACTGATCAACGAGGTGCCCGCCCATGGCCTCACCCACTTCGAGCTCTACGGCCGGCGCTGGCTGATTCCGAACAACGCCGACGAGGTGCTGACCCGGATCTACGGCGACTGGCGGAAACCGAGCCCCGGCTACCTCTACTGGCGCGATTGCCGGGCGATCGTCGAACGTTATCCCTGGACCGGCGAAAGACGACCGCCCGATTGAGCCTCCGGGACAGCATCGAGGAGTCGCTGGTCCGCGTCGCGACGACGGGCCTGGTGCCGTCGCGCTGGTTCCTGAAGCCGCCGCCTCCCGCAACGCTTGCCGCGCGCACGGGCGTGCTCGGCATCGAGATCGTCAGCCATTGCTGGCAATACGCGCACCTGCTCGCCTACCAGTTGAGTTCGCTGGTGAACTTCCCGCCCGCGAAAGCGCGCGTGCGCATGACGGTGTTTCATGCGCCCGACGACACGCGCACGCGCGAGATGCTCGACTACTTCGCGGGAATAGAGGTGCCCAACGTCTCGTGGAACCGGCAGGCGCTGCCGCCGCCGGAACTTTTCCGGCGCGCGATCGGGCGGAATCGCGTCGCGCGCTCGACGAACGCAGACTGGGTGTGGTTCACCGACTGCGACATCGTGTTTCACCGCGACTGCCTCGATACGCTCGCGGACGAGCTCCAGGGGCGGCGTGACCTGCTGATCTATCCGAAGTTCGAGCGCATCACCGCCATGCTCGCCGAGACCGACTCGGTGCTCGCCGAGGAACGCGATCGCCCGCGGGTCGTGGATATCGATCCCGGCCAGTTCACGTTGGCCGCGAATCCGCCGAAGGCCAAGGGCGCTTATCACATCGTGCACGGCGACGCGGCGCGGCAATGCGGCTACTGCGAACAGATTCCGGTGTTCCAGCGGCCCGCGCCGCGCTGGGCGAAGACGTACGAGGACAGCGCCTTCCGCTGGCTGCTGGGCACCGACGGCGTGGGCCTCGAGGTGCCCGGCGTGCATCGCATTCGCCATGTGCGCAAGGGGCGTTACGGCGGCAGCAGGACGGCGGCACTCGTGCGTGGCAACATCCGTCGTGCCAAGGCGAGCATCCAGCGGCCATGACGAAGCGTGACAGCATCACGTTCACGATTGCCGAGGCGGGCGCCGCGCTCGTGACGGCGGGCGGCGAGTACACGACGCTGTTCCGGCAGGGCACGCTCGAGATCGAGATCTACCGGCCGATCGGCGTCGACCGCCAGCAACCGCACAGGAAGGATGAGCTGTACGTGATCATCAACGGGACCGGCGTCTTCGCGCACGGTATGGAACGCACGCCGTTCCACGAGGGGGACGCGCTCTTCGTGCGCGCCGGGGTCGAGCACCGGTTCGTGGAGTTCAGTTCGGACTTCGCAACCTGGGTGTTTTTCTACGGCCCGGAGGGCGGCGAATGACGCCTTCCGCTGTGCAACAACTTTAACAAAGCAACGCTCCACTTCGTTTTCGCTCGATAAATCCGCGCGGCGGCGTTTCTCGTTGTCATGATTCCTTCATACGGGCGTCACCCGAGTGACACAACGCGCACCTAATCTTCACGTCTCATCCGGGTTCCTCCGCCCACGCAAATGACAAGGGGCGTGCCGGGGCCTTGCACACAAAGCACGGGAGACACTGACGATGAAGACAATTCGATTGGTTCTGGCGGCCCTTGCCATTGTCGGACTGGCGGCCTGCGAGGGCGGCGGCGTCGATCTGAATGTGGCCAACACGGACAATTCGGTCGACAACAGCGGCGGCGGCGACGACGGCGGCAGCGACAACCCGTGCGCGAGCTACACGCCGACCGGCTCGAACGAGGTCGTACGCGGCAGCTTCGACGGCACCAACTGCGTCTACGGCTCGAATTTCGTCGGTGCCGCGAACCCGCTGCTCGTGGACGTGACCATCCCGTTCATCTCGGGAAAGCACATCTTCCAGGACAGCCTGTTCGTGGGCCAGAACGTCAGCTCGGGTGCCGCGCCCCAGGAAGGCGAAGGCCCGACGCTCACGATCGCTGCCGGCAACTCGCTCGTGTTCCAGGACGCCGCGGACTACGTGCTGATCACCCGCGGCTCGCAGATCGTTGCGAACGGCTCGCTGACGGCGCCGATCACCTTCACTTCGTTCACGGACGCCATTACCGGCACGGCCACGGCGAACGACGTCCAGCAGTGGGGCGGCATGGTCATCAACGGCAACGGCCTCACCAACAACTGCTCCGATGCCGATCGCGCCGGTGACACGTGCCACGTGGTGAGCGAAGGCCAGCCCTCGCATTTCGGCGGCAACAACAACGCGGAGAGCTCGGGAAGCCTGCAGTACGTGATCGTCAAGCACACCGGCTTCGAAGTCGCGCCGGGCGACGAGCTGAACGGCATCACGTTCAACGCCGTGGGATCCGGCACGGTGGTCGAGAACGTGCAGGTCTACAGCACCTACGACGACGGGCTCGAGTTCTTCGGCGGCGCGGTGAACGTGACGAACGCGGTCGTCCTGTACGCCCGCGACGACTCGCTCGACTTTTCCGACGGCTACGTCGGCACGATCCAGAATGCACTGGTCATTCACTTCCAGAGCGATGGCAACCGCTGCATCGAGCTCGACAACATCGGCGAAGCCCGCAGCGGCGCCGGCGAGCCATTCGACACGCCCCCGCTCACGACGCCCACGGTCAACAACCTGACCTGCATCACCGGCAACACGGACGTGAACACGCACGGTGATTCCGAAGGGCCGCTCATCCGCCAGGGCGGACAGCTCGCGCTCGCGAACAGCATCGTCTACAGCGGTTACGGCACGGCCGTGAATGCGGCCACGTCGAACGAATGCTTCGAGGTCGAGAGCCTGACGTCGCTCGACTTCGCGGCCGCCGGCGGAACCTTCACGACGAGCAACACGGTGATCGCCTGCGAGCTAGCCGCCCAGGGCACGTTGACCAACGGCGATGCGCTGACCGAATGGTTCCTCGGCGCGAATCCGAGCACGGGCGGCGCAAATTACTCGTTCAACACGGGCAACTTCATCATCGCCGACCCGGCCAATGCCAATGTCGAGGTACTCGTGCCCGGTACGTACTTCACGGCGCCCGCCATTGTCGACGAGACCGATACGACGATCGTGGCGGATGCCTCGGGCCTCGGCGCCGTGCAGCAGGGCGACGACTGGACCGATCCGTGGGCCTTCGGCCTGAGGGACAACAACGCCGATCAGCCGCTGTGGTTCACACCCTGACCTGAGCCGAGGTTGCCGATGAACAGGAATCCGTTGCTCGTCGCCGTCCGCACGGTGCTCCTCGGCCTTTCCGCGACCACGGCCGGCGCGATGCTGGCACCGGCGCTGGCCCAGGAGACGGCGCCGCAGGCCGGTCCGCAAGCGGACGCGGACCAGGAACCCGCGATGATCGAAGACGTCATCGTGGTGGGGCGCCAGCGCTCGGCCGTGGAGGACATTCTCCAGGAGCGCATCGAGGCCGAGGTCGTTTCAGACCTCGTGAGCGCAGAGCAGATCAGCCGCGTGGGCGACAGCACGGTGTCGTACGCATTGAGGCGCCTGCCCGGCGTTACGCTGGTCAACGACCAGTTCATCTATATCCGTGGACTGGGCGAGCGTTACTCGAGCACGAGCGTGAATGGCGCCTACGTGCCGTCGCCGGACCTGACGCGCAACGTCATTCCGATGGACCTGTTTCCAGCGGAGATCGTGCATTCGATTTCGATCCAGAAGGGCTATTCGGCCGACCAGCCGGCGGCCTTCGGCGGCGGCAACGTGGACATCCGCACGCGAGGCATCCCGGATGAGTTCGTATTCAACGTGCAGATCGGCACCGGAATCAGCTCGGAAAGTGACGACGACGGCCTGACTTACCCCGGCGGCAGCGACGACGACCTCGGCACCGACGATGG
>Ga0302046_10006662_pt1 | contig 10061 bp, 7 predicted proteins | sample RVTome_11_FD_200261 | JGI IMG/M metagenome (GOLD analysis project Ga0302046, IMG submission 200261) | Soil microbial communities from uranium-contaminated site in the Upper Colorado River Basin, Wyoming, United States - RVT147D111 (version 2) ... | reverse complement strand
AAATGCTTTCGTACAAAAATCTGAGGTCATTACTGAAATTTACTATTTTACTTCACTAGCAAAATGGAACAGGGCAAAGGTTGAAAAGCATAAACTACTTCTTAATTCCTACTATGACTTAGGCATAAAAGTAATAATGGGAGAATTTAGAAACAGACCAAGAACTTGTCCGATTTGCCGAAAACAGTACAATTCAAAAGAAGAAAAAAGAACCGACGTAAATATTGCAGTTACATTGCTGGACTTGGCGCACAATAACAAATTCGATTGCGCGTTCATCTTGTCAGGAGATAGCGATCTGATACCTGCAATCAGCTATGTCAAAAATAATTTTAGAGGCAAGACTATCAAAGTGATTGTTCCAATTGGGGGGCGAGCCGAAGAATTAACAAAAGTATGTGGTGGAAACAGTTTTAGAATTCATCTTAAAGAAGACCACTTGAAAAGAAATCTATTACCAGACCCTTTCTTACTAAAGAATGGCGACAAAATCTCTTGTCCTCCAGAGTGGAAGTAGTTTCTACCACAAGAGTATTTCCCTCCTTTACAAAATCCACTTTTTAATCTAATATATTGGGCTTTACCGGATTACAAAGATGAAATTCGATACCTTAAAAGACAACTTTTCCATCCCCAAGGCCGAAGAGCGGATTCTGGAGTTCTGGAAAAAAGAAGACATTTTCAAAAAGGCCAATGCGATGGCCAAAGACCGGCCGCATTATGTCTTTTACGAAGGCCCCCCCACAGCCAACGGCCGCCCCGGTATCCACCACGTAGTAGCCCGCACCGTCAAAGATCTGGTCTGCCGATATAAAGCGATGCAGGGCTTCCGTGTCGACCGCAAAGGGGGCTGGGATACGCATGGATTGCCGGTCGAGATCGAAGTCGAAAAAGCGCTGGGATTAAAATCCAAAAAAGATGTCCTGGAATATGGAATCGACAAGTTCAACCAGAAATGCCGCGAGTCGGTATTCAAATATCTCGAAGAATGGAACCGTATCACCGAGCGCACCGGCTACTGGCTCGATTTGGACGACGCCTATGTCACACTCAAAAATGATTATATCGAATCGGTCTGGTGGATTCTCAATAATTTTTTCAACAAAGGACTGATTTATCAAGGATATAAAACTGTCCCGTTCTGTCCCCGTTGCGGCACCGGACTTTCGAGCCACGAAGTGGCGCTGGGGTATGAGACAGTCAAAGATCCGTCCATCTATATCAAAGTCAAAGCGGCCGACGGTGATTTCAGTTATCTGGTCTGGACGACAACTCCCTGGACGCTGCCATCGAACGCCGCCCTATGCCTGAAACCTGACGCCGATTATGTCACGGTTGAACACGAAGGGGAAAAGCTGGTTCTGGCCGAGGCATTGGTCGAAAAAGTTTTTGGGACTTCGGAAGTAAAAGTTCTCGACAAACAAAAAGGCTCTGCTTTCGAGAAACGAAAATACATTCCGCTTTTCGATTATTACATAAACGAATTCAAAGACCGGGCCTGGTATGTCATTACGGGTGATTTCGTTACTTTGGAAGATGGTACGGGGATAGTACATATAGCACCCGGATTCGGCGCCGATGACTACGAAATCGGCCAGAAATACGGCCTCCCTGTTTTGCAAGCAATCGAGGCGAATGGAATATTTAAAGATTTAGCCGGGCCGTATGCGGGTATGTTTATCAAAGACGCCGACCCGATAATCACCAAAGATTTGAAAATCGGCGGACGGCTCTTTAAAAAAGAACAATACGAGCATAGCTATCCTTTCTGTTGGCGCTGTCATTCGCCCCTCATATATATCGCGCGGCAGTCCTGGTATCTCAAAACCACCCAGTTCAAAGAGCAGCTGTTAAAAAATAATAATTCCATCAACTGGGTCCCCGATGAAATCCGCACCGGCCGCATGCTCGACTGGCTGGAAAATAATGTCGACTGGTCGCTGTCGCGCGAACGTTTCTGGGGCACGCCTATCCCGATTTGGATCTGCGATGATGACAAATGTAAAAAGCAAAAATCGGTCGGCTCGGTAGAAGAATTATTAAATGAAGCTTCGTCCGATATCTGGAAAAAGACCTATGAAACCGGCAAACTTGATTTACACAAACCGATGATGGATGAAATCAAACTGGCCTGCGATTGCGGAAATACAATGACGCGCATTCCCGAAGTTGTCGATGTTTGGTTTGATTCGGGCTCGATGCCGTTCGCACAGTGGCATTATCCGTTTGAGCATAAAGATGATTTTGATACCAAGTATCCGGCTGATTTTATTTCCGAGGGTGTAGATCAGACCCGCGGCTGGTTTTATTCGCTGTTGGCCATTTCGACGCTGTTATTCAATAAGTCTTCTTATAAAAACGTTATTGTGCTGGAGTTTATCTTGGACAAAGAGGGAAAGAAAATGTCGAAGCACAAAGGAAACGTGGTGGACCCTTTCGTGATGGTCGACAAATACGGCGCCGACCCTCTGCGCTGGTATCTGGTGTCAACATCGAACCCGTCGCTGCCGACTCGATTCGACGAAGAGGGCTTGGCAGAGGTTGTTCGCAAATTTTTTGATACGCTAAAAAATACCTATTCATTTTTTGGTATCTACGCCAATATCGACAACGTCAGCGGCAAGGCCGCATCGAAAAGTCAGACTGTAACCGAATATTTATCAAGCAAAGCCGGTCCGGCGGAACGTTTCGATAAATGGATAGTGTCTCGTTATAATTCGCTGGTCAAAAAAGTTACGGTCGAGATGGACAAATACGAAATTATGCGGCCGGTCAGGTTTATTCAGCATTTTGTAATCGAAGAATTATCCAACTGGTATGTCAGAAACAACCGCCGCAGATTCTGGGCCAAAGAAGATGACCCATCAAAAATGCGCGCCTATTTGACACTTTATCAAATTCTCGAAGGAGTGTGTCGATTGTCGGCGCCGGTGGCGCCTTTTGTTTCTGAACTAATTTGGCGCGAATTGACCAAATGTGACAATTCCAAAAGTTCCGCACCGTTATCTGTTCATATGATGCCGTTTCCAAAATCTGATGAATCCGCAATTGATTTGAAACTTGAGCAGACTATGGGCATTGTCGAAAAGATTGTATCGCTGGGACGTGCTGCCCGTTCACGCAAAAACCTGAAAGTCCGTCAGCCGCTGGGGCAGTTGTTAGTGCAACTACCAAAAGGCGGCAGTTTGTCGCCGGAAGACGTAAGTATCATCAAAAGTGAGCTTAACGTAAAAAAGGTCAGCGCCGCCGCTGATTTGGAAAATTATGTCAGTTATTCTGCTAAGCTTAATTTCAAAGTGGCCGGGCCAAAACTCGGGGCCGACGTCAAAAAAGTCGCCGCCGCGCTCGAAAAAGTAGGCGAACCAGATCTCAAAAAGTTCGTAAGTAAAGACAGGTTAAAACTTGATTTGGATAGCCGTGATGTTACACTTGTGGGAGATGATGTTCTGATTTCCAAAAATGAAAAAGAGGGGTATGCGGTCGAGTCCGAATCCGGCGTATCTGTCGCACTGACAACGGAGTTGACTGCTGAATTGATGGATGAAGGATTTGCGAGAGAGATGGTAAACAAAATTCAGAATATGCGGAAATCAAGCGGTTTTGAAGTCACCGACCATATTTCAATCAGAGTCCGCTCCACCGCCCGGCTAAAACTGGCCGCCAAAAAACATGACGCCTTTATCCGCAAGGAGACCTTGGCCAAAAATCTTGAATTTGTAGATAACGATAATCTTTCAGGCGCCACAGAATGGGATATCAATGGAGAAAAAACCGAAATCGCCGTAGCAAAGGTCAATTAGATGCCCAAATCCAAAATTAAATCCAAAGTCAAGAAATCCAATAGCCGGCCCAAGAAAGCGGCGACTAAACCAATAAAAACCAAAGCCGAGCCGAAGAAAAAAAAGCTCAAATCGAATTTGAAAAAGACGGAGCTTAAGGCCTACCGCAAGCTGCTTTTAGAAAGGCGCAAAGAGCTCATGAAAGAAATGGTCGGACTGATGAAGGAGCAGGTCAGCTCTACCCCTAAGGACACCAGCGGCGATTTGTCATCACATGCTTACCACATGGCCGACCAGGGGACCGACGCTATGGAGCGCGAGATGGCCTTTATGTTTGCCTCGAAATCCGGACGGCTGGTTTATCATATCGATGAAGCCCTGCGTCGAATCGAAGAAGGCACCTACGGTTTATGTTTCCAGTGCGAAAAACCAATAACTACCATGCGGCTCAAAGCCGTGCCCCATGCACGTCTGTGCATTAAGTGCAAAGAAAAAGAAGAGGGGCGTCGCGCTGCCGGTTACTAATATCAGGGCGCTGTTTGTTCCAGCCATAATTTTTCTGTCAGTGACAATTATTGACCAGATTACAAAAATCTGGGCGGTAGATTTTCTTTCAATCAAAGGTTCAGTGGAAGTGCTGGGTCGGTTTCTGATGTTGACCCTGACATATAACCAGGGCGGCGCATTGGGAACGAGTTTCGGACCTTCAATTTATTATTTGATAGCCTCGGTTCTGATATTGGCATTCATCCTTTATTATATTTTTATTCATAGAACCGACAGAGAGATTACATTTCCGCTGTCCTTTATCGCCGGCGGAGCGCTGGGGAATATTGTCGATCGCATCAGAATTGAAAAAGTTGTCGATTGGATTGATGTTGATTTCTTTAATTTGAATATTTTGGGCTACCAACTGGACCGCTGGTGGACGTTTAATCTGGCCGATGCTGCTATCAGCTGCGCCATCGTCTATATTCTCATAACTATGTTATTGTCAAAGTTTTCGTCCCCCGAGAAAAATCAAAATTCTGTCACAAACGATCCGAGCGATATAACATCTTCCAGCGTCCAATAAATATGTGAATTGACTTTTCCTCACAAAAAATTAACAATGATAAAAAAACATCTCCGCTAACTCGGTGTAATACCTGTTATTGTCACACTCGACAATAAATTCGTAAACTACTTTGATAAAGATGTCTCTACTGCTCCGAATTCGCCGCTTCCGTAACAAGCGTACTCGCAACAACTTTATTTTTCTTCACAATATTGACAGACCTCTGTTGACGACTAGAGCGTATTACGATATCTATGCGCGTGAAGCTACTCGGCCTGCATAGAGTTAACAATCTGTTGAAATCTTTTGGCTTCCAACTGCAACCCACTTTCGGGCATGGGTTTATATGTTGTGCGGTTTTCAACAATTGTACATTAAAATGTTGATAACGAACAGGGCGGGGTATGGTAAAAAATTATAAAGTGTTTGCGTCCAATGGATTGGCGCAGACCAAAAATGTGTAGAGTGCGAGGGGTGTATGTTGACAATTAATAAGAAGGTTGCCAATTCCAGCCAATGGGTTGAATGCCTAAAGTACATGTCGCGCCGGGTCAAAGAGCAATCTTATAACACCTGGCTTAAACCTACTAAAGGGGAACTGCTTGATGACGGAACGTTTCTGGTAGCGGTCCGAAACAAATTTGTGTACGATTGGATTCAGGCTCATTTCCGGGAGTTAATCGAAGAAGCAGTCGAAGAAGTTGTCGGAAAAAAATCTCGTGTATCGTTTATCGCAGAAAATGAAGAATCTGAAGAACAGATTGCGCTTGAGTTAGAGCAAAGCTTATCATCGTCAGAATATCAAACGTCCCATTATGGGAATGGAAACAGAAACGGCAACGGCCGCTCCGGCCACGGACTCAATCCCCGTTACAGTTTCGAATCATTGGTTGTCGGTGATTTCAATGAGTTTGCTTACGCGGCTGCGGTAGCTATCGCCGAAGCCCCCGGCACTACGCGCTACAATCCGCTTTACATTTATGGCGGCACAGGATTGGGCAAAACCCATCTGGCGCAGGCTATCGGCAACGAAATAATGAAGGGCTTCCCCGGCCGCAGAATTATTTACGCCACATCGGAAAAGTTTACGTCGGATTTTATCGCCTCCATTTCCAGCGGTTCGATGGCGGAATTCACGCGTAATTATCGCAGTGCCGATGTGCTGATTATCGATGATACCCAATTTTTTACCGGCAAAGAGTCTACCCAGGAGCAGTTTTTTCATACCTTCAACACCCTGTATAATCTGGGCAAACAAGTGGTGCTGACATCGGATCGTCCCCCCAAAGAAATTAAGGGACTCGAAGACCGTCTATTGTCGCGATTCTCCTGTGGCCTGGTTACCGATCTTCAGGCGCCGGACCTTGAAAACCGCACTGCTATTTTATACAAGAAAATGGAATGTGAAGGCAGTTCCCTGCCGGATGATGTCTTAAGGTTCATTGCCGGAAAAATTACCACTAATGTCCGCGAACTCGAAGGGGCCTTGATTCGGTTGTTAGCATATAGTTCGCTTAAAAAAGTATCAGTCGATTTGGAGTTGGCCCGTAAAGTCTTATCTGACAGCTTTAGCAGCCAAAGACGTCCGATCACAATCGATGAAATCCAGAAAAAGACCTGCGAATATTTCAAAATCGAGCGCAACTTGATGAAAGCCAAGAAGAAAACTGCCGAAGTCGTTTTGACCCGTCAGGTGGCTATGTATCTAAGCCGTTCGCTTACCGACAGCTCTCTCAAATCTATCGGCGAAGCATTCGGCGGGCGTGACCATTCCACGGTAATCCACGCTTGTGACATAATTTCCAGGCGAATGTCGGGGGATGCTACATTCCGCGAAAGTATTGACCAGGTATCGGCTTCACTGCTCTACTAACACTATGTCGAAAACATGCCGGATAACGTGTGTGGACAGTGTTCAAAGAAAGTGGAAGTTGGCTTTTCATCCTCTTTTCAACACCCCAAAATGTGATGTACACAATGCAAAAAGAAATTTTCCGGCAAATAAGCCCTTGCTATAATTGGATTAAGAGGTGAATATTTAATGAGATTTTTATATATTAACATCCTAACAGGAGTTACTACTAATTTATTTCTTTTAAACAAAGGAAATTAATAACTATTGTATTATCCCGGGAGTATCAAATAAATGAAGTTTACTTTACCGAAATCGAGATTGAGTAGTTGCCTTCAAAATGTTCTCCAGGTGGTCCCCACGAAGTCCACCCTGCCCATACTTAGCAATCTGATGATCGAGGCATTGGACAACAAACTGAAAATCTCTGCCACAGACTTGGATATTTCCATCACCGCATCTATTGACTGCGATGTGACAAAGAAGGGCTCGGCGGTATTACCGGCCAGAATTCTGTTTGATATCGTAAAGGAAATGCCGGACGCCGAGGTTAGCTTCGAATCCACCGGCACCCGTGTTGAACTTAGAATTCCCAACGGTACTTATAAAATAGCGGCGCTATCTCCGGAAGATTTTCCAAAATTGCCGGGAATAAATACCAAAAAAGAAATCAAAATCGGTGGCGATGATTTTGTGACGATGATAAGAAAAACTACTTTTGCCTGTTCCGATGATGAAACCCGCCCCGCTCTTAACGGCGTTTTGTGGCAGACCAAAGGGGACAAGATGCAGATGGTTGCTACCGACGGACACCGGCTGGCAAAAATCGCCGTGGCGAATACGAAGCTTAAAGGGCTTCACGATGACGTTATCATTCCGCCGAAAGTTTTAAACCTGATTCCTAAATTTATTCTCACCGACTCGCAGGATGTCGGAGTGATTTTCGGAGAGAATAATATAATTTTTAATCTGGGCGACGTGGTGTTGACATCGCGTTTGATAGACGGCCCTTACCCCAATTTCGAGCAGGTTATCCCGGCCACCTCGGATAAAAAAATGGTCATAGGACGCGAGGACCTGGCCGGCGCAGTCAGGCGCGTTTCGATTCTGTCGAATGCTTTGACACATCAGGTAAAATTCTCCGTCAAGGACGGCCGTTTACAGTTGTCATCGACAAATGCGGATGTCGGTGGCGAAGGAAAAGAAGAGTTAAAATGCGATTACAAAGGCGAACCAATCGATCTGGGTTATAACGCAAATTATGTAACGGAAATTGTCAACCGCATGGAGAGTGAAGATATAATCCTTGAGTTGTCATCATCGACGGCGGCTGGTGTAATTTACAGCACCGATGTTTCCAAAGATGACTTTCTCTGCTTATTGATGCCGTTGCGGCTGGCCGAGTGATAAAAAAGTAATTGGATTTTGATATAAGGCAGATGCTACCATCTGCCTTTTTTATTAGCTTACGATCTATGCAATTAACCCGTCTCAAGGCCGCCAATTTCAGAAATTTCAGCACGATAGAATTTGTGCCCGATGCCCGAATGAATATTTTGTATGGGCCAAACGGATCCGGCAAAACCAATCTGCTGGAATCAATCTTTTTGATCTGTCTGGGACGTTCGCAGCGGGGATACAGTGACGGTGTGCTCATAAAAAACGGCGAAGAGACTTATCGGGTGGAAGGACAATTTACTGACGGCGATTCGGCCCACGAAGTGGCCGTGGCTTATTCCAATCGCTCGCGAAAGCAGATCACAATCGACGGCGTCAAATCCCGCCTGTCCGAACTGTATGAACATTTTAATGCGGTGGCTATCGGCCCCGAAGACAGCGATATTCTGTCCGGGCCGCCCTCTTCGCGCCGGCTTTTTTTGGATCTATATATTTCACAGTTGTCCAAAAAATATCTGGAAGAACTGACCCGGTACAACCGAATCGTGTCTCAAAAAAATGCGGCCCTCAAGGACGGACTTGAGTTCGATTCTTTTAACGAGTTGATGATTGATTCGGGCGCAAAAATAATGAATGCGCGGGGGAATTTTCTCAAAGACTTAGAGGAAAATTGTGTCCAATATTATGACCGCTTTTCCGGCGGCTCGAAACTTGGTATCAAATACCTGCCATCGGCTTTTGACGACCAAGAGTGGGATGAAAAAGTTGTTGAATCACAGTTCAAAAAGAAGCTTGATGAAATCAAGGAAAAAGAACAAATATTGAAAACTTCCATGACAGGTCCGCACCGTGACGAAATAGAATTCCAGATAGACCAACTCCCGGCCCGGACGCATGGCTCGCAGGGGGAGTGGCGTTCTACCGCCGTGGCTCTTAAGCTGGCAGTTATGAAATTGATCAGAGAAAAACGAAGAAAAAGCCCGGTGTTGCTTCTCGATGAAGTTTTTGCCGAACTCGATAATGACCGCACCGGTGCACTGATTGACTCATTTGGAGATTTCGAACAACTTTTTTTGACCACCGCCTCACGGCCGCCGAAACAACTGCTTAATAATGCCCGAAGTTTTGAGATTAAAAATGGACTTATAAACTCGGTTGATTAGATGCCCGGATTAATATTGAAAAATGTTAGCAAGTCTTTTGGCGGAAAGCCCGTACTGAAAAATATCAATCTGGAACTGGCCGAGGGTGAGCTCCTGGTTTTGTTGGGGCCGTCGGGCTGCGGAAAATCAACATTACTTAGAATAATCGCCGGACTGGAAACGGCCGATTCGGGTGAAGTTCATATTTCAGATGTCCGCATTGACCAAAATGAGCCTAAAGATAGAAACGTTTCTTTGGTGTTCCAAAACTATGCTCTCTATCCGCACATGACTGTCGAAAAAAATCTTTCGTTCCCGCTGCGTATAGCTAAAACTCCAAAAGAACAAATCAGAAAAAAGGTATTTGATGTCGCTGAAATGTTGGGATTAGCAGATAAGTTACAGGATCGGCCCGGAAAATTATCTGGTGGTGAACGTCAGCGCGTAGCTCTGGGACGCGCAATAATAAGAGAACCGGCTATTTTTCTGCTCGATGAACCGCTGTCAAATCTCGACGCCGATCTGCGCGGCCGTATGCGGCGCGAGATTGTGGCGTTACAGAAAAAACTAAAAAAAACACTGATTCATGTCACCCATGACCAGACCGAAGCATTGACTATGGCCGACCGCATCGCACTGATGAATCACGGCGAAATTGTGCAACTGGGTACCCCTCAAAACCTCTATCAAAGTCCGGTTGATTTATTTGTATCAAGATTTATCGGTTATCCCACTATCAACATCATTGAGTCAGAGCTCAAAAATGGAGAAATCTCTCCTTTAGGTTTGGACTTTTCTAAATCAATTGACCCCCCTATTCCAACGAAATTTCA
>Ga0302046_10006661_pt1 | contig 10062 bp, 8 predicted proteins | sample RVTome_11_FD_200261 | JGI IMG/M metagenome (GOLD analysis project Ga0302046, IMG submission 200261) | Soil microbial communities from uranium-contaminated site in the Upper Colorado River Basin, Wyoming, United States - RVT147D111 (version 2) ... | reverse complement strand
ATCTGCGGCACGCGCGTCTCGGTGGCGGCGATGGATCCCGACGCCTGCCGCGGCCTCCTGGCGCGCCGCTACCGGCCGAATCGCATCGTGATCGCGGGCGCCGGCCGGCTCGACCACGACGCGTTCACGCGCGAGGTCGGGGCGCGGTTCGGCGACCTCGCCGGCGCCGCGGCGCTCGAGACCGGCGCGCCGGCGGCGACCGGCGCCGGCGTCACGGTCTTCGAGCGGCGCCTCGAGCAGGTGCAGATCTACCTCGGGACCGGCGGCGTCGCCGCCGCCGATCCGGACCGGCCGGCGGCCGTCGTCCTGAACGCCGCCCTCGGCGACGGCTCGAGCTCGCGGCTCTTTCGCGAGATCCGCGAGCGCAACGGTCACGCCTACGCCATCGACTCCTACCTGTCGTCGTACCGCGACACGGGCTACCTCGCGGTCGCGGCCGCGACGCGCCCGCAGCGCGTCCGGCGGGTGGTGGAGGGCATCCTCGGCGAGCTCCGGCGCGTGCGCCGCGAGGGACTGGAGGCGGAGGAGCTCGCGCGCACCAAGCGCCGGCTGAAGGGCGGGCTCCTGCTCGCGCTCGAGGGCACCGACCACCGCATGGAGCGCCTCGCCCTCGGCGAGATGTACCTCGGCCGCCCGCTCACGCCGGAGGAGCTGGCCGCCCGCATCGACGCCGTGACCAACGACCATGTCGTCGCCCTGGCCGAGCGGCTCTTCGTGCCGCAGACGAGCGCGCTCGTCCTGCTCGGCAAGCCGGCGGGGACGATCGACGCCGACGTGCTGGCGAGCCTCGCATGATCGGCCGACACGGGGGACCCGCATGATTCCGCGCTACACGCGCCCGGAGATGGGCGCCATCTGGACCGACGAGGGGCGCTACGCGCGCTGGCTCGAGATCGAGCTCTTGGCGAGCGAGGCCCTCGCGGCCCGCGGCGAGGTGCCCGACCGCGCCGTCCGCGCCATGCGGCGGCGGGCGCGCATCGACGTGGCGCGCATCGAGCGCATCGAGGCGGAGGTCCGGCACGACGTCATCGCCTTCGTGACCCAAGTGGCGGAGACGATCGGGGCCGACGGCCGCTTCCTGCACCTCGGGCTCACGTCCTCGGACGTCGTCGACACGGCGTTCGCGACCCAGCTCCGCGACGCCGGCCGGCTCCTCCTGCGGGGCCAGGACGCGCTCGTCGGCGTGCTCGCCACGCTCGCCCGGCGCCACCAGCGCACGCTCATGATCGGCCGCACCCACGGCATGCACGCCGAGCCGATCACCTTCGGACTCAAGGTCGCCGGGTGGCACACCGAGGCCGTGCGCAACCGGGCGCGCCTCGAGCGCGCCACGGCGGAGATCGCGGTCGGCAAGATCTCCGGGGCGGTCGGCGTCTTCGGCAACGTCGCGCCGGAGGTCGAGGAGTACGTGTGCGCGCGGCTCGGCCTCGCGCCCGAGCCGGTCGCCACCCAGGTGGTGGCGCGCGACCGCCACGCGCAGTTCTTCGCCACGCTGGCGGTGCTCGGCGCGTCGCTCGAGCGCATCGCGGTCGAGATCCGCCACCTGCAGCGCACCGAGGTTGGGGAGGCGGAGGAGCCGTTCTCGACCAAACAGAAGGGCTCCTCGGCGATGCCGCACAAGCGCAATCCGATCCTGTCGGAGAACGTCACCGGCCTCGCGCGCCTGCTGCGCGGGTACGCGGTCGCGGCGCTCGAGAACGTCGCCCTCTGGCACGAGCGCGACATCAGCCACTCGTCGGTCGAGCGGGTGATCGGCCCCGACGCGACCTGCGCCCTGGACTTCATGCTGGCGCGCCTGACCGGCGTGCTCGACGGGCTCGTCGTCCACCCCGATCGGATGCGCGCCAACCTCGAGCGCACCGGCGGCGTCATCCTCTCCGAGGACGTGCTGCTCGCCCTCGTCCGGGCGGGGGCGGCGCGCCAGGACGCGTACCGCTGGGTGCAGCGCGCCGCGCAGGCGGCGCTCGCGGGGACGCGGCCGTTCGCGAAGGCGCTCGCGGCCGAGCCCGAGATCCGCAAGCGCCTCTCGCCGCGCGCGATCGCGGCGCTGCTCGATCCCGCCCATCACCTCGCGCACCTCGACTTGCTCTTTCGGCGGAGCTTCGGTAGCACGAAGGCGACGCGACGCGGCGGCGCGTCGTCCCCCCCACGGAAGGCGCGAGTGGCGCACAGGAGGAGCAGGTGATGGCGATCAGCCGACGGGGCCGCGCGTGAGCGCGGGCGACGACGCCGCCACGGGCGCCGTCGGATGGCTGGCGCGCGTCTACGTCACGCCCAAGGCCGGCATCCTCGACCCCCAGGGCAAGGCGGTGCAGCAGTCGCTGCACGCCCTCGGCTATCCCGAGGTGCTCGACCTCCGGCTCGGGAAGTACCTCGAGCTGACGCTCGCCGACGTCAGCCGCGAGAGCGCGGAGACCCGCGTGCGCGAGATGTGCCAGCGCCTGCTTGCCAACGGCGTCATCGAGGACTTCCGCTTCGAGCTCGGGGAGGCCTAGAGTCGGCGCATGCGGTGGGGGGTCGTCACCTTTCCCGGCTCCAACGACGACGAGCAGGCGTGCCACGTCCTCGAGGCGCTGCTCGGCGAGGAGGTCGTGCGGCTCTGGCACAAGGAGCCTCGCCTCGACGGCGTCGACTGCGTCTACCTGCCGGGCGGGTTCTCGTACGGCGACTACCTGCGCTGCGGCGCGATGGCGCGCTTCTCGCCGATCATGCAGGCGGTCGAGCGCTTCGCCGCCGACGGCGGCCTCGTGTTCGGGGTCTGCAACGGCTTCCAGATTCTCTGCGAGGCCGGCCTGCTTCCCGGCGCGCTGGTGCGGAATCGCGACCTCGCGTTCCTCTGCCGCCGCGTGCACGTGCGCGTCGAGGATGTCGAGACCGCGTTCACCAACCGCTGCCGGCGGGGCGAGGTGCTCGATCTGCCCGTCAAGCACGGCGAGGGCTGCTACGTCGCCGACCGGCAGACCCTCGACGCGCTCGAGACCGGCCGCCAGATCGTGCTCCGGTACTGCGACGCCGAGGGGCGGGTCACCCCCGAGGCCAACCCGAACGGCTCGCTGGGGTCGATCGCGGGCGTGCGGAACGCGCGCGGCAACGTGTTCGGGATGATGCCGCACCCCGAGCACGCCGCCGAGTGGCTGGTGGGCGGCGAGGACGGGCGCAAGTTCTTTCTCTCGGTGATCGCGAGCGGCGGGGCGGCGGGCGCGCCGACCCGCTCCAAGGTCGTCTCGGGACCCTGACGGCCGTGCAGGTCACCGTCGCTACCGCCCTCGAGCACGGGCTCACGGCCGACGAGTACGCGCGCATCGAGGCCATCCTCGGCCGGGCGCCGAGCTTCGAGGAGCTCGGCGTGTTCTCGGTGATGTGGTCCGAGCACTGCAGCTACAAGAGCTCGCGCCTCCACCTGCGCACGCTGCCGACCACCGGCCCGCGCGTCCTGCAGGGGCCCGGGGAGAACGCCGGCGCGCTCGACGTCGGCGACGGCCTCGCCGTCGTCTTCAAGATCGAGAGCCACAACCATCCCTCGTTCGTCGAGCCTTTCCAGGGCGCCGCCACCGGCGTCGGCGGCATCCTGCGCGACGTCTTCACCATGGGTGCGCGCCCGATCGCCAGCCTGAACTCGCTGCACTTCGGCAGCATCGAGCACCCGCGCACGCCCTTCCTGGTGCGCGGCGTGGTGGCGGGCATCGGCCACTACGGCAACTGCATCGGCGTGCCGACGGTCGGGGGCGAGCTGCACTTCGACCCCGGCTACGACCACAACATCCTGGTGAACGCGTTCACCCTGGGCGTGGTGCGGGCCGATCGCATCTTCCGCGCCGCCGCCGAGGGCCCCGGCAACCCGGTGCTGTACGTCGGCTCGAAGACCGGCCGCGACGGCATCCACGGCGCCAGCCTGCTGGCGTCGGCGGAGTTCGACGCCGAGTCGGAGAGCAAGCGCCCGACGGTGCAGGTCGGCGATCCCTTCACCGAGAAGCTGCTGCTCGAGGCCTGCCTCGAGCTAATGTCGCCGGCCTACAGCGAGCACCTCGTCGGCATCCAGGACATGGGCGCCGCCGGCCTCACCAGCTCGTCCACCGAAATGGCGAGCCGCGGCGGCACCGGCATCGACCTCGATCTCTCGCGCGTGCCGCTCCGCGAGACCGGCATCACGCCCTACGAGGTCCTCCTCTCCGAATCGCAGGAGCGCATGCTCCTCGTGGTGCGGCGCGGGTCGGAGGAGACGATCCAGCGCCTGTTCGCCAAGTGGGACCTCGACGCCGCCGTCGTCGGCGAGGTCACCGAGAGCGGCCGCCTGCGCTGCCGGTGGCAGGGACAGGTGGTCGTCGACATCCCGATCGAGCCGCTGACGCACGGCGCCCCGGCGTACGAGCGGCCGGCGAGCGAGCCGAGCCCCGACCACGAGACGCCGGCGCTGGCGCTCGGCGACCTCCCGGAGCCCGCCGACTACGGCGAGGCGCTGCTGCAGCTCCTCGAGTCGCCGAACCTGTGCTCGCGCGAGTGGGTGTACCGCCAGTACGACGCCTACGTCGGCGGCAACACGGTCGTGCGCCCGGGCTCGGACGCCGCGGTGGTGCGGCTGCCGGGGACCGGCAAGGCGGTCGCCATGACCGTCGACTGCCTGGCGCGCTTCTGCTCGCTCGATCCCTACGTCGGCACCGTGAGCGCGGTGGCGGAGGCGGCGCGCAACCTGGCGGCGAGCGGCGCGCAGCCGATCGGCGTCACCAACTGCCTGAACTTCGGCAGCCCCGAGAAGCCCGAGGTGATGTGGCAGTTCCAGCAGGCGGTGCAGGGGCTGCGCGACGCGTGCATCGCGTTCGGCACCCCGGTCGTGAGCGGCAACGTCAGCTTCTACAACGAGACCGAGGGCTCGAGCATCCCGCCGTCGCCGGTCATCGCCATGGTCGGCCTCCTCGAGGACGCGACCCAGCACGTCACGCAGTGGTTCAAGGGCGAGGGCGACGCGATCGTGCTCCTCGGCCGCAACCACGAGGAGCTCGGCGGCAGCGAGTACCTGGCGGCGCTCCACCACCAGGTGCGCGGCACCCTGCCGTGGATCGACCTCGACGTCGAGCGGCGCCTGATCGAGGTGCTGCTCGCGTGCGCGCGCGAGGGGCTCCTGCGCTCCGCGCACGACGTCGCCGCGGGCGGGCTGGCGGTCGCCGTCGCCGAGTCCTGCATCTCGGCCGAGAGCGCGCCACCGCTCGGCGCCCGCATCGACCTGACCGACGGCCTCCGGCCCGACGCCCTGCTGTTCGGCGAGAGCCACGGGCGGGTCGTGGTGTCGACGCGGCGGCGGCACCTGACGCGCCTGCGCGAGGTCGCCCGGCGCGTGGAGATCCCGATGACGGTGATCGGCGAGGTGCGCGGGGCGCGTCTCGAGATCGGCGATCTCGTCGCCCTCGACGTCGCGGACCTGCGCCGGCGCTGGCGGGGCGCGCTCGCCCGGGCCCTCGCTGATCGGAGCGGGGGATGATAGACGGAGAGCCTTGAAGGCCTTCCGCGAAAAGTGCGGCATCGTCGGGGTCTACGGGCACCCCGAGGCTGCCAACCTCGCCTATCTGGGGCTCTCGGCCCTGCAGCACCGCGGCCAGGAGGCTGCGGGCATCGTGTCCTCCGACGGCCAGGTGCTGGTCTCGCACCGCGGCGTCGGCCTGGTGCACGACGTCTTCCCCGAGGACATCGTCCGGCGCCTCGTCGGCCACGCCGCCATCGGCCACAACCGCTACTCGACGACCGGCGCGTCGCAGCTCAAGAACGCGCAGCCGCTCGTCGTCGAGTACGGCCGGGGCGGCCTGGCGGTGGCGCACAACGGCAACCTGGTGAACGCCGAGACGCTGCGCGCCGAGCTCGAGTCCCACGGGTCGATCTTCCAGTCCACGGTCGACACCGAGGTCATCGTGCACCTGATCGCCGCCTCGCGGGCGGACACCATCGAGGACCGGGTGGTGGAGGCGCTGGCGCAGGTGCGCGGCGCCTACGCGCTGGTCTTCCTGTCGCCCGACAAGCTGATCGCGGCGCGCGACCCGTACGGCTTCCGCCCGCTCGTGCTCGGGCAGGTGAAGGGTGCCTGGGTGGTCGCCTCCGAGACCTGCGCGCTCGACCTGATGGACGCCACGTACGAGCGCGAGGTCGACGCCGGCGAGATCCTGGTCGTCTCCGCGGCGGGCGTGCAGTCGTACCGCGTGTTTCCGCCCGCGGAGAGCGCCAAGTGCATCTTCGAGTACATCTACTTCTCCCGCCCCGACTCGACCGTGTTCGGGCGCAACGTCTACCAGGTGCGGAAGGCGCTCGGCCGCCAGCTCGCGGGCGAGTCGGGCGTACCGGCCGACATCGTCGTCCCGGTGCCCGACTCCGGCGTTCCCGCGGCCATCGGCTACGCGGAGGCGTCGGGCCTGCCGTTCGAGATGGGCCTGATCCGCAACCACTACGTGGGCCGGACGTTCATCGAGCCGCAGGACGCGATCCGCCACTTCGGCGTCAAGGTCAAGCTGAACGCGCAGCGCTCGGTGCTCGAGGGCAAGCGCGTCGTCGTGGTCGACGACTCGATCGTGCGCGGCACCACCAGCCGGAAGATCGTCAAGATGATCCGCGACGCGGGGGCGGCCGAGGTCCATATGCGGATCAGCTCGCCGCCGACGACGCACCCCTGCTACTACGGGATCGACACGCCGACCCGCTCCGAGCTGATCGCGTCGTCGCACACCCGCGAGGAAACCTGCCGCTACATCACCGCCGACACCCTGGCGTACCTGAGCGAGGAGGGCATGTACGCCTTCCTCGGCGGCAAGCAGTCGGGCTTCTGCGACGCCTGCTTCACGGGCAACTACCCCGTGCCGTTCGAGGACGGCGGCGTGCTGCGCCAGCTCGTCCTGTTCGACGCCCGCGACCCGCGCTAGCGAGCCCGCGTGCCCGTGTCCGCCGTCGCCGACCGCTCGGACTTCCTGGTGATCGGCAGCGGCGCCGCCGGGCTCCGCTTCGCGCTCGAGGTCGCCGACCACGGCACGGTGGTCCTGGTCACCAAGGACCGGAGCGACGAGAGCAACTCGTCCTACGCGCAGGGCGGCGTGGCGAGCGTGCTCGGGCCCGAGGACTCCTTCGAGTCCCACATCGAGGACACGCTGGCGGCCGGCGGCGGTCTCTGCCACCCCGACGTTGTCGCGATGGTCGTGCGCGAGGGCCCCGAGCGCATCCGCGAGCTGATCGCCCTCGGCACGCGCTTCGACCCGGCGCGCAGCGGCGACGGCGCCGCGTACGACCTCGGGCGCGAGGGCGGCCACTCGCGGCGCCGGGTGCTGCACGCCGGCGACCTCACCGGACAGGAGATCGTGCGCGCGCTCACGGCGGCGGTGCGCGCGCACCCGAACGTGCGCATCCTCGAGAACACGCTCGCGGTCGATCTGATCACCGACCGGACGCGGCGGGGCGGGGGCGGAGCCCCCGGCGCGTGCTGGGGCGCCTACGTCTTCGACCGCCGCCGCGGCGCGGTCGAGACCATCGCGGCGCGGGCGACGGCGCTCTGCACCGGCGGGGCCGGGAAGGTGTACCTGTATACGAGCAACCCCGACGTCGCGAGCGGCGACGGCGTCGCGATCGGCTATCGGGCCGGGGTGCCGGTCGCGAACATGGAGTTCTTCCAGTTCCATCCCACCTGTCTGTTCCATCCCCTGGCCAAGTCGTTCCTGATCTCGGAGGCGCTGCGCGGCGAGGGCGCCGTGCTCCGTCTGCCCGACGGCACCGCGTTCATGGCCCGGCACCATCCGGACGCCGAGCTCGCCCCCCGCGACGTCGTGGCGCGCGCCATCGACCACGAGATGAAGGTGCACGGCTACGAGCACGTGTACCTCGACATCACCCACCAGTCCGCGAGCTGGCTGGCCGAGCGCTTCCCGAACATCACCGCCCGCTGCCGCTCCTTCGGGATCGACGTCGCCCGCGACTGGATCCCGGTGGTGCCGGCGGCGCACTACATGTGCGGCGGCCTGGTGACCGATCGCGACGGCCGGACCCGGATTCCGCGCCTGTACGCCTGCGGCGAGGTCGCCATGACCGGCCTGCACGGCGCCAACCGCCTGGCCTCCAACTCGCTCCTCGAGGCCCTGGTGTTCGGGCAGCGGGCGGGCCGCCACGCCCGCGACCTGCTCGCGGCCGACCGGACGCCGGTACCCGCGCTGCCCCCCTGGAGCACCGGCACGGCGGTCGACAGCGACGAGTCGGTGGTCGTGACCCAGAACTGGGACGAGGTCCGGCGCACCATGTGGAACTTCGTTGGCATCGTGCGCTCGAACCGGCGGCTGGCGCGTGCCCGCAAGCGCATTGCTCTTCTGAACGACGAGATCCGTGAATACTACTGGGACTTTCTCGTAACAGATGACCTGCTCGAGCTGCGCAACATCGCGATCGTGGCCGATCTGATCGTCCGGTCGGCCCTCGCCCGCCACGAGAGCCGGGGCCTGCACTACACCCTCGACTACCCCACGCGCGACCCGGCCCGCGACGGCTCGGACACGCTCATCGAGGCGTCAGAATCGTGACTACGGGGGTGATTTCATCCGTTGACGCTCGGGAAGGCGGCGACTATCGTGCGACCCCATGATGGGGGTGGGGGTCTGGCGTTGGGTCGCCGCGACCGTCTTGGTGTGCGGAACGGTCATCGGCTCGAGAGACGTCGCGTCGGCGGACATCTACCAGTGGCGCGACAAGTACGGCACGCTCCACTTCACCAACGTGCCGACCAACAACCGCTACCGCGTGGTCATGCGCGAGCGGGGAGCGGTCCGGAGCCGGGGCGTCGTCGGCGTCGGGCGGGGGAGCGTGCGCTACGACACGGGCCGCTTCGATCCGATCATCGCCGCGATGTCCGACCGCTACAAGGTCGACCAGTCGCTGGTGAAGGCGGTCATCCGGGCGGAGTCGAGCTTCCGCCCGAACGCGGTGTCGCCCAAGGGCGCCCGCGGGCTGATGCAGCTCATGCCCGCCACCGCGGCGCGCCACGGTGTGCGGAACATCCACGAGCCCTTCGAGAACATCCGGGGCGGGGTGGAGCACCTGCGCATGCTGCTCGACAACTACGGCGGCAACGTGGTCCTGGCGCTGGCGGCCTACAACGCCGGCCGCGGGGCCGTCGACCGCTACCGGGGCATCCCGCCGTACCGGGAGACGCAGGACTACGTGCAGCGCGTGCTGCACTTCCGCCAGCAGTACCTGCAGCAGCGGGTCGCCAGCATCCGATGACCCGCCGGGCGGCGGCGCCCGCGCCGCCGCCGACCGGGCGCGGCCCGGCACGGGAGCCGTAGGCGGATGCCGCTCGCGCCGCCCGTCACGTCGCGCCGGCTGTGGACGCTGCCGAACCTGCTCACGATGCTGCGGGTGGCGGTCGTGCCGTTGCTCGTCTACCTGCTGACCGACCCCGGGCGCATGGCGGGGCTGCTCGCGGCCGGGGTCTTCATCCTGGCCTCGATCACCGACTATCTGGATGGCTACCTCGCCCGCAAGCAGGGGATCGTCACCACCATCGGCAAGTTCCTCGATCCGCTTGCCGACAAGCTGATCGTGGTCTCGGCGCTGATCATGCTGGCGGGGATGCCGTGCGCCCCGGAGTCGGCGTTGCCGTGCGACGCGCGCGTGCCGGCCTGGGTGGTCGTCCTGGTGGTCGGGCGGGAGCTCGCGGTCACGGCGCTTCGCAGCATCGCGGCGGGGGAGGGGGTTACGCTCGGCGCCGAGGAGCTCGGCAAGTACAAGACCATCTTCCAGATCTTCGCCCTGGTCGGGCTGTGCGTGCACTACCCGTACCTGTACGTCGAGTTCCACGCGGTCGGGATGTACTTCCTGTGGATCTCGATCCTGCTGAGCCTGTGGTCGGCGGTCGACTACTCGATCCGTTTCCGCCGCGCCCTCGGCCAGCCCACGGCTGAGCGCGCCGCTCCGTAGCCCCGCGGATCCGATTGACAGCGTGCGGCCGCCCCCGTAAGTTACCGACCTTTCGCGGGTGTAGCTCAGTTGGCTAGAGCACGACCTTGCCAAGGTCGGGGTCGAGGGTTCGAAGCCCTTCACCCGCTCTTCGAA
>Ga0302046_10006659_pt1 | contig 10064 bp, 8 predicted proteins | sample RVTome_11_FD_200261 | JGI IMG/M metagenome (GOLD analysis project Ga0302046, IMG submission 200261) | Soil microbial communities from uranium-contaminated site in the Upper Colorado River Basin, Wyoming, United States - RVT147D111 (version 2) ... | reverse complement strand
CAACCGGGCGGCGGCCCATGTTAGGGATGTAGGAATTCTCGTTGCAGAAGACGCACTGCCAGGGGCAGACACGGCTGGTGAGGATGGTGGCTACGGGCGGCGGTCCCCAGCCACATTCCGGCTCCATGGGATAGTTGAACTTGCGGCGCAACCGGCGATGCGGCTTGGGCCACAAGGCGCGGTCAATCATGGGCCATTCGGCCATCGACTTGGCTCCGACCCCCTGAATGACACGGGGGAAGGCCTGTGGGTCTCGCACCAGGTCAACAATTATGTTTTCGCCAGGCCCCTGGCAGATGCGGTCAAAAGCATCGACCGCCTTCATTTCATCCAGGGCCACCGTGGCGTGCATGCCGCCGGTGAGCACCATGCCGTTTGGGTTGATCTCTTTGAAAATCTGGGCAGATTTAAGGGCCACAGGATAGGTGTAGCTGCGTACGTTCATGATGAGCGTTTCATAGCCCTGTAACTGCTTGCGCAACTGCTTCCAGTTGGTGACCAGGCGAGTCGAAAGCAGATCGGTAGTGATCCCGTTTTGGTGTAGAATTGTCCGCAGCAGGCCCAGGCCGTGATCCTGCCATTGCTCGTGGGGGCCATCAGGATGAACCAGGTCGCCCAGATCGCCCAAATCCAGCCAGACGATTTTATTTTTCTGTTTTTTCTTCGGCCAAAAGATGAACATTGTGATCTCCCTGTTGGGTGAGATATGACGCGAAAAGCTGGCCTCAGTACAGGGGCCTATTGTACCCAAGATTGAAGTTTCAGACAATTTTTATAATTTTTAAAGGCAGAAAGCTCCACAGCTATGATCAAATCTATAGCTATAGTCAAAGTTTGACTCATGCCCCGGTTAATTATTATAATATCGACTATAAAAATTATCGGGAAAACTTTTGACAAAGGTGCTGCGCCTTTGGTAAAATAGCCATCGAAGTATTGTAGTGTAGAGAAACCAACCCACTTTTAACGGGTATATAAATATCGTAAATAGGAGCGTTTATTATGATGATTACGTTAACTGACCCAGCCTCAGAGCAATTGCAAAGAATTATGACCGAAAAGGGCATTGAAAGCCACGCTTTGCGCGTTTTTGTTTCCGGCGGTGGCTGCTCCGGCCTGAACTACGGCATGACATTTGCCGAAGGCGCCGAGATTGATGACCAGGTTATCGAGTCGAGCGGCCTCAAAATTGTGGTTGATCCGGCCAGTGTCTTTTATCTCAAAGGGGCCGAAATCGACTACATTGACAGCTTGATGGGTGGCGGTTTCCGCATTGAAAACCCGAACGCCACCCAAACCTGCTCCTGTGGCAGTTCCTTTCGTACCGCCGCCGGTGAGCAGGGGACATCCTGCTCGCACTGAGGTTGAATAGAGAATAACATCCAGAGAATAGAGATTGGTCTGTTTCGATCCAATCTCTATTCTCGAATTCAACCAACTCTTCGGCGTTAAAGACATTTCCGTCTTTATTTAAGCGAAAATGCTTACCGGCTCACTCTTGATATAAGTACCGACGCTGATGCGTCTTTTTTTATGCCACAGTATACTACCGCCCTTGACGCGAAGTATAAACTGGCCGATCTAATAACGAATTGTGAAGGCTTCATGGTTAATATTGTTCACAATTCACAATTCTTTTGGAGGACTGCCAATGCGCGCACTACTGGTTAACCCCTGCTTTCGCTTGCCAATTGATACCCGCACGACACCCCACCTGGGGTTGGCCTATTTGGGCGCGGTAACGGAAGAAGCCGGATATGAAGTCTACATCTTCGACGCCGACGTGGAAGAAGAGTCGCTGCCCGATTTTATCCGGCGCTACAAGCCCGATATTGTGGGCATCACAGCCAATACTCCCCAGGTCAAGCAGGCCTGGCGAACGGCTCAGGCGATCAAGTCTGTTAAGGATGTTCTGATTGTGCTGGGGGGGCCGCATGTATCGGTTTTGCCTGCCGAAAGCACCGCCCACCCGGAAGTAGACGTGGTGGTGCGCGGCGAAGGGGAGCAGGTGTGGGTAAAGTTGTGCCAGATTGTGGAACGGGCGCTCAACGTTAACCCTGATGTCACCGCCACCGATATAGTGAACGATCCGCGCTCTGAGTTGGGATCGTTGCTTGGCATCAGCTACCACACTGCCGACGGGCGTGAGCATCATAACCCCGACCATCCAGTAGTTGCAGACCTGGATACTTTACCCTTCCCGGCCTATCACTTATTCAAGATGGGCCACTACACCAACCTCCAGCCGGCCACCGACCACGTGGACGGGGCCAAATCATTCTCGATTATGACCTCACGCGGCTGCCCCTATCGCTGCACCTTCTGCTCACAAAGCATTATGCCCATCAAGTGGCGCGCCCGCACCCCTGAGAATGTTCTGGCCGAGTGGAAGCACCTGGTCAACACGATGGGCGCCCAGGAAATTGGCGTGCTGGATGACAGCGCCAACATTGACGTGGAGCGCCTGGAACGCATTTCAACGCTGTTGGTAGAGAATGACATCAACCACGTCCCCTGGATTTTTGTGAACGGCATCCGGGCCAACCTGGCCACCGAAGAAACGCTGAGCAGGCTGAAAAAAGCGGGCCTCAAGCGGACTGCCTTTGGCGTGGAAAGTGGCGACCCGGACGTTCTGCTCTCCATTGATAAGAAGATCGACCACGACACCATCCGCCAGGCATTCAAGAACGCCAAAAAGGCCGGTTTGGAGACGATTGGCTTCTTCATCATTGGCCTGCCCGGCGAGACAGAAGAGTCGATGGAACAGACTATCAAGTTCGCCTGCGAACTCGATCCGCTGGTTGCCAACTTCTCAATGATGACCCCCTACCCCGGCACCAAGGTGTATGAAATTGCCAAACGCCAGGGCCGTCTGTTGCTGGAAGACTGGGAAGATTACGTCTTCTTCGATGGCAAGGCCCGCTATGAAATGGGCGAAATGACGGCCGAAATGGTGGAACGCAAGTGGAAAGAGGCTTACCGCCGCTTCTACCTGCGCCCGCACCGCATTGCCAAGACCCTGACCCGCAAAGATTTCTGGCTCAACTGGCGACGCACCTTCCGGGTGGCCTGGAAGACCATATTCCCCAGCAAAGAGAAGACAAAGTTGCGCGAGTCCGTAGAAGCAACAGCAGGATAAGTCGCAGACATGCAGAAGACACAGAGAAAAAATTAGGCTCTCTGCGCTTCTGTGGTTATGATTTTGGAGCATACTTTATGCGCATATTACTCGCCAGCCCCGAGTCCGGGGTGTGGAACAGCAGAAAGCATATTCATATGGGCCTGGCCTATCTGGCCGGGTCTCTTTTGGCCTGCGGCTACGAGGTTGACATCTGGGATGCGGCGGTGGAGCAAGATTTTGAGTCTCTGGATCAGCGCCTGGCCCGTGATCCCTACGACGTGGTTGGTTTCTCCGCCCCCACGCCGCTGATTGTTAGCGCCTGGGAAGCGGCCAAAACGGCCAAAAAGCATGGGGCCGTCACCATCCTGGGCGGGCCGCATCTGACCTTGATGCCCCACGAATCAATGGAGAAGGACCAGGTTGACCTGGTGGTGCGCGGTGAGGCCGAGCAGACGATCATTGAGATTGTGCAGGCGCTGGAAAAAGACCGGGGGCATAGCCCGGAGCCGGATAAACCGCGCCTTTTCAGGCGAGAAGAGATGGCCGGCATCAGCGGCCTCTCTTACCGTGACGAAACGGGCAAAATTCAGCACAACATAGACCGTCACCTGGCCGACGACATCGACGCCATTCCCTTCCCGGCTCACCACCTGTTCAAAATTGAGCACTATACCAACCTCAACCCCCTGACCGACGGCCTGGACCCCAACGCTCGCGCCTACACCATCGTCACCTCGCGTGGTTGCCCCTACAAATGCACCTTCTGCTCCAAGCCGATCACCGGCAACACCTGGCGCGCTCGCAGCGTAGAGAACGTCATCGCCGAATGGCGTTGGCTGGTGGAAGAGCTGGGGGCCACCGAAATCGGCATCACCGACGATATCTGGAATCTGGACCGCCAGCGGGCCAAAGACCTCTGTCGCGCCCTGATTGACAACAATCTCAACCATGTCCCCTGGGTGACCATCCACGGCATGAAGGTTAACAACACTGATGCCGAACTGTTCAAGCTGATGAAGCAGGCCGGCTGCAAACGGGTTGGCTTTGGCATTGAAAACGGGGATGACGACATGCTGCGCAAGGTCATCAAAAAGGGGCAAACGGTCGATATGGTGCGCGACGCCGTTCGCTGGGCCAAGGAAGCCAGGCTGCAAACAATGGGTTTTTTCATCTATGGTATGCCGGGCGAATCCGAAGAGAGCATGGAAAAAACCACCCAACTGGCGCTGGAATTGGACCCCGATCTGGCCCACTTTATGATGGCCGCCCCCTTCCCTGGCACCGAAATGTGGGACAAGTTGCTCATGTCCGGGGTCGTCAGCAATGGCAACTGGGGCGATGCGACCATCCAGGATGACAAAGCCCACTTTGCCTTCGGCGACCTGGACCCTGAAGTGGTCGAACGCAAGTGGCACGAGGCCCATCGTCGCTTTTACCTGCGCCCCAAGCGGGCCTGGCGCATCGCCACCCGCCTGGATACCTGGCGGCGCTTTCCCTACTACGCCAGAACCGCCCTCAATATGCTGGCCGGCATAGGCCAGCGCGAAGTGGTACCCACTTAGGGAGTGACGAGTGACGAATGACGAGTGGCGAGTGGCGAATAATCTTTTATTCGTAACTCGTAACTCGTAATTCGTAATTCGTAACTCGTAATTCGCCATGCTTGGACTGCTCCCCAAACTGCCCCTCTATTGGAGTTACCGTCGCTTTGGCCGGCCGCATATGCTGCCCTTTAGCATTGTGGTCAGCGTCAGTTATCGCTGCAATTCAAAGTGCAAAACCTGTGATGTGTGGCGCAAGCCCAACGATGACCTGACTTTGGAAGAATGGGATCGGGTTTTCGCCAAAATAGGCCGGGGGCCACTCTACTTTACCTTTACCGGCGGCGAGCCGTTTCTACGCCGTGACACGGCAGAGATGGCCCTTTCCGCCTACAAACATTGCCGCCCCTCGGTCATCACCATTCCCACCAACGGCATTTTAACCAAGCAAATTATCAGCCAGGTTGAGCGCATCTGCATTGGCGCGCCCAAAACCAAAATCGGCGTCAACCTCAGCCTTGACGCCATCGGCCAGGAACATGACGAAATCCGCATGGTGCCCGGTAACTGGGACAAGGCCATGAAGACGTGGCAGGCGCTGAAGCGATTACAGCAAGTACACGCCAACCTGGTGTTAACCACCCACACCGTCATCTCCAACTACAACATTGACAAATTCTTTGAGATTTACGCCGGCCTGCAACCTCTGGAGGCCGATAGCTTCATCACCGAGGTCGCCGAGGAGCGCGTAGAGTTAGACACGGTTGGCTGGGATATTACCCCCATGGCAGAAAAATATGGCCCCATCGCCGATTTTTTGAGCGAAAAAGCCCACGACCGCCCGGCCAGCGGCATCGCCAAATTCACCCAGTCCTTCCGCGCCCAATATTACCAACTGGCTAAACGCACTCTGTACGAACAACGCCAGGTCATCCCCTGTTACGCCGGCTGGGCCAGTTGCCAGATTGCCCCCAACGGCGATATCTGGAGTTGCTGTATCCGGGCCGAGGGAGTGGGAAACCTGCGCCAGCACAACTACGACCTCCGCCCCATCTGGCGCGGGCGGGAAATGGCTAAACTACGCCAGAGCATCTATCGCGGCGAATGTTCCTGCCCCATGGCCAATGCCAGCTACGCCAACATGCTCCTGCATCCTCCTACCGTGAGCCGGGTACTGGCCAATACCACAACCCGCTAAGTCAGAGATTAGAGATCAGAGATTGGAGATTAAGATGATTAAGCCAGATGACAGGAGAGCAAGATACCTATAAGTAGGAGGTTTAGCCAATGACAGAGCAAACCACAAGCAATGGAAGCCGGCTTAAAATGGGCATCATCATCTTAACCCTGGCTACGGCGGCCATTCATTTTACCGTCGGGATGCTTGACCCGGAGATAAGGGTTTTGTTCAGCCTCAACGCGCTTGGATATCTGAGCTTGTTGGCCGGCCTATACCTGCCCATCCCCCTCCTGCAAAACCGCCGCCATTGGGTGCGCTGGGCTTTAATCGCTTATGCGGCCCTGACGATTGGGCTGTGGGTTGTATGGGTAGTGATGAATGGCGAGGCGACTATGGCCGGCATCATCACCAAACTGATTGAAATTGGCCTGATTGTCTTGCTCTGGCAAGAGGGCCGGGCAGAAACCTCTTGACATGACAGCGCCTCAAAAACCGTCGCCGCTGGCAGCGCTTCGCCGGCGGGGCTGGCCGGCCTGGCTGGCCTTGCTGTTGGTGATCGTTGTGCTGGTGGAGATTATTCTGGTTTGCGGTAATTCTTCCCTCTTTCACCTGATTATTCCCCTCGCCACCGGCCTGACCCGGCCTGCTAATCCTGATGACGCCGGCCAGGCGGTGAACGGCATTGCCTTCTCGCCGGATGGCGCGTCGCTGGCCACTGGCTCAGATGACGGCCTGGTTCGGCTGTGGCCGGTGGCCGGCGAGAGCCAACTGCGCGAGTTTGTAGCCAGCCCGCGCAGCGTCGCCGCCATCGCCTTTTCCTCCGACAGCGCCTTGCTAGCTGCCGCCTCCCTTGATGGCGCAGCCCACATCTGGCAACTGGATGGCCGGCGGCTGCACATCTTTGACCACGACAGCCCCTTGCGTACGCTTGCCTTCAGCCCCGATGGCCGCGCGCTGGTCACAGGCGATTGGCAGGGCGTCCTGCGCCTGTGGTCGGTGGCGGACGGCACGCTAAGCCGGCAGCTTTCGGCCCACCGTGACTGGATCAGCCGGGTCGCCTTCTCGTCCGATGGGCGCTTCCTGGCTTCGGCCTCGAATGACGGTTCGCTGAAGGTGTGGGATGCCGCCACAGGCGCCCTGGTCCACACCCTGGAGCACCCCGGCCCGGTCCTCGGCATGGCCTTTTCACCTGATGGGAAAACACTGGCCGGCGGCGTCTTTGGGCATGGTCTCTATCTGTGGCAGGTTGATACAGGCGCGCTCCGGCAGATATTGGAAACGGATATTCCTGTTTGGGACCTCGCCTTTTCGCCGCAGGGGGCGCATCTGGGGGCAGGCACGGATGCCGGCCTTCAGATGTGGCCGGTTGGGGATGAAACGGCCTTGGAGATGCCAGGCCAGCCACCCGGCTCTACCTTAAGCGTGGCTTTTTCACCGGATGGCGACCTGGTGGTGGGGGGAACACGTGAGGGCCAGGTCTATATTTGGGAGACTGAAACCGGACGCCTGACGATAACTGAATTTGGTCACAGCGGCACAGAGAGCACACAGTAACGTTGTAGTATATTAAAAATCGTCCTGCTCTATTTGAAAACCTCGAATCGGATAACTCCGCCAACAGTCATCAAGCCAATCGCGGCCTTTATTTTCCAGATAGCCGAACACGCTAGAATACGGCCAATCTCGCAACTGTTTCACATACCCGTGCTTGATCGGATTGTGATGAATGTAGTTGAAGTGCCGCCAATAGTCCGTCTCATCACGGATACACCAATCCCAGTAATTCCACCAAACCTGACGACCCGGTTGGTTGTCCCGTTGATTGAGCGAAATAGCAGAATTGGTGTGTAGAGTTCTAATAAAATTCGCCAGCATTTCACCGTCGGTCAGGTAAAACAGAATATGGTAATGGTTGTTCAGGATAACCCAGGCTTTGAGGTCAAGGTTATAGTCAGTGGCCGTTTCGAGCAGTTCCCCTTGAAAGTAGTGCTTGTACGAAGCCAACGCGAGATGTGGCGTCTGGTTGAGCATGGCAGCGGTGACGAAGTAAATGATCTCGTCAGCGTAGATATGAAACGGCGTATGAGGGTTGGATTGAGTCATAATCACTCTCCTAGAAGGAGTGTCAAACTATAGTTTGACACTCCTTATCTTTCTTCCCGCTCCGCCCGGCGGACTTGGTTATAATCATCGCGGGTCTGCTCCAGTTCCGTCCGGGAGAGGGCGCGCCTGCCATAGTGGACGCGCATGTAGCTGGTGGTGAGGCGGGACAGGGGGGCGTCCTGGCCCTGGAAGACCTGTTGTAGGGTGGGCAGGTAGTCGTCGGGAGGTTGGGCCGGGGGGCGGGGGAATCCCTGATGGCGGGCCAGACGGCAGACGTTGGCGTACATGTTCTCGACGGAGATGGCGGCCAGCAGATGGCGGCTGAGGCCGTAGCGCCGGAAGAGGCGAGCCGTGTCCTTCAGCCAGGCCCAGCCTTCCTTGAGACTTTCTCCGCCGAAGGTGACCGCCTCGCGGCCTTCGGCTTCGGCCTGTTCCTGCGCCCGGCGGCGACGAATGCGGCCCAGGAAGAGCATGACCAGGGCCAGGCACAGTAGCAGGGCGACGGTCACCCCCAGATAGCGCAAAAAGAGCCACACCCAATCCGGCACGACCAGCGAAAAGGGGGGGTCCTGGTTGCGTTCTGCGGCGGCGTTGAGGGCGTCCCGGAAGGAGTCGAGTGCCTGGCTGAGGCCGCTCAGGTCAATGCCGTTGATAGCCCTGGCCAGCATCCGCCCAATCCACATCAAAATCGGGGCGATGAGTATAAAGAGCAAGGTGGCGATGAAGAGCAAAAGACGACCCACCAGCAGCCACAGGGGCAACATCCAGCGCGCGGCGGCCCGCAGCGTCTCCGGGTTGAAATAGGCTGACAGCCAGACGATGACCAGCATGGTCAGGCCGATGATCAGCAGTAGTTGGGCCAACCGGGCCGGAGGCAGGACGCGACCGCTACTGCGCATGTCGCTTGCTTTTTCGTCGATGCGGGTCAGGGCCACCGCCGTCAGGCCAAAGGTGAAGTAGAGCCACACGAAAACCAGCCCGTTGATACCGCTGAACTGGTGCAGCAACCCGCCCCCCACAATCAGCATCAGCATACCCACCCGAAAGCTGAGGCCCACGTTCCAAAAATCAATCTCACGGCTGCTGGCGTTCGTGGCCCGCAGCCAGACGAACAAGTTGAGCAGGACGATCACCAGTTCCGGCGGGAAGCCAACCTCAAAGCGGACCACCGACCGGGCGGCGTGAAATATCCAACTCAGGTCAAACAAAGCCCGATCCGGGTAGACAAAGAGGCGAATGAAGGCGAAGCTGGTCAGGCCGATTAAGGTGGCCACGGCCAGCTCGAACTGGGGCGAGGTCTGGATGAAGCGGTCCAGCAGGTCGATCAGCAGCAGCCACAGCAAGAGGAGCAGAAAGAAGGCGATGAAAACCGTCAGGGGCGACCAGGCTCGCAAGGGACGGTAAATCAGCAGCAGAAAGGGGGCAATCCAGGCTATCTCCATGCCCATCAGGCAGAAGTAAATGAGCCGCCGGGGACGATCGGCCAGCAACATTAGAGGGCCACCTGCAACGGCGCAATCAGGTCATCCACCAGGTGAGGCAGATGAAAAGCTTGAATGTTGGTTTCCAGGCCCAGCGGGTCCGGCGGTTTTTCGGCCAGGGTTATGAGGACTATTTGCCGCCCGGCGCTGTCCAGTTCCAGCAGGGCGGCCAGCAGATCGTCCCCCACCACGGCGCTGACCACCACCAACGTGGTTCCCCAGGGCATGCGGGGCGCTTCGGCCAGCAAGGTCTTTTCCGCCGGGCCGGAGGCAAGGGGCTGTACGGCCGCCAGCAACTCCAGAATGCGCAACAATTGCTCATGGCTGCGACCCGGCATAAGACGGATTGGCTGGTCGCTGCCGGGCAGGACGCCGTTGGCCAGCAGGCCCACCGGCGCCCGCTGCTCGCTGAAGATAGCGGCCAGGCTGGCGGCCACGCTGATGGCTCGCTCAAGCAATTCCGGCATCACCCCCTGCCAGTAGCGGTCCATAGTGGCCACGTTCAGGAAGATCAGAAATTGGGCCTCCTGGCTCGGTTCGTAAAGGCGGCTCAGGAGGTGCTGGTGGCGGGCAGTGGCCTTCCAGTGAACGCGGTTGATGCCGTCCGCCGGCTGCCATTGGCGAATACCGATCGTGCG
>Ga0302046_10006658_pt1 | contig 10064 bp, 4 predicted proteins | sample RVTome_11_FD_200261 | JGI IMG/M metagenome (GOLD analysis project Ga0302046, IMG submission 200261) | Soil microbial communities from uranium-contaminated site in the Upper Colorado River Basin, Wyoming, United States - RVT147D111 (version 2) ... | reverse complement strand
TTTGAACCTTGGTGGCCGTGCTGATTTGAGGATGATCGTTGAGGGCACGCGAGACAGTCGAAGGAGATACACCGGCTTCTCTGGCGATGTCCTTGATCGATACGGGCATTGTACCGAGTCCTTCTATTTTGATTGAGTTACGCAAACGTTTGCGTAGTATAATGGAGAGTGGATGGCTTGTCAAAACTCTGGTTATATCTCTAACTCAACCCAAAATAGTCCAAAATATCTCGCACGCCATCAACCGCCGGGCGGGGCGCGACATAGTGAACCAGCCGCTTGACTTCGGGCACGGCGTTGGCCGGGGCCGCGCTGTAGCCCACCAGGTCGAGAAACGGCAGATCCACGTCCGAGTCGCCGACCCCCAGCATTTCAGCGACGTGGTACCCGGTTTTTTCGGCCAGGAACTCGAGGCCCCTGCCTTTGTCGACGCCGCGTGGCAGCACATTGATGCACGAAATCGAAGAGACCAGGTCGACCGTCTCGCGCAGCGGGCCGAGTGCAGCCGCAGCCCAGTCTAGCAAGCGGTCGGTTTCGGCGGGGTCGTGAGCAAAAAGGGTCAAGGTGTATTCTTTGCCCGGCTGGAAGTAGGCTCGCCCGGTTTGAACTAACCCGGCTTCCAAAGTGTGCCGCACGGCTTTCATGTCGATGCCATAGGGCAGCCGGGGATGGGGCAAGAACTGATAATTCTCAGGCACATAGAGCCCGGCCCCGTTCTCAAAGATACCGGGCAAATGGCCATCGATTGCTTGCAGCATGAGTTCGACGTAAGGGGCCGGCCGGCCCGTGCAAAGCGTCACCGCCGGCCGGGTCGAGTCGGTCCGAGCCCGGCGGTTCATGCCGGCCAACCGTTCCAACAAATCGAGATCCAACGCGGCCGCTTCGCCCCGAGAAATCACGCCATCGATGTCAAATACGATCAGTCGAATCGCATGGGTCATTATCGGTTGACCCTCACAGGAGCCTCATCTGTTTGCCGACCGAAATGCTCTGCTCGTGCTCGAGCAGCCATTCTTTACGCCACAAGCCGCCGCCGTAGCCGGTCAGTTGGCCGTTGCTGCTGATGACGCGATGGCAGGGCATGATGATGACGATTTTGTTGCGCCCATTGGCACTGCCGACTGCCCGCACAGCCTTTTCATCCCCGACGGCGCGGGCAATGTCCAGGTAGGAGACGGTCTTGCCAAAAGGGATCTTCATCAATTCATGCCAGATTTTCTGTTGGAACGCGGTGCCATCGGGCGCAAGTTCGAGACTGAACTCCTGGCGCTCACCTTTGAAATACTCGTCGAGCTGCCGGACACAGTCTTGCAGGCAGGGATGGACCTCGGCGGCTGATTCATCAGGCGGTTCAACTTCGGCAAAACTGACCTCCTTGATCCCCTGCTCGGCGCCGATGATTTCGAGCAGGCCAATTTTAGATCGGTAATAGGCAGTGTGCTCTTGGGACATGGGATTATCTCCAACTAAAGTTATTCGCCCTCCGCCTCGACCCCGAAAACGTGGATTTGATGAGACTGGACATCGGTAATGTAGAGGCGGCTGGTGGCGGCATCGAAATAGATACCCACCGGCGTCAAGAGATTGATCGGCTCGATGGCCTGCCATTGGTCCAGCAGGTCACCATTGGGCGCAAATCGCAGTAGGGAATGGCTCTGGGACTCGGTCATAAAGATGGACCCATCGGGGCCGAGGGCCAGGTGGGGTCCGTTAAAGGCAAAGCCCGGCGGGATCGTCCATTGGCGCTGAGGGTTGCCGGCCGGGTCGATGAGTTGAATCCGGTTGTTCATCGCTTCAACCACAACATAGTCGTTTTGGCCGGTCCGCAGCACGTCTGTCGGCTCATTGAACTGGCCGGGGCCGCTGCCGGGGCTGCCGATACGCCCTGCCGGGGCGCCGTCAGCGCCGAAGAAGGCCAGGGTCGAGGTACCGGTATCGGCCAACACGATGGTGTCATTCTCGAGTATCGTCAGGCCGCGAGGATGGAATACCTGGGCTGCCGGGCCGCCGAAGCGATCGATGAAATTGCTGCCTGCGTCGTACCGATAGACCCATTGCAGGGTCGAGTCCAAAATCAGAATCTCGTCCCGGCTGTTGACGCCCACGGCCAGTGGCTCTTCGAATGGAAACTCGTCACCGCTGAGCGTGGACAGTGGCTCGCCATGGGGATCGAGGATTTGGACCCGCCGGTTGCCGGTATCGGCCACAACCAGATTGCCGTTGGACAGGACAGCCGCATCACGTGGCTCAAGAAATCGACCGGGATCCGCGCCGGGGCCGCCGAGCGAGCGCACCCAGGTCAACCGGAGGGGGACCACCTCGATCTCGGGCGGGGCCGGCGGTCGTTCGGGATAACGGCCCAGCGGCGGCCAGAGATACTCGCTAGGGATCGGTTCGAATTGGCCGGAGGGCGTGGTCCAGGCCAGATGGATGCGCGAGCGGTCGGTCGTATCCTCGAATCGGATCAGGAGGTCATGCCGGCCCGCTTCCAGCGTAATAGACCCGCTGGTAAACTCGTCGGGGACCACGGTTTTCACCAGCAGGTCCCCATCCAAATAGAGCTCAGCCTGCTGGACGGCCCGCAGCGCCAGGCTGTAAACCCCACTCTGGGGGACATCCAGCGCGCCGGTCCACTCGACCGTATAGGGCCGCCGGAGGGGCAATAGATGAAAATAGGTATCCAGGAAAGGATCGATCCGCTGCAAGGCCGGCTGGCCTGCCCAACGGTCGTTGGGATAAAACGTACCCAGCAGGCCGTGGTTGGTGACCGGGGGAGCATAGAGCGCCCACTGCGGGATCAATTCCTCAGCCTGGTTGGGCGGCTGCCAATAGAGCGCGACCTCGCCGGGCGCCCCTTGCGCTTGAAGGCGAATCAAATGATTGCCCTGGGCCAGAGTCAGCCCGATGAACTGCTCAGCCTCACCCTCGAGCATCAGGTTGCCATCCAGCTCCAATCGGGCCGGGCCGGGCGCAGTCACCCGAAGAACATACGACCCAAAATCAGGCGCGTAAAGAATGCCGGTCCACTCGGCCAGAAAGTTTGTGTCGACCGGGCTATCGGCGGGCCAACTTGTTTCGACGGTTGGGGCGCGAAGGGTTTGCAGTGGCGTCTGGTCCGTCTGACCCGGCTCGGGCGGCCAGCTATCAGGCGGCTTGGCCGTGTACCGGAGATCCAGCCCCTGGAGCGAAGCCACATCGGTGGGCTGTAGGGTGGCGATATGAACCACCGGCCGGCCCTCACCGCTGGCATCAGCCGGGGGGCTGGAGATGGTTTCAAATTCGGCCTGGGGATAGAGCCGCTGCGCTTCATCGAAAATTCGCACATCGTCCGGATGAATAAACAGGACGACCGGTTTTTCGGGCGCTTCCCGGATGGGCAGCGCATCCGGCAGGGCAAAGGCATGCTTATCGGTGATGCCGGGCGCCAGAAATTCGGTCGAGGGATGGCCGCTCAGCAAAGGTGACAGATAGTAAACGTGGTCCGGCCCCAATTCGGCCATTTTGCGCCCCATGATGCTCTCGGCCGTGGAGAATTCGTTCCACGAGGCGAAATCGGTGGCCTGGCGGCCAAAGTAGAGCGAGGCATTATAGACCAGCATAAAGCCGGCCAGCACCACGGCCGGAGCGATGACCCAGACTTTGGACAAGGGTTTGAGGCTGGCCTTCGCCTCGCGACCAAGGGCGGCCAGGGCCAGACCGATACAATAGACCGGCGCCGGCATGACGGCGATCGAGCGCAGGGATTGGGGCGCTTCAAAATCGACACTGAGAATCCCGCCAAGCAGCGAGACCGGAAACAAGATTAGAAAAAATAAATTGATCGGCCTGCGCCAGCCGGCCAAAGCCAGACCGAGACCCAGGACGGCCAGGACAGCCATGGCCGGATCGAGCATCGGCTCGCCGGGTAAATTGTGGCGACCATTCCGATCTCCGTTGAAATTGAACATCAGCAAATGGCGGCTGGTGCTGTCGAGCAAGGCCGTTCCCAATTCAGCCTGATCGCGTTTGGCGAAGATCGAAATCTGGCGGGTGCGGTACCAAAACTGTTGGGGCGAGTCCAGGGCGAAGCGGATGACGGGGAACGTAATCAACCAAATCGACAGACCAACCAGGGCTAACCGGGCCAGTTGGGGCTTCCAGCCGCCGTTCGACAGGTTCGCCAGGAGCCAGCGCGGCCAGATCAAAGCGGCGACAACGGCAAAAATGATCAGGGCGAGCACATAGAGCCGCAGCCCGGTGTAAACCATCAACCCAACGCCCAGAGTGATACCAGTCCAGAGTGCATCGCGCAGCCGGCCATGTTTGATCAGGCGCACCAGGAAGAATAGGCTGAGAAATTCAAAAAAGGGCGTATCGATGCCCGTCATCGCGATCCGGCTAAAGTTGACGGGCCAGCGGGCTACGGCCATCACAAAGGCCAGCGCCAGGCCGAAGCGTGGCCCGCGCAGCTCCCGGCCAAACAGATAGGCCGCCGCCACCCCACCCAGGCCAAACAGCACGCTGACCAACCGCATCGAATAGACCGAGTCGCCAAACCAGGCCAGCGCCAGGGCGTACGCTCCCGGCAAATAAATCGGATGGTTGATCGGCGAGGGGAAAAAGACAGGGCGATAGGCCGGCTCTTGCAGCATCCGCCGTGCTTGCAAGCCGGCTTCGGCCTCGTCATACCAAACCCCAAACGGGATACTGCCGAAACTGTACAACCGCATAAAGAGGGCCAGGGCGATGACCACGACCAGCTCGACCACAATAGTGCGCTGTGGGGCCAGGTAGGGCCCAATACCGCGCCAGGAGTCGCCCTGGGTGAGCAGCAAGCCACCCACAACCAGCAGGATCAGGCCACCGATGTAAGCCCACCAGGCCTGCCGCTGAGGTATTATGCCCGGTCCAAAAAGATTATAGGCAAAGATAGAGACAGCCCCGGCCAACAGGATCAGCCAGACACCAATCTGCTGTCGCCAGCCGGAGTGGAGGGATGTGGGATGTGGGATCTGGGATTGAAGATTGGGAAAGGCACGGTTGGTCAGGGCGGCGTTAAAGAGAAGGATGGCGATGGCGTAGAAGAGTAGGCCATCCCATAGGGATTCTTGGGCAAAGAAGAGTTGGCCGACTGCGGCTACGGCGACACCGGCTATACCTAAGAACAGTCGATTCAGCGTGCGGCGCGGGCGCAGCCGGGTCTCTGAGGTGGTCTGTTCTGGTTCGATTGTAGTGACGCCTGGACCGGCAGATGTGATGGACATTGTCTTTAGCTTTGCACCTCAAACACATAGACTTGATGAGTCCCCACGTCGGTTACGTAGAGGTGCCGGGTAGCCGCATCGAAATAAATCCCCACGGGTACGGCGAAATTGACCGGGCCAATCGACTCCCACTGGTTCAGGATCGTGCCATCGGGAGCGTAGCGCCAGAGTGACTTGCTTTGGGACTCGGTCATAAAGATAGACCCATCGGGACCAAAAGCCAAATGCGGGCCATCAAGCGCGTAAGCCGGGGGAATAGACCACTGTTCGAGCGGATTACCGGCGGCATCGACCTGTTGGAGGCGATGGTTCATGGCCTCGGCGACAAGGTAGTTGCCTTGCGTATCGCGCAGCACGCTGGTTGGTTCCTCGAACTGGCCGGGGCCGCTGCCTGGCCCTCCCAGGACCCCGGCCTGGGCGCCGTCGGCGCTAAAAAAAATCAGCCGCCCTTTGCCGGTATCGGCCAGAGCCAGCGTATCATTTTCAAAGACCGTCATCCCCCGGGGATGGAACAGATAGGCCGTTGGGCCGCCAAAGCGGTCGATAAAGGCACCGTTGGCGTCATACCGATAAATCCACTGCCGGGTCGAGTCCAACACCAGGATCTCATTGCGGCTGTTGGCGGCCACGGCCAGCGGTTCTTCAAAACTGAGTTCGTCCCCGGTGAGGCTTTGAATGGGATTACCCGTCGATGACAAAATCTGGACTCGCCGATTGACCGTGTCGGCCACCACCAGGTTACCATTTGCCAGCACGGTGATGTCGCGAGGTTCGTAAAATTGGCCGGGCTCGCTGCCCGGTCCGCCCAGGGTTTCGCGCCAGATCAGGCGGACCGGCTCGACCCGGATTTTGGCAATGCTGGCGGCTCGGGCCGGGGTCTCAGTTTGCGGCGGCGACAGGACCTGGCTCGGAATCGGCTCGAACCGGCCAGCGGGCGTGGTCCAGGCCAGATGGAGCCGCGAGCGGTCAGCATCATCTTTGAATCGAATCCGAATGTCGTGCAAACCGGCCTCCAGGGCGATGGCGGCCGTGGCGTATTGATCCGGGACGGCGGTGGCGACCAGCGATTGATCATCGATAAAGAGCTCCGCCTCGGTAATGGCCCGTAAGCTCAGTTGGTAAAGCCCGCTGTGGGGCGCTGCCAGCGTACCGGTCCACTCGACCGTATAGGGTCGCTCGAGCGGCGGCAAATGAAAATAGTTGTCGAGGCTAGAGTCGATGCGCTGGAAAGCGGGCTGGCCTTCCCAGCGGTCGTTGGCATAATAGGTTCCCAGCAGGCCGTCGTTGCTGATCGGCGGGCCATAGAACACCCATTGAGGGATCAAGGCCTCTGCCTCGCCGGGCGGCTGCCAGTATAGGGCGACCTGACCCGGGGCTCCAGCCGCACGCAGGCGAATGGCATGGTTTCCCTGGGCCAGAGGCAGGCCGGTGACTTGCTCGCCCCGGCCGTCAAAAATCAGCCGGCCATCGATTTCGAGCTGGCCTGAAGCCGGCGTGACCAGTCGCAGGCCGTAGGGGCCGTAGTGCGGGATGTAGAGCACGCCGTTCCACTCGGCCACAAACGCGCCGGCTTCGGTTTGGGTCAGGCTAAATGGGCTGTCGTCAGGCCAGGTCAGGTCGATGTCAGGCACGCGCCGGGGCAGCAAGGGTTCACGGCCGGGCGCTGTAGCCCCGGCCTGATCACCAGCAAGTTGGGCCGGTTCATAGAACAGGTCCAGGCCCTGCACGCCGGCCAGGTCGGCCGGCTGCAACTTGGCAAAATAGGCGATGGGCGGGCCGGTTCGCCCGCCGGCCTGGCCCGTGATAACCTCGAATTTGGCCGTGGGATAGAGGCGCTGAGCCGCTTCAAAGATGCGAGCGTCATCGGTATGAACGAACAGGGCGACCGGTCGATTGGAGGGCTCGCGGATGGGCAAGGCATCGGACAGCAGCAAGGTTTGTCGCCGGGTGATGTGGGGTGAGACGAACCACGTGGTAGGATGGTTGGACAGCACGGGCGACAGATAGTAGACGTAATCCGGGCCCAACTCAAGCATGCGGCGGCTGATGATGGTCTCCGGCGTGGAGAAGGCATTCCAGGTTGCAAAATCGTTGGCCTGGCGCTGGAAATAAAGATAAGCGTTATAAACCAGCATGAAGCCGGTCAAACCGAGGAGCGGGCCGGCCAGCCACAGCCGGGGCAGGGCGCTGAGGGCGACCTCGGCTTCCCGGCCAAGCGCGGCCAGGGCCAGCCCGATAAAATAGACCAGGGCCGGCAGTACGGCAATCGAGCGTAGCGCCTGGGGGGCTTCAAAATCAACCGAGAAGATGCCGCCCATGAGAGCCAGAACGAACAGGATCAAGAAAAAGGCATTGCCGGGGTGATGGGGGCGGAACAGCACCAGGCCCAGGCCCAGGACGGCCAGGATGCCCATGGCCGGGTCGAGCATAGGTTCGCCGGGCAGGTTGTGGCGACCATTGCCATCGCCCTTATAATTGAACATCAACAGGTGTTTGGCCGTGTTCGACCACAGCGCCTGACCCAGGTCGGGCTGATCGCGCCGGGCGAAGATAGAGACCTGGTCGGTGCGAAAGCGGAAGGCGGCGGGATTATCCAGGGCGAATTTGGCGATGGGCATGCTGACCAGCCAGGTCGACAGGAGGAGCACGGTCACCTGCCCCAGCAAGGACCACCCGGTGCCGGGTGGAGGCAAGAAGATCAACCGGTGCTCTAGCCAGGACGGCGGCGGCGCTGACGATGGCCGGACACCGGCCTGGTCCGGCGAAGTGGCTTTATCGCCAGTTGCCCGCGTCGCCCGGGTTCGCACGCGCTGAATGACCCACATGAGGCCGGCCAGGACAGCAAAGATCAGCAGCGCCAGCACGAACAGGCGAAAGGCCGTATAGAAGACCAGGCCGAAACCCAGACCCAAACCGGCCCACAACGCATCCCGCAGACGGCCGCGCCGCAGCAAGCGGATCAGGAAGAAGAGGCTGAGGAATTCAAAAAAGGGCGTGTCGATGCCGGTCATGGCGATCCGGCTAAAGTTAAGATGCCAGCGCGCGACCGCTACTAAAAAGGCCAGCATCAGACCAAAGCGCGGTCCGCGCAGTTCGCGCCCAAAGAGATAAGCGGCCAACACGCCGCCCAACCCAAACAGGACGCTTACCAGGCGCATCGAAACGATGGAGTCGCCCAGCCAATTGAGCGCCACGGCGTAAACCGCCAGGAGATGGCCGGTGACGTTGATCGGCACGTGGAAGATCGGCCGATAAGTTGGTTCGGCCAGCATGCGCCGGGCTTCCAAACCGGCCTCGGCCTCATCGAACCAGATGCCAAACGGAAGCTGATCGAGTTGATACAGGCGCAGCACGATGGCCAGCCCCAGCACCGTGAGCAAACCAAAGGCAATAGTGCGATTGGGCAGCAAGTGGTGTAACTCTGCCCGCCAGGACCCATCACGGGCGAGCAGCAGGCCGCCGCTAATAAGAACGATCAGGCTGGCCAGGTAAAGCCACCAGACCAACAGGCGGGCGTCATCATTGGGCAAGAAATTGAAGGCGAAGAAAGAAATCGTCACCGCCAACAGGATCAGCCAAACGCCGAAGTTGAAGCGCCAGATACCCGGCCAGCGCGAAAACGGAAGCGCTTGCTCTCTGGCGTGCGGCAGCGAATGGTTGGGATACAAACGACCGGCCAGCGCCCAGGTAAAAAGGCCCACGGCCAGAGCATAGCACAGCAGCCCATCCCCCAATGCCTCCAGGCTAAAGAACAATTGGCCCAATGTCGCTATCGCCAGACCGGCCAGTCCCAGGGCCAGACGGTTCAGCGTTCGACGAGGGCGCAGGCGAGCCTGCTGAGGAGTCCGTTCGATTTTATCGGTGCTTGGGACTGATTCGACCGAGGTAATAGCCATGCTTAAAGTTTAATAGGGTCCTGCAAAAAGTCAAAACAATGAATGGGTTGATTGCAAGGTCTGGCTATTGGGAGATGATGTGCTACAATGTCTTGACCAACGATCATATCGAGGCACGTATTGAATCAGAATAATGACCCACGCCGGTCGATCAAGCTTGCGGTTATGTCGATTGGCATCATCATTGCCATCCTGGGGTTGGCCGGGGGTATTATTTACATCATCCAACTCGTGGCCGCTGATCCGACGGAGCTGAGCAGCGCGGTTGGTGGAGCCGCTTTGTTGGTGGTGGGCGTGGGGCTGGGCGGGGCCTTAGCCTGGCACGGCCGGCGGGCTGTGCGTCGTGAATCGTCGGACCTGCTGCGGCTCCCCGCTTTTTGGTTACTCTTGCTCTTCTATCTGCCGATCATTGTGGTGGGACAGATACTTATCAGCCTGGACCTCTGGCCCGCCTTGACGTTTCCCCTGTTCCACATTCTGGCCGCCGCCATTCCTCCTTTGGCGATCCTGGCCTTTGCCGCCAGCATGTTCAAGGCGACCTTGCCTCGCTGGCGGGACGTGACCTTGCAGTTAGCCAGCGGCATTTTCTTGTCAACGTTGATCGGTTTTATCACCGAGATCGTCCTGGGCGTCCTGCTGTTTTTGGCTGTGGCCCTGGGGGCAGCACTCAGGCCGGCCGGCCTGGCCAGCCTGGAGCAGTTAGCCGAGAACTTGCAGGACCCTTTCTTTATCCAAAACCCGGACAATGTGTTGAGCCTGATCATGTCGCCGCCCGTGCTCGTCACCGGGGCCATCATCGTCGTCGTCCTGGCGCCGCTGATCGAGGAGCTGATCAAACCGCTAGGGGTCTATCTGATGAGCTATCGCCGCCCGTCGCGAGCGCAGGTTTTCTTGTGGGGCCTGGCCAGCGGGGCGGGGTTTGCCC
>Ga0302046_10006656_pt1 | contig 10065 bp, 12 predicted proteins | sample RVTome_11_FD_200261 | JGI IMG/M metagenome (GOLD analysis project Ga0302046, IMG submission 200261) | Soil microbial communities from uranium-contaminated site in the Upper Colorado River Basin, Wyoming, United States - RVT147D111 (version 2) ... | reverse complement strand
GGGCAGGCGCTTGAAAGTGCGTACAAGGGGAACCTGACCATGCAGTACACAGACTCAGACCAAAGCATACGGCTCTCCTGGGAGCGATGATGGCGGCCCCTCACAGGTATATAATAGCCTGGTCAAGTGACCAGGCTAAAAACTAATCAGGCGTCTAGCTCTTAAACTCCCCGCCTGGCGGGCGTACAGGGCAAGTATTCGTTTTATACTATACTGCTAACAGAATGAAACTTACCCTTTTCTCGGCTCCATTAAACGGTCATTTCGACGGGGCACGAGGAGAAATCTTCTAGACTCAACGTTAAATAGCCATTGTAGGGCGAAGATTTCTCCCTGCGGTCGAAATGACATAATCGGTCTTTGTGTTAACAGTGTAGGTTCCAAACTAATTTTAGTATAAGAATATGGAACAGTGAACAACTTACCGAGCCAATCATACATTGTGTAGGAGGTATACAAATGCCAGACTTAATTCGTTGGGAGCCTCGCCGCGAGATAACGTCCTTTCGCGAGGCCATGAATCGTCTTTTTGACGAACCCTTTTTCAGGCCCTTTGACCGTTGGCCTTGGGGCGAGGAAGGCGTCCGCACCCTGGCCCTCGATGTCTACGAAACCGATGAAGACCTGGTCGTGGAGGCCCCCTTGCCCGGTCTGCAGCCCAATGAGGTGGATATCTCGGTTGTCAACAACACCTTGACCATCAAGGGAGAAATGAAGGAGGATAAAGAGAAGACGGAAAAAGGCAAGTACTACTGGCACGAACACCGTTACGAGACCGTACAGCGGACGATTACCCTGCCGGTAGAGGTAGATGCTGACAAGGCCAAGGCCGTCTTCAAGGATGGCCTGCTGAAGCTAACGTTGCCGAAGTTGGAAGAGGTCAAGCCCAAACACATCGAAGTCAAAGCGAAATAAGTTAGCGACGGGGAGGCGGGTCGCCTCCCCGCCTTCATCTATGGAGATAAAGTGATGATAACAGTTATCGGCTTAGTCTGGTTTAATCGATCGGTAGATCGCATTGTTCAGTGCTTGACAAAAGCCGGAATCACTAAGCAAAACATCGCTGTAGTGACCGATGATCGGTTGGCTCTGAAAATTCTTGACGGCGACCTGTACCGAACTATCGGCAAGGACGCCTTGATCGGGGCCTTGTTTGGAATTGCCATCTTTAGCCCCTATGGGGTGATGGCTGCCTGGAGTGGGGTTCATTTCTTCGGTTATAGTCCAACTTATGTTGCGGTCACAACGATCGCCTATTTCTTGATCGGCGGACTCTTCGGCGCCTTTATGGCCCACTTAATTGGCGTTGATATTGTGGAGAGCAATACGCAGCTTTACATTAAAGGGATAGCCCTTGGTGGAGCGCTGCTGATCGTTCAGGCCAATGATAAGCGTGCCGCCCAGGTCAAGACTATTTTGGAGCAGGAAAATGTTTTAGGGGCCAAATTCCTTCCAGAAGCAATCACGGAGCGTCAATTACCATCTATGCACATCCCTTGGGCCTCAAGACACGTCTAGCCGAAAACAAATCCATTCATTTCAGGAGGTTGTTATGAAAGTTACAATTGCCGCTACAGGCGAGGATTTGGATGCGCCATATGCGCCAAACTTTGGCCGGGCGGAAAACTTCATTATTGTTGACACACAGTCAGGAAAAAAGGCGATCCATGCCAACCCGGCGGTTGAAAGCGCCGATAACAAGGGCGTTTTGGCGGCCCAATTCGTCGTTAAGCAGGGTACGAATGCGGTCATCAGCGGCAATTTTGGCCCTCATGCCGCCAGGATTTTGGCGGCTGCTAACGTTCAGATGCTGCTGGGCCCGGCGACCGGTCGCGACCTCTTGGCCTGTTATGAGGCAGGACAATTGAGACAATTCATTTTAGAAGCCGAGAAGAGTCCTGAAAAAGAGAGGTTGGCCCCTACAAAATAGGGCAGATACAGTCCTTATAGCCTCACATGTTAAGATTTAGCAACGAAAATAGGGCTGCGCGTCTGGAGAATCACAATGCACATTATTGACGAACTGCTAACCATTTTGCCAGAGGGGCAAGTCCAGCAGGTTCAGGTAGGCGCTTTTTGGACTGCCGTGGTTGTTGACGTTCAGGGTCAACGGCGCTGCGGCCTGGCTTCGACCCTCAATAACCAAGACCATCATCACAACGGCCAACCGGCCGTACGAGACCCTGGCCAACTGACCGAAAGAAGCGGCCGAGATCTGGCCCGGTTAGCGCGTTCTAAGAGCCTGATGGAAGCTTCGATTGGAATGGCCACTATCAACGCCCTATTGCCATCCCAAGAAGAACGTTGGACAGACCTTAATGCTGAAGCGGTTATCGCCAGTCATGGAGCGGGTAGGCCAGTTGCGCTGGTCGGTCATTTTCCCTTCATCCCCCGGCTGCGGAGTCGCGTGGGAAAACTGTGGGTGCTAGAGCAGAATCCGCAAAACGACGACCTGCCCGCCGAAGCGGCTGCAAGCATTATCCCCAAAGCCGACGTGGTGGCCATCACCGGTACAGCCCTCATCAACGGTACATTTGAGGGGCTGGCGGCCCTTTGCCGGCCGGATGCTCGGGTTTTAGTTCTGGGGCCCAGCACGCCGCTCTCGGCCATTATGTTTGACCACGGCGTTCATCTTCTTTCCGGCTCTGTGGTTGAAGACGTCGAGGGCGTATTGCGGGCCGCGAGCCAGGGGGCAAACTTCCGCCAACTTCACCGCCGGGGCGTACGCCTGGTGACCATGCAGAAAGGCGGGTGATTCCGATGGAGCCCATCCTGGAAATCCGTGAGTTATCGGTGAACATCGAAGAAAAGAAACTGCTTCACAATGTAAACCTGACTCTTCCAGTTGGCGAGGTGCATGCCTTACTGGGGCCGAATGGCTGCGGCAAGACAACGCTATTGATGACCATTATGGGCTATACCCAGTACCGGGTGACGCAGGGCCACATCTATTTTGAGCAGAGGGATATCACAGACCTGGATATTACCAGGCGAGCCAGGATCGGTATCGGCATCGCCCAGCAACGCCCCCCGAATTTTTCGGGGGTTACGTTACGTCATCTGACCGATTACTTTGAAAGCGATGTAGAACGGCATCATGAAGTTGACCAGTTGGCCAACGCCTATCACCTGGCCCCGTTTCTGGATCGAGCGATTAACACGGGCCTTTCCGGAGGCGAGATCAAACGCTCTGAACTTTTCCAATTGCTGATAACCCAACCGAAACTATCCTTGATTGATGAACCGGACTCTGGCATTGACCTGGAAGCCCTGGTCACGGTTGGTCATATGGTCAACACGCTCCTGATCAAAAACCATGACCGGCCAGCCAGGTGGAGGACCGCCCTGATTATCACCCATACCGGCCAGATTCTGGATTATGTACATATGGACAAGGCCCACATTATGCTCAACGGACAAATTGTCTGTTCCGGCAATCCACACATCCTGCTTGAGGAGATTCGGCGGGTTGGCTATGAAGGTTGTGTCCAATGTATGCGAAGCGCGCAAGAGGTGGCGGTATGAAAACACCCGCTGATGTTAGAGATCTGGTCCAAAATATGGATATTGATCTGGATCGTTACCTCGCCTCGCCGGATGCCTCGCCGCCAGCTATGATTTCGCCAGGGGAGATAAAGCCACAAGACGCCACAACAATGGCCGCCGTCGGCATTGATACTGCAGAAAAAGCGCGCTCAGGCACTTACATCCAACGCGACTTTTATCCGCTCTGTCTGGCTGCTTGGTCTCAGAACATTGATCTGTTACCCCTGGGCGAGGCCCTGAAACGCTACCCCTGGTTACGGGAAAAATACTACTGGCGAGCAGTGCCGGCTGATCTGAACAGATACACGGCCCGCTGCGCCGCAGTGCCGGAACCGCAAGGCTTTTACATCCACGTCAAAAAGGGGGCCAGAATTCCATTCCCGGTTCAGGCCTGTCTGTATATGACCCGGGAAGATACTGTTCAGACGGTTCACAATATCATCATTTTAGAGGAAGGGGCAGAACTAAATCTCATCACCGGCTGCGCGATGCGGCACGGCCTTTATTCCGGGGCTCACATCGGGGTGACCGAAAGTTATATAGGCCCCAGGGCAAAGCTCATCAACACCATGGTCCACAGCTGGAGCCCTGACAGCCAGGTGCGGCCCCATGCCGGAACCATCGTCGATGCGGGTGGCACTTATATTGATAACTATTGCTGCTTGCGACCGGCTCGTAATATTCAATCTAACCCGCGCACCTGGCTCAACGGCCAGGCAGCATCGGCCAAATATATGACAATTATCTTGGGATCAGACGGATCTGTCATCGACACGGGCGGGGAGGTCTATCTGAATGCTGAAAAGACCAGCGCTGAGTTGGCCCATCGAGCTGTCTGTACCGGGGGAGCTATCTATCAGCGCGGGATACTGGTGGGCAACGCCCCCTGCCGGGCGCACGTCGATTGCGCCGGCATGGTGTTGGATGCCAAGGAGTCAGGTTTCATCCAGTCGATTCCGGGTCTGCGCGCCCTGCATCCGGACGCGCGGATGAGCCACGAGGCCAGCATCGGTAAGATTGCGCCAGAGCAGGTAGAATATCTGCAATCGCGCGGGCTGGATGAACGTGAAGCTATCTCGCTCCTCATCCGAGGTTTTCTGGGAGCAGACCTCTTTGGTCTGGGCCTGGAACTGGATGCCCGTATCGCTGAGATTGCTGAATTGGCCGGGCATGGGGAGGAGTGATTTGACAGCACACACACGCAATACGTAATACGCACTACGCCCTCAACCAGCAATCACCCTGTCAGGCGAAATCAACCACATTTATCATCTATTTACAGAGGAGAACCCAATTATGAATACCTATGAACTTGAAGCGACCGCTCAAGCGCTTGTCTCGGCTGGCAAAGGAATCCTGGCCGCCGACGAGAGTTTTCCCACCATCAAAAAGCGATTCGACGCCATCAACGTTCCCTCAACTGAGGAAACCCGGCGCGCCTATCGCGAATTGTTGTTCACCACGCCCGGCATCGAAGCCTTCATCAGCGGCGTGATCCTGTTCGATGAAACGTTGCGCCAGAGGGCGCAAGACGGCACACCTTTGCCCCGGGTACTGTCGCAAAACGGCATCATCCCCGGCATCAAGGTGGATAAAGGCGCTAAGAACCTGGCCGGTTTTCCCGGCGAAAAGATCAGCGAAGGGCTTGATGGCCTGCGCGACCGGTTGGCCGAATATCGCGATCTCGGGGCCCGGTTCGCCAAGTGGCGGGCCGTGATTACCATCGGGCGCGGCATACCCACCCAGGCTTGCATCGCCGCCAACGCTCACGCTTTGGCTCGTTACGCCGCTCTGTGCCAGGAGGCCGGTCTGGTGCCCATTGTCGAACCGGAGGTGCTGATGGATGGCGATCACGACCTGGAACGCTGCGAGGCGGTCACCGCCGCCACGCTGAAGCACGTTTTTGCATTATTGCACGAACATCGTGTTCTGCTAGAGGGAACGTTGCTTAAGCCCAACATGGTCATAGCCGGCATAACCAACCCCAATCAAGCCTGTGTTTCTGAAGTAGCCTCGGCCACGGTCCGCTGCATGCGCCGCGCCGTTCCGGCCGCTCTGCCCGGCATCGTATTTCTCTCCGGGGGACAGAGCGCCATCAAGGCGACTGAACATCTCAACGCCATGAATGTGCTGGGCGATCATCCCTGGGAGCTGAGCTTCTCTTACGGGCGGGCCTTACAAGAGCCGGTGCTCAAAGCCTGGCAAGGCGAAGCAGCCAATGTTCCGGCGGCTCAGGCTGCCCTTTACCACCGCGCCCGATGCAACGGCGCAGCCCGCTACGGCCAGTACTCTCAACAGATGGAAAAGGAGACTGTTTCTGCGCCCGGACCAGTTAGCGCTTAAGGGCTGAACTCTGGTTGCTGAACGGAAGTGAGATGCTATGCCTGAGGCGTCCGAGTCCCAAACAAAAGCTGAGTTTGAGGAGGTTGAACACACCGCTGACTGGGCGTTGCGCGTGCGGGGGCAAGACTTGTCCGGGTTATTGCTCAATGCCGCCCGGGGCATGCTTAGTTTGCTCGTGGTCAATCCGACCTTGATTCCACTTGAAGTAGAAGAACAGATCGATCTGGAGGCTGGCGACGCCGAGGGCTTACTGGTGGATTGGTTGAGCGAACTGGTCTACCGGGCCGAAGTCGAAGGCGTCCTCTTTCGGGAGTTCAACTTGCAGCAGGTTACACCTACCCATTTACGAGTTGCCATTCGAGGAGGTCCGGTGCCAAGTCTGCACAAACACATCAAGGCGGTGACCTACCATAACCTGGAAATCATCAAAACAGAAAAAGGGCTAGAAGCAACGATAGTATTCGACGTATAACTGATGAAAGGGGGGCAGAATATGGTAAGTGGCCATGATTTGAAACGAATCGGTAAATATCTGTATGAGATTCCCCAATCCTACCGTGACGATATGCGCGTACCGGCCCATTTCTACGCCGACCCGATTCTACTGGAAGATGTGCTGGGGGATAAGAGCCTGGAACAATTGGTCAACACGGCTACTTTGCCTGGCGTGGTCAACTACGCTCTGGCCATGCCCGATATCCACCAGGGATATGGCTTTCCCATTGGTGGGGTGGTGGCCACCGAGTTGCCTGATGGAGTGATTTCGCCCGGCGGGGTGGGCTACGACATCAACTGTGGGGTGCGACTGTTGGCGTCACATTTAGAGCGGGAAGAGGTTGCTCCTTATCTGGATGAGTTGGCTACCGTGCTTTATCAAAATTGTCCCAGCGGGGTGGGCATGGGGGGCAGCATCAAGCTGAAGCGAAACGAACTGGATGAAATTATGACGACCGGCGCTCGCTGGGCGCTGAAGCGCGGCTTGGGTAGCCAGGCCGACCTGGAGCATACCGAAGAAGGAGGCTGCATTGAGGGAGCTGACGCGATCAAAGTCAGCCAACGAGCCAGAAAACGGGGGCAGGACCAGGTAGGCACGCTGGGCGCCGGCAACCATTTCATCGAGGTGGATTTAGTCGATGAAATCTTTGATGAGGGAGCCGCCCGGCGCACCGGCTTGTTTCCCGGTCAGATTGTTGTACAGATTCACTGTGGTTCACGCGGCTTTGGGCACCAGATTTGCACCGATTACGTCGGGCGCTTTCAGAAGGTAACGCGTCAGTACGGCATCAGACTCCCAGATCGGGAGTTGGTCTGCGCCCCCTTGAGCAGCCCGGAAGGGAAAGACTACCTGGCGGCCATGAACGCAGCGGCCAACTACGCCTTTGCCAACCGGCAGGTGCTCACCCACCACATCCGGCGCAGCTTTGAGGATGTGCTGGCCGGAAAGGTGAGGAATCCGCACCTCTATCAGGTTTACGACATTGCCCACAATATGGCCAAAATTGAGACCCATCAGAGCAATGGGCGACAGATTAAAGTATGCGTCCATCGCAAGGGGGCAACGCGAGCTTTTGGACCCGGCTCGCCGGTCCTGCCGGAAGACTATCGCGACATCGGCCAGCCGGTGCTGGTGCCGGGTTCGATGGGGACATCCAGTTGGGTGCTGTTAGGCACGGCCGGCTCAATGGCCCAGACCTTTGGCTCCACCTGCCATGGGGCCGGGCGCGTCTTGAGCCGGTCCAAGGCCAAAAAGACAATCCTGGGAGCGGAGTTGCGTTCAGAATTGGAGGCCAGGGGTATCCGGGTTCGAGCAGGCAGCATGCCCGGCCTAGCCGAAGAGGCACCCATTGCCTACAAGGATGTGGATCGGGTGGTGGAGGTCGTCCACGGCGCCGGCATCGCCAAAAAACTGGCCCGCCTGACGCCGCTGGCCGTTATAAAGGGGTAATGATCAACCGAAAGTCGTGTAAACCAAAAGATTATCGACTGGGTAGATAGGTCACTACTTGTGGTCTGCCAGGAGATGCGTATGGACAAGACAATGATTTTTGAAAACAGATGGGAGGCCGGAAAAAAGCTGGCGGCGAAGTTATTGGATGAGCCATTGATAAAACAGACCGCCAAAGCTGATCTATTGGTGCTGTCTATCCCCCGGGGAGGTGTTGTCGTCGGAGCCGCTGTGGCCAAAACACTCGGTTGCAAGCATGATGTTGTCGTGGCCAAAAAGATTAGCTTGCCCAATTACTCTGAGGCGGCCATAGGCGCCATTGCTGAAGATGGGCCGGCGATACTGGCTTCGGAGATACCGGAATGGTTTCTGCAATCGGGTGGACCGCTAGAGGGCCTACAAGCCCAAACCCGAGCTAAAATCGCGACCTATATAGAGAGATTTCATGCAGGCCGGACGCTTGATATACGAAAGAAAATGGTAATTGTCGTTGATGATGGAATCGCCACCGGCGAAACGATGAAGGCGGCTCTTCTGTGGCTCAGGGCTAAAGGGCAGGCCCAGCGACCCCGGAAAATTCTGGCCGCCGTGCCGGTTGGTTCACCAAGAGCCCTCGCAGAGATTGAATCCCTGGCCGACCGGGTGGTCTGTTTATCAGCCCCCGAACACTTTTGGGCCGTTGGTCAATTCTACCTAGATTTCAGGCAGATCGATGATAAGGCAGTCACTGCATACCTGACCTGCCCACTTGACCAGGTAAAAAACTCATCCCCTGGCTAGCTTCTAACCTCGCCTTATGACGCCCGTCATAAGGCATATCATGATTTATATTTAGAGCACGGAAGGTCCGCTAATCTGTCAGGCAGGTCATTTCAGACTCGGAGTAAATCAGGGAAGGCAGCCAATACCTCACCAATTCAACGCTATTAAGAAGCAATTCGAAGGAGAAGATAATGACTGAGTTTATGAACAATACCAATATCGATACATTAATCAAAAACCTGGCCAGTCCGTATCAAGCTATCCGCAAGCGTGCATGTGAATCGTTGGTGGCGCTGGGTACGCCCGCCGTCGCGTCGTTAACTGAAGCGCTGCACAATCCCAATTACCATGTGCGGTGGGAGGCGGCTAAAGCGTTGGGCGAAATTGGCAACCCGGCGGCAGCCCCGCCTCTGGTCAAATGCCTTGAGGACCATCATCTGGATGTTCGCTGGCGGGCGGCAGAAGATCTGATTGCTTTTGGGCGGGAGGGCCTAATTCCATTATTGCAGGCCTTGATCGAGCACCCGGAGTCGGTTCGTCTCCGTGAGGGGAGCTATCACGTCCTGCGCACTTTAGGCAATACATCCCTGAAAGGGGTAACTGAGCCGGTCCTGAGAGCGTTGGAAGAGATTGAGCCGGCGATGAAAGTACCTCAGGCTGCTCATGCCGCACTTCATAGATTGACAAAGGAACAATACCAGCCGGTCTGGTGATCAATTTACGGACGGCGGCCTGGTGGCCTGGCCGTACGAGTTAGAAGCGTTGGAAAAATGTTGACATATCCAAAAAAACAAAAACCCCCGGCAATAACCGGGGGTTTTTGTTTTCTGGTTGAGTCTCAGTCCCTAACGAATCTGGCCTCGAATCTCGCCGCCGGGAAAATCGCCTGGCCCGGTGTTGGTTGGGTCTACCCCATCGTTGGTGTGGACGTTGACATAGGCATTGCCAGCTTCTATCTCCGCGATCAGGGCGCTGAGAGGTTGGCCCGCCAGTTCGCCAACCAGATCGGCCTCAGTGATAGTCCCTTCAGCCAGGACGCCGTTCGTCCTGCCGCCCCCGGCCGGGAAAGGACCGGCCAGAAAAGCGACGACGTCTCCATTTTCGCCGGCTGGACCCAGATGAATATGAGAAGCAACGACATTTTCAATATTCGCCACAATAAGCTTGTAATGCAACTCGCTACCATCCTTGCTCAACTTAAAGATGGCCTGACCCTGAGCCAGGGTCTCTCTCGCCGGAACTTCCTCATCCCCTGTGAGGTGAGTGCCAAAGTGGCCATTATTTTTGGCTGTGGCCGTCCCTACCGTCGCTAACAACATGACCAACAAAAACAAACTGACAAATCGTAGTTTTTTCACTGTCGTCTCCTTTCTATCTAAATGTTATCCTGCTAACATATACAAATTTAGGGCAACTTTGGATTTGTTTTGACCGGCTTGAAAGGAGACATGAGAGATGTCAGATTCTAA
>Ga0302046_10006655_pt1 | contig 10065 bp, 8 predicted proteins | sample RVTome_11_FD_200261 | JGI IMG/M metagenome (GOLD analysis project Ga0302046, IMG submission 200261) | Soil microbial communities from uranium-contaminated site in the Upper Colorado River Basin, Wyoming, United States - RVT147D111 (version 2) ... | reverse complement strand
TTTGTAGACGCGGCCCGGCCCGCGCCGCTGGCAAAAAACCCGGCCCATGGGCCGCGGCATCGTAACGGGACCGACGATCGCAAACCAAGGCCCCGCCCGGCCGTTATGAGACGCGCGGCCGGCACGAGAAAACGCGGGCCGCACGGCTTACGTATGTCCGGCGCCTGGTTCTTCGATACTGACTGAGGACGCCCCGGCCTGCGCTGGGGGGCTGGGAGGCCGATATGGCATGGCTGAACGAATTGATGCAATGGCTCTTCGGCTCCCCGTCCCTGCCCGAAGACGTGGATGTGGCGCCGCAAACGGATGCGGACGCGCCCACGACCCGAACGGAGCCGATCTCGACCGCGGATGCGGCGGCGAAGGCGCCGGTCGCGCCCGCGTCCGACTCGGAATCGGCCGCCAAGGACATCCCCAAGGGTTGGTGGGTATCGGAAGCGCGAACGGCGGCGCCGCCGACAGACAAGGAGATGACCGATCAGACCTTGTACGACCGCCTGGTCCGGGTCGTCGACGACGCGGAGTTCAAGCTCCCGCGGCTGTCGCGCGTCGCCCAACAGGCCCTTTGCCTGCTCAACGACGAGAAGGTCGATCACGCCCGTCTGGCGAGCGCCGTGCAGCAGGACGCCGCGATCGCCGCCGAGGTGCTCCGGCTCGCAAATTCGCCGCTTTATCGCGGCATCGTGGTCATTAAGCGTCTCGACGTTGCGATCGGCCGGCTCGGCCGCCGCGTCTTGCAGTCGATCGTGCTGGCCGAGACCGTCAAGGGACTCGCGATCCTGACCGGCGGACCGCAGCGCTCGCTGGGCGAGGAGCTCTGGCAGCGCTCGCTGGCATCCGCCGTCGTGCTGGAGCAGTTCGCGCCGCGCTTCAAGTTGGCGCCGGACGAACAGTTCCTCGTCGGGCTGCTGCACGACATCGGCATGCTGGCCATCCTGCGCGTCATGCTGGACTACGAGGCCGAAAACGGTCGGCAAACGCCCCGGCCCGTGTTCGACCGCCTGTGCGACGAATGGCACGAGCACATCGGGCTAGGCCTGGCGGAAGCCTGGAATCTGCCAGACCCGCTCCCGGCGCTGATCGCCAGCCACCACGCTACGCCCGAGATCGACGATCCCCTACAGACTCGCCGACTGCTGGTCCAGGCGGCGGACGCCGCCTGCGCGATGCTTGGCTACGCCCCGGCAGGTCCGGAGAGCTTCTTTGGCCTGCACTGCGTCCAGAGACTCGGCCTTCATCCCAACGCGGAGGTTTGCCGCCTGCTCGAGCCGCTGCCCGAGCTGGTTCGCGCGCGTGTGCAAGGCGGCGAACTGGCGGCGGTCTGAGCCGGGCCGTCCCATCAGATCCAGGCCGGCGTCGTGAGCTCCGCCATTTCTTTTGCATGCAATGGTACGTTATCGGCCACTTGAGTTGGTCGGCCTCTCCCGTGGTGCAGAGGACGTGAGCAAGTGACTTGACCGCCGCCCGCCGGGATCGTCGCGTTGACATGAAATCCATAGCGTAGTATCGTTCCGCTATGGAGTATGCGCCTGCCGAGGACCAGATCGTCGCCGCCCTGCGGCGCATCATGCGCGCCGTGGACCTGCACTCTCGCCGGCTGGTGGACGAGTGCGGACTCACGCTGCCGCAACTCGCGGCCCTTCGTGGGGCGGCCCGCCTGGCCGGGCCAACCGTGTCCGCTTTGGCCCGCTCGCTACACCTCAGCCAGCCGACCGTGACCGGTATCGTCGATCGGCTGGAGGGGCGCGGTTTGCTCCGCCGCACTCGAGACGACGCCGATCGGCGAAGCGTGCGCATCGAGGCCACGCTGGACGGACAGCGGCTCCTGAACGACGCCCCAAGCCTTCTTCAAGACCGGTTCCGGCGCGAGCTGACCCGCCTCCGCTCGTGGGAGCGTTCGATGATTCTTGCCACGCTGCAACGAATCGCGGAGATGATGGACGCTGAGTCGATCGAAGCGGCGCCGGTGCTGGTCGTCGGGCCGGTCGACGCCTCGACCGGGCCGCCTGACGACGTGGTCCAAGAGCCGGATACGACGAACACCGACCCTGAGGTTTTGCAAACATGACAACCATGCAGTCCATCCAACCGGCCCGCGGTCTTGAGATCGCGCTGCCGGCGTCAGCCGCGGACCTGAGCCAGGATGCGGAGTGGTGCGTGGCGCGCGTGGGCGGCGAATGGCGCCGCGTCCGCCTGCACGACTACCAGTCGATCTACGCGGTGCCCGGGCTCTACGAACGCGTGATCTACGACATCCTCGAATGCCAGTCGCCCCAGGTCGTTTGCGGCATGCTCGTGGATGCGGTTCGCCGCCGGGGGGAGTCGCCCCGCGCGCTGCGCGTGCTCGACCTGGGCGCCGGCAACGGCATCGTCGGCGCGACGCTCGTCGATCAGGGTGTCGAGCAGGTCATCGGGGTTGACATCCTTGCGGTGGCCGCGCGGGCGGCGGAACGCGACCGTCCCGGCGTCTACGACGACTATCACATCGTGGACATGTCGAGCCTGAGCCCGGCGGAGCGTCACGAGTTCGTGGCGCGCCGACTGAACTGCCTGGTCTGCGTCGCGGCCCTGGGATTTGGCGACATCCCGATCGAGGTCTTCGGCGCCGCGTACAACCTGATCGCCCCCGGCGGCTGGGTCGCCTTCAACATCAAGGAAGACTTCGTGCGCGCCGACGACCAGACCGGCTTCGCAACGCTCGTCCGCCGCATGCAGGACGAGGGCGCGATCGCGATGGAGGCGCGGCGGCGCTATCGGCATCGGCTGGGCATCGATCGCGAGCCGTTGTATTACAACGCGTTCGTCGGTCGCAAGCGCCGCGACATCCGTCCTTAGCAGGTCGCTGAGAACTGATTGCACGTCAGGTCTTCGAGCTGTTCATCCTCGCTTCCCGATCGCCCGCGTGCGCACAGCACGACGCAGTCCACGGCGCGGCGCGCGAGGCCGCGTTGCCGCCTCACGCTCCCACCCCACGGAACACCGCGGCCCCCGCGGCCACCGGGCCGCTGTCGAGCAGAACCAGCGCGGCAACTTCAGGGGCGCGTTCGCACACCTCCCGGATCTCGCGCGCCTCGAGTGTCATGAACGCCGTCGACAGCGCATCCGCCACCGCCGCGGACGGCGCACAGGCCCATGCCGCCCGCGCCCGCTGCGCCGCCTGACCGGTGCGCGGGTCGATGATGTGCGGTCCGTGCAGCTCGGCGCCCGAGCCGCTCAGCGCCTGGTCGCGCAGCGTGACGTATCCGATGGTCTCCGCCGGCCGCGCCGGAGCGCGGATCGCCAGCTTCCAGCCGGGCTGTCCGGCCGGGGCGCCGAGCGCGTAGACGGTGCTCTGGCCGGAATGAACCAGCCCCGCCGTAACGCCCCACTCGCGCAGCAGCTCCACGGCCCGCTCGATCGCATAGCCCTTGCCCAGCCCGCCCAGATCGACGATCAGCCCATCGACCGCGGCGGTCACCGTCTTGCGCGCGTCGTCGAAGTGAAGCCGCTCGAGCCCGTGCGGTGGTGTCTGCGGCTGCGAAGCAAGAGTCTGCCCCGGCGCCGCGGGCGCCGGCGCGGCCTGCGGGCGATCGTCCGCGCGGCGGCCCAGCAGCGCGCCGATCGTGACGTCAAACGCCCCGCCGGTCAGCGCGTGCATCCGGCGCGCGATCCGCAGACAGTCAAACGCGTCCGGGCCGATCCGCACGCTCCGGCCGGCCGACAGCGCGTTGATGCGCGAAATATCGCTGTGCGGCACAAAGCGGCTCAGCTCCTGCTCCAGCCGATCGATCTCCCCGAAAGCGGCGGCGGCGGCCTGTTGCGCATACGCGGCGTCGGGCGCCACGACGCGGATTTCCCAATCGCACGCCATCGCCAGGTGGCGGAAGCCGTGGCAGGCCGCGCGGCTCGCGGCGTCGTCATGAGAATGCTGGGCGCCGCCGGTGGTCAACTCAGGGGGCCTCCTCAGGGGCGGGCGCGGACGCGCTGGCGGGCGGCGGCGTTGTCCGCGCCGGCTGCGAATCCGCCAGGTAGCCTTCCGGCTTCGGCTGCGTCGCCTGAAACGCCTCGAACAGATCGCGGCGCACGCCCGCCACGAGCGTCACGCTGGGACGCACGCCGTAGTGCGAGAAAACGTAGTCGCCCGCGCAGCCCCGCCGCACTTCGTCGATCAGCTCCGGCTTGGTGATGATCAGCGCCGCGTCCGCGTCCTCCGGCGGAGCATCCCAGTAGCCGACGCGCGAGAAGCGGCGCAGGTACCACGGCAGCGGCCAATAGTCGGGCGTCATGACCTTGATGAGCATGGCGTGCCCGTCCGGATGCACGCGCGCCAGCTTCTCGGCCCATTTTCCCAGCCGCACGACGCCGCTGGTCGCGTGCGCATACGCGAGCGGGTTGCGGTTGTCGGCGGCGTAGCGGCCGTTGGCCCACGCCGTTTGTGCCAGCAAGTGCCCGCAGCCCGCAAGCAGCACGGCCGCGACCGCGCCGCGCGCCCAGGGATTCCTGGCGGCGCGCAGCAGCACGTCGGCGCCGACGCCGGCCAGCAGGATGGCGCACTGCACGAAGGTCAGAATGCTCCAGGGCGTCTTGTAGGGGATCGCGGAGTAGCTGACGCCGAGCAGCAGCGTCGAGACGGCGAGGAACCGCAGCAGCGGCAGGTAGCCGTCGCCGACGCCGCGCCCGCGCAAGGCCGCGGCCGCCCCGAGCAGCGCGAGCACGAGGATCAGGCCGTGCGTCCAGACCGGCGCCGGCGGGTAATGCGTGTACGCCAGCAGCCGCAGGTAGTAGTCCCAGGGGTGGTTGTGGAGTCCGTGGCCGCTGGCGCGGTCGAGATAGGTAGCGTACGTGCGGATGGAATCCAGCGGACCCACCGGATTCGTGAAGAACGCCGAATAGAGCGTGAACGAAGTCAGGCCCGCGATCGCGGCGCCGAGCAGCAGCGGCGCCGGACGCAGGTACGGCCGCCACACGTGCCGGGCGCCAGCGACTTCGGGTCCCGAGTGCTCGCCCAAGGTCGCGCGCCGCGAACGCTGGCCGGAGGCTGCCCGGCGACTCGCGGGCCGACGCAGCCAGACTCGATTGACGCCCAGCGCCAGGCCCCAGGCGCCGAGCGTGATTACAAACGTCTCCTTGGTCGCGTGCATCAAACCAACCGCCAGCGCCGTAAGCGCCGCCCACGCCAGCGCAGCCGTGGGCGCCCGTGGTCCAGTAGCGTCGGACCTCCGAGTCCGACGGGCCTCCGCGCAGGATGCCGCCCGGTTCGGCTCCTCATGCAGGCGAGGGCGCCCGCGGTCCGTCGTGCCCAGGCCCGCCGCGCGCACATAACGCCACCCGGCGGCCAGCGCCAGGACGGTGAAAAAGACCAGCGGCGTTTCCTGGATGTAGTAGCGGCTGTAGTACGCCGGCAGCGGCGCGAGCGCGGTCAGCAGCGCCGCGTACACAACCGGCGCCCGCCCCAGGCCGTCCCGCAGCAGCCATAACAACGCGACGATTCCGGCGCCGAACAGCGCCGGCGTGAGCCGATAGAGCCGCTCGGTGGTGTCGGCGAACGAGGCGGCGCCGCTCAGCCATGCCAACGGGAGCGTCGCGTAGTAGAGCGTCGGGCCGTGATACTCGTCGGGGTCATAGACGTAGCGGCCGCGCTCCCAGAGCTCCTGGAACTTGAGCGCGTGCACGGCCTCGTCGACGTGCATCGGCCGGCGCTCGAGGCCGGGCAGGCGGACGAGCAGGGCGAGGGTGATCGCGATCACCCATGCAGCGAGAATCGCGCGGGCCGATCGCATGGACTATTCTGGAAGTCGCGGCCTGGCTGACGCGGCGACGCGGGCGATGGCGTCGAGCTTCTCGATCACCTCCGGATCGATCTCGTCGCGCGGGACCAGGCGCGCCAATTCGTGGTAATCGCTCTTTCGCATCAGGTTGGGGAGCTTAAGGTCCTCAAAGTAGTGCCTCGGCACGGGATCTAGAAACTCGTCGGTGGCCTTCACGTCCGGACCCCACGGATCTCCGCTTGACAAGGTGCGCAGCGCCTCGGCGACCTTATCGATCGCGCGCTGCATGGCGCGGACTCTGCGCTCGGCTTCGGCGGCGCCAAAGAGGTCATCGGGTTGTTCGTGCCGCGCATACGCGAGAAGGACCTGGCGCGCGCAGAGGTAGCTCTCGATCTCGCGTTTTCCCCACATCAGATACACAGGTTCGGGGTCGTCCGGCAGCTCGCGCTCCAATCGGTCAAAAAGCGCGCAGCCGACGAGGTCCGGACTCGCTTCCCGCAGGCCAAAGAAGTGGCGTTGAACAAGGCTCGGCTCGCGGCCGACGTAGTGGACGAACGGACGCTCGAGATGCCCTTCGGCGGCGTGCCTGAGCGTGCGCGCGAAGGCGCGCAGAATCGCGAGGTCCGTCGAGCCCTCGAGGTACAACACCCAACCGGTCTGCTCCGCCTGCAAGTAGTGTTCGAAGCCGATCTCGCGCAACGCCTTCTGGACCTGCGCTCCGCGGTCATCGATCCGGTGCGGCCTGCCGACGAACGCGATCACGATATCCCGGCCGGCCGCCTCGTTGAGCACGACTTCCGAATGACTGGCGGCGATGAGCTGCGAGCCTTGCTCCCCGGCCACCTCCGTGATCAGGCGGTAGATCTGGCGCTGGCGCAGGATCTCCAGGTGCGCATCCGGCTCGTCCAGCAGCAGCACACAGCCGGGATTGGCGTACAGGTGCGCCAGCAGCAGCAGCGTCTGCTGGAGCCCGCGACCGGACGAAGACAGGTCCAATAGCGGCGCTGACGCCTCGCGGTAGGCCATCGTGATCTCGCCACGCTCCGCGAGGTAGTTCGGCGGCTGCAATTGCGCTCCGAAAAGGCCGCTGATGTGCCCGACGAGCCGCTCCCATGCTTCCCGGTTTTTCTCGTAGAGCTGAGAGCACAGGTTGCGCAGAACCTGAGCCGTCTGACCCTCGCCGATCAGCACATTGACGCGCCCCGGTTCCCACACCGGTTCGACCGCGGCCAAGCCGGACATGGGCGGCAGGAAGGCCACGCGCACGGCGCCCGCCTCCTCAAACGGGAACGGCATGCGCTCCGGCTGGGCGCCGCCGTTGGTTCGCAGGGGGCGGCAGTAGAAGGACTCTTCGTTCGCGTAGTCGAACTCCAACCCGCACGACCATGTGCGCCCTTGTGTTACGCCGTCGACGATCACGTTGATGCGGATGTTCGAGGTCTTGGGCTTCTTGACGTGTCTCCCGTTCTCGACGACGTCTACCTGCTTCACATCGCGCACATGAAGGTCGCGCCACAGCAGATTGGCGTTCGGAACGGGCAGCGCGATCAGGTCGCGCCGGTTGATCGTGACGCCCGGACGCTTCTCGGGCGACTCACGCCCCTTGCGCTTCTCCACCCAGCGGCGCACGCCGATGTTCCACAGGGCGAGCGCCTGTAGCGCGGTCGTCTTTCCGGAGTTGTTCGCGCCGATCAGCACGACGGCGCCGCCCAGCTCGAGGTCGACGTCGCCGAAGCGCTTGAAGTTCTGAATGCGAAGCCGGGTCAGCAACGGAGGCTCGCGCTATGAAGCGGGGTCATTTCTCCGGCAGGCCGTAGACCTCCACCTCCGTGTAGTGGTTCTGGTCGTCGGCGATGCTGCCGTTGGAATACAGGCGCACGAAGCGGGCCACGACGCCCTTTGCGTCGAAGAGGCGGCCCTCGTAGGTCTCCCAGTACTCCTTGTCCTGCCCCGCGCCCAGCCCGGCGGAGTTGTCGTGGTCGTTGTTGTAGATCGTGCGGACGTTCTTGATGAAGTCCTTGTCGTCGGCCGCCTGCACGACCACGTCATGGTAGATGCGCGCGTTCATGTGGTAGTGCCAGGCGACGATCGCATGGATCCGGCACGGGGCCTCCAGGTCGATCTGGACCCACTGCGCGCCCGGTCCCAGCTCGACGTAGGCGCCCTCGACCGCCTCCTTCTCGCCGTCGGACACGAACGCGATCTCGCCGATCAGCGGGTCGTTGTCGCTGGCGGTCGCTTTCTTGCCGCGCGACAGCAGGCGCGCCCCCTTCGGCGCCAGGAAGGGCGGGCGCGGTCCCTTGCGCGGCTCTTCGAGGTTCGTGCCGGGCGGGACGTGCTTCGGCGTGCCCTTGAAAGCGGGTTTGGGCAGCTCGATCTCGACCGGCGCCTGCGACGCGTCCGCGGGATTGGGCGCATGCTGCGCGTTCGTGGCCGCGTGTTGTGCGGCGGCAATCTGGATGGGTGCGAAAGCGCAGCCCAGAAGCAGCAAGTCGCGGAGAAAGGCGCGCGCGTTTGACATCGTTACCTCCGAACGCTCCTTGAGACCGCCAGCGACGCGTGTGCCGCCAGCGCCACGCAAAAGCCCAGCGAGGCGTAGCGGTGCAAGTCGAGCAACTTCTCCTGAGCAGCATACCCGAAGAAATCGCTCATCGCCGCCAGCATGCTGGCGCCTGCCAGGAATCCCAGCCCGACCGCCAGCCGATGGCTCGCCGCCCGCGCCCAGCGCGACGCCGCGCCAGCCCCCGCGTTCGCGGCCGGCTGCGGCCCGAAGAGCGCCCAGCCGGCCAGCCCCAGCAGCATGAGCGGCGCCGCGGCCATGTGCGCGAGCAGCCACCAGCCCTCCAGCCGCGTCCACAGCCACCAGCCGGCGAAGCCGGTCACGGCCAGCGGCGCGGCGGCAAGCAGCAGCAACGCCATGCTGGCGCGCGCGAAGGTCGAGCGAGAAAGTCGCAGCCCCTGTTCGTGCCCGGCGCGGCGCGTTTGATTCACTCGCGGTCGCTCCCTGACGGTCGCGGCTCTGATCGGATGGTCGCGACGCTGACGGTCGCGGCTCCGATCGAGTCCTGGCGCCTCGCGCGAGACGGCGGGGGCCGCCCTACGTTCTGCCACGTCCCGCGGCGTCGGACGCGGAGTTCCGACGCTACTGGACCGGGCTCCGCCCGACATCGGCTCACACCTTGTGCAGCAGGTGCCCCATGAGCAGCTTCTTCGCCTCCAGGTAGCGGCGGTTGACCTCGTTGGGCGGCGCCTCGATCGGCAGTTGCTCGACAACTTCGAGGCCGTAGACCTCGAGCCGGCTGATCTTCTTGGGGTTGTTCGTGAGGATGCGGATCGTCGTCAGACCGAGGTCGCGCAGAATCTGGGCGCCGACGCCGTAATCGCGCCGGTCCGCGGGCAATCCAAGCGCGTGATTCGCGGACACCGTGTCGTGGCCCTCGTCCTGGAGGTTGTAGGCCCGCAGCTTGTCCAGCAGGCCGATGCCGCGCCCTTCCTGACGCAGGTAAACGAGCGCGCCGCGGCCCTCGTGCGCGATGCGCGCCATGGCCGCGTGAAGCTGCTCGCCGCATTCGCAGCGCAGCGACGAGAACACGTCGCCCGAGAGGCACTCGGAGTGCACGCGCACCAGGGCCGGCGCCGCGTCCGCGGGCCGCGGCTCGTTCGTTCCGACGTCGCCGAAGCACAGCGCCACGTGCACGCCGGCGTCGGCCGCGGAGCGGTAGGCGATCATGCGCCAGTCGCCGTAGGGATTGCGAATCCGCGTCTCGACGACGCGCTCGACGATGCGTTCGCGCTGCGTGCGATACTCGATCAGATCAGCGATGGTGCACATCTTGAGCCCGTGCCGCCGGCAGAACTCGGTGAGCTGCGGCACGCGGGCCATGGTCCCGTCTTCGTTGAGGATCTCGATCAGGGCCGCGGCCGGCATCAGACCCGCCAGGCGGCACAGGTCGACCGAGCCCTCGGTCTGGCCGGCCCGCACGAGCACGCCACCGTCGCGCGCGATCAACGGATTGACGTGCCCCGGCCGCACGAAGTCCTCCGGCTGGGCCTCCTCCGCCACGGTGTGGGCGATGGTCTTCGCCCGATCGAACGCGGAAACGCCGGTGCCGACGCCGAGGCGCGGCGCGCCGTCGACCGTGACGGTGAAGGCCGTGCCGAAGCGCGTATTGTTCACCGGCGTTTGCGGCTGAAACCCCAGCCGCTCGCAGCGGGCGCGCGTCAGCGGCACGCACAGCGTGCCGCGGCCGCGCGTGAGCATGAAGTTGACCGTGTCGGGCGTGATGTGCTCCGCGGCGCACACGAGGTCGCCCTCGTT
>Ga0302046_10006654_pt1 | contig 10066 bp, 7 predicted proteins | sample RVTome_11_FD_200261 | JGI IMG/M metagenome (GOLD analysis project Ga0302046, IMG submission 200261) | Soil microbial communities from uranium-contaminated site in the Upper Colorado River Basin, Wyoming, United States - RVT147D111 (version 2) ... | reverse complement strand
GGCGATATCACGGTGAGCGGCGGGTCGACGGTTGTCGGCCAGTTGTTCTCGAACGGAACGGTTAACCTGAACGGCGGCGGCGGCCAGGAGATGAACATCATCGGCGGGATCACGTCGAGTAACGTCGACATCAACGTAAACGGTGGCGTGAACATCCGATATGCCCAGATCTCGGAGGCGACGGTGCTGCCCGGTTGGGAAGTTATCGTGCCCGAAGGCGTGCGCCTGATCAGTTGGGCGGAGTTCTAGGAGTCGTCGCCGAGGGAGGCGACACATACGGCGGAGGACGATATGGGACAGTCATCGGTAATTCTGGTAATCGCGGCGGTGCTCACGGTGGGTATACTCGCCTTCGCTGCGCAGCGGAGCACCGGCGACGCCGACCTCGAACTGGCGCAGTATCACGAGAAGGTGCTGGCCCGCGAAGCATCGTTCACCGGTATCAACATGACGGTGCGCAGGCTCGTCGATGATCCGGACAGTTGGTACACGGCCGACGCCTCGCCGAACGACTACGAATACACGGACGAGTCGTACTACGGCGCGACGTTCACGACGACCGTCGTGTACACCGACGTCGACCTGACAACGGTGGATACGGTGGACATCGTCAGCACGGGCGTCGACGCGGGGGCCACGACACACGTAATCGAAGCGACGTACGCCAAGGGCTACATCTCGGGGGGTGTGCCTCCCTCCTTCAGATATGCCATCATTGCGGAGGAGGACCTGACGCTGAATGGCCAGGCGCACATCGCGACGGTCAATGAGGATGCAAACGCGAACATCCACGCGAACGGCGACCTGACTGTGAACGGCAGCAATGTGGTGGTTGAAGGCTACGGCACATATAGCCCGGATGGATCCGGCACGGTGAATCCCGAGAAGGCCGTTGACGACGTATTCGATCCCAACGTCGACGAGAACGGGTCGGATTCCAACATGTATGGGGGCGAGGATATCGAGATCCAGGAGATCGACGCGAACGATTACAACACGTCGCCGCCCGCAACGGTCGTAACGATCAGTGACACGACGCTGAGCGGGGTAATCGACCTGCAGCAATGGGCGACGTCGCTGGGCTATGGCCCGGAGGTAGGGACGGCGGAAAGCCCGTTCCTCCTGTACATAGAGGGCGTTCTCAGCACGTCAGGCGACGTAACGATTCTCGGGTACGGCCAACTCGTCGCGAACGGGGAGGTCCGTATCAACGGCGACGTTCTTGCCACGACGCAGCCGGAGCCCGATAGTGACGCTTCTGACGAGGAGTATCAGGCATGGATGGAGTCAAACCTCGACGAGGAAGGCAACACGAAGCTCGGGATTTACTCCACTTTCGACATCGACGTCAACGGCGGCGTTACCGTGGCGGCGCAGCTGTACGCGAACGGGACGATCAACCTGAACGGCGGCGGGGGCGAGGAAACGAACATCATCGGGGCGCTGACGGCGACCAACCTCGACATCAACGTCAACGGCGGCGTGAACATCCACTACGCCCAGATGTCCGAGAAAATCCTGCTGCCAGGCTTTGAATACTATGTTCCTGAGGGTGTTCGCCTGATCGCCTGGGCCGAGTTTTAGAAATTATACGTACCCATAGTGGGGATGGGGATTGTAGAACGCAGAACGTAGAAGGTGGTACGTAGAACGTATGGCAGCATCACGGCCGCGCCAGGGCGCCAGGCCGCAGAGTCAATGCCGGGACGCAACTACATCCGGCGCAAACACGCAAACCAGGACACGTTCGACGTTCCACGTTCGACGTTCCACGATTGACCATATGACGTGGAATCTGTAACGCGAGAAATACCGTCCGCCGCGGCGACGAACGGCCGCCGCACCGAAGCCGAGCCCATAGCGCTGCCCGGCGAGGTCGAGCACCTCGTCGCCTCGCGCCCGCCGAACCTCTTCGGAATGGAGAAGATCGAGTGGTACGCCGAGCGCGTAAACCAGTGGCCGCAGGGCATCCGCGACAGGCTGGCCGAGCTCATGCAGAACTACGTGTCCGAGATGCTCGAGCTCGACGCTTCGGACCTCGATCTCGGCGGCGAATCGTGCCGTGGGCTCGCGTGGTACCGTCTCGACGGCCTCAAGGTGCCGAAGAAGAACATGGGCTACATGTCGCCCGAAGCGACGAGCGTGCTCCTGCTGAGCCAGCTCTACCGCCCGCAGCAGCGCCAGCTCTTCGACCGCTTCGCGATCGACTACGGCTCGGACCTGGAAATGGGCGACGGCGAGCCGCCGCGGCGCTTCCGTACGACCGTCTTCTTCGACAACCAGCACCTCGCGCTCAGCCAGCGCATGCTCGCGTGGAAGCCGCGGCCGCTGCGCTCACTCGGATTCCATCCGCTCGTCGAGCGGAGCATGTTGTTCCGCTACCTGCGCGACGGACTCACGCTGATCACCGGGGTCACTGGCTCCGGCAAAAGCACGACCCTCGACGCGATCGTCGATGCGAACAACGACGACGTCGAAGCACAGGTCATCATCATTGCCAACCCACTCGAGTACATCCACTCGTCCAAGAAGTGCGTTGTCCGCCATCGCGAAATCGGCACCGACGTCGCATCGTATGTCGACGGGATGGTGCAGGCGCTCCGCCAGGACCCCGACATCGTGGTCGTCGGCGAAATGCGCGACGCCGAGTCGATCTCGACCGCGATGGAAATGTCCGACACGGGCCACAAGGTCTTCTCGACGCTCCACACCGGCAGCGCGACCGAGACTATCGACCGTGTCGTGGCCGAGTACCCGCCGACCGAGCAGGATCGAATCCGGCACCGGCTTGCGGACGTACTGCGGTGCATCGTGTCACAGAAACTCCTGCCGGCCATTGGCGGCGGCCGGATTCTCGCGAAGGAGGTCATGTGGATGTCTCCAGCCGCGCGAGCCGCGATCAAGAACGACAACACGGGCGAAGTCTACCAGATGATGTGGGCCGGTCACGACCAGGGCCAGATCACGCTGGAACAGGATCTCCATCGCCTCCTTCAGAATGGCGACATCACGTCTGAGACAGCGTTGAGCTATGCGAACAACAAGCGTCGCCTCCTGCAGCTGATGAAGTAACGGTTGTAATGGTATTTGAACATGAGTAAGAAGAACCCGGCCGTACTCGGCGTTTTCGTCACCGACGATGGCGTCGAAGGCGTCCTCCTTCGCCGAAGTAATGACGGCAAGGTGCACATCGTCGGGCGCTACGTCAAGCAGCGCGCGCGGCGCGGTGAACGCGTCGGCGACCTCGCCGCCGTCATTCCCGGACTGCGAGAGTCGACCGTATCCGACTACACGATGGAGATCGGCGACGGCTCGGGCCGTGGCGGCGATCGCGACATCTTTCTGTCCAGCGAACTCGACGAGCTCGGCGTCAAGAAATCCGACCTGACCGAAAAGCGCGGCCGGCGCGAGACGACGCCGTTCGGCCCGCAGCTCCGCGAGATCCTCGCCGAGTGCCGACAGGACGGATTCCCGGCGCCGCAGATCGCATTCTGCCTCGGCTCATCCGAAGTCATGTACCACGAAGTCGGTACGACCGTTTCTCGGGAGAAGTCGCAGAAGCGCAGCGTCGCCGGTTTCCTCGGAACCAACACTGAGCGAAAGGCCCTTCTGACAAAGGCGTTGGAGTCTGCGCCGTCAAATGCCGACAAGGGACGCGTCGAGTTCGTACCGATGACGGGCGAGGGACAGCGGGAACGCTACCTCGCCGTCATTCCGCTCAATCCGGATCCGGTCACCGAAGCGATCGACGCCGTCTCGAAGCGGAGCCGCGTTGATGCGCCGTCGGCCCACGTTGTTGACGCTGAAGCGACGCTGCTCGCGGGACTCGTCCGCCGACAGCCCGACACCGACCACGGCGTCGTCGGGATCGTGCGCGTCAGCCAGAACGATACGACCGTGATGTTCATCAAGGAGGGCAAGCTCGATCGCTACGAGCACCTGCGGTCGCTGACCTCCTACGATCCCGTCGACACGGTCTGCAGCCGCGTGCTGCTGAAGCAGGACGAACTGAAGATCGGGCGGATCGACATGCTCTACGTGTCAACGGAGCACCACGGGGAAGACGCCATCAAGACGTTTCGCGGGTTCTTCCCGGACACCGACGTCCACCTGCTCCAGGACACGCTGGCTCATCACAACCTCGAGGAAGACGACAAGCTCGCGCAGCTCCGTCCGCAGACGCTGCCCGCGCTCGGCGTCGCGCTGCGGCAACTCGAAGGCTGGACGGACAAGGACAGGCGCGGCGCGCACCTCGTCAACCTGCTTCCGAAGAAGCGGCGCGGTGCGACCGCGCGCAAGAAGTCGCCGATCCGGTGGCACGTGTACGCGGCTGCGGCCGTCCTCTTCGTCGTGAGCCTGTTCTACACGTGGCGCTTCCTGGACCAACAGCAGGAAATCGATCGCCGCGAAGCCGAGGTCGTGCTCAATCCGCCGGACTTCCCCGATCAGAGCCCGGATGTTCTGCGCGCCCGCGTGGACAGCCTGAACGCCGTTTCAGCGCGCTACAGTCGGTCGCTGCATGTTCTCGACTCGCTGCTCGTCGGCAGCGACCAGTGGTCGAGCAGCCTCGCGAAAATGACCGTCAACACACGCGACATCGGCCGGATATGGCTCAAGGGGTGGTCGCCCAACGGCGCGCAGGTCCGCGTCGAAGGCAACTCGCTCGAGCGAAGCCGGATCGCGCGTCTCGCGCAGCTATGGAACGGGTCGATCGATCAACTGACGTTCGCCGAGATCCAGGGCATCCGCGTGTACTCCTTCATGATGACCGTGCCGATCGAGCAGGACCTGCCGCAGGTTGCGCAGTTCCTGCGCGAAAACAGCCTCCGGGACCTGGAGCCGAGCGAGATGCAGGCGCTGGAGGGGCTGGCGGAGGCGTCGAGGCACGCAACTAACTAATTGATGATTGATGAATGATGAGTGATGATTGGTTTTCCCCAACTCACTACTCATTACTCATAACTCGATACTCATGAATAATCTTCTCAACACCTTCCTGCTGATCCTCTGCGTCGGCGTTGTCGCCGGCGTCGGTCACTACCTGACGAATGTCAGGCAGCCGGCGAAGCTGCAGAACATCGAGGACACGATCCGCCTCGCGAGTCTTCAGCAGGCGCAGGTATCAGAGCTGCTCGTCGAACAGTCCGCGTCCCGCGAGCTCGCAGAACAGACGCTTACACGGTGGAAGACGCGCTACAAGGAGATCCCGGAGGACCTGAACACCGCCACGATGATCCTCTACCTCGAGGATCTGACGGCCGAGGGGTTTGAGAGATTCGACGTCGTACTCCAGGGTGTTACGAACAAGGGCGACTTCTCCTACTACACGTTCAAGGTCAACGCCACGGCGTACTTCTCGAGCATGTACCACTTCGTCTGGCATATCGAGAACAACCGCGAGTTCTACCGGATCCGTGATCTCAAGATCAACTACACGGCGGTGTACAAGGAGAACCAGCAAACGGAGCGGCCGCGGCGCTTCGACATGGTCAACTTCGAGTTCCTGCTCGATGCCTACTTTGCCGGTGACGAAGGCATGTCGGCCGCCGGCGACACACTCGTACCCGTGCCGCGCGACTTGCTGCCCCGCCACGACCCCGCGCACAACTCCTTCTTCCCGGTCGTGCGAACAGACCTGCCACCGAATGACGAGATGCTGCTCGACGTCGAAGCGTCCGAGCTGATCTCAATCGTCGGCCGGACGGCCATCTTCGACAGCGGCGGCTTCCAGTACGTCGTCGGCGAGGGCGACCGGGTCTACCTCGGCAGCATCGTGAAGGTTGATCCGAACACGATGCAGGTGCGCGTTCAGCTCAACAAGGGCGGCAGCGTCATGGCGTACGACATCTCCCTCGACGTGGAGCCGATCCAGAACGTGCAGCAGCCCGGGGTCGAAGCGCGGCCGGTGGATAATTAGGCTCGCACTTCGTGCTCGCGGGGACGGCTCGCGGGGATGGCTCGCCTGCGGCTCACGGGGATGGCTCGCGGGGGATGGCTCGCCTGCGGCTCGCGGGGATGGCTCGCTTCGCTCGCGGGGATGGCTCGCTTCGCTCGCGGGGATGGCTCGCTTCGCTCGCGGGGACGCCTCGGGACTTTCGTCCCTCGCTGGACGGGCGCCCAGGACGGCCGAACTACAAGAGCGCGACGACAGGTCCACGACACGTACCACGTACTACGCTCAACGTGCTACGCTCAACGTGCTACGCTCAACGTACCACGCTCCACGTTTCACGCTCTCATGCTTTCATGATCACCCGATTCGTCCGATACGAGCGATATGCGCTCGTATCAACCGATCGAACCCACCGCGTTCGGCCCCACGCGGCGCGTCGGCCCGGGAATGGTCGTCGTGCTCGTGGTTGCGCACCTGGTGCTGAAGGCGGTCTTCTTCTCACAGTGGTTCCTGCGCGAGGTCGCGCTGCCGATCGAATCGGCGACGCGCGGACTCATCACGCCGGACGCGCTGGCCGGATCGATCCAGCTCGTCTTGCTCGTCATGCTCGGAGTGGTGGTCTGTTGCGGGATGTCACCGAGCGAGCTCGGGCTTCGTCGTCCGGGCGCCATGCGCTCTCTCACCGTGATTGCGATCATCTTCACGGGAGCGTGGCTCGGCTGTGCGTTGCTCGGTGCGACGATGTCAACGCCGAATGGACTTCGTCCGGCCGCGGCCACCGGTCTCGTGCTGGAGGCGACCGTCGGATCGGCACTAGGCGAGGAGCTGTTTTACCGGGGCTTCCTGCTTTCGCAGGTGTTTCTGTTCCTGCGTCAGAAGCGCGGATGCTGGACATCCGGACGCACGCTCGTCGTCGCGCTCGCGTCCGTGCAGGTGTACTTTGCGCTGAACCATCTGCCCGCGGCCATGCGGGCCGGACTGTCGGCCGAAACGGCCACGCTCTGGCTACTCCATGCGGCCCTCGTCGGCGCCATGTTCGCAGTGCTTTTCCTGCACACGGGCAGCCTCGTTCTCAGCATCGGCGCGCACGCGCTCCTGAATCTTTCCATACCTTTTCTGGACTCGCCCGTCGACCCGGCGCTCCTTGTGCTGGTTCTTGTCTGCATCGCCATGCTCGCCGGGCCGTGGCTCTTCAGTCGGGAGACCGGCGTGCTGCGGACTTCTCTGGCCCGCGCCGCATGACCATCTCGGGGTGATCACCATGTTCCGGATATCAACACAGACCACCACCGCTGCCGGCTCGCCGTCATCCGCAAGAGGTTCGCGACCGCGCGCCGCAGCCGGAAGCGCACGCCGGTTCGTCACCGGCGCGCTCATCGCCGGATGCCTTCTCGCGATAACGTCGACCGTCGCCGTACCCGAATCGCGTGCCCAGGTCTATCCGCCCCTGACCAAGCGAACGCACATATCCGTTGGAAGCGGACTCGGCAGCTACGCGGGCGACTTCCAGCCGGACATTCTTGCGACATCCGGCCTCGCCAACGCAGCGTCGATCTATTACCAGGTGCGACCGCGTCTCGGGTTTGGCATCGCCGTCGTCGGGAACTCGAAGCTCGTAGTGGTCGACACGCTCGACACCGATAACCGCGACCCGCTGACCATCGTGCGCGCGGGACTGCGCAGCTATCTCGTCGAGGGTCCCGCGGCGCCCTTCGTCGACCTGAACGGCGTCATTGCGGCCGGCGGTTCGAGCACAGGCTTCGGTCTCGGAGTCGCCTTCGGCTATCGTCTCGGCATTGGATCCGCGTTTGCGATTTCACCGGTTATCCGCCTTGATTCCGTTCTGCCGGATGACGCGGCAGACGGCGCTTCCGAAAACCTGCCGTTTGACCTCATCGTCGGTGGCGGCATCGAGCTTACGCTTTCGCTGCCATTCGAGAATCGCCCCCTCCGCTTCGCAGATGTCTCGGCCCCGGACACACTGCTCGTCGGACAGACGATGAACGCGTGGGCCCGCGTGTCGGGTCGTCGCCGCGCTGCCAACGCGACGTATGGGTGGTGGATGGGCGACGGCACCCAGCTCGCGGGCTCGGATGTGTCGCACGCCTACCCAGCGCCGGGCTTTTACGAGGGGACCGTCGAAGCGGTGTCGGGTAGCCGGCGTGTAACCGAAACGTTCGGTGTGTACGTCCACGCGCTTGTCGAAACCGAAGCCGAGATCGGCCAGCGCCTCGAGCAGGAGTTCGGCGTCAGGATCGACAGCCTGTACGGCAGCCGTGTAACGGAGGTCGGACGGGAAGAGAACTACCGCGCGCGGCTTTCGCCGGGCCAGGCGTGGCCCGTGCAGTACTGGTGGGACATGGGCGACGGCGTTCGCGCGCTCGGCAATAACATCGTGCACCGGTATCGGGAACCCGGCTACTACACGGTGCGCGTGACGGCGAGGAACCAGTACGGGGCGGATTCGACGTACGCCGTGGTCCGTGTCGTACCCGAAGGCGAAGGCCGGCTTATTGCACCGGAACCGGCGCCGGCCGACCCGGCAGTCGGGAATACCGACCGCCGACCGATCGACGACGGAGGTCAGCCGGCGCGGGATGTGGAGCTGGCGGAAGGCGAATTCTACGCGTGGTCGATTGAGACGCACTTTGTCGAGTCAGTCGCGCAGGCAGCGGTGCGAGAATACCGCGCGGCCGGGCTGTCGTCGGCGCGATTGTACGCCGACCGCAGCGGCGGCGGCAGCGTGGCCTATCGCGTGGTCGTCGGCCGCTATACGACGTCGCGCACGGCGCTGCGGGAAAAGACGGCGATTGAGGATATGTCGGGGAGGACCATTTCACTCATTACGGTTAGATAGGGGTACGCTCGGGCTGGCGCCCTCGCGGAAGGTTCGGCGCTTCGCGCCGGAAGGCTCGCTCGGGCTGGCGCCCTCGCGGAAGGTTCGGCGCTTCGCGCCGGAAGGCTCGCTCGGGCTGGCGCCCTCGCGGAAGGTTCGGCGCTTCGCGCCGGAAGGCTCGCTCGGGCTGGCGCCCTCGCGGAAGGTTCGGCGCTTCGCGCCGGGTGCAGGGCGGCAACCGAGCCGACCCTTCACGCGACCGTGTTTTGGCGGGGCTACTGTTTGCGCTTCCCCAAATACGCCCCCGCGACGGCCCCGACCGCCACCCCCAGGAGCAACGATAACGGCGTCAACACCGCGACCCCGGCACCTACTGCCGCGCCGACCAGCATCGACTTGCCAGGCTGCGTCTTCATGACGCGCTTGAACCGATCCGTGTTACTGGACATATACCCGCCCCCGACAGGTTCTTGAGAAAATTGCCCATACGTTACCGGGAATCTACGGTTGCGGCGGCATTCACCGAGCGCGTCGTCGTACCGCATCTTCGGCAAGGGGCAAGCCCCCAGCGAACTTTCCGGCCTTCCGGCGCGCAGCGCGGAGCCTTCCGGCCCACCGGCCGAGTCTTCCGGCCGAGTCTTCCGGTCGAGTCATCCGGCCGAGCCTTCCGGCGCACAGCGCCGCACTCCGTCCCGACTAATGCCGTTTATTACGTACACTTGGTTAGCCGGGCGCCGATTTTCGCAGACCCGGATTCAGTTCCGCAGTATTGGACAGCCGGATGACGATCGGATCGGTCACCGCCGCACGCGACACGCCGGATTCGGAATCCGCACGAACATTGGAAGCCCCTGGCATCCCCGATCAACCGCTTCTTGACGAAGCCGCAATGCGTGCGGTCGAAGCCGAGCGGGCGCGCATCGCCCGTGAACTTCACGACAGCGTCGGCCAGCTCCTGACCGCCGCCCGCCTCGCGCTCGGCACCGAGGGGACCTCGCCCGGCGTCGTCGCTTCGCTGCTCGCAGATGCGATGACCGAGGTGGCGCGAATCTGCAGTACGCTCGAGGATGACCGCAACCTGCAGTTCGGCCTCGGCCGGTCGCTCCAACGCCTCGCACGACGAACTGACGCAATCCCGGACGTTCGCTGCACGCTGACCGGCGACGTGAGAAACGCGAGCCGGAATCACGCAGCGCTACAACTCTATCGGATCGCCCAGGAAGCCGTGAACAATGCCGTTCGTCATAGCGGCGCCACGAGTATCTCCCTTGATCTCAGCAGCGACGGCGGACTTACGCTTGTCGTTTCGGACAACGGTAGGTGGGCCGCGCCCGATC
>Ga0302046_10006653_pt1 | contig 10066 bp, 9 predicted proteins | sample RVTome_11_FD_200261 | JGI IMG/M metagenome (GOLD analysis project Ga0302046, IMG submission 200261) | Soil microbial communities from uranium-contaminated site in the Upper Colorado River Basin, Wyoming, United States - RVT147D111 (version 2) ... | reverse complement strand
GCCGGTGGGCTCGTCGCACAGCAGCACTTTCGGCCGGTTGATCAGGGCGCGGGCGATCGCCACCCGCTGGCGCTCGCCGCCCGAGAGCTGCGCCGGCCGGTGCTCGAGCCGGTGCGAGAGGCCGACCCTGTCGAGCAGCTCGGCGGCCCGCTCGCGGCCGTCGTCGCCGGGGAACGCCAGCGTCGGGATCAGCGCGTTCTCCAGCACCGAGTACTGGGGCAGCAGGTGGTGGTCCTGGAAGACGAAGCCGATCGTCTGGTTGCGAAAGCGCGCCAGCTCCGGCTCGCTGAGCGCGAACGGATCCTCGCCGCCGATCGTCAGGCTTCCCGTCGTCGGCGTATCGAGCGTCCCGATGATGTGCAGCAGCGTGCTCTTGCCCGACCCCGAAGGCCCGGTGATCGCCAGCGCCTCGCCCGGCTGCATAGAAAAGGAGATACCGCGCAGCACCTCGACCGTCGCGGCGCCGCCGTCGTAGCTGCGCTTGATGTCGCTGAGCTGCAGGTTCGCTTCTATGGGTCTTTCCATAAACCTAAACCCGTAGATTGTAAACTCGTGAGTTGTAATTGTGCCGGTTGTGGCCTGGGGCCGTTGGCGTATGACGAGGTTCCGCCTGTCAAGTCAACCACGGAGCGTCAGATGGCCGTGTCCCGTTCGAGCGCCTGCGCGAACCACTCGGGGATGGGGATCGGCTCGGGGGGGCGGTTGGCGTGGATGATGCAGCAGGCCGAGGTCATCTCGCCCTTGGCGATCAGCTCGTTCTCGCGGAAGAACTCGAAGGCGTAGGTCATCGATTTGACGCCGTGGCGGGCCACGCGCACGTGGATCTGTAGGACGTCGCCGTAGCGGGCCGGGCTCGTGTACTCGCACGAGGCGGCGACCCGCGGCCAGCTGATGCGGCGGCCGTCGACGGTGCGATCGATGCTGGTGCCGCGAGCGCGCAGCAGCTCGTGCTCGGCGGTCTCCATGTATACGAAGAAGCGCGAGAAGTGCACGATGCCGCCCATGTCGGTGTCGGAGTAATCGACGCGGCGCTCGTAGATGAACTCGCCGCTCATCGTCTCGCCCCTCCTTTCCTCCGCCGATCTCATCGCGCCCCGAGCCACCGAGACCATATCAGGCCATGGCGACGGGTGATCACCCGTCTCCTACGGCCTGATAGACCTCCAGCGTCGCCTCGGCCATGTCGAGGTCGGAAAAGCGGGCATGCACCGCCTCGGCCCCGGCGCGACCCAGCCGCCGCCGCAGGTCGGGGTCGTCGAACAGCCGCGCGAGCTGGGCGGCGAGCGATTCCGGCGAGCCCGGCTCCATCAGCAGGCCGCCGCCGGTGGCCTCGATGATCTCCGGGAACGAGCCGTGCGCCGGCTGCACCACCGGGACGCCGTTGGCCAGCGCCTCGAGCACCGACAGGCCCTTGGGGTCGCGGTACACGGTCGGCACCGAGAGCACGTCGAGCCCCTGCAGGAAGGCGATCTTCTGCTCGCGGCTCACCTCGCCGGCGTGGTGGAAGACGTCGGTGAGCCCGTGCGCCTCGATCTGCCGGCCGATCCCCGCGAAGTACGCCTGGTCGCGCTTGCCGAGATAGCCGGCGACGTGCAGCCGCAGGCGCTGCTTGCCGACCTCGGCGGCGAGCCGCGCGAAGCCGTCGACCAGGATGTGGAGGCCCTTCTCGGGGCAGATCCGCGCCAGGTAGCCGACCACGAACGGCGCGGCGCCGGCGGATGCCGCCGGCGTCGCGAGGGAGCTCTGGGGCACGAGGTCCTCGGCGCCCCCTTCAGCTTGCCGTGCCTCCGAGCCCGCGTCCTGCGCCCGCGCCGCCGATCGGAGGTCTTGCGCCCGCGCTGCCGAGCGGAGGTCCTGCGGCCGTGCGGCCGAGCCCGCGTCCCGCGGCCGGCCTTTCGCGCCCGGCGGGGCGTGCCCGTCGAGCTTGATGCCGAGCGGCACGACGTGGACCCGCTCGCGCTCGACCGCCAGGTAGCCGGCCATGAAGTCGGCGTAGTAGTTGCATGTCGCCACCAGGCCGTCGACGGCCCTGGCGTGCCGGCGCAGCTCCTCGTTGACCCGCGTGCGGTAGGGCTCGACCAGCTCGTCGAGGAAGATGTCCTCGCCCTGCAGCGAGCAGAGAACCGGGACGCCGAGCTCGCGCTTGAGGGGCTCGGCCAGGCCGAGCAGCATCGAGTTGGTGATGTGCACGACGTCGGGGCGATACGAGTCGCGCAGCCAGGCGACCAGCTCCTCGAGATCGCGGCGCTGGTTGCCCTGCTCGCCCTTCGCCATCGATAGGGTGATACTGCCGAGGTCGCGGGGCTCGATCGAGACGCCGGCGCCCGACACCAGGTTGAGCAGCGAGGGTCGGTCGAGCAGCCAGCGGACGGCGCCGGGCAGGTGGCGGAAGAGCGCCGACTTCTGCTCCAGGTAGACGTTGACGGCGCCGTAGAAGACGCGGTCGACGCTGACGTCCTCCTCGTCGGTGCGGGTCGGCGTGTAGGTGGGAATCAGCGCCACGTCGTGGCCCTTGGCCATCAGCGCCGCCGCCAGCGTGTTGTCATGCAGGCAGCTGCCGCAGTACATGCCGGCGGCGCCCGCTGTGATGTAGGCGATTCTCATCATGCCGCCGGGAAGAACTTGTCGACGATGGCTGCTTCGGGCGGCTTCGACAGCAGTGAGACCACGATCATCGCCAGCGCCGAGGCGAGGGTGACGACGGCCACCGGCATCACGCCCGTGCCGCCCACCGTGTAGTCGGGAAGCCCCCACCCTTGCACGAAGTAGTACGTCCACAGCACCGCAACGGTCGCCAGCGCCGCGAAGGCGCCGGCCTTGGTGCTGCGCCGCCAGTACAGTGCCGCGACGATGATCGGAAAGAGGCCGGCGAAACCGGTGAACGACCAGGTCCCCATGGCGAAGATGGTCGTCCGCGTGACCAGCGACAGCAAGTAGGCGACCACCAGGATGGCGGCCACGAACAGGCGGCCGACCATGACCTGCTGGCGGTCGGACATCTTCTTGTCGTAGCCGTAGTGGTTGACGACGTCCTTGGTGAACATGGTTCCCAGCGCCAGCACCTGCGAGTCGAGCGACGACATGACGGCGGCGAAGACGCCGGCGCCCAGCAAGCCGGCGAGCAGGGCGGGGGCGTGAAAGCCGATCAGCCGCACCATCACCGAGTTCGACTCGGGCACGGTGAGGGCCGGGAAGTCGAGGTTGCCGAGGACGCCGAGCAGGACGCTCGGGACCCAGACGATGGCGATGCAGATCGGGTAGGCGACCACCGTCACCCGGAAGTTGCTCGCCTTGCGCGCCGTCAGCCAGTGCATGAACAGGTGCGGGAAGGCGCCGGCCGACAGGGGAATGAACGCGTAGGTCAGATACTGGATCGGCGTGAAGTTGTCGCCGCGCACCATCAGGTCGGGGCGCGCCGCCGCCAGCCGCAGCATCGTGGCACCGAGGCCGCCCATCGCGTTGACGACGTAGATGAAGGTGGCGGCCCCCAGCGCCATGAACACCAGCGTCTGGAAGGTGTTGGCCCAGGCGGTGCCGCGCAGCCCGCCGTAGGTCACGTAGATCATCACCACCGCCGACACCACCAGGCCGCCGACCCAGGTGGGCACCTGGCCGCCGGTGACGTCGGTGAGCGTCAGGCCGGCGCCGAGCACGCCGATCAGCAGGTAGGGGATCACCAGCGCCACCAGGGCGGCGAACATCAACAGGCCGAAGGCGTCGGAGCCCCAGCGGTCGCGCAGGTACTGGGCCTGGGTCGTATACCCGAAGCGCTTGCCCACCGCCCAGGCGCGGGTGCCGACGAACAGGAACACCGCCGGCACCACCAGCGCCGAGCTCGACGCCATCAGCCCGAACACCCCGATGCCCGAGCGATAGGACTCGCCCGAGGCGCCGAGCAGCGCGAAGGCGGTCATGTGGGTGCCGAACAGCGACATCAGCAGGACGAACGGCCCGATGCTGCGGGTGGCGAGGAAGTAGTCCTCGCCGGTGCCGGAGAACAAACGGTGGCTGAGGGCGCCGACCCCGAGGACGGCGGCCATGTAGACGGCGATGACGGCGAGCGTCATTGCCGGTCCCCGAGCTCCTTGGGCCAGGCGTAACGGACGGCCAGCCACAGGACGATGACCACCGCGACCGTCCACAGCAGGTGGTAGCTCATTCCCACGGGCAGGCCGAGGAGGAAGCGGCCGTCGTTCCAGAGCCAAACGTCGGTGTGGATCACGAAGAGCAGCCCCAGCGCCCCGTAGATTGCCGCTCTCATGCGTCCGCATCGTCGTCGATGGCGATCGGCTCGTAATCCGGCAGCGGATGGAACTCGTCCATCGCTCGCAGCAGGCCGTCGATCGGCTGCCGGTAGACGTTGCCGATCAACAGGTGGACGAGGCTCTCCTTCTGGTCGGGGTGGCGGCGGAGGAAGTCGCCGAAGCTGAAGCCCGGGTCGTAGAAGGCGTAGACGAGCTTGCGCAGCGAGTTCATGCCGCCGACGAACTCGCGGCCGTGCTTGCCGAGCCGGGCGGCGGAGAAGTCGTCCTTCTCGAAGGCCTCGAGGATCGCGTCGGCGGCCAGCTCGCCGCTCTTCAGGGCCAGAAACACGCCGGACGAGTAGATCGGGTCGATGAAGCCGAAGGCGTCGCCGGCCAGCACCCAGCCGTTGCCGGCGATCTGCTTGCAGGCGTAGGTGAAATCCTTCAAGACCCTGATGTCGTGCAGCATCTCGGCGCCGGCGACGCGCTCCTGCAGCGGTTTGCACAGAGCCAGCTCCTCGGCGAAGACCGCGGCGGGGTCGTTGGGGCGGCCCTTGACCAGGTAGGTCAGCGGCCCGACCACGCCGACGCTGACCACGTCGTCGGGCAGCGGGATGTACCAGAACCAGGACTTCTCGTCGGCGGTGTGGAGGATCAGCGTGGCGCCCTCGTCGATCCCCGGGTCGCGGACCGCGCCCTTGTAGCGGGTGAAGAACGCGCAGTGCTTGAGGTTGGGGTCGGTGCGCCGCAGGTTGAGCTTGCGGGCGATCAGCATGCTCTGGCCGCTGGCGTCGACGATGACCTTGGCGCCGATCTCGCGCTTCACGCCGGCCTCCAGCTCGGCGCGGATACCGACGGCGCGGTCGCCCTCGAAGAGGATGTCGTGGACGCGGACGCCCTGGCGGACCTCGGCGCCCTTGGCGGTGGCGTTCTCAAGCAGCATGGCGTCGAACTCGGGGCGGTCCACCTGCCAGGTCCGGGCGCTGTCCGGCGGCTCGACCTCCGCGAAATAGAACGGCGCCGAGCCCTTGCCGGTCTTGGAGAAGAACTGGACGCTGTGCTTGGCGGGGAAGTGGCTGCACTTCATCTTGTCGAGCACGCCGAGGCGCTCGAGCGTCCAGTAGGTCGCCGGCATCAGCGACTCGCCGATCCGGAAGCGCGGGAACGTTTCGCGGTCGACGAGCAGCACGTCGCGGCCACCGCCGGCGATCAGGGCGGCGGCGGTCGAGCCCGCCGGCCCGCCGCCGATCACGATGACGTCGCGCTGTCGGTCCTTGCTCATGTTCGTCGCTTCGATGGGCCCGGCGAGTTCCCGAAAGGCATCATGACGGTGTCGTGACCTCGCAGCCGGCGGATCAGGTGTAGCGAGCGTGTTGGTACTCGGGCGCGTAGAACTCCGGGAGCAGCGAGTCGACCCGCAGCAGGCCGTCGCGAGTCAGCTTCACGGTGCCGTCGACGAGCTCGAGCATGCCTTGCTCGCCCAGCGTCGCGAAGGCGCCGGCGAAGCGCTCGCGGATATCGACGCCGAACTTGGCGCGGAAGTACTCGGCGTGGATCTCGCCGAGCTTCAGCTGCAGGATCATCTCGCGGGTGAGCTGCTGGTCGGCGTCAGTGGCGAAGGCGCGGTTGGCGGCGAGCCGGCCGGCGCCCAGCGCTTCGAAGTACTCGTCCCACTGCGACGTGTTCTGGAAGTGGACCCCGCTGATGTGCCCGAACGACGAGACCCCGAGCGCCATCATGTCGGCGCCCTGCCACAGCGAGCTGCGGTACATGAAGCGGGTGGACTCCTTGTCCTTGACCATGGTGTAGGCGCTCGAGACCTCGTAGCCGGCCTTGGCGAGCTCGTCAAAGGCATAGGCGTGCCAGGCGCGCTTGGTGTTCCAGTCGGCGAGCGGCGCCTCGAGCTGGCCCTCGAGATACTGCTTCGAGAAGCGCGTATTGAAGGGCAGCTCCATCTGGTAGACGGTGACCGTCTCGGGGCCGAAGTCGATGGCCTTCTGTACCGAGTCGCGCCAGCTCTCCCAGGTCTCGCCGACCATGCCGGCGATCAGGTCGATGTTGACCTGCTGGAAGCCGACCTCGCGCAGCCACGGCAGCACCCGGTAGATCTCCTTCGAGACGTGGGCGCGGCCGTTGAGCTCCAGCACTTGGTCGTCGAAGCTCTCGATCCCCAGGCTCAGACGGGTGACGCCGATGCCGCGGATCGCCTCGAGCTTGGGCTTGCTGAGGGTGCCCGGCTCGCACTCGAAGGTGACCTCCTCCGCCTCGTCCCAGGGCACGATCGCCTGCAGCCGGGAGGCCAGGTCCTCCAGGTGCTTGACCGAGATGTACGACGGCGTGCCGCCGCCGAAGTAGACGAACTTCGGGGCGCGACCGGCGATCGCCGCCCGCTCGGCGTACAACGCCTGCTCCTGCACCAGCGCGTCGCTGTACTGCTCGACCTGGTCGGCGTTCTTGTCGGTGTAGACGCGGAAGTAGCAGAACTTGCAGCGCTTGCGGCAGAAGGGGATGTGCAGGTAGAGGCCGAGCGGCACCCCGGGGCGCGGCGGGGAATCCAGCGCCTGCTCGAAGGCGGGCAGCGCGCCGGCGCTCCAGAACGAGTACGCCGGATAGTTGGAAACGAAGACGCTGCCGACCCCGGTGTCGCCCTCGAGATCGGTCCGGGTGGTCGCCGGGTCCGCGACGGCGCGCTCGTCGCTCGCTCGCTCGCTCATGCCGCCCCCGCGGCCTTGAAACAGAAGAGCTGGCCGTCCTCGGTGCCGATCACCAGCCGCCCCTGGGCGATGGCCGGGGAGGCGACGATCGACGATCCGGTCTCGAACTTCCAGCGCACCTCGCCGCTGGCCAGATGGAGCATCGTGACCTCGCCGGTGCTGGCGCCGAACACGACACGGTCGCCGACAATCACCGGCGAGCTGTCGATGCGGGCCTGCGCCCGATAGGTCCACAACGGCTCGCCGGTGGCGGCGTCGATCGCGTGCATCATCCGATCGCGGCCGCCGATCAGCAGACGACCGCCAGCGATCGCCGCCGACGAGTAGAAGGGGAACTTGCGCTGCGGGTGCTCGTACTCCCACAGCAGCTCGCCGGTCTCCAGGTCGAGCGCCAGCACCTGGTTCTCGTAGGTGCCGAAGTAGGCGACCCCGCCGGCGATCGCGGGACTGCCACCTACATACGAATAGATCTGGACCTCGGAGATGAGCTCGCCGCCGGCCAGGTCGACGACCCGGCAGAAGCCGTCGCAGCCCACCGAGACCACCTTGCCGTCGACGATCGCCGGGGTGCCGTTGACGTAGCCCTCGGTCTGGATCCGCCAGGCGACGCTGCCGTCGGCGGCGTTGAGCGCGTAGATGCTGTTGTCGTAGGAGCCGAAGATCAGCTTGCCGTCGGCATAGTTGGCCGCCGAGATGATGCCGGCGCCGGTGCTGAACACCCATTTCCGCTCGCCGGTGACGGCGTCGAGGGCGTGGAACTCGCCGGCTTCGTCGCCGAAGTAGACGACGCCGTCGAACACCGAGGGCGACGACTTGACCTCGGCCGCCGCCTGGAACTTCCACAGCTCCCGGCCGCTCTGCAGGTCGACGGCGTAGAAGAACGTGTCGAGCGAGCCGAAGTAGACGCGGCCGTCGACGATCGCGGCGGTCGACTCGATGCTGTCGCCGGCCTCGAACATCCAGGCCGGCTCGAGGCTCGCGGCCAGTGCCCCGGCGGGGAGCGCGCCGTTGAGCGCCGCGTCGTTGCGGAACAGCCGCCAGGCGTCGTGCTGGAGCGACGCGTCGCCGCCGGCGGGCAGCGCGCCGGCGAGCAGTACGCCGGCGAGGACCGCCGCAATCCTGGGCGTCGCCGGTAGGGGTTTCATCGTCGTTCTCATGGCGTCAAAACGCGGCCTCGTAGAGCCGCAGCAAGGCCGCTTCGTCCACCGGGCGCGGGTTGAAACCGGCGGTCCACTGGCCCGCGGCCTCGGCGGCGAGCTCGGGCAGCGTGGCGCGCTCGACGCCGAGCCCGGAGAGCCGGAAGGCGTGGCCGCTGGCGGCGCGCAACGCCTCGATCTCCTGCGGGAGCGAGGCGGCGAGGTCCTCGTAGAGGTCGGCGACCGCCGGGGCGTTGAAGCGCACCACGCCGGGCAGCATTGCGGCCACCGCGATGCCGTGGGTGATGTCGTAGCGGGCGGTCAGTGGGTTGGCGCAGGCGTGGGCGGCGCCGAGCATCGAGCACTCGATCGCCGCCCCGGCCAGGTAGGCGCCGAGCTGCATCTTGCCGCGGACCTCGATGTCTTCGGGCCCGTGGAGCGAGGCGGGGAAGCTCGCCGACAGCAGCCGCCAGGCCTCGCGGGCGTACATCTGCGAGACCGGGTTGCGGGCGGTGGCGACGTAGCTCTCGACCGCGTGGGCGATGGCGTCGAGGCCGGTGGCGACCGCCACGACGCGGGGCACGGTGGCGGTGAGCTCCGGATCGAGTACCACCGAGCGGAAGTGCGCCTTCTCGTCGCCGCAGGCCATCTTCAAATGGGTGTCGGGCTGGGCGATCAGGGCGAACGACTGCGCCTCGCTGCCGGTGCCGGCGGTCGTCGGCACGCCCACCGACGGCAGCATCGGCCGGTGCGCCTTGTGGGCGCCCCAGTAATCCTCCATCTTGCCGCCGTTGGTCAGCAGGAAGTTGATCCCCTTGGCGCAATCCATGGCGCTGCCGCCCCCGAGGCCGACGAGGCAATCGATCTCCCGGCCGGCGGCGAAGCGGGTGCCCGCCTCGACGTGCTCTGTGGTCGGATTCTCGGCGACACCGTCGAACACGAACGTCTCGATCGGGCCGCCGGCAAAGGTCTCCACGGCGCGCTCGACGTGTCCGGCGGCCTCGATCCCAGGGTCGGTGACGATCAGCACGCGGCGGCCGCCGAGCTCCTCGACCAGCGCCGGCAGACGGGAGAGCGTGCCGGCGCCGAACTCGACCCGCACGACGCCGATTCGCGCCGACCACGGCCGACTGGACGCGGCGTCGCCTATCTCGGGCACGGGGGCGAGCTCGGGGGGCATCCCTGGGTCCTTTCCGTCGGGTGGCCGTCTGTCGCGGCCACCGGCGCAAGTTCCGGCCATCCGGCGGTCGGCGAGGATCGTCCATGAGGGCACGATTGACCGCGCGCTGGCCGTCTGGGGATGCTCAGAAGATACCACAAGCCGCCGATTCGACCGGCTCCGCGGCCGCCCCGCCCCACGGCCTGCTAGCGTTCGTCGCCGGGATCGTCGTCGGGGCCGGCATCGTCGCGATCGCCGTCCTCGTCGGGGAGACCGACGTAGTCCTCGCCGGAGAGGTCGCTGTCGTCGACCTCCTCGTAGTCGCCCGCCACGGCCTCATCGAGCTCGTCGGACTCGCGGATCTCGCCGAGCATCTCCTTGACCGATTCGGCGTCCTCCTCGGCGACGTGGATGATGGCGCCCAGCGAGGCGCGGCTGACGTTGCTACCCATGCCACCGACAGGCAGCAGGCCGAGGGCCTCTTCTCCCTGGACGAAGTACTCGATGCCGGCCGAGTCCAGCAGCGAGCGGACCACCGGCAGCAGGGCGGCGTCGGTGGTGCGGAAGACCGCGACGATCTTGGCGTCGGGCTCGCCCTCTTCCTCCTCGGGCGGGGAGAGAACGAGGCTGACGCCGCAGTCCGCGCATTCGGTGACCTCAGGCCGGTACTCGGCGCCGCAAACGGGGCAAAACATCGCGGCGGCCGGCGGCCTGTTAGCAGGCCGTGGAGGAAGTGTGATGGGTCTGGCGCGTGGACCTTGCGGGTGAGGGCAAGGAGAGCCGACGCAGGCGATGCCGGAGCCATCGTCGAGG
>Ga0302046_10006651_pt1 | contig 10068 bp, 7 predicted proteins | sample RVTome_11_FD_200261 | JGI IMG/M metagenome (GOLD analysis project Ga0302046, IMG submission 200261) | Soil microbial communities from uranium-contaminated site in the Upper Colorado River Basin, Wyoming, United States - RVT147D111 (version 2) ... | reverse complement strand
AGGGATCTGAGCTAGCATCGAGGGCTATCCCGACTAGACTGAGGAGGAACTGAAGAGGATGGCCGTTTTCAAGTCTATCGGGCTGGTCCTGGCGTCGGTGCTCATCCTGGCCCCAACAGCGGTGCAGGCCGCCTCCACCTTCTATGTCGCAACCGATGGTGACGATGGCACGGGGAATGGCTCCACCAGCAGCCCCTGGGCAACCATCACGCACGCCCTGGATGCGGTACCGGACGGCAGCACGATCTTGGTTCGTCCAGGCACGTACCAAGGCCGAGTCAACCTCCGGGGGAGCTTTCCCCAGGGTGTGACCGTGCGTTCGGAGGTCCCTTACGGCGCCCGATTACGGCACGACGCGACCGTGATCATCTGCTTCTACGGCCAGGGGATCACACTGGAGGGTTTCGACGTCGCCCACAGTGGCCCGGGTGCCGGTGCCTTGGTCATCCAGATTCAGGATCTGATCGGCGATCCGGGAGGTGAGGACTTCGTCAGTCGCATCACGCTGCGGAACAACGTGCTCCACGACAGCTACAACAACGACATACTCAAGATTAACAACGGGGCGGGAAACATCACCGTGGAAGGCAACGTCTTCTACAACCAGACCGGAAGCGATGAGCACATCGACGTGAACAGCGTCACCGACGTCGTGATACAGGACAACATATTCTTCAACGACTTCGCGGGGAGTGGCCGCTCCAACCAGAACAATACCGGGAGCTTCATCGTCATCAAGGACAGCAACGCGAGCGACGACTCGAATCTGGGGAGCGAGCGAATCACCGTTCGCCGCAACGTCTTTCTCAACTGGGAAGGCTCGACCGGATCCAACTTCGTGCTGGTCGGCGAAGACGGTATGTCCTACTACGAAGCTCGAGACGTGCTCGTGGAAAACAACCTCATGCTCGGAAACGCTCCCAACGTGATGCGAGCCGCCTTTGGAGTCAAAGGAGGGTTAGACGTCACCTTCCGGCACAATACCGTCGTGGGAGATCTTCCCTCGCTGGCCTATGCCCTGCGATTGAACGTCGAGGGCTCGAACCCACCCAATGACAACATTGGATTCTACGGGAACGTTTGGTCCGATCCGACAGGCACCATGGGAGCGGAAAATGCGTCCCGCCCCGACGACTTTTCCGACACGCCTCCGGTGGACACGCTCGACTTCTTCCTCGTGGGCAATCTGTTTTGGAACGGAGGAGACACCGTCCCCTCGGACGCCGCCGAGCTCGTCAACTACACGGATGATGTGGATCGGATCGTGGCCAACCCTCGTCTACGGGGCCAGGTAGGGATCGCGTTGCCCCGCTGGATCCCGGCGGTCGAGCTCTTTGGCGACGGTTCCACGACGATCCGGCAGGCATTCGAGCGCTTGGTCGAGCTCTACGGATCCCCTTCGGCGGGGAGTCCGACGATCGATAGCGCGGACCCCGCCCATAGCCCGACCACCGACATCCTGGGTCATGCCCGTCCGGCGGGGCTAGGGCCCGAGCGGGGAGCTTGGGAACGGAGCCCGGCTCTGCAGGTTTCGCTGGCCGTCAATGGGGTCGAGCTCTCGGCGGGGGAGACGCTCGTCGTCGACGTCAGAGTGAACAACCCGGGTCAGCTACCGAGCGCGGACTTCTACTTGGGGGCGGTTCTCCCGGGAGAAGTGAACGTTCTGTTCATCCGCGACCGAGCCCTGCGAACCGGTGTCGGGAGTGCGTCCAACCCGGCGACGTGGGCTCCCATTCAGTCCGGCGTGAGTCTTTCTCAGGCTTTTACGAAGGAGCTCCCCGGGTTCCTCCGGCGCACATGGAGCGGGACGGAAAAGGCCGGAGCCTACCGCTTGTTCCTGATCGCGGCGGTGCCGGGTTCGTTTGCAGACGGTGTCGTGGATCCGGAAGACGTGCTGGGACAGAGCACCGCCACCATCGTTTTCACTCATTAGAGTGCCTTAGTGCCGTGGGGACCCCACCCCCACGGCCTGCGCCTTCGTCGGCGCATACGCGCCGGGCTCGCTCCGCTCGCGCAGGCTGACTCGTTTCTCGGGCAGCCTGCTAGCGGTTTCGCGAGTCCGGTTCCGCCCGGTCATCTCGGGGCGTGTGTTCCCAGAGGAGCGCACCGGTGGAAAGCTGTTATCATGACTTCTCGGTGAGCACGAATTACGTCTTGCTTATCACCAGCGACGTCGTTGGTGAGATGATGGCGGGGCCGGGCATCCGGAGCTGGGAGCTCGCTCGGGTTCTCAGCCAGCATTTTCGCGTAACGTTTGCCGTGCCACCGCTTCTGCTCCGGCAACAACCACCCCTGAAGCCCGGTCTTCCCATCGACGTTCGTTTGTGTGAGCGGGAGAAAGACCTGCGTCGACTTCTCGCCGAAGCGGACGTCATCCTGACCCTGGGAGCAATGATACGCGTCTATCCGTTCCTTGCGAAGATCGGGAAGCCTCTCGTGATCGATGCATACGATCCGTTCCTGTTGGCCGGTTTGCAGCAGCAGAGCGCGGCCCCGGACGGAAAGCGGCTAGCGGCACACGAGGACTACCGACGCGCCCATCTCCTTGCATTGCAGGCGGCGGATTTCGTTCTGTGTGCGAGCGAGAAGCAGAGGGACTACTGGCTGGGAATGATGTCCGCTCTGGGACGGATCAACCCCTACACACACGACGAGGATCCCACTCTTGCCCGATTGATCGACGTAGTGCCTTTCGGTCTTCCCGACACGCCGCCGCGACACTCCCGCAAAGTCCTGAAGGGTGTTCATCCGGGCATTGGGTTGGAGGACAAGCTCGTTCTTTGGGGCGGCGGCATCTGGGACTGGCTCGACGCGGAAACGGCCGTTCGCGCGATGGCCCGGCTCGCTCGGGACCGTTCGGATGTCAAACTGTTCTTCATGGGCACCGAACGACCCAATCGAACGGTGGCCGCGCACCGCGCCGTCGATGAAACCGTGGCGCTCAGCCGCCGGCTGGGGTTGCTGGAGCGGAGCGTCTTCTTCAATGACTGGGTGCCGTACGGAGATCGGGAGAGCTATCTCTTGGAGGCGGACGTCGGCATCAGCCTCCATCGAGACGTGCTCGAATCTCGCTTTGCTTTTCGTACGCGCCTGATGGACTACCTATGGGCCGGGCTTCCAACCGTTGCGACGGGAGGGGACGTCCTGGGTGAGGAGATCGGCCGCCGGGGACTGGGCAAGGTCGTGCCGCCAGGAGATGACGAGTCAACGGCGGCGGCCCTCCTGGAGCTGCTGGACACGCCGAACCTCAAAGGTGAGTACGCGCCTCGTTTTGCCGCCGCAACCGCCGATTACCACTGGGACGTTGTCGCCGAGCCCTTGGTTGCCTTTTGCCGCAACCCGCGTTTGGCGCCGGACCGAGCGTATTTCGGGAAAGCGTCCTGGCCTCGTCGGACCTGGGCGGCTATACGGGGACGCGAGCGATAGAGGTGTATACAGCCTCGTAGGCCGCGAGAAGATCGTCTTGGAGAAAGTCCTTCCGTCCCACGCGAAGCGCGTTGGCGGAGAGAGCATCGTAATTCTCTCTCAGTCTTTCGATCCCCCCGCGTAGCTCCGATTCGTTGACGCCGCCAACGACCTGCCCGCAACCGGTTTCTCTCACGTACTCCGCCATCGGAATTTGCTCGCTCACGATGACCGGCCTCCCGCAGGCAAGAGCCTCGAGCAGAGAGTGAGGGTAAGCTTTGACGAGCCTCGACCAATCGGCGAGGACGACCGCCGCGTGGGCCCGGGCGAGCACCGCGGCGACGTCTACCCGATCGCTCAAGACTTCCACGCGGTTGCGCAAGCCCAGAGCGTCGATACGCTTCTCGAGCTCGCCGAGCAAGAGGCCCCGCCACAAGAAAATGAGACGGAGGCCCGGTATTTGCTGCGTGACTCTCAGCAAAGCGTCCACACCCTTGCCGCGGAACTGCTCCCGCGTCCACGGCGCGGAGCCTGCGAGCAATACGAAGTCTCCTTGGGTCGAGAGCGGTGTGTGGCGGAAGTGCGAAGGGTCGATGCCCGGGCGTATCACGCAGGCATTGGTCAAACCGCGCTGCTTCAGTGTTGCGAGATCCCGCTCGCTCTGGACCACGATCGCGTGCATCTTCTGAAGCTCATCGACCGAGGGGAGGTGAGGATCTCCATCGAAGCCAGAGACCACTGTGTACACGAGCGGTTTCCGAAAGAACCGCAAGACCGGGAAGAGATAGAGCTCGGAGTTATAAAGATGATGTAGATCGACCCGCCGTTCCAGTCTCCTGATAACAGGGAGTCGGTGGAGCCCGTAAAGGGGCCTGGGAAAGGAGGCCCACGGACGGGAGGAGGGGAGCAGGCTCACGATCTCCCCGCCGAATCTAGAGCGTAACAGCTCCGCTTCCTGGTGCACCGCGTCCGTTCCTGGTATCAGCGGAGGCGGTGAGGTTAGATGATAGAGGACTCTCACGGTAGCGGCGCGCCCGTCCCATGGGTCAGCATGGCGTCGAGCTGGGACGTGGGAATGCGTCGCGACGAATTCATTCTCCACCGCTCGCGCAGAATGTGCGGGATGCAAGCGATGAGCGAGGCGTAACCGCGAAGACTTTGCCAAGGCTTGCCGTACGCAATGAGGAAATGAATCTGGCCGCGAAAAATCTGCGGCAGACGCTTGACCAGGAGTGAGAGAGGGACATTCTTGAGGAAGAGCATCAGTCGGTTTCGAGTCATCAGGCGAACGTAGAGGCTCCGGCTCAGGCCGCTTCCTTGCCCCTTGTGGAGGACCCGGGCGTCCGGCTCGAAGAGATATCGATAGCCGAGGAGCCGGCCGCGGAGTCCCAGGTCCACGTCTTCGAGGTAGGCAAAGAAGCGCTCGTCGAAACCGCCGGCCACTTCCAAGAAAGACTGACGGTACAGTGCGGCGCCGGCGCAGACCGAGAAGACCTCGCGTCTCTCCGCGAAGTCGCCGGCCGGCTGCTGGTGTCCCAACTTTTCGGCGGCACCCGTCCAGGAGAGAGCGTCCCCGGCGTCGTCGACTCGATCCGGATCCTCCATGCGTAACATCTTGGAAGCGATCGCTCCCACGTCGGTCGGGCTCGTGTCCGCCAACCGGACCAACGCCGTCAACCAGCCGGGCTCGGCTGCGGTGTCGTTGTTCAGAAGGACCACGTAGGTGGCGCGGGCCATGGCAATACCTCTGTTCACGGCCGATGCAAAGCCGGTGTGGTTCTCGAGGATGACGAGGCGCGCGTCCGGGTAACGATCGCGCACCAAGGCCACCGATTCATCCGTAGAGCCATCGTCTACCAGGATCACCTCGAAGTCTCGATATTCTTGTTGCGCCAGGGCCTCCAGGCACCGGGGCAGCCAGGCCGCGCCGTTGTAGTTCGGGATCACGACGGAGACTCGAGGGGAGTCTTGGGCGCTCGGCTCGCTAGGTGAGGACGCGGTCATTCTGGCCCCCGAAGCGCCCGCTCAGACCGTCGAGGACGCTCAGGCCGATCGTCCGGGCCTGGCGCACGTCGCCCTTGGCGACCGCGCCCATCGCGGCGGCGGCACCACGAAGCGTCCAGACCGCGTAGTGCCACGTCTTGTTGCGCGGATGGTGTTTTCGCGCGTACAAGAACCGGTTGCGAAAGATGTAGTAGACGTGCAGTGTGTCTCGGACTTGAGCCGAGCGAGACAGATCATGTAAGGCCCTGGCTTTCGGATCGGTCACACACCGAAATCCCTGTCGCCGGGCCCGGCAGCACAGGTCCGCCATCTCGCCGCTGAAGAAATAGTCCTCGTCCAGGAGACCCACGGTCTCGAACACTCGCCGGGAGACTAGAGCCGCGGTGCCCGGGACGTAGTCCACGTCCAACAACTCGGATGGCGGATGGGACGGGATCAAGTGCGTCATGCTGTAGCGAGCGATGTCCCTCCCTCCCGCGGCCAGGAGCTCGTTCCCATCCCATAGGGTCGGTCCTACGACGCCGATTCGAGATTGCGACGACAGCGTCGCGAGCATCGAGGCAACGCTCGCCTCGTCCAGAACGGCGTCGTTGTTCAACAAAAGGATGGCGTCTGTCCCACTCTCCATGGCGGAAACGATGCCGCGGTTGTTGGCCGCCGCATAGCCCTGGTTGATGGGATTGCGCAGGAAATGAACGTTGGGGTAGCGATCGATCACGTCTTCGAGCCCCGGTTGTTGCGAGCCGTTGTCGACGACCCAAAGAGTCGGTCGCCCACCCAGGCGCGCGGCGCTCCAGGCTTGCACGGCAAGCATGCAGCGCTCGGTATCCTCGACGGCGTTCCAGTTGACGATCACCACGGCGAGCTTCATCGTTGCTCCTCCGCAGAACCAGCCGCGGGCACGGCCAAAACGATGTCTTGAAGGGATAGGCCGTCCTCTCGACCGCTCCAACCGCCGAAGTGAATCGGTTCTTGGATCACCAGGCCCGCCACGTCGAACATCTCGCGCAGCGCTCGCTCCTTCACAGCGACTGCGCTTTCGGGGATCGCTTCGTTTCGAATCCGATAGATACCTCGTGCAAAACGAAAAACAATGTCATTCTTGCCTTTTTCCCCTAGGATCCGCTGCTCCTCGTTCAGAATGAAGAACGTGCTGAAGAGTCGGCCGGTGGGACGCAACATCCGCACGATCTCCCGCAAGTAGTGTTGGATGTCTGCGGGATACATGTGAGTAAAGACGGAGGTCAGGAATATGAAATCGAATCCAGCGTCGTCGAAGGGAAACGTATAGTCGTGCGCTTGCACTCTTCCCTCGGGATTGTACCGCTGGTTGAGCACGTCGGCGTGCTCGAACGTGAAGTTGGGATATTGGGGAGAGATGTTGCGGCGGCACCAGGCGACGGCCCGACTCACGATGTCGACACCGACGTAGCGTCCCTCATGGTTCAGGTATCTGGTGAGCGGCAGGGCCATGCGTCCTGGACCGCAACCGATCTCGAGAATCGTTTCGGCGGGCTGGAGTGAGCCCAGAGAAACAAAGTGCCCCAAAAACTCACGGCCGATCTCCTCGAAGTCGCCCGGTCCGACGTCTCGCAAGGCCGGAGGCGGCAGGAGGGGGGAGCCAACCAATCGGCCGAAGGCTTCTTTTAGCCTCTCGGCGGCGTGCTTGGCCACGCTCCTTCCCTGACGGGCGATCATGCGCCTCCCAGCTCCGCGCGGCCATCCGGCGGGAGCGCTATGTCCTCGAGAGAGAATGCCTCGACCACGGTTTCATGCACCCGGTGGTAGAGAGCTCTTGGCTCGGCTCCCACCGGCTGCGTCCATCGATCGGGGAACGCGGACAGGCACTCGGCGTCGCTTCTTCGGCGGTGTTGCTGAATCCCGCGGCGCCGGCGCCGCTGCTCCGGTAGAGACGTGAGCCAGTCATGAAGAGCGAGCAAGCCCGCGGCGCCCTCCGCCGTCAGAATTTCCGGATCCTCGTCGAAGGCGGGCTCCTGCAAACCCTCCTCCATTCGATAAGCCGCGGCGCGAGAACCGTCCTCGGTTGGAGGGGCCGCCGCCGACCAGAGCTCGGCCAACATGTTCTTGATCCCGCCAAGTGCCCCGTCGCCGCTACGCGCGCGCTGGTAGGCGCGGCGTAGGAGAGAAACCATGGACATCGTGTCACCGGGCTCCCGGCGAAAGAGGCCGGTCGCTAGAAGGATTCTCTGATTGATGAGGAGTAGAGCCGCCGGTAAGGCTCGCTGGAGGTTCTGCCGTTCGAGATGCGTGAACACCGTGCGAATGGCATTTCTCTCGTAGAGTCGCGTGCGGAGCGGGGCCGCCCAGCCGCCAGCCGTTCCCTGGTGCTTGTGGAAAACGAGAGCACGCGGGCTGATCCAGAGGTCATAGCCGCGGAGGGTGAGCTCCCAGCCGAACGCCACGTCTTCGTAGTAGGCGAACATGGCCTCGTCGAACCCGCCCGTTTCCAGGAACAGATCTCGGCGAACCAGCATGGCGGCTCCGCAGGCGAAGAGGACCGGCTGCTCTTCCGTCCAGGAATCGATTTGTGTCGAACCGTGCCCGAGCTGGAACCCCTTCGCCTCGAAGCTCACGCCGCCGCCGGCGAAATCGATGCGATCGCCCGTCCAGTTCAGGATGCGAGCCGCGACACATGGCGTTCGCCGCCGCTTCGCGGTCGCTATCATCTCGCTCATCCACTCTCGATCGACCCGGGTGTCATCGTTCAGGAAGGCAAGCCATTCCCCCGTGGACTCCCGTACTCCGGCCGCAATGCCACCGCTGAAACCGCGATTCTCGGAGAGCCGAACCACCCTGGCCTCCGGGTAATGCTTGCGCACGGCAGGCGCTGGATCCTGCTTCGATCCGTTGTCGACGACGATCACCTGGAGCTTGTCCTTCGGATAGCTCAGTGCTCGTAGGGACGACAGGCACTCGGGTAGGTGTGCCGGTCCGAGAAGCGTGGGGATGACGATCGAAACGCTCGGATGGGACTCGACGGCAGGTTGCCTCTCGAGACCGGCGTTTTCCGGGAAGGCGACCGGCGCCTCGACGAGAGACATGCCCTTGCTCGATGCGAGAGGAGACAGCCCAAACTCATCGTAGAGCTCCGTCGCGATGCCCTGGTAGGTGGGGCCGAGCTCGTGAGTCTTGAGAGGCTCCACGAAAAGCGGCAGCAGATCTTCGTCGGCGGCCCGGCGTCGGGATTGAACCACGTCTCGCTTTTCTTTCAGGCGTTCCAAGTGGCGTGCGAAATCCTCGAGTGCCATCAGGGTCGCCATGGTGCGGCGAGACACCTTCGTTCCGTCTGGTGGCGAAGCCCCGGGAGCGAAATCGGCGGGACTGGGATGAGAGTAGTGCAACGCTCGTGCGAGCGTCAGTGCGATGGCCACCGGGAGGACGCGATGGAGGAGATCCTCACCATAGCACTTGTAGATCGTGTAGAGAGCGTTTCGCTCCTCCAGACGAATTTGCTGCACCGTCGCGGATCCGTTGGGTGGATGGACTCGGGGCTGGCGGAAGGCAAGCGACGCGGGAGCGAGGACTACCCGGTAGCCGCGGAGCCAGAGCCGCCAGCCGAGATCGACGTCCTGACCGCAGGCGAAATAGTCGGGATCGAACCCTCCCACGGCATCGTACGCGCTGCGCTCGACCAGCATGGCATCCGCGGACGCGAAGAGCAGTGGAGATAGGTGGGTCGGGTAGTCCGCTGCGGGAGCGCCCCGCCCGAGAGGCCAGCTATGCCCCACGAGCGAGACGATCCCACCGGCGAAGTCGATTTGACGGCTATCTTGGTCGAGGATTTTCGACGCCGCAGCCGCGGTCCTGTGGCGCGCGGTCGCCTCCACCAATTCACGCAACCAGGTCGTGTCGACGCGTAGTTGATTACCCAGGAAAGCGAGGTAGTCCCCTCGCGCCTGGGGGATGGCGCTATGGAGGGCCGCGCCCTGCCCGAGGTTTCCGTCGCGGGGGACGGTTCTGACGGAGGGAAACCGTTCGCTGACAAACGAAATGGAATCGTCCGTCGATCCATTGTCGACCATCAGGATCTCGAATCGGTCCGGCCGGTAGTCCTGCTTCTGGAGAGAAGCGAGGCAGGTCTCGAGGCCGGTTCGGCCGTTACGATTGAGAATCAGTACGGAGACGAACGGCTCGCCCAACACTTACCCGCAACTCTCAGGGATCTGGATGGCGTCAGTCACCTTTTTGCAGGGACACCAGAAGGCGCTTTCCTTCGATGGTCAGGTGAGGCTCGATACCGAAGTCCACGAAGCCGGTTACCAGTTGCTCCTCCTCCGCCATGACCTTGAACATGCATGCATCGACCCATCGATCGACGTACACCTCACCTTCCGGGCCTTCCGGCAGGGCGGCCACCAGACCGGCGTTGAGAAAGTAGGTGCCAGGCACCAAATTCGCACGAAAACTGAACTGTGCCTCGATCGTCGTACCCGCTTCGACCTCGGAGATACCGCGGCCGTCCGGAGCCGTGACCCGACCCCCGAGCTCCATCCCGGATACCGTCTTGATCAACATTCCGAAGCGGACCTTTTGGAACGGCTTTTCGAATGTCACCCTGTAGCGCCACACGTAGAGCTCGCGCGCCCGGAGCAGATTCACGGGTGATCCGTCCAGCATGGTGAGATGCGGGTCTTCGAT
>Ga0302046_10006650_pt1 | contig 10068 bp, 8 predicted proteins | sample RVTome_11_FD_200261 | JGI IMG/M metagenome (GOLD analysis project Ga0302046, IMG submission 200261) | Soil microbial communities from uranium-contaminated site in the Upper Colorado River Basin, Wyoming, United States - RVT147D111 (version 2) ... | reverse complement strand
ATTTTTCGGAACCCGTCCGCCATTTTCTCGCCGTCCCCGCTCCTCTCGCGCCGCGGCAACTGGTTGATTTTCCTGCGTCGCGGTGGATGGCCGGCCTCTTGCTACCCGGATCGTGCATTACCGGAACACCTGGCCAGGCCGATCCCGGGACTGGACGAGGCCTACGGCCACGAGCGAGGCATCGGCCAGGGCCATGGCGGCGGGGGCGGCCGGGTCAAGTGACAGGCGGCGCGGCGGCCCGGCAGGGCATGTCGGGCTGCACGGCTTCCTCCAGCGTGAGCGGAGGCCGGGAGACGAACGGATGCCGCCGCACCGGGCAATCCGCCAGGTCGCACATGGCGCAGTAGGCGCGGTGGCAGGGATCCGTGTGAAACACCAGCTCGCCCTCGATCCTCAGGTCGTGGATCACCTTCTCCGATAGCTCCTCCGCGACCTCGTGGGCCCGGTCCACGGGCCAGAACTCGGGCACCACCAGATGGGCATCGACGTGGTGGAAGCGGCCCGCCCGGATCGCCCGCAGGTGGTGGATGCGGATGATGCCCTGCCCCACGTAGCCCCGGAGCACCTGCAGCAGCCGGTCGAGCAGCTCGGTGTCCTCCTCGTCCAGCAAACCCCCGGCGGCGTGGCGGACGAGGCGGAAGCCGGTCCACATCAGGTTGAGCGCTACCACGGCCGCCACCAGGGGGTCGAGCCAGGCCAGCCCGGTGGCTCGCACCAGCAGGAGCCCCACGACGATGCCGGCGCTCGTCCAGAAGTCGGACAGGACATGCTGGCCGTCGGCAACCAGCGTGAGCGAGTCGTGCTTGCGCCCCGTCCTGACGAGGAACCAGCCGAGGGCGAGGTTCGCCGCGCCGGTCACGACGATGATGAGCAGGCCGATCTCCAGCTCGCGGATCTCCACCCCCCGGAAGAAGCTCTGGACGACCTCGTAGATGATGACGACCGCGGCGAAGGCGATGAGCCCACCCTCGAAGGCGGCCGAGAAGAACTCGATCTTGCCGTGCCCGTAGGGATGGTTGCGGTCGGCCGGGCGCCCGGCGAAGACGATGCCTCCGAGCGCGAAGACCGCCGCCACCACGTTGACGATCGACTCCAGCGCGTCCGAGAGGATGGCGGTGGAGCCGGTGAGCTGGTAGGCCTGATACTTGGCGGCCAGGATCCCGAGCGACACCACAAGGGAGATCACGCCTGCGCGCAGGCGAATCCGGGCATCCGAGGCCACCGAGTCGGGTCCAGCCATCGACTCGATGATACCGCCGCGGCCCACCGCCCGTCCGGCGATTCCCGTCTGGCGCCCCTCAGCGCGACGCCGGGCCCGAGCGGTCGAGCACCCGCGCCAGCAGGGGCGCCAGCGCCATCGTCCCCGCCGTGCCCAGGATGACCAGCCAGGACCACCCGAGGGCGATGATGCGGCTCTCGGCCAGGCTCAGGAGGACGAGGTTCACCAGCGCCATGATGATCATGGCCACCACGTTGCCGCGGTTCGCGCGGACGCGGGTCAGCAGGCCGAGCAGGAACACGCCCAGGAGAGAGCCGAAGGTCACGCCGGCGATCTTGAAGGCCAGCCAGAGGATCCGGTCGAAGAACGAGAAGCCATAGGCGAGGGCGGCCAGGATCAGCCCGAAGACCATCACCGCCACGCGCGAGACCATCAGGTAGTGACGCTCCGGCCGTCCCCGCACGAGGACCGGGCGGTAGATGTCCGTCACGAAGGAGGCGGCCAGGGATCCCAGCGGCGAATCGATGGAGGCCAGCACGATGGCGGTGAGCATGAGGCCGCGCAGCAGCTCCGGCATGGCCGAGCGGATGAAGAAGGGGAAGATCTCGTCGGGCCGGGGCAGCGCCTGGCCCGCGTGCTGGACGTAGTAGGTGTAGAGCCCGGCCCCGATGCTGAGGTAGATGGCCAGCGTCACCAGCGTCCCCAGGGGCGTGAGCGCCAGCGTCCGCTGGCTCTCCCGCCGCGTCTCGACCGTGAGCAGCCGCTGCATGAGGTCGTGGTCGGTCCCGAACGCCGCCATGGAGCCGATGAGCCCGTTCAGGATGGCCAGCCAGAAGATGTTCGGGTCGGTGAGGACGCGCCGCCAGAACTCGGGCTCGGCCGGGGCCGGGCCCCAGTTGACGATGCCGAGCCGGCCGGCCTCGGCCGCGGTGGCGTACATCGCCCACCACCCGCCGTCGATCCGGCCGGCGAGGAAGACCAGGGTGAGGGCGCCGCCCAGCAGGAAGGCGCCCGCCTGGAACACGTTGGTCCAGACCACCGCCTTCACGCCGCCGAGGGCGATGTAGACGATGGAGATCACGGTGAAGAGCGCGATGGCCGGCAGCAGCGGCCAGCCGACCAGGATGGAGACGGCCAGCGCCGCCGCCATCAGCCGCACCCCCGAGCCGAGCAGCCGCGTGATGAAGAAGAAGATCGAGCCGGTGACCTGGCTGGCGCCGCCGAAGCGGTGCCGGAGGAACTCGTAGATGGTCGTGCAGTCGTAGCGGTAGAACGCCGGGATGAACAGGAACGCCACCGCGAACTTCGCCAGGCTCGAGCCGACGAAGAACTGGGCGTATTGCCAGTTCTCGTTGTAGGCGGTGGCCGGCACGGAGATGATGGTCACGGCGCTGATCTCGGTGGCGAGGAAGGAGAGGCAGGCCGCCCACCACGGGATGCGCCGGCGGGCGAGGAAGAAGTCGGACGTCTCACGCTGCTCGCGGGTGAACGCCCCGCCGATGGCCACGAGGGCGGCGAGGGCGGCCGCGAGCACCGCGTAGTCGGGCCAGGTCAGCGCTCCGCCGGAGGCCGCAGTGGCCATGGGTGGCCGTCATTATCGCCCGGGGGGGCCGCTGCCCGAAGGTTTCGGGTTTCTCTCGGTGCCCGCCGCGCGGTCAGGCAGAATGATCGGGTGAGCCGCGCGAGCCGCTGGGCGGTGGGCGTGGATGCGGGCGGCACCTGGGTCCGCGTGCTGGCCATCGGCGGCCATGGGCGCCGCCGCGAGGCCAGGCGGCGCGCCCGTGGCGTCTCCGAGCTGGCCCCGCTGCTCCGCCGCCTCTATCGAGGCTGGCAGCTCCGCCCCGGGAACGTGGGCGCGCTCGTCGTGGCCTCCCGGGGCGTCTGGACGCCCGCGGAGCGGCGCAGCCGCGAGCGGCAGCTCCGCGGGCTGGCGCGCCGGACGCGCGCGATCTCAGACGTGGAGGCGGCCTACCACGGCGCCCTGGGGGAGGAACCGGGAGTGCTCGTCCTGGCCGGCACGGGCTCGATCGCGCTGGGACGCGATGCGCGCGGGCGCCGGCGGCGAGCCGGCGGCCTGGGCCCGCTCCTGGGCGACGAGGGCTCCGCCTTCTGGATGGGGCGTGAGTGGCTTCGCGCGACGTCCCGGCTGGAGCGCACGGAGCCGGCGCGCCGTCTGGTGGCGGCGCCCGACGCCGCGGCCCGTATCGCGTCCCTGGCCCCCAGCGTGCTCCGCCGCGCCGGGCTCGGCCAACGCGAGGCGCGACGCATCGTGGCGGCCGCTCAGTCAGCCCTCGCGGAGCTTCTCGCGACGGTGGCTCGTGATCTCGGCCTGCGGCCACCCATCGCGGTGAGCTGGGCCGGCAGCCTGCTCGAGGATCCGCGATTCCGCGCCGGCGTATGGCGCGCCGCCCGGCGCTGCGGCCTCCGCCTCGCCCCCCGAGCGCCGGGTCAGGCGGCAGTGGAGGCCGCCGCCCGGCTCGCCCGGCTCATCTGCGAGAGTGCTCGCAGCAGCCGTTCCGGCTCGCTCTTGAGGACGGAGAGGGAGACCCCGCGAATCCCTCGCCCCCGGAGGGGGAGAGGGTCAGGGTGCGGCGCCCCCGACGGCGCCACCACGCATAGATGGCCGGGCCGGTGAGGGCGGCTCCCGCCCCGACGGTGGTGTTGAGCCATCCCGCCGTCGCCATGGCGACGATGCTCACGGCGGACGGCAGCCCCGCCGTCACCCACATGCCGGGAGCGCCCCCACCCACGCGCCACGGCCGGGCCAGCCCCGGCTCCTTGAAGCGGAGGGCGACGAAGGCCGCCAGCTCGACCAGCAGCGAGATCGAGTACAGCCAGATGTTGAGGACGATCAGCTCCTTGAAGTCCCAGAAGACGAGCAGGCTGTAGCAGGCGCTCGATACCGCCACCGCCACCCAGGGGGTGCCGAAGCGGGGATGCACCACCGCCAGCCTGGCCGGCATCTGACCGTCGAGGGCCAGCACGTAGGGCAGCCGCGAGTTGGTCAGGAGGAGGGCGAAGGAGGACACGGCATCCTCGATGCCGTAGGGCCCGCCGCTGACATTGAAGAAGACGATCGCGACGAGGGGGAGGAGCCCGAGCTCCCGGCGGAGCGGCGCGCTCACGTACCGAGCGCGGCGTTGATCAGGTCCGGCAACCCCTTCAGCCACTCCTCGAAAGGCGCCTCGGCATCGACGATGATCTCGAGCTTGCCGCTGGGCAGCTTTCGCACGCGCCCGTTGCCGGTGCCGAGCGGGATGACGAGCGACTCGCGGTGGATCCCCAACGCATCGGTGACGGCGAAGATCCGGTTGATCTCGCTCATGCCGACCGCATCGAGCATCGCCTCTCCTCTTCCTGCCTCGCTCCGGGGTGGCTCGCTGGCGCGCCCGAAGGGCCCGCGGCCGTCCCGATGGTAGATGAGGCGGCTACCCATGCGCAAGACGCCGGCCCCTGTGGTAGGCTGTGGCCCGATGGGTCGCTGGCTGCTGGCCGCCCTCCTCTTCCTGGTCGCGGGCGTCCGCTCGCCCGGGGCGCAGCCCGCCGACCTTCCCATCTTCGACACCCACATCCACTACAGCGCTCCGGACTGGAGCGAGTACCCGCCGGAGCGCATCCTGGGGATCCTGGAGAAGGCGGGCATCCGGCGCGCGCTGGTCTCGAGCACGCCGGACGACGGGACCCTGCTCCTGCACCAGAAGGATTCGAAGCGCGTCGTCCCCATCCTGCGCCCATATCGTACGCGGGAGGACATCGGGCACTGGTGGCAGGACCCCTCCGTGCTGGCCTACATCGAGGAACGCCTCAAGCGGAAGGTGTACCGGGGCATCGGCGAGTTCCACCTCTTCGGCGGCCAGACCGGCACCCCGGTGATCAAGCGCCTCACCGAGCTGGCGGTTCGCGAGGACATCTACCTCCACGCCCACTCCGACGAGGTGGCCATCGTCGAGCTGTTCACCATCGAGCCCCGGCTGCGCGTCATCTGGGCGCATGCCGGCATGACCTCGGGCCCGCAAGCAGTGGGCGCGCTGCTCGATCGCTATCCGAGCCTCTGGGTCGACCTGGCGCTCCGCAACTCGGACGTGGCGCCCGGCGGCGCGCTCGATCCGGCCTGGCGCGCGCTGTTCCTGCGCCACTCCGACCGCTTCCTCGCCGGCACCGACACCTGGGTCACCTCGCGGTGGGAAGCGCTGCCGGGCTCGGTGGCCGAGGTACGGAGCTACCTCGGCCAGCTCCCGCGGGACGTGGGCGAGAAGATCGCCTACCGGAACGCCGAGCGTCTGTTCCCGTAGGGCTCCCGGCGGGCGAGGAACCAATGTTCGACCTCGAAAGGTTCGTCGCCGACTGCCGGGCCGCCCTGACGGAAGCGCGCTAACGTACGCCCAGCCCGGCGGCCACGCCCTCGATCTGCGCCCAGGTCTCCTCGTCGATCGGGATGCCGTCCCGGCGGCGCTCGACCTCGAGGCGGCCCTCGGGCTCTCCCGGCACGAGGATCTCGGTAGCGCCGGGCGCCCGGGGCGCCGACTTCACCCACTCGAAGAGCGCTGCCACCTGACGGTGGAAGTCCTCGAGGGGCAGGAAGCGCTCCACGTCCAGGCAGACCATCAACGTGCCGTTGGCGAACAGCCCGCGGCCGGGCCCGGCGGCCCCGCTCCCCGACAGGATGCCGCCCAGGATCTCGACGGCGAGGGAAAGCCCGTAGCCCTTGTGCTCGGCCGCTGGCAGGATGGCGCCGGGGGGATCGGCGTAGAACACCTCGGGGTCCGTGCACGGCTGGCCCTGCGCGTCGAGGAACCAGCCCGGAGGCGTGGGCTCCTTGCGGTTCCGCTTGACCCGGAGCTTCCCCTCCGCCACGACGCTGGTGGCGAAATCGAGGACCATGGCGGGCCCGTTCGGGCCGGGGATCACGACGGCATGCGGGTTGGTGCCGAGCCGCTTGGCCGCACCGCCCCAGGGGGTCACGTGGAGGCCATGGACGGCGTTCACCCAGAGCATCGCGACGAGGCGCTCGGCGGCCGCCAGTTCGCCGTAGTCGGCCAGCCGCCCCACATGGCTCGTGTTCGCCAGGCTCACCGCCGAGAGCCCGGCCGCGCTGGCCTTGACGATGGCCAGCTCCATCCCGCGGCGGGCCACGACTTGGCCGAACCCCCGCCCACCGTCGAGCCGCGCCGTGACCGCGGTCTCGCCCATCACCGTCACCGGCGACTTGGGGTCGACGTCGCCTCGCTCCACGGCGGCGGCGTACTGCGGGATCCGGATCACGCCGTGGGAGTCGTGGCCGCGGAGGTTCGCGCGTACGAGCAGCCCAGCGATCCACGCCGCGTCGGCGTCGGGCGCGCCCAGCGCGGTGAAGATCCGGTTCGCGATGCTGGTGAGGCGCGTCGCGTCGATGGTCGGCACGTCGGATACAATACAACATCGTGAAGGAGGAGCGGGAGTTCTTCGACCCCGCCGGTTTGCCGTGGCAGCCCGCCCACGGCTTCCCGCGCGGAGTGTGGGAGCAGGTGATCAGCGGCGGCGAGGACGAGGGAGTGACCACGCGTTTCCTGCGCTTCGAGCCGGGCGCCGGGAACGATCGCGCGGTCACGCACGACTTCTGGGAGGAGATCTACATCGTCTCCGGCACCTTCGAATGCGGCGGCCGCACCTGCGGGCCGGGGTCGGTGGCCGTGCGCCCCCCCGGCATGCCCCATGGCCCCTTCCGCTCTGCCACCGGCTGCCTGAGCTTCGAGGTGCGGTACCGCGTCCACGACGGACCCTCCGTGCGGATCCTCTGATTCATTCGGCCATGGCCTCCCCCGTCAGAAGCCCATCGAAAATTGGCAGGTCCCCGCCCAAGCAGGACCCGCCCGGCCGGTCGGCATCCGTCGTCCAGGGACATAACCAGGCGATCTGGCGTGACATTCCGGCCATCCGGGTCCTGGGCCCCTCGGGGCACGGAACTTGCCTCCCCTGACTGGCATGTCCAGTTCCCGCTCTTCGTCTGCCCCCCCCTCGGAAGAAGCGCCCGGGCACGCCACCGCCATCGGGCTCGGGCTGCCGGGAACGAGCGGAGTGGGACGCCGCTCCACGTACATCCTCGTATTCCTCCTGGGGGTAGCCCTGGTGGGTGCCGGGATCTGGTACCACGTGAACCGGGAGCGGCACACCGCGCGTGCCCACTGGAAGGCCCGCCTCTCTTCGCTGGCCGACGACCGAGCCCGCACGGTGACTGCCTGGCTCCATGCGCGTCGCGCCGACGCCGAGCTGCTGGCCGACCTGCCGTCCGTCCAATCCGTCCTCTCCGGAACCCCAACGGACAGCCAGGGCGCCACCGCCAACCCGAACCTCACGGCGCGGCTGGATCGCATGGCGCATGCCTACGGCTACCGGGAGATCCTGGTGGCGACGCCCGACGGACGCATCGTCGCCCGGTCGACCGGCGCCGACGAGCCCGGGCCGCACGCGATCGACGCCATCCGCAGCGTCGGGCGAACGGCAAGATTCCGGATCACCCCGTGGGACGACGAGGGTGCCCAGCAACTCCTCAGCTTCTGCGCTCCCGTCTTCCGCGACGATGTCAAGCCGGCCTCCGCGCGGCCTCCCATGGGCGTGGTGATGCTCCGCGCGACCCCGGAATCCGGGCTCTTTCCGATTCTGGCGGACCGCAGCGCGACCACCCGCACCGGCGAGACTCTGCTGTTCAGCTATGCCGACCCCGAGCCGGCCTACCTCTCGCCCCTCCGCGCCCGCGCGGCCGGCCGCGAGGCCGAGCAGCGCTCGCTCCAGGCGCTCGCCTCGCGGGCAACCATGGCGGCCTTCGGCGAAGACGCCTTCGCCGACCTCACCGACCACCGTGAGGTCGCGGTCTTCGCGGTGACCCGCTGGATCGCGCCCACGGGCTGGGGCCTCGTGCTCAAGATCGACCGCGACGAGGCCATGGAGGATCTCGATCACGCCGTGCGCCTGGCGGGGCTGGCGGGCGGCTTCCTCACCCTCGCCTTCGCGGGGCTGCTGCTCGGCCTCCGGAAGCACCAGCAGCGGGAGCAGCTCCTGCGGGCCCAGATAGACCAGGAGCGCGCGATCCTCAGCCTCAGGAGCTACTCCGAGAAGATCGTGGCCAGCGTGCCCTCCGGCTTGCTCCTGCTGTCGGGCGACCTGCGCATCCTCTCTGCGAACCGCTCGTTCCTCGACTCCTTCTACCTCCGCCAGAAGGATGTCCTGGGACGGCCGCTGCACGAGGTGGCGCGGGCCGAGGGCCTCCTCGAGCACGCCCGGGAGGTGCTCCGGACCGGCGCCGCGCAGCGCGGCATCCTCTTCGACCTGATGCTGGCCACCCGGCAGGAGACGCGGCCGGTGCGCATCACGATGACCGGAATCCAGCTCGCCGACGAGGACGAGGGTCAGCTCCTCCTGACCATCGAGGACCTCACCGAGGAGGAGCGGCTCGACGCCGCGCGGCGCGCCTCGGAGCAGCGGTTCCGCGACCTCGTCCAGTGGATCGAGGCCATCTTCTGGGAGGCGAGCGCCGACACGCTGCGCTTCTCGTTCGTGAGCCCGCGGGCGGAGACGATCCTCGGCCATCCGGTCGAGCGCTGGCTCTCCGAGCGCGACTTCTGGGGCGCCCGGATGCACCCCGAGGACCGGGAGCGGGCCATCGTCACCTGCCGGACGGCCATCGCGGCCGGAGTCGATCACGAATACGAGTACCGGGCCCGCGCAGCCGATGGCCGCGAGCTCTGGCTGCGCGACATCGTCCACGTGGTCCGGGACGAGCGAGGGCGCGCGAGCCAGCTCCGGGGCCTCACCGTGGACATCACCGAGCGCAAGCGCGCCGAGGAAGCCCTGCGCGAGAGCGAGGGCCAGCTCCGCCAGGCCCAGAAGATGGAGGCCGTCGGACAGCTCGCCGGCGGCATCGCCCACGACTTCAACAACCTGTTGATGGTCATCCAGAGCGACAGCGAGCTGATCCTGCGCCAGCTCGGCACCCGCCACCCCTTGCGGCGCAGCGCGGAGGGCATCCGCGAGGCCGCCGAGCAGGCGGCGACGCTCACCCGGCAGCTCCTCGCCTTCAGCCGCAAGCAGGTCCTGGCCCCCAAGGTGCTCGACCTCAACGCCACCGTGGCCGGCGTCCACAAGATCCTCCAGCGCCTGATCGGCGAGCCCATCGCCCTGGTCATGGCGCCGGGGCCGCACCTCGGGCGCGTCAAGGCGGATCCCGGGCAGATCGAGCAGGTCATCATGAACCTCGCCGTCAACGCCCGCGACGCCATGCCCGATGGGGGGCAGCTTACCGTCGAGACCGCCAACCTGGACCTCGACGAGATCTCGGCCCTGCACCCCGGCGCACCCCCCGGGCGCTACGTGACGATAGTGGTCCGCGACACCGGCTGCGGGATGGACGCCGAAACCCAGGCGCGCCTCTTCGAACCATTCTTCACGACCAAGGAACCCGGCAAGGGAACCGGCCTCGGCCTCTCCACCGTGTACGGCATCGTCAAGCAGAGCGGCGGCCACATCTGGGTGGAGAGCGCGCCCGGGCGGGGCACCACGTTCCGGATCTGCCTGCCCCGCGTCGAGGCGTCCGCGGCGCCCGTCGAGGACCCGCGAGCCGAGACGCGGCGCGACAAGAGCGCCGGGGCCCAGACGATCCTGCTGGTCGAGGACGCCGTCCGCGTGCGCGACGTGGTCCGCGAGATCCTCGAGATGAGCGACTACGCCGTCCTCGAGGCGAGTCACGGCGCCGAGGCCCTGGTGGTGAGCGGGCGGCACCAGGGGCCCATTCACCTCATGATCACCGACGTGGTGATGCCGGGCATGAGCGGCAGCGAGCTGGCCCAGCGGCTGATCTGTCTCCGCCCGGAAACGAA
>Ga0302046_10006648_pt1 | contig 10069 bp, 8 predicted proteins | sample RVTome_11_FD_200261 | JGI IMG/M metagenome (GOLD analysis project Ga0302046, IMG submission 200261) | Soil microbial communities from uranium-contaminated site in the Upper Colorado River Basin, Wyoming, United States - RVT147D111 (version 2) ... | reverse complement strand
TCCTTCCATCAAGCGACCCTGCTCGCGCCCAACCGCCCGACGGCGGAAGCAACCAGAGCCACCTGGATCGTCGTCAAGCAAGGGAACCAGAGCCACAGGTGGCGGGGATCCGGGGCAACAAGATCCGGGCTCAGCCGGCCAAGCGCGGCGATGATCGCCGCAATCACACCGGCAGAGAAGCGGACTCAGCGGTGACGAAAACCAGACTGCTGCGGAGTCTCGTCGCCGCTAACACGCATTCGGCTTTCACGCCCACAGAGCCTTCAGGGCGATGATATCCCTCTGTGCCGCTCTGGCATCGTCCTCAACCCACCCCCGCCGTGCCTCACAAAGGGTGAAAGAGAGGCCTTCTTTCCGGATCCGGAAGGCGCAACTACCTGTTTTCCCCCATGAGAACGAGGGACTTCGTCGATGGCAGCACGACAGGAACAGAATACTCTCATAGACGGCCGCAGCGGACGACAACATGCGGCAACCCCATGAAGGCACAAGGACGGAACAAGGCGCTCCAATCCGGGGAAGCAGGCGGCCTCGCGCTGCTCGATGGGTGCTCAGAGGCCCATACCTCACGACGGAACGGGAGAGCCACGACTCACCGGCGCGTCGGGCCAACTCGGGCAGACGCAAGTGATGCGGAAGAAGCCACGGTCGGGGTCCGAGAAGTGTCCGGCGTGAGGACACGCTGCATCGTCCATGCTGTGCTGGACAAGCGTCTAGATGCTTTAGCCCGTCGGCCCGAGCGGTTTGCTCAGGACGCGCTAGAGCTGTGCGCAGCGCTGGATAGGCGCGGGATCGATATGGAGATCTGCGATCCGAGTGCTTGGCGAGATGCCCCGACCTCCCGGTGTGTCACCGTGGAAAGCCAATTCAGATCCGAGGTGGAAAGCGTGCGCACTATGGGACGCGCGGAAGAACTACGCCTCGCCCGGCGCATCGAGTTCGCGCGCATCCGCCTGTGCAACGCTTTAGAATACCATGGATTGGACAGGAGGGCGTTGGGCGACAAAGCGGCTCTTCCACCCTTGCTCTGCCGGCGCAGGATGGAATGGCACGCCTTGCGCTTGGAGATGATCGAACGTAACCTCTACCTCGTGCCGATCAACGTCGAGCGCTACAGGCACACGAGCGCTGATCGCTCCGACCTGATCCAGGCAGCCGCTGTGGCCTTGTTCCAGGCTGTCGATGGCTTCGACTGGCGTCGCGGCGTCCTTTTCAGGACCTATGCGGTCCATTGGCTGAACCAGGGCTTCCGCAGCTTTCTCTACAACTGCAACAGCACGGTCCGCGTCCCTGTGTATCTGCAGAAGTCGTTCAAGAAGATCAACGCAGCAACGCAGCGCTTGGGTGTCCCGAATGCGAGCATAGAGGAGCTGGCTCGCGAGACGGGATTGTGCAGAAAGATGGTCGCATCCGCGCGCGTCGCCGCCCGCAGGACCCGCTCCCTCGACACCCCATTGGACACTGACGGTACGCGCACCCTGGCCAGCGAGCTGGCCCTACGGGACGAAGATGACCCCTACAGCCTCGCGCTTGAGGAAAAAGCAATGCAGTCGGCGCTCAAAGCGGCGCTGGGCAGGCTCACGGACCGCGAGCGTCGCGTGGTGGAGTTGCGCTTCGGGCTCGACTCCGGACACGCACACGTGTATTCCGAGGTGGCCAAAGAGATTGGCGTGAGCGTGGAGCGCGTACGCCAAATCCTGGTCAAAGCCATGTCGAAGATGCGCACCACACGACTGCGGAATAGGCTCGAGTTCCTGGCAGAATGAGCGCGCCAATCGAAAGTAATCACCTGAGTACCACGTCTAACTAGACACAGCAAAGAGGCTTGCCATGCTTTACACACTAGCCGTCGTTCTTCTCATCCTGTGGTTGTTGGGCTTGGTCTCGTCAACCACGATGGGTGGGTTCATCCACATCTTGATCGTCATAGCCGTCGTCCTGGTCCTTGTTCGTCTCATCGGCGGACAAAAGAGCCTCGGGGCCTGAGATCCTCTACGCACTGCACGGAGCATCGGGGGCCGAAGGCTTCGTGTGCGCAATTGCGTAACCGGTAGGAGGGGCGGCCCCTACGGCTACCCGCCTACCTACTTCTCGGACTTGGAATCAGGGACTACGTGGACGTTCTCTCGCCCGTTGACGGTTCTATTGTAGGCGTAGCCGATGATTCCCGCACCACGAGAAGACTTTGTTGGCAGTTTGGCGGGGGGGGACTGCGACCCATGGCACGCGCAGGGCTCGCGATGACTGCGTTGGCGAAGAGCGAGGCTCGCTTGCGCCGGCTCGTTGCCAGGAGCAGCGCCGGGATTGCCGTCATCTCATTCAACGGCACGATTCTATTCGCGAATCCGTCCGCGACGCGGCTCATCGGCCGCCCACACGAGAAGCTGAACGGAGCGATGTTCGGCTACCCTTTCGCGTCACGCAGGCGCGTCGAGCTGTCGGTGGGGGCCGACCGCATCGTCGAAGTTCACCTGGTCGAGACGGAGTGGGAGGGTGAGCCAGCGTGGCTCGCGTCCCTGTTCGACATCACCGCGCACAAGCGCTCCCAGGCTGACCTGGAGGGCATGACCGTACGGTTGCGCGGCTACAACAGGCGTCTCGAGCGGCTTGCTCGCATCGATCCCTTGACCGAGATCCTGAACCGCCGGGGGCTGGAGGCCGAGCTTTGGGTGGAGTTGCGACACAGGCTCCGCACGGGCGCACCGCTCTCGGCGTTGTTGCTGGACTGCGACGACTTCAAGCGCATCAACGAAACCCTGGGTCACGCGGCCGGCGACTTCGTTCTCAAGATGCTGGCGAGCCGCGTCGCGAGGTCGCTCAGGCCGTCCGACCACATCGGTCGTATTGGCGGCGACGAGTTCATGGTGCTGCTGCCAGGCACACCGCTGGCCGAGGCGTGCCAAGTGGCCGAGCGCTTGCGCCTCGCCGCCTTCGACCGCCCGCTACGCTCGTCGTCTGGGTCCGTCCAGGTGAGCGTCAGCATAGGGATCGCGATGATCTCCGGAGAGGCCCTATCGATCGAGGACGTGCTCGCGCTCACGCAGGCGGCGATGCAGCACAGCAAGCACTGCGGCAAGAATCGCGTGTCCACATCAGACGGGGCCGCGTCGGTCGGCAGTTCGGACTCCGAGGTCCTTGAACGTGCACTGCAGGGAGGAGCTGCTCTTAGCGTCGTTTACGAGAAGATAGTGTGCCTGGCGGACGGTAGCGTAGTGGGTCAGGAGATGCTCACGCGTGGACCTTCGGGGGTTTTCGAGAGGCCGCGGGACTTCTGCCGCGTTGCGTTCGAGCGCAATATACTGACGGAAGTCGACCTGTATTGCCTGAAGGCCTGCATCCGTGCCGCGCCCGATCTGCCACGGCCCTTGCGCCGCCACGTCAACTTGTTCCCGTCGACCCTGCTCGACGTGCCGGCCAAGCGCATCATCGAGCTGTTTCCACCTTTGTCCGCTGGACGACGATTCTGCGTCGAGATCAGCGAACAACAGATGACCGGGGAGCCGTCTCTACTGCGGAACCGAATACGCGCACTCCAAGAGGCCGGGCTGTCTGTGGCGATCGACGATGTGGGGTTCGGCCAAAGCTCCCTCGAGACCCTGATGCTCCTCGAGCCCGACATGGTCAAGATCGACAGGAGTTTCGTCCACGGAGCGTCCCGCGACACCGGTAGGGAGCGGTCGCTACGGCGCATGGTCGATGTGGTTGCGTCGACCGAGAGCGAGGTCGTTGCCGAGGGCGTCGAGTCGCACGAGGACATCGAGCTCCTGCTCGAGATGGGTGTTGCTTTGGGCCAGGGCGGCCTGTGGGGCGATCCAGCTCTCTGCCCAGTTCCGCAAGCTCGGTGCTGATGCCGATGGCTCGGCTCTTCAAGCCGAGGCCACGCCCACCGGCGCAATCGGGGCCGTCAGTGTCACGATGGTGCCCCGCCCTGGCACGGAGTCGATGTTCACGCTCCCGCCCACGTACCTCATGTGCTCGCGGATACCGAACAGGCCATAGCCTTCGAGGCGAGCTTCCTCGGCGTCGAATCCCGTTCCTTCGTCCGCGACGACGAGGCGTAGCAGGCGGCCCTCAGAGCTGATCCGCACGCTGGCCTCACGCGCACTCGCATGCGTTGCGACGTTGACCAGGAGCTCCCGCACCGCGCGGAAGAGGATGACGCGGAGCCGATAATCGACCATCGGGGGACTCCCGTCGTCCTCGATCTGCACCTGCATGCCGTATCGATGCCTGATGTCTTCGGCGAGCCACTGGAATGCCGGCACCAGACCGAGGTCGTGCAGGGTGGGTGGGCTGAGCTGGAGCGTGATGGAGCGGAGAGAGCGGTCCGCTTGCTCGACGAGGCGCTCGATCTGGGCGATCGATGCGTGCAGGTCGGCACTCGAGGTGCTACGTAGCACCGATAGCTTCATCTTGGCCAAGGCGATTTCCTGGCTGAGGCCATTCTGAAGATCGGCGGCCAGCGTATGTCGGAAGCGCTCCTCGGCCATCACGATCTCCGATGCCAGGGACCGCAGGCGGTCCTGTTGGACCTGAGCTCCGCGCTCCGTCAGGTTGCGCGCCGTGACGTCCTGCGCCGTTCCGATGAGGCCGCGTAGCTCTCCTCGAGGCTGGTACCAGGCCGTCTCGGTCGTTAGCAGTGTGATAGGGACGCCTCGAATCTCGAAGGTCTCCTCGAAGCTGCGTGGCTTCCCCGTGCTCATGACCGCTCGGTCGATCGCCATGAGCCGCTCCGCACTCTCGGGCGCGAAGAGCGCCGTATCGTCCCGACCAATGATCTCTTCCACGGACTTCCCGAACATCTCGGCTCCGTTCCGGTTGATCATCACGTAGCGTCCGTCCTGATCCTTGGCGAAGACGGTATCGCTCGTCCAAGCGAGGATCTCGCAAAGCAGCCCGTAGTGGTCGTGCAGCCTCTCCAGCATCTCCAGCAAGTCGCCCAGGGCACTGCTGATGTCCGGCGATCCAGGCGCCGTCTCTTCCAGCTCCAGTCGAGCACGGAGCGCCATCAACTGGTGCCGCGCTTGCTCTACACCCTGCAACAGGTCGTGCTCGCTCACAGGTCGTGCTCGTTCATGGTGCCCGCACCGGCATTCTGAGCACGAGAAGGGGCAGTCAACAATACACCGGATTGCTGATTCGGCCGGGAGAGTCTCGGAGTCGAGGCGTGCGACTGCCGGTTCACCCCGTTACCTACCCGTTACCTAGATGTCCCGAGTAGAGACTGCCGGAGACCTGAGGTAGGATCCTGGAACTTCGGTGTGCGACCGTCGGGGTCCCTGACGCCGCCGGACAAGCATGCCGGCTGCTGTACCGAACCGAGGCCAATGACCGAGAACACGATCAAGCACGAGCTCGAAGAGCTGAAGCACCTGTTCACCACGCTCCAGCACCTCGATCTCGATCCGGGGCAGAGGAGCGCCTTGCTGCCGGGTGCCCTCGTTCGTTTACAGCGGTCGATCGAAGTACTGCAAGCGCTCTTGGTAGGGCTCTTAGAGGAGGGGCGCACTGCGTCCAGACTGATGGAGTCCGAGGCCCGGAAGGCCGCCATCCTCGAGGCTTCGCTCGACGCTGTGATCACGATCGACGACGAAGGTCGGGTGCTCGAGCTTAACCCTGCGGGCGAGCACCTCTTCGGCTACCGCCGCGAGGACGCCGTCGGGCGCAAGCTCGTGGATCTGATCGTCCCTCCCCGGATGCGAGAGCGGGCCCAGGCCGATTGGGAGAAGTTCCGATCCACGGGGAGCAGCGAGCTGCTCCAAAGCCGTCACGACGCAGTGGCGATAAAGTCGGACGGAAGCGAGTTTCCCGTCGAGGTCGCGGCGGCCGCGATACGGGCCGGAGAACTGCCCCTGCTCACGATCTTCCTGCGCGATGTCTCCGCGCGCAAGCAATCGGAGCAAGAGCTCACGGTCTACCGCGAACGGTTGCGAGCGACGATGGCGGAGCTGTTGGTGGCCGAGGAGCAGGAGCGTCGGCGGTTGGCCGTCGACCTCCACGATGGACTGAGCCAGACGATCGCGCTGACGCGGATCAAGCTCGCGTCGCTGCGTTCCTCCATAGATGAAAAGCTGGGGAGGCTGCTGGACGAGGCCGAGGAGCTCGTCGACCAGACCGACCGGGCGGCCCGCTTGATCAGCTTCGAGCTGAGCCCCCCGATCCTGCACGATCTTGGACTGGAGCCGACATTGCAATGGCTCGTCGAGAACCTCCAGTCCCGCTACGAGATCAAGATCGAGCTAGAGGCCGACGGCCGACCCACGCCCACCGACGAGAGGACCCGGGTGATCCTCTTCCGCTCGATCCGCGAGCTCCTGATCAACGCGGCCAAGCACGCCCGGGCGCGTCGCGTCCGTGTGTGCCTGAAACGCGAGGAAGACTATGTAAACGCTGCGATCGAGGATGACGGGATTGGCATGGAGCAGGAGGTCGCGGCCATCAAGGGATCCGGCCTGTTCAGCATCCAAGAGCGCATGATCCACGTCGGTGGGAGCATGCGTATCGAATCGGCGCCGGGGAAAGGGACGAGGGTTCACCTGAGTGCGCCGCTCACAAAGGGGACGAAGGCGAAGGCAAAGGTAGAGGCATGACCATACGAGTGCTGTTGGTTGACGATCACAGGATGATGCGCGAGGGCCTGACTGCGCTGCTGGCCAGCGTGCCAGACATGGAGGTCGTGGGCGAGGCCCCCGACGGACGGACGGCGCTCGAGGTCTTGCGCAAGCTGACGCCCGACGTGGTCGTGATGGACATCGGAATGCCGGATCTGAACGGGGTCGATGCGACCCACCGGATCCGGGCGGAGCACAAGCGCGTGAAGGTGATCGCGCTGTCCACGTATACCGACAAACGCTACGTGCATCACATGCTCGAGGCTGGTGCTAGCGGTTACGTGCTCAAGATCTCGGCGCACGAAGAACTCGTGCGGGCTGTGCGCGCGGTGAGCCTGGGCAGGACTTACTTGAGCCCGGAGGTCGCCGGTCCGGTCGTGGAGCGCTCCACGCACGCGCATGAGGGCGGCGAAGTGTCGGCTTACTCGACCCTCGGTGCGCGGGAGCGCGAGGTTCTGCAGCTCGTGGCCGAGGGCAAGACCTCGGGCGAGACGGCCCAGAAGATGCATATCTCGATCAAGACAGTCGAGACCCACCGGCGCAACATCGCTCAGAAACTCGGGCTGCACGGTACCGCCGAGCTGACCAAGTACGCGATACGCGAGGGCCTGACCTCGCTCGAGGAATGACCGGTCTTCTTCTGGTTGCTCATCGGGCCACCCCCGCGAGCGCTTCGTAGAGGTCCAGCGGGCGCTGCTCGGGAGCGATGGCGGCGATCTCGGCCAGGCGCTTGCCCATGCGCCCGAGCGGGAGCGGCGGCATGATGTGCGCCGTTCCCTTGCCCTCGTAGTGGGCCGGGTCGATCACGAGCAGCTCCTTCGTGTGGCGCGCGTGCACCGCAACGAGAGCGGCATCGGCTTGGATCTCGACGCGCCCGGCGCAGCCATGCACCTCGACCGACTGGCCGACGAGAGGAAAGGGCACCAAGTCGCGCCGCCCCTCGAAGGAGACGAGGCAGTCCTCGCTTACGCGCCGCGTCGCGACGAGATCGAAGGGCGCGGGCAGGAGCGGGAGCTCGCCGAGGTGCGGGAGCTCCGCCTGACGATCACGAACGCGAGCTCCCGTGTTGCAGCTCTCACCAACGGTACCTCTCGGGTTCACCGCTTCCTCCCGTTCGGGTTCACCGCTTCCTCCCGTCGGCTCCCGCTACTTCACGCGACTCGCTTCGACCGTCAGGAACGTCGTCCAACGACCGTCGTCGCCGAGCATCGAGGAGAATGCTTCTTGCTGCTTGGAGAGGGCGCCGGGGATGGTCGGTGAAGCCGTGCCGCTGGTCAAGGCGCAGCCCTTCCCCGCCGTCGTGCACGTCGATTGCGTCCCGCTACCACGGGAACGCGAAGGAGAGAGCCTCCGGCGAGCATGCGATTACCGCCGGCGATCTCGCGTTCCCGAGGTTTTCGCACCCGAATCGCTTTCCGTCCGACGCCTTCTCGGACGATCGGTGAAGATCGCGGGCCGGACTCGACGAGGGTGGTGCTCCACCGCGACGGTGCCGTATCCTGTTTTGGTGCTTGTCCCACGCAGATCAGAGGTTTCGCCCGAGCCCGAACGGGGAGAAGCGCCGGTTCCCAGGAACTCGTCCTCGATCCTCCCCGTCTCCTCGCCACTCCCCCTCCCCCTGAACGAACGGAACCATGTCGACGATCCAGATGACCTTGCCCAGGCTCCTCTCCCGCTCTCTCGGCACCGGAATCGTCCTGGCGACTCTGCCCGCGGCGGCTCTCGCGCAGGCGATCCAGTACAACGCGGATCCGCTCGCGAGCAACCCGGCCCTCGGGGACCTCGTGCGCGGTCCGGAGGCCCTCGCGCGTCTCGGCGATCGGCTGACGGAGCACGCCCAGCGTAGCCAGCTCAGCGACGCGGAGTTCGAGCAGCAGGTGCTCCTCGACGAGAACCTGTGGGTCGACGTCGACGGCGACGTGGTCTTCGTGGAGTCCTTGTTCGGCGACGTGGACGCGCCGCAGCGGGCCGATGACCTGCCCTCCTTCAAGAACGGTCCGACGATCCCGACCAGCGACGCTTTCCTGCTCCACAGCCGACCGGGCTCGAACTTCACGATCTACCTCGACTTCGACGGCCACCACTCCGTGAACAACGCTTGGGGCCACGACATCACGTTCCCGGCCTACAACACCGAGGGCGGCACGGGTTCCTTCAGCCAGAACGAGCTGCGCCAGATCATCGACCATTGGATCGAGGTCGCCGAGGACTACTCCACCTTCGACGTGGACGTCACGACCGAGGAGCCGCCCGTCGACCGCCTGCGCAAGTCCGGCGGCGGAGACACGCAATGGGGCGTGCGCGACGTACATACGCAGGCCACCGCCGGCTTCGGCAACGGGATCGGCGGCGTCGCCCAGCTGGGCTCCTTCACCTGGTCCACCGACACGCCGGTGTTCAGCTTCAACAAGGGCTCTGGCGCCGGCGGGATGACCGGCAGCCACGAGACGGGACACGCTTTCGGCCTGGTCCACGACGGCCTGAACGGCTCCGCCTATCACCAGGGCGTTGCCCTCGGTTCCTGGAGCTGGGGCCCGATCATGGGGGCACCCTTCGGCGCGGACATGGTGCAGTGGAGCAACGGCGACTACTCCGGCTCGACCTCTACGCAGAACGACACGAACGTGATCTCCTCTCCGTCCAACGGCACCCTCACCCTGGGGGACGACCACGGGGACACGATCGCCACGGCGACCCAGATCCCCGCGGACTGCCCGAACCCGAACCAGGTCGAGATCTGCGGGTTGATCGAGCACCGCTCCGACGTCGACACCTTCCAGTTCATGAGCGTGGGCGGGCAGATCAGCTTCGTCGCCAGCCCGACCACCCTCGGGAACGTCGACTGCTTCATCGAGATCTACGATCCCAACGGCGTACGGCTCGTCGGTGCCAACCAGACCCGGACCGCGACGGCGACGATCATCCGCAACATCGGCCCCGGGGTGCACACGCTGCTCATCGACGGCGGCGATCAGCCGAACCTGTACTCGGACTTCGGCTCGCGCGGACACTACGTCCTCGACCTCACCCTGCCCGGTGCGCCGAGCCATTTCTCGGACCTCGGGAACGCCCTGGCCGGTACGAACGGGCTCCCGGTCCTGACGGGCAGCGGCTTCACCTGCGAGGGCACGAGCGTGGCGGTCTCGCTGTCCAACGCGAGCGCGAACAGCCTCGCCTTCCTGACTTACGGCGTGAATCGCGCCGATGCCCCGCTCTTCGGCGGCGTCCTGGTGCCCGACACCGGCGCGGGCGGCGGCGCTCTGTCGACGACGACGAGCGGTGTGGGCGAGGCCAGCATGGGCGGCCTGTGGCCGGCCGGCACGATGTCCGGAGCGACGATGTACTTCCAGTACTGGATCAAGGACCCGAACGCTCCGCAGGGCTGGGCGGCGAGCAACGCGGTCGTGATCACGCAGCCCTGATCGATTCCCAGCGTGAAAGCGGGCTCCTCCGGGGTC
>Ga0302046_10006647_pt1 | contig 10070 bp, 10 predicted proteins | sample RVTome_11_FD_200261 | JGI IMG/M metagenome (GOLD analysis project Ga0302046, IMG submission 200261) | Soil microbial communities from uranium-contaminated site in the Upper Colorado River Basin, Wyoming, United States - RVT147D111 (version 2) ... | reverse complement strand
GGATCGCCTTGGGCAGGGTGATCTGGCCCTTGCTCGTCAGGGTGGCGCTCGGCATGTCCTCCTCCTTACCCACCAACGGTATCCTTACTATAAGGTAAGGTGACATCCCGATCAAGTCGGGGCAGCGAGCCTCCACGCGGGAGGCACGCGTGTCCTCTACCAGTACTGCATCGCGTCGCGGAGGATCCAGTCGAGCTCAGCGGCGCCGACGGACCGTGGGGCCCCGGCCAGCAGGCGCGGTTGCTTCAGCGTCCCCTCGATCAGCGCGGCGACGTCGCGCTCGCCGTAGCCCACGGCGGTGAGGCCGTTGGGGATTCCGACGTCCCGCATGAGGGTCAGCAGCGCGCGCGGCAGCGCCTCGCGCCGGTCGGCGTCCGAGAGCCCAATCACCGGATACCCCATCAGCTCGGCCGCGCGCAGGTGACGCTCGGGCGCCGTGGCGTGGGTGAAGCGGAAGGACGAGGGCGCGGTGAGGATGACCGACATCCCGTGAGGGATGAGCGGATGGCGGGTCCTGTAGCCGGCCGGCACGTAGTCGCGCACGAGGCCGGCGATCGGATAGGCGACGGCGTGCGGGATGTGCACGCCGGCGTTCCCGAAGCCGATGCCCGCGTAGTTGGCCGCCAGGGCCAGGTGCACCCGCGCCTCCAGGTCGTTGCCGTTGAGCACGGCGCGACGGAGGTAGCGGCCGACGTACTCGATGGCCTTCTCGCACCAGATGTCGCTGGCCGGGTTGGCGCCGATGTAGGCGGGCCGGTCGGGCGGGTGGTGCTTGGGGCGCGCGTTGTAGGGGCGGGTGGTGTACGACTCGATGGCGTGGGTGAGGATGTCGCTGCCGGCCGCCGCCGTCACCTCCGGCGGCACCGTCAGCGTGTTGAGCGGGTCGACGACACCGAGGGTGGGCCGCAGCAGGCGGTGGGAGACCCCGGCCTTCACGTTCTGATCCACCACGTGGGTCACGGTGACCGCCGTCGTCTCGCTGCCCGTTCCCGCGGTTGTCGGCACGGCGATCAACGGCCGCAGCGGACCGGGCACCGGCAGGCCCTTGCCGACGGGCTTGTTGATGTAGTCGAGCAGCGCGGCCGGGTAGGTGGTGAGGAGGTTGACGGCCTTGCAGGTGTCGATGCTGCTGCCGCCGCCGACCGCGATGAAGCCGTCGACCTTGCTCTCGCGGGTGACCGCCGCCGCCTCCTCCATCGAGCGGTCGGTCGGCTCGATTTCCACGCCGTCGAAGATCTCGGCCTTGATCCCCTCCTCGCCGAGCAAACCACGGATCCTCTCCGGCAGCCCGAGCTCCGCGAGGTTCCGGTCCGTGAAGATGAGCACCCGCCCCAGCCCCAGCCGTTTCGCGTCGTGCCCGATCTCGTCCGTCGCCCCCAGCCCGAACTTGATCGGCGCCATCTCCATCACGAACACCGTCTCCGTCGGCAACGTCACACCCCTCATACCCCCACCCCCTGAACTCACGCCGGAATCTTAACTCCGTCAGGCGATGCGTACGAGCGGCAGACCTCGCCATAGAAACCGCCGCAGACGTCTCGAGGAGTCGCTTCCGAGCGGCGGCTTTGCCGCCGCAATCCTGCTTTCGGGGGGAGGCAGGTCGCCCAGCGGGCCTCCAGGCCCGCTGAGCGACCGTCGGAGGGGGGGAGCGCCCCCCTCCGAACTAGATCCGTGCTTGAAGGATCAGCTGCGGCGCCGCCTTGGGCACTTCGCGGAAGCGGCAGCGGAGCTCCGGCCGCTCCAGCACCTCGACGTAGGCGCCCATCACCATGCGGTAGTAGTGGGGATGGCGGCCGAGGGGCCCGCCGTTGTACTCGGTGAGCGCGTCCCTGATAGCCGGCTTGCGGGTCATGATGTCGCGCAGGTACGCCATCGCGAAGCGCGTGCTGATCGCGGGATCGGCCAGATCGCCGAGGTCGCGGGGGGCCTTGTTGAGGACGGGCCGCTTGAACTTCCCGGCGATGGGCTCCAGGATCGCCGCCGTCGACGGCTTGATCTGGAAGAGCCCGATCTCGCCGGCGGCGCCGACCGCGTCGTGCTTGAACTCCGACTCGACCTCCGCCTGGGCCAGCGCCAGGCAGTGGTCGATGTTCGAGCGCTGCGCCTCCGCCAGCAGCACGTCCGGGAAGCTGCTGAACGCGCTGATCGGCGCCCGCGGGTTCTTCAGGGCGACGTAGTCGAGGATGGTCTTGTGGAACCGTCCGGCGTCCGCCTCACCGGCGACGGCGATGACGTGTCGCGTGAGAAGGAGCCCTCCGGACACGACCGTGACGACGATCGTCAGGCTCGCGATGGCTCTGCTAAGGCTCATACGAGTGTTTCCTCCCTTGGTGTTGCGACTGCACCTGCGTTTGGTCGTGTCGTCGTAACCGAACCAGGAGGATGACCGGACGAATGAATGAAGTACACGCAGAGTACCACCCGCGAAAGGAACTACGCAACCGGTTGGTGAGCCGTGGGCTCTCTTCCCCCACAGGCAGCGTCAATATCCTGACGGTCGGCGGACCCGGGTGCGCAAAATCCACGGCTTACGACGCGCGTCGGGGAGCGTGACGAAATGGCGCCGCGGATCAGCGGCAACGCGATTGCACATGAATCGACCGCGCGGCGTGATGAGCGTTGGCGCGGAGGAGGGCCTCAATGGATCGCGAGGAGATCAAGGGCAAGGCCGAGAAGGCCAAGGGCTACGTCAAGGACAAGGCCGGCGAGCTGCTGAACGATCCCGAGCTGGAAGCCGAGGGCGAGATCGAGCGCGGGACCGGCGCCGTGCGCGAGGGGTTCGGCAAGGCCAAGCGCAAGGTCGAGGAGGGCGTCGAGGACGTCGCCGAGGCGGCCGACGACGACCGCTGACGTGCGGTGAACGAGCGCGCCGCCCGCCGTCAGCCGGCGAGGCGGCGCAGCTCTTTCCGCAGAATTTTTCCGATCGGGCTCTTCGGCAGCGCGTCGACGAACCGGACCTGTCTCGGGCACTTGTACTTCGCCAGGCGATCCTGGCAGAACGCCACGATGGCGCCGGCGTCGGCGACGCCGCCCGGCTTGAGCACGACGAACGCCAGCACGTCCTCGCCCATCAGCGGGTCGGGCGCGCCGACGACGGCGGCCGCGGCCACGGCGGGATGAGCGTAGAGCACGTCCTCGACCTCGCGGGGATAGACGTTGAAGCCGCCGCGGATGATCAGGTCCTTCTTGCGCTCGACGATGTAGAGGAAGCCGCCGGCGTCGAGGCGCCCCATGTCGCCGGTGTGCAGCCAACCGCCGCGAAGCGTGCGCGCCGTCTCCTCGGGCAGCCGGTAGTAGCCCTGCATCACGGTCGGCCCCCGCACGCAGACCTCGCCCACCTCACCGGGTGGCCGCGGGCGGTCGTCGTCGTCGAGGATGGCAACCTCCACGCCCGGGATCGGCTGGCCGACCGAGCCGACCTTGCGGACACCCGACAGGCGGTGCGCGCTCACGACCGGCGAGGCCTCCGTGAGACCGTAGCCCTCGAGGAGCCGCCCGCCGAACTTCTTCTCGAACGGCTCGACGATCTCGACCGGCAACGGCGCGGCGCCGGAGCCCCACTGGCGCATGGACGACGTGTCGAAGCGCTCGGCGTCGGGATAGTTGAGCAGGTAGACGAACATCGTGGGCACACCGGCCATCGACTGCACGCGGTACTGCTGGATGGTCTCCAGCACGCCCTCCGGGTTGAACCAGCGCAGCAGCACGCCCCTGGTGCCCAGGATGTTGCCCGCATTCATCACCGTGAGCCCGTAGGAGTGCGACAGCGGCAGCACCATCAGCGCCCACGCCGTCCGGTCCAGCTCGTAGAGGCTGGCCGCCGCCCGGGCGTTGGACCCGAGGTTGGCGTGGGACAGCGCCACGCCCTTGGGCCGGCCGGTGGTCCCGGCCGTGTAGAGGATGACGGCGAGGTCGGCGTCCGCGCGCTCGACCGTGGCGAAGTCGTCGGGCCGCCCCGCCACGAGGTCGTCCCAGGCGTGACCGCCGTCGCCGCCACCGACGAGGACGACCGGCCCCGGCCAGCCCTCGATCCTGTCGAGGAACGGGGAGGCGGTGATCACCACCCTCGCTTCCGAGTGGGCCAGGATGTGGCGCACCTCCTCGGGGCCGAGCAGGAAGACGACCGGCACGATCACGCCGCCGAGCTTGAGGACGGCCGTGTACGCCTGCAGCACCTCGGGGCAGTTGGGCAACAGCACGACCACCCGGTCGCCCGGGCCGAGGCCCAGCCCGCGCAGCGCGTGGGCCACGCGGTTGGCGGCGCGCTGCTGCTCCACGTTGGTCCATTCCCGCCCGTCGAACGCGAGCGACACGTACTCGCCGAACGTCCGGACGCTGTCTTCCCGAGCCAGGCCAGATTCATGGGCGCGATCTTACCCCGAGGCGTCCCGGGCCCGTGGGCTCAGATGCGGCCGCCCCGCCAGCCGGCGGCGAGGGCGGCGCCGAGCACGGCGCCGGAGGTGTTCGTCAGGACGTCGATGAGCGACGAGTAGCGGGACGGCAGGACGAGCTGCAGCGTCTCCACGGTCAGGCTGAACGTGGCGCCGACCGCGGCGACGATCGCCAGCCGCCCCGCCGTGGACGTCGGCAGGTCGCGCAGGGCGCGATGGAGGAGCCAGCCGAGCGGCACGAACACGGCCGTGTTGAGGATCGCGTCGACGATGAGCCGGCGTGGGGAGCCGTGACGGAATTCGAGCAGGTACGCGCGCGGGTGAGGGCGGCCGTCGTTGTCGGTGACGAGCAGCGGCAGGAGCACGACGAGGTACAGCACCGCCGCGACCAGCGATCGGAGCGGGACTCTCACGACGGTCAGTGTACGGTACGTGATAGGATCGCCCGCGATGCGCGGGAAGCTCGCGGTCAAGATCTCCGTGCTCATCGTGGTGGTGCTGATCATCGGCTTCGGCGCCTCCACGCTCTGGACCGTGCAGCGCGAGTCCGAGCTGCTGGTCGAGCAGAGCAAGATGGCGGCGCGGCGGCTGACCGCCACCCTGGTGGCCAGCATCGAGGGCGCCATGCTGCAGGAGCGCCCCGACGTCACCCGCACCGTCATCCAGGAGCTGAAGACCTCGACGCCGGTGGAAGGGCTCACGGTCTTCCGACGCAACGGGGTGGAGGCGTTCACCGATCTCGCCACCGCCATGGAGGTCGACAGGAACGCCGGGCTCTCGAAGGACGTCCTCGACAACATCAAGAGGATGGCGCGGGAGCCGGGGCAGGCGGGGTCGGGGCCCCAGTTCAGCCGGGCGGTGGACTCGCTGCAGATCCAGGAGTCGCTGGAGATACGCGACGGCGCCACCTTCTTCACGCTCCACCACCCGATCGTCAACCAGGAGAAGTGCCAGGGCTGCCACGGCGGCGACCACAAGGTGCGCGCGGTCGTACGCGTGGACACCTCGATGGCCCCCGTGCTGGCCGAGGTGCACCGCCATCGCAACCGCCAGTTCCTCATCGGCGGGCTCACCATCGTCGCCGCCGCCGCCGTGCTGACGGTCGCCATGCGCCGGGTCGTCATCCGCCCGCTTGGCCAGCTGTCGGCGGCCGCCCGCCGGGTGGGGGCGGGGGACTTCGAGGCCCGGGCCCCGGTGACCAGCCGCGACGAGATTGGCCAGCTCGGCGCCGCGTTCAACGACATGACCGCCCGTCTGGCCGCCGCCCGCCGGGAGCTGGAGGGCACCAACACCGAGCTGGCGACCGCCCTCCAGCACCTGCAGGAGTCGCGCGAGCGGCTGGCGCTGCTGGAGCAGCTCAAGGGCGAGCTCTCGAAGTTCGTGCCGGAGGCCGTGAAGCGGCTGCTCGAGCAGAACCCCAACGCCACCGAGCTGGAGAAGAAGAGCGTCGAGGTCTCGGTGCTGTTCCTGGACATCGCCGGCTACACGAAGCTCTCCGAGCAGCTCGAGCCCCGCAAGCTGAACCAGCTGGTGCAGACCTACTTCTCGAGCTTCCTGGAGATCATCCAGCGCCACCACGGCGACATCAACGAGACCGCCGGCGACGGCCTCATGGTGATCTTCCAGGCCCAGCCCGGCGCCGCCGATCACGCGCTCAACGCCACCCGGGCGGCGTTCGCCATCCGCCAGCGCACCGAGCAGCTGAACGAGGAGTACGGCGGCATCTTCCCGCCGGTGCAGCTGCACATGGGGATCAACAGTGGCGAGGCCCTGGTGGGGGCCACCAAGATCGGCGCCGGGGCCGGCCAGCGGTGGACGTTCACCGCCACCGGGCCCACCACGAACGTCGCGGCCCGGTTCGCCGGGTCGGCCGAGGGCGGCGAGATCATCGTGGGGCCGGCGACGGCCGAGCGCATCCGCGCGCAGTTCGTGCTGGAGAGCCTGGGCGAGCGCGCGTTCAAGAACGTGTCGCAGCCGATCCGCGTCTTCCGCGTCATCCCGCCGGGGGTGTACGAGAAGATCGTGTGAGCCGGCCGGCGGGGCGCGCGTGACGGGCGCCGCCGGGCGCGTGCGGGTGGGCATCTGCGCGTGGGCCGATCCCGCGCTCATCGAGGCCGGGACCTTCTACCCCCGGAAGTCGATGAGCGCGGAGGCGCGGCTGCGCCACTACGCGGGCGTGTTCGACGTGGTGGAGGTCAACGCGTCCTATTACGCCATCCCCGACGTGCTGACCGTGCGCCGCTGGGCCGAACGGACGCCGCCCGGCTTCCTCTTCCACGTCAAGGCCTGGAGCCTGATGACGGGCCACCATCCGCGCCCGCAGGCGCTGCCGGCCGACGTGCGGGCGGTGCTGCCGCCGGGCGTCCGGCGCAGCCGCCGCGGCGAGATCCTCGCCGCCGACGTCCCCGCCGAAGGCCTCGACGCCGCGTTCCGCCTGTTTCGCGCCGCGCTGGCGCCGCTGCAGGAGGCCGGCAAGCTCGGCTACGTCCTGTTCCAGTTCGCGCCGTGGGTGCACTTCGAACCCCGCCGGCTCGACGACCTGGCCGGGCTGCCCGAGCGGCTGCCCGGCTGGACGATCGCCGCCGAGTTCCGCCACCGGTCCTGGTTCCCCGACCACGCCGACGAGACGCTGGGCGCGCTGCGGGCGGCCCGGCTGGCCCACGTGATCACCGACGCCCCCGCCGTGGCCGGCGCCATGCCGCACGTCACCGCGGTCACCGCGCCGGCCGCCGTCATGCGCCTGCACGGCCGCAACGCCGCGGGCTTCCTGCGGCAGCTGCGCGGCGAGGAGCCGAGCGTGCGCGAGAAGTACGACTACCTCTACAGCGACGCCGAGCTGGCGGCGCTGGTACCGGAGATCGGCGGGCTCGCCGGGGAGAGCGAGCAGGTCTTCGTCTCGTTCAACAACAACAACCGCGACTACCCGGTCCGCAACGCGCTCGCGCTGAAGAAACTCCTCGGACACCACGTGCCGGACGATGCCCTGCCACGCGATCTCGACGCCGAGGTCTGGTAAAATCCCAGTCCCATGCCGGACATCACGCTGCGGGGCGGGGAGGTCGACGGGCTCGCGCTGCACTACGTGGCGGCCGGACGGGGTCCGACCGTCGTCCTGCTGCACGGGCTCGGCGGCTTTGCGCAGTCGTGGCGGCGCACCATCGAGGTGCTGGCGCCGCGCGCCACCGTGTTCGCGCTCGATCTGCCGGGCTTCGGCCGCTCGGCCAAGCCGCGCACGACCTATCAGCTCGGCTACTTCGCGCGTGCGCTCCACGGCTTCCTCGACGCGGTGGGCGTGGGGCAGGCCTCCCTGGTCGGCCATTCCCTGGGCGCGGCGGTGGCCGTGACCTACGCGCTCACCCGTCCCTCCCGCGTCGAGCGCCTGGCCCTGGTGGGGGGTCTCGTCCCCGGCTTCAGCTTCCGCATGTCGTGGCCCTACAAGCTGGTCGCGCTGCCCGTCGTCGGCGAGGCGCTGGCGCTGTGCGGGAACGCGGCACTCTACAAGGCGGCCATCGCCCGCTGCTTTCGCGTGGCCAGCCCGGCCGAGGTCGAGTTCCTGGTCGAGCACGACTACCGCCGGCGCACCGGCCCCGAGGCGCGGGCGGCCTGGCTGGCGACCGCGCGGCACATCCGCGCCGACTTCGTCGCCCGGCGCGCGGACTACCGGCGCGCGCTCGTCACGCTGGACCTGCCCACGCTGCTCGTGCACGGCCGCCAGGATCCCGCCGTCCCCGCCCGCCACGCCGCGGAGGTGGCCGCCGGCATCCCGCGGGCCGCCCTGCGCTGGGTCGACGACTGCGGCCACTTCCCGCATCTCGAGTACCCCCAGGCCGTCAACGGGTGGCTCGCCGAGTTCCTGATCGGCCGGACGGCGCCCCGCTGATGAGCGAGATCAGCCCGCAGGAGCTGAAGTCCCGGCTGGACCGCCGCGCGGCCCCGCTGCTGCTCGACGTCCGGCAGGACTGGGAGACGAAGCTCTGCCGCCTGCCCAACGCCGTGCACATCCCCATCGAGGAGATCGAGCTGCGGGTGGAGGAGCTGACCCGCGAGGACGAGATCGTCGTCTACTGCCACCAGGGCGTGCGCAGCGCCGCCGTCGCCGAGTACCTCCGGTCGCTGGGTTTCGCGAGCGTGCGCAACCTCAGCGGCGGCCTCGACCAGTGGGCGCGCACGGTCGACCCGGCGATGCGCCGCTACTGATGGCGGACGGCGGCATCCGCGTCGAGCGGCGCGGCGGCGTCGTCCGGTGCACGCTCGATCGCCCGCCGCTGAACCTCCTCGGGCCCGGGCTCATCGCGTCCATCCGCACGACGTTCGGGGCGCTGGCGGGCGATCACACGGTCCGGCTCGCCGTGGTGACGGGCGCCGGCCGGGCCTTCACCGGCGGCATGGACGTCCGCGAGCTGCGCGACCTCGACGCCGCCTCCGCCACCGCGCTCATCGGCGGGCTGCACGACGCGATCGACGCCGTCCATCGCGCGCCCTTCCCGGTGATCGCCGCCCTCAACGGCCACGCCCTCGGCGCCGGCTTCGAGCTGGCCCTGGCCTGCGACCTGCGCGTGGCCGCCGCCGAGGCGACGCTCGGCCTGCCGGAAGTGCGCGTCGGCGTGCCCTCGGTGATCCAGGCCGCGCTGCTGCCGCCGCTCATCGGCCCCGGCCGCGCGGCCGAGCTGCTCCTCACCGGCGCCAGCATCGGCGCCGAGCAGGCCCTGGCGTGGGGGCTCGTCAACCGCGTGGTGGCGCGCGCCGGGCTCGACGCCGCGGTCGAGGAAACGATCGCCGCCATCACGGCGTGCGCGCCGGAGGCGGTGCGGCTGCAGAAGCAGCTCATCGTCCGCTGGCGCGAGAGCGACCTGTCGTCGGCGGTCCGGGCCGGCATCCCGGCCTTCGCGGCCGCCTATGCCACCGGCGAGCCGCGCGAGGGCGCCGCCGCCTTCCTGGAGAAGCGGGCGCCGCGCTTCGAGGCCTCCCGCTGAAGATCCGCGCCGTCACCGTCGACTTCTGGGGCACGCTGCTGTTCGATCCCCCGTCCAGCGACAACCGGTACAAGCGGCGCCGGATGGCCGACTTCGAGACCATCCTGGGCGGGATCGGGGTGAAGGTCAGCGCCGGCGCGCTCGACCGCGCCTACGAGGAGTCGGGCTCCTTCCTCGGCCGCGTGTGGGCCCAGAACAAGGACGTGCCCGTCGTCGAGCACGTGCGCGCCATCCTGGCCGCCGTCGACCGCGACCTGCCCGCCCGCGTGCCGGGCGATGCCACCACGGCCCTGATCGAGGCCTACGCCCGGCCGGTGCTGCTGGTGCCGCCCGCGGTGGACGACGGCGCCCGCGCGGCGCTCGAGCGGCTGCGGGGGCAGGGCGTGGCGCTGGCGCTGCTGTCCAACACCATGCGGACGCCGGGCTCGACACTGCGCAAGCTCCTCGAGCAGTTCGGCCTGCTCGCCTGCTTCGCGCACACGACGTTCTCCGACGAGGTCGGCGTCCGCAAGCCCGCCCCCGAGATCTTCGCCCTCACGCTGCGCGCGCTCGGGGTGCCGCCGGAGGCGGCCGTGCACGTCGGCGACGACCCGGTCCTGGACGTGCACGGCGGCCGGGCCGCCGGCATGCGCGTCGTGCAGGTCACGAACGCCTCGCTCAAGGCGCTCGGCGCCCGGCGTCCCGACGCCGTCGTGGCGAGCCTGGC
>Ga0302046_10006646_pt1 | contig 10072 bp, 11 predicted proteins | sample RVTome_11_FD_200261 | JGI IMG/M metagenome (GOLD analysis project Ga0302046, IMG submission 200261) | Soil microbial communities from uranium-contaminated site in the Upper Colorado River Basin, Wyoming, United States - RVT147D111 (version 2) ... | reverse complement strand
CTCGGCGGCTCGGCGGAATGCTTCGAGGAACGCGGCCGGTGGCGGCTGCGACGTGGTAGGATGTGCGCCGGCCCGCAGCCGCTCTGCGAATGCCTGCGTGTCGATGTCCACGCCGTCGCGCAGCACTTCCTGGCCGAACACGACGGCAAGCGGTACGACGTGGATGCCGTGCGCACGGATCACTTCGTCCGGCAGGTTGCACGCGCTGTCCGTGACCAGGCTGATGGGTCGTCGCGCCAGCCGGACGTGACCATCCGCTGCGCGCGCGACCGTCGCATGCTGCACGGACATGTCTTCCGCCTTGTGCGTGGCGAGCCTGCCCCAGCCGCGCAGCACCTCGAACACCGAGTCCGGCTCATCCGTGTGAATGTGCACCTTCAGCACATCGCCGCTACGCACGACGATGAGCGAATCGCCGCGGTCGCGCAGTGCTTCCCGCGCCGCTGCTCCCGCCGGCAGTTCTGGTCCGCGGACGAGCGCTTCCGTGCAGAAACGGTATTGCTCGCTGTGCGCAGGATACGTGACCTGCGCAACCGCGCTGTCCATGGCCGGCTCCGCAGGGTCCGGTGGCAGGATGGGCTCACCGCGAACGTACGACATCACGCCTTCGATGATGTGGACGAAGCCTTTGGCTCCCGCGTCGACCACTCCCGCCGCGCGCAATACAGGTAGCAGGTCCGGCGTGCGGTCGAGCGAGGTGTGGGCGCGGCGCAGCAACCGATCGAGCACGTCCGCGAAGTCCAGCCCGTCGGATGCCTCCGCCTCCTCCGCAACTTCGCGCATCACGGTGACGATCGTGCCCTCGACCGGCCGTTCGAGCGAGCGGTAAACGTGCTCGACCGCTCCCCGCAGCGATGCGGCGAACGCGGTGCCATCGAGGCGTTCGCGCTCGCCCACGTGGTCGGCGAAACCGAGCAGGAAATGGGAGAGGATCATGCCGCAGTTGCCGCGTGCGCCGAGGATGGCTGCTTCGGCCGCCTCGCGCGATACCGTCCCGATGGCCGGCGCGTCGAGGACACGCAAGCGGTCCGCGATCGCGCTCGCCGTCAGTGCGAGGTTCGTGCCGGTGTCGCCGTCGGGGACGGGGAAGACGTTGATCCGATTCAGCTCGGAACGCCGCAGCTGCACGAACTCACAGCCCGCCAGCAGTGCGCGGCGCAGTCGCTCACCATCGAGGTAGGCGATTCGCATTGCCCGCAAAGATACACGGCCGGCCAGGTGCCGGACAGCGGGCCGGCTTCCCATCACCTTGCGGGTCGATGCCTCGCGTGGCACCATCTTGCGCGTCGACATGGAACCTGAACATCCGGATGTCTCTTGAACGACTCCAGCGAGCGCCGCTTCGATGATCTCACCGTCCGGATCGACCGATTGCTGTGCGTCGGCTTCGGCGACTGCATCGAGCAGGCGCCCGAGGTGTTCGAGTTCGACGACGAGGGCATCGTGCGCTTCCGCGTCAACGCACCGGTCATCGAGCGGGATCGTCTGATCGTCGCGTGCGACGTCTGCCCCGTCGATGCGCTGCGCGTGATCGACGCGGACGGCTCCGTACTCGCCGGTTGATGGAACACGCGTTGCGCACCGGGAGGGAGTCGTCGTGAGCACGCCGCAGTACATCTACGTCATGAAGGACCTCCGCAAGGTCGTCCCACCCGGCCGCACCATCCTGAAGGGCATCTGGCTGTCGTTCTTCCCCGGCGCGAAGATCGGCGTGGTCGGCGCGAACGGCTCGGGCAAGAGCTCGCTGCTGCGCATCATGGCCGGCTTGGACACCGAGTTCCAGGGCGAGGCATGGCCGGCGAAGGGCACGCGCATCGGCTACCTGTCGCAGGAGCCCGGGCTGGATCCGACCCTCGATGTGAAGGGCAACGTCGAGCGCGCGGTCCAGCCGATCCGCGACCTGCTCCGCACCTTCGAAGAGATCAGCGCGAAATTCGCCGAGCCCATGTCCGACGACGAGATGCAGGCGCTGATCGAGGAGCAGGGCCGCGTCCAGGAGATGATCGACGCTGCCGGCGCGTGGGACCTCGACCGCAGGATCGAGATCGCGATGGACGCCCTTCGTCTGCCTCCCGCCGATGCCGACGTCACTCGCCTGTCCGGCGGCGAACGCCGCCGCGTCGCGCTCTGCAGGGTCCTGCTCGAGGAGCCTGACATGCTCCTCCTCGATGAGCCGACGAACCACCTCGATGCCGAATCCGTCGCCTGGCTCGAACACCACCTCTCCGCGTTCGCGGGCACGGTCGTCGCCATCACGCACGACCGCTATTTCCTCGACAACGTCGCCGAGTGGATCCTCGAGCTGGATCGCGGCGAGGGGATCCCGTGGAAGGGAAACTACTCGTCGTGGCTGGAGCAGAAGCGCACGCGCCTGGCGCAGGAGGAAAAGCACGAGTCCGCGCGCCAGCGCACGCTGCAGCGCGAGCTCGAGTGGGTGCGCATGGCGCCCCGCGCGCGTCAGGCCAGGAGCAAGGCGCGCATCGGCGCATACGAGGAGCTGCTGCAGCAGGACACCAGGGAATCACTCGCGCGTGCGGAGATCGTGATCCCTTCGGGACCGCGCCTCGGCGAGGAGGTCGTCGTCGCGAACCGGCTTGCCAAGGGGTACGGCGACCGGCTGCTCTTCGAGGACCTCACCTTCCGTCTGCCACGCGGCGGCATCGTCGGCGTCATCGGCCCCAACGGCGCCGGCAAGACCACGCTCTTCCGTCTCATCATCGGCGAGGAGACCCCCGACGGCGGGTCGCTCGCCGTGGGATCCACCGTGCAGATCGCCTACGTCGACCAGAGCCGCGACCTGCTCGACCCCGATCGCTCCGTATGGGACATCATCTCCGATCGCGCCGACGAGATCGAGCTCGGCCGCGGCACCACCGTCAATTCGCGCGCATACTGCTCGTGGTTCGGCTTCAAGGGCGCCGACCAGCAGAAGAGCGTCGGCGTCCTGTCCGGCGGCGAGCGCAACCGCGTTCATCTCGCCCGCCTGCTCCGCCGCGGCCGCAACCTCCTCCTGCTCGACGAGCCCACCAACGATCTCGACGTCGACACGCTGCGCGCGCTCGAAGAGGCACTCCTTTCCTTCGCCGGCTGCGCCGTCGTCATCTCCCACGACCGCTGGTTCCTCGACCGCATCGCCACTCACATCCTCGCCTTCGAAGGCGACAGCAGCGTCGTATGGTTCGAGGGCAATTATCAGGACTACGAAGCCGACCGCCGACGGCGCCTCGGCGCTGGCGCGGACATTCCGCACCGCATCCGCTACCGCAAGCTGGTCCGCTCCTGATCGCACAGACGCATCAGGACGGGTTGCTTTGCAGGGAGGTTCCGCGCACGAGGAAGTGAGTCCTCCGGGCCAGCGCGCGCGCCGGGACGCGTCATCGGCGCCGCTGCGGCCGATGGACGGCAGCACCGGACTGGCGAAGCGTCGCACAGGTCCGCAATTTGTCCACGCGTCGAACGCCTCCGTCGTTGCTTTCGCGCGAAAGGAGAATGCCGTGGGACGCATCCTTCTCATGCTCGTGGCGCTGCTGCTGGCCGGGATCCCGCTGGTCGGGTACCTGTGGGAGACGCTGAACGCGGTTCTCGCGCTGCACTTCGAACCGCGCCGTCTGCTCATCTCCGTGCCGGTGCTGCTTGCGCTGATGATGATTCTCCTGCTCGTCGCCCGCACCGTGCAGCGGCTCGATCCGTCCCACCCTCCAACGGAGCGCGGAACGTGAGCGCGGAACCCACGAATCGACCGGCATCGCAGTCCGCCGATGAAGGAACGGAGCACGAGCCGGTCGTGACGGGCACGCTGTTCTTCATGTTCCTGCTGCTGCTGATCATCTTCGGGCTGTGGGTGCTCATGTACGCCATGCTCTACCAGCGGTGAGTCGATGAAGGTTCACACGTACGAGAGAATGTTTCTCGCGGTGGGGGCGTTGCTGCTGGTCGCGTGTCTCGGCGCGCTGCTGTACGCGTCCACCTCGCACAACATGCATCTGCCGGGGCATGTCGGCGCGATCGACCCGGCGAGAGTGCGCGAGACCGCGCCGTTCGACCAGCCGGGCGTGCAGCAGACCGGTCCGGACGCGTACACGGTGGTCGTGATCGGCTCCGCATGGTCGTTCACGCCGGACGAGATCCGCGTGCCCGCAGGTGCGGCAGTGACATTCGTCGCGACATCCACGGACATCATTCATGGTTTCTACGTGGCGAAGACGCGAGTGAACGTGATGCTGATCCCGGGCCAGATCTCGCGTGTGACGCACACGTTCGATACACCGGGCGAGTATCTGCTTCTGTGTCACGAGTACTGTGGGCTCGGCCACCACCTGATGTCCGGACGGGTGATCGTCGAATGAGCGCATCGACCGTGATGGATCCGCACGGCTACGAGCTGCCGGCGGATCACCGCCGATACCTGCGCTGGACGCTTTACGTCGGCTACGCGGCTCTCGTCGCGGGCGTGTTCCACGGTCTTGCGCAGGCACTGGCCTACGCGAAGGTCGACATCCTCCAGTTCTTCCCGGACCTGAAGAACTACTACCAGGGGCTTACGGCGCACGGCGTCGCCAACGTGCTCACCTTCACGTTCTCGTTCTCGAACGGGTTCCTTCCGCTGCTCACTGCGCGCGCGCTGAGCCGACCGCTGAACGGATTCCTCGTGCGGGCCACGTTCGCTGCGCTGCTGCTGGGAAACCTCCTGACGATCTACGCGATCTGGAGCGGCACATCGAACGTGCTGTTCACATCCTACGCACCGCTCCAGGCGCATTGGACATACTACCTGGGCCTGGCGCTCATCGTCGTGAGCACCTGGCTCGCGACGCTGAACATGGTGCTCGCGCTGGCCGCGTGGCGGAAGAACCATCGCGGCGAGCGGATCCCGCTGCTCGCGTTCATTTCCATCGCGTCGTACGTGATGTGGTTTCTCGCTTCGCTGCCGATCGCGGTCCTTTTCCTCGGCTTCCTGCTGCCGTGGACGCTCGGCTGGCTGAGCGGCACGGATCCGCTGTTCGACCGCACGTTGTTCTGGTGGACGGGTCACGCGATCGTGTACGCCTGGCTGCTGCCCGCCTACGTGTCGTGGTACGCACTGATCCCGCGCCAGGTGGAAGGCAAGCTCGTGAGCGATGCATACGCGCGCATCACGTTCATCCTGTTCCTGCTGCTGTCGATTCCAACGGGCTTCCATCATCAGTACACGGATCCGGGTGTGCCCACGGCGATGAAGACGGTGCACGCCGTGCTGACGTTCGGCGTGTTCTTCCCGAGCCTGGCGACGGCGTTCTCCGTGATGGCGTCCCTCGAGATGGGCGGTCGCAAGCGTGGCGGCACAGGTCTCATCGGCTGGTTCCGGCGACTGCCGTGGGATGATCCGTCCGTGACGGCGCAGCTGCTCGCGATGCTGACGTTCGTGCTGGGCGGTGCGACGGGTCTGGTCAACGCGAGCTACATGATGAACCAGATCATCCACAACACGACATGGGTGCCGGGTCATTTCCACATGACGGTGGGCACGGCGGTCGCACTCACGTTCATGGGCGTCGCGTACTGGCTCGTGCCGTATCTCACGGGCAGAGCGCTGTGGAGCCGCGGCCTCGCCCTGGCGTCGTCCTGGATCTACACGATCGGCACGCTCATCTTCGCGCGCGGCATGATCTCGGCCGGTCTCGAGGGAATGCCCCGTCGCATCTTCCGCGTGGAGGCCGCGTACGACAACCCCGCCTGGGACCTGGGCGGCATGCTCACCGCCGTGGGCGGCACGCTGATGTTCTTCGGTATCATGATGTTCTTCGTCGACATCGGCATGACGATCCTCGCGGGGAAGAAGGGCGAGCAGCCGAAGGATGTGCCGGTGTCGGAGACGCTGACCGAGCCGGCGCGCACGGGCTGGGAGCCGAACCTCGACCGACTCGGCCTGTGGGTCGTCGTCGCCGTTCTGCTCATCGCGATCGCGTATGGCCCGTTCCTCTTGACGTATGGTGCGCCGCGCCTCATTTCCCCCGGGTTCCGTCTCTTCTGAGGGCGAGTCGATTGCGGCGCGCATCGGGCTGGAGGGGGGCGAGACTCGTCTGGTGACGGGAGCGGTCTTCAAAACCGTCGTGGCCCGGCTGAACCCCGGGCCGGTGGGTTCGATTCCCACGCGTCCCCGCCAACTCGTGCCTCGCTGAACCGGCGCTGCTGCTCCGTCCACAGTCGAACCGACCCGATCCCGCGCAACAGCGCAGGCCGGCACCATGCGCAGCGCCGCCGGTATAACGCGGATCATGCGAACGACGAATGCGGACCACGTACACATCGTGCTGAACCCGGCGGCCGGCGCGGGCGCGGGGCGGCGTGTGCGCGTGGAGCTCGAGGAGGCGCTGAACGCACGCGGGGTGGATTATCGGATCGAGGAAACGCGCGGGCGCGGCAACGCCGTCGATCTTGCGGCGGCAGCGGCCGCTGCGGGCGCACCCGTCGTCGCATCGGTGGGTGGCGATGGCACGGCGCACGAGGTCGTGAACGGACTGCTCGCCGCGGGTACGCAGCCGCCGCGCCTTGCCCTGATCCCGGTCGGCACGGGCAACGACTTCGTCAAGATGCTGGGCGGCGGAGGACGGCGTGCGGCGTACGACGCACTGGCCGCGGGAACGTCCCGTCCGATCGACGTCGGTATCGCGTCATGGGAGGGCGGACGTGAAGTCTTCCTGAACTCCGCGGGAACCGGGATCGACGTCGAGGTCGTGCGCCACATGGAGCGGATGCGAGGTCTGCCGGGCGGCCTCGTCTATCTGCTCGCCCTCCTGCGCGCGCTGGTCTCCTACCGGCCCGTACCGCTGTCGATCACCGTGGATGGAAGAGAGCTGCCGACCGCACGCATCATGATGGCTGCGGTTTCGAACGGCCGCTGCGTGGGCGGGTCGTTCCGGCTCTCGCCGGAGGCGCATGTCGATGACGGACTGCTCGACCTGTGCCGCGTGGATGCGCTCGGGGCCCTGGCCAGTCTTCGTCTCACCGCGCGCATCCGGCAGGGCACGCACACGGACCATTCCGCGGTCACGACACGGCGCGGCAGGGTGTTCGTGCTCCGGTCGGAGGGCCCGGGCCCGTTCCATGTCCAGCTCGATGGCGAGGTACGCGTGGCAGTGGGTGGTCTTGTCACGATCGAGACGCATCCTGCCGCGCTGGACGTGATGGCGCCGGGCCCGGTGCCGGGACAGGTGAACATGGACTCGACCGTAACACGAGCGAGGAGCTGAATGAGGTTGCGGAGTCGCCATGTCGCATGCGTGTTCGCGCTGGCTGCCGCGTGTGCCGGGAGTGCGGCGGCGCAGGAGCTGCCGCTCGATTCGCTGCCCGCGGATGCACAGGACATGATCGCGCCGCGCACGGCGATGCTGCGATCATGGCTGTTCCCGGGCTGGGGACAGGCTTCCGTCGGCGCGTACGGCCGCGGCGCGTTCTTCTTTGCAGCGCAGGGTACGAGTGCGTACATGCTGCTCCGCTCGTTTTCCCGGTTGTCCTCTGCGCGCGGCCTCGAGCGCGCAGCAGAGAATCGCGCGACCGACTCGCTCAACGTGATCATTGAGACCGACACGATCGGCGATGATGCGGAACGATTGAGTGATCCGTTCGCATTCGCGGACGCGGTTTCGGAGCACGCGGCGGTCGAGGACGCGCGCTCGCTCGTTCGCGCGCGCAGGCGACAGCGGCAGGACTGGATCACCTACACGCTGTTCTTCACGCTGATGGGTGGCGTCGATGCATTCGTCGCGACGCATCTGCGCGATGCGCCGGTGGACATCGAAGGGATACCGACCCCCGACGGCGGATTCAGGCTGAGCGTGACTGTCCCCATTGGACGTGTCCGCTGAATCAGGTGTTCGCGGACCAGTGGTGCAGTGCCGGCCGACCGGCCGACGAGATGGTGATATAGGTGAGGTGACGGATCCAGTCGCCGGCATTCAGATACCAGCGCGACGGCTCGACTTCGACGACGGCGGGAACGTGGGCATGGCCGCACACGACCCAGGCAAGCGACGCATCCTCTTTCAGGCGCGCGCGCGCCCAGTCCTCCAGGAAGCGCGCGCGCCCGAGTGCGCGCGCCTCCTCTTCGCCGCCCGCCTTGCCCTCCGTCGAGGAAACCGCTCTTGCAATGCGCAGGCCGAGCTCCGGGTGCAGCACACGAAACGCGGCGATCGTGATCCGGCTGCGCAGCACCGCGCGCAGCGCGCGGTATTTGAGGTCGCCCACGCCCAGACCATCACCGTGCGCGACGAGTGCGGTCCGACCGCCCAGCGTCGTGTGGAACGGTCCATCGTGCAGCGTGATGCCCACCTGTTCACGGAGGAACCGCCCGCCCCACGCATCATGGTTGCCGCCCGTCATGGCAACCGGGATCCCTGCATCCACGAGCGCGGAAAGCGCCGCGAGCGTGCGGAAATGTCTGCCATGAATGATCGGGCCGTACTCGAACCAGAAATCGAACACGTCGCCGGGCAGCAGCAGGGAAGACGCCTCGCACCCCACGTGTTCGAGGAACCGGACGAAGGCGCGCTCCGTGGAGTCGGGAACCGCGCCGAGGTGGATGTCCGACGCGATGTAGGCCGGTCGTTGCATGGGCCGCGAAGCTAGACCACCGTTCGAAGGCGAACAAGGGCGCCGTGGCGCGATGCTCGTGCGCCGGATATTCTTGGCCCGACTGGCACGTTCCGCGGCAGGGTAACGCAATGGCGATTGCGCACAGACAGGGCAGAACGGAGACCGACCGGCCGGGCGCTGCATGGCCGGCGCGCGCGGAGCGCAATCCCGGCATGCCGCTCGCCCTCGACTGGTTGCGTGAAGTGCGTGTGAACCGCAGCGCAGTCGAGCGCCGCGCCGCCACGATCGCGACGCGCCGCACCGTCAAGAAGGAGTGGCAGGCGGCGTGGCTGCTTCGCGCCATCACGCTGATGGACCTCACTACGCTGTCCGGCGACGATACACCCGGCACCGTGCGCAGGCTGTGCGCGAAAGCCGTGCATCCCGTCCGCTCCGACATCCTCGACACGCTGGGCGCGAGCGACCTCGGCATTCGCGTCGCAGCCGTATGCGTGTACCACGTTTTTGTCGATACCGCTGTGGCGGCACTGGGCGGCACCGGCATCCCCGTCGCGGCGGTGTCCGCCGGATTTCCTGCGGGCCTGAGTCCACTGCCGCAGCGCATCGCCGAGATCCGCGCATCCGTCGCGGCGGGTGCGCGCGAGATCGACATCGTGATCACACGCACGCACGTCCTCACCGGTGCATGGCAGGCTCTCTACGACGAAGTCGCGGCGTTCCGGGATGCGTGCGGCCCCGCACACCTGAAGACGATCCTCGCCACCGGCGAGCTCGGCACGCTGCGCAACGTCGCGCGCGCCAGCCTCGTGTGCATGATGGCCGGCGCCGATTTCATCAAGACGTCCACCGGCAAGGAGAGCGCGAACGCGACGATGCCCGTGAGCCTCGTCATGACGAGGATGATCCGTGCCTGGCACGAGCACACGGGGCTGCGCGTCGGATTCAAGCCTGCGGGCGGCCTGCGCACCGCGAAACAGGCTCTCGAATGGATGCTGCTCATGAAGGAGGAACTCGGCACCGAATGGCTGAACCCGTCCCTGTTCCGTTTCGGCGCGAGCACGCTGCTGTCCGACATCGAGCGCCAGCTCGAGCACCACGCGACCGGCCGCTACTCGGCGGCCCATCGCCACCCGACCGTGTGAGCGGAGGCGCGCGTTGAAGGTCGCGGAAGTCTTCGAGTCGCTCGAGTACGGGCCCGCCCCCGAAGCGGCCACCGTTGCGCTCGCCTGGATCGGGACGCATGGCGGCACCTTCTCGCACTACGTCGCGGGCGAGTGGGCCGCTCCGGCGAGCGACACGTTCGAGACGGTGAATCCGGCGAACGGTCGCGCGCTCGCCCGTATCGCGCAGGGCGGTGGCGACGATGTGGACGCGGCGGTGCGCGCGGCACGTGCGGCGTTCCCCGCCTGGCGCGATCTCGGCGGTCATGCACGTGCCCGATTCCTCTACGCCATTGCACGCCACATCCAGAAGAACGCGCGCCTGTTCGCGGTCCTCGAAA
>Ga0302046_10006644_pt1 | contig 10073 bp, 14 predicted proteins | sample RVTome_11_FD_200261 | JGI IMG/M metagenome (GOLD analysis project Ga0302046, IMG submission 200261) | Soil microbial communities from uranium-contaminated site in the Upper Colorado River Basin, Wyoming, United States - RVT147D111 (version 2) ... | reverse complement strand
CTGAGGGTCGGTCGCTTGGCTGAGCAGTCGAATCCGGGTTTGGAGTGACAGTGAGCCGACGCGCAGCCCGATGTGTTCGAAGTCGACCTGGTCTCGGAGGTGAAAGACGAAAACCCTGATCCATCTCTCCACCAACGGGTGCGCGAAGCAGCCGACGCCTGCCCGACCGGGGCGATTCCCGTTCAGCCGGGCTGAGGCACACTAGGACTGAGCCACATCGGTTGGAGCAAATTGGTTGCAGCCAACCCCGGATCGGGTTCGGCAGGACTCGAGCGATCTTCCCCGGATCGAGCGCCTGTCTCCACGTAAGCCAGCTCATCGATCGGACGGCTTCACCGATGGCGCAATGGCTAGGTTCGCCCGATGGTCAGCCCAGAAAACGGTGGCGGCGCAACAGCCAGACCTTCGGGACGCCCGATCTGGATTGGTCTCGGCATCGTGGTCGTCATTGGCGCTATCGCCGCGTTGGTCAGAGACGAGCCCGAGGTGGCGCCCACAACCACCACCACAGCTCCGACCGCCGCCGAGACCACCCTCGCTCCGTCCGAGCCGTCCACACAGTTGGCACCTCTCGACTGTTGGGACCTGTTGAGCGCTGACGAGATGTTCATCGCGCTCGGCGCCGATGAGAATCCTGACATCATCGATGGTGCCGACGGTTTCTCCCAGGCCGAGGTGTGCAGACAGACCATTGCGTTGGGAGAGAACTACTTCGTCGAGATATCGCCCGGTGGACCGTCCGACTTCGAGGAGGGCAGAACCCTTCTCGGCGTCACCGGCGAGGAGGTCGCCGGTGTCGGAGCTGGGGCTCTCTGGTTCGGGGGAGAAGCCGCCGAGGGCTTTGGTGAGTACGGCGTGCTCGTCGTCAATCAGCAAAGCGAGCACGGGCGGATCTACATGCGCATCTTCCTGGGCCGCCCTGACGTCGACCCGGACACCCAGCGTCAGCTCGCCATTGGACTCGCTGCCCTGGCGTTGCCCCGCTTTCCCGGAGTCGAGATCGCCCAGCCCACCGTCGAACCAGAGATCATCAACTTCCCTGAGCCCCCTCCACCCGACACCTCGGATATCAGTCTGGAAGCCTTCCTCTTTGCCCAGGAAGCACAGGGAGTCTGGTCGTTCGAGGAAGGTTTGATCTCGATGCTGAGCCTCCTGGCCGAGGAAGTCACCGCCGACGAGGTGCTCGGCGACACCGACCTGGCCGACTCGGACGGTTCCATGATCATGTTGCTGGCAGCTCGTTACCTCGAAACCGGTGAGGACCCGGTGGCCAAGGAGAGGATCGGCGAGCTCATCGATCAGCTCACATTCTCCGATGAGGAGCTCGCCCAACTCGATGTCCGGGGAACATCACAGGATCTCCTCGTGGCGTCGGTGCCGATGGTGGCGGCACCAGCAAGTGGCTGCGGCGGGACCGACGTGTTTGATTGCATCGTGATCGAGCTTCTCCCTGACGGACTGAGTCTGGACTTCCTCCTCTATGTGCCGATCGATGATCAAACGAGTTGGACCCGCCAGTTCAAAGATGCCGTGATTCAGGCAGTGAATGACTCGAACGTGAAGTTCAAGGGGTTGGGCACCATGCCCGAGGATCTGAGGGTGTTCCTGCTGCCTGACGGAGAGCGGGCGTACACATCCCAGGGACCGGATGCGTGCGGTATCTATCTCGGCGAAGCCCAGGCTCGCAGCAGTTTGGGAAGTGGGGTCCAATTCCGGCAGAGAATCGCCCAGTACGTGGCCCAGTGTTTCCTGGCGTCGGCACTCTGGGATCTCGTCGTTGAAACCGATTCCGAGTCCTGGTGGTTCTACGCCTATGCCGTGTACTTGAGCGGATACGTTTACGACGATTCGAACCTGGAGCACGTTCAGCTCCCGCCGTTGCTGGAGAAACACGAGCTCTCAGCCGGCCTCGACATTCGGCTCACCCTCAACTGGGCTTTCTTCGAATTTCTCCATTACGAGATGGGTGTCCGGGAGACTTTCGCTCTGATCAAAGGGCTCACACCGGGCAATGACGGCGTTGAGGATCTCGATGGCCCGATCGACCTCCTGGAAACCCTTCACCTGTTCGAACTCGGCCTCACCAACGCCGACATCAGAGACCTCGGCGGGGGCTTCGTGCCATTCCGGCCTCGAGCCTTGGAATTCGTGGTGATCGCTCCGGTTAGAGCCACACTGCACGTCCCGGCTCTCGGACTGAGCAGGGTGCACATAAAGGTCGCCGAAGGCCATCAGGCGTGCTATTCGATCGAGCGCCGGGGTGACAATGCGTACTCACTACGTCCCGGCGCACCGGGGGAAGCCCTGGAGTGGCCTGAGCTTCCCGACTTTCTTCACGGGGAGATGACTTTCGTCGTCTCTGCGGTGGACCCGAGTACGGAACTCGACATCGTCATCCACGAGGTTGCCCAGGACGCGTCCTGTTCCGAGGAACCACAAGAGACCGCGAGCGCTCCTTCCCTCGCCTGTGGAGAATGTCCCCCGTCTCAGTACTTCCACGAAGGCTGACGCATACGGGTGACCGTGCCCCGCCTTTTCCCAGCAATGTAGGTTCGTCTCATGTCGACTCCTGTTGCCGAAGATGGTCGGGTCCAGGTTGAGGGAGGGTCGATCTGGTATCGGCTGGTCGGAGAAAACGATGGTCACCCGGTAGTCACGTTGCATGGCGGTCCGGGCTATCCATCGGCATCTCTCCAGCCCTTGGAGGCGCTCGCCTCTGATGGGCCGGTCGTCTTCTACGACCAGCTGGGCTGTGGAAACTCGGATCGGCCCGACGACCCGAGCCTCTGGACCGTAAAGAGATACGTCGACGAACTTGAGCGTCTGCTCCGACATCTCGACCTTGCCGAAGTCCACCTACTGGGTCACTCGTGGGGCACGATGCTTGCGGTCGACTTCTACATGGCTCATCCGCAGTCGGTGAGGTCGATGGTCTTGGTGAGCCCGGCGCTCAGCGCATCTCGATGGAAACAGGACTGCGAGCGTCTCATCTCCCAACTCCCACCAGATTTGAGAGCCATCCACGCCGATCCTGATGCAAGCAAGGACGACATCGATCGGCTCAAAAGCGAGTTCATGAGCCGCCACTTTCTGCGACTCAAACACGAACCCGAGTCACACAAACGTGCCATGGAGGGCTTCGGTGAACAGGTGTACCTCACAATGTGGGGACCCAACGAGTTCACACCAACCGGGGTTCTCGAAGACTACGAACGGGTCGACGATCTCTCCGACATCGAGGTGCCCGTTCTCTTGTTGTGCGGCCGCTATGACGAAGCAACCCCGGAATCGACCCACCTCTACACCTCACTGCTCCCCAACGCAGAGATGAAGGTCTTCGAGAACAGTGCCCACAATGCCTTCCTCGAGGATGCCGACGAGTTCATTACAACCGTTCGACGATTCCTGGCCTCCACCTAGGGGCCGGCCCCAACTTCCGGGCATCGACGCTGAACTGTAGACTGTTCCGCATATATTATGTAGACTTGTTGGTATGGCAACCACCACGATCCGGGTCGACACCGACACCCACGCGCGTCTCCAGGCAATGAGCAAAGAGTCCGGCAGGTCGCTGATCGACACGATCCGGGATGCCACCGAGGCTCTCGGCAGACAACGATTCGCCCATCAGGTAGCAGCCGAACTAACCGTGCTCCGAACAGACGAAGATTCCTGGAAGGCCTACCTCGCCGAAGCCGAGTCGACATCAGTGGCAGATGGCATCAATCGATGATCTGTGGCTGGTCGACTTCGGTGAGCCCTATCCGGGAGAGCCAGCGGCCCGTCGTCCGGCTCTGGTCCTAGGCCCACCGGATTCGTTCGGACCGGCGTTCCCGTTCGTGATCGTCACACCCCTGACGACAACCAGGCGAGGGCTTTCTCTGCACGTCGAGTTGGAGCCGTCTGACGAGAATGGACTGGACGAAACCAGTTACATCCAGTGCGAACTGCTCCGGTCGATCAACCTAAAACGCCTGGCATATCATCTCGGCACCATCGACGCAGACACCAGCCTCCGGGTCGCCAGCGTCGTCAGAACACTACTGAGCTACTGATCCGGGGCCAGGCACACAGCAACAGACATACGGAAGTGAGCGGGCCGGGATGGGTGCGATTGGCGCGGATTCGGACGGTCGGGCTGCCCCTGTCGAGACCAGGCACTAATTTCCTCGAACGGATTCTCCAGTGATGACATCAACGCCATTCCCTTCTGTCCCCGCCATCCGATACGCCGACAGTGGCGGGATCAGCATCGCCTTCCAGGTGGTCGGTGACGGGCCGATCGACGTGGTGATGGTGCCCGGCTTCGGCTCGCATCTCGAGCGGGCCTGGGAGCTTCCTCGACTGGCCCACTTCTATCACCGTTTGTCGTCATTCTCCCGGTTGATCCTTCTCGACAAACGCGGGACGGGTCTCTCGGATCGGGTTTCGCCGGAGGCTCTACCCGGAATCGAACAGCGCAAGGACGATCTGAAGGCGGTGATGGATGCGGCGGGAATCGAACGTGCGTCGTTGGTCGGTCACTCTGACGGTGGGCCGCTGGCGATGCTGTTTGCCGCCACCTACCCGGGTCGTGTCGAGAACCTGGTCCTGATCAACACATACGCCAAGAGGTTGAGCTCACCGGACCACGCGCCCGCACTCTCCCCTGAGTTCTTTGGAGACTTCGCCACCCAGGTCGCCGAGCACTGGGGCGAGCCGATCGCCGCCGACCTGCTGGCTCCAGGCTCCGACGCCGATTTCCGGAGATGGTGGGCGGCGAACCTGCGGGCAAGCATGAGCCCTGCTGCGGCGCGGGCGATGGTTGCGATGAATGCCGCCATAGATGTCAGGGAGGCGCTCCCGGCCATCCATGTCCCGACATTGGTGATACATCGCATCGGCGATGCGGCGACTCCCGTGGAGGGCGGTCGGTTCCTTGCCGAGCACATCGAAGGAGCAACGCTCGTGGAGCTGCCCGGGCCCGAGCACTTTCCGTGGATGGGGGATGCCGAGTCACTGCTCGTTGCCATCGAGGGGTTCGTCACCGGGGAACGCTCCGGGTCGGTGTCGAATCAGGCGCTTGCCAGCATGCTGTTCACCGACATCGTGTCGTCTACCGAGAAGGCGGCCCGGCTCGGGGACAGGGAGTGGGGGTCGCTGCTGAAGACCCACGATGGCATCGTTGCCTCAGAGGTCTCCCGCCATGAGGGACGTGAGGTGAAGAACACCGGCGACGGGTCGCTCAGCGTATTCGAAGGTCCCGCCCGCGCCGCCCGCTGCTTTCTCTCGATCGCGAGCCAGGTCGAGGAGATCGGGATCTCCATACGTGGCGGCCTTCACACCAGCGAAGTGGAGGTTGTCAATGGTGATGTCCGCGGTCTCGGTGTACACATCGCAGCCCGCCTGATGGCTCTTGCCTCCCCCGGTGAGCTGATCGTTTCCTCGGTGGTACGTGACCTATCGATGGGCTCCGGTCTCGAGTTCACCGAGCGAGGGCATCACACTCTGAAGGGTGTCCCCGGCGAGTGGCTGGCCTACGGTGTGGAGCGCCAGCGAGTAGTGAGCTAGGTGGGGTTGGCCAAGTGGTGAATTCATCAGGTTAACCGCCCACAAGCCTGATAAATATGGCAGTTCTTCGGTGGGGGCCCTACATGAGACCCGAATGGGTGGAAAGGTCTTGTGCCCGATTTGTCATACGATGTATTCTCGACGTATGACAATGTTCAGTTTTCGTGTGGAGTCCGATGAAGCCGAGGAAGCAACGCGGTGGGCCCAGCGTCTGGGCATCGACCGGTCAGAGCTTCTCCGCGAAGCGCTTCACCGCTACCTGGTACGGCTCCGCGCTGAAGAAGACGTAGAGGCCTGGTTGAAGCGGCCCCTCACCGCCGATGAGGAGAGCCTGGCAGAGATCTCGGATTGGGGTCCTGCCGAAGACTGGACGGACTGGCTCGATGCAACGGGGTGAGATCTGGTTCGCCAAGACCCTGGGCGGGGACAGACCAGTCCTCGTTCTAACTCGTGACCCAGTCGCTGATCGTATCGGGTCCGTCGTCGTTGCCGCTCTGACTCGAACTCAAAGGGGGCTCGTTTCTGAGCTGGAGTTGTCACCCGAGACCGACGGTGTGCCCACTGAGTGCGTCGTCAACTTCGACAACATCCACACCCTCCCACGTGAATCATTCCGACGGCCAATAACCCAACTCTCGGACGAGAGGCTCGCTGAGTCATGTCGCGTACTTCGGGACGCAACAGGCTGCTGACCGCGCCCCCGGAATAGGTGTGGTTGGCGATCCGTCTACAAGACGGATCATGGGCCGTCGATCAGTGATGTCAAACATGTCACATGAAATTCGTACGTTGGATCTGTGCCGCGAATCAGCGAGTTTTATGGAGTCAGCGTTCTGATGTTCTTCGGGGACCATGATCCCCCTCACTTCCACGTCCGCTACTCGGGCCACAAGGCGAGGGTATCCCTCGACGGACAGATTCTGGACGGGACCCTGCCTCGTCGAGCGGCGAGACTTGTGGCGGAGTGGGCCCATCTGCATGCCAGCGAGCTCGAGCGGTGCTGGGAGCGAGCGGTCAATCATGAGCCACCCGGTACAATTGAGCCATTGCCGTAGGAGTCACGATGGTCGATATCACCGACGTCAAAGTTCTGCATGATCGGGTTGTGCAACTCCGCTTCTCAGACGGCACGTCGCGCGTCGTCGATCTAACTCCCCTCCTATGGGGCCCCGCGTTTGAAGATATCGCAACTGACGACAACCTCTTTGCCCAAGTCAAGGCCGACCCCGAGACTGGCACCATTGGATGGCCGAACGGAGCGGACCTCGATCCGGACGTTCTTCATGGGGACTTCCAACCGGCGAATCCTGCGCCAACCAGGCCCTGACCCCCGGCACCTGTTTTCGAAATAGGTGAAATGTGCGTTGAAGCTGTGCCAAACGAGCGCCCCCGGAATAACAACCGCAGCTCGTTGAGAACAACCGTTCAACCAAAACTTGGAGGTCCTCCAATGTATTACGCGACGTGATACATTGATGACATGGCACACGCGGTCTCTGTTCGCCTAGACGACGAAGCAATGCGCGCCCTTGCACAACTGGAAGCAACAGGTAAGTCGCGCTCGGAGGCGATACGTTCAGCCCTGGTGGAAGCAGCCTCGAGGCTGGGCGATAAGAAAGCTCTAGCCGACGAGGTGTCAGCCCTCGAGGCAGACGAACTGGACCGTGCCGAGATGCTCGCGGTGGCCGAGATGATGGAGAGCCTGCGTGCGCCGGGGTGACATCTTCGGCCTTCGTCTTCCCAAAGGCATCGGACACGAACAACATGGGAAACGCTACGGCGTGGTCGTCCAGTCGGACGCCCTTCTCCCCCGATCAATTGTTCTGATCGCCCCCACGTCGACGAGCGCACGAAGTGCTTCCTTCCGGCCCGAGATCGAGGTCGAAGGTCTAGACACGAGGGTCCTCGTGGAGCAGATGGGAGCGGTCGACATCGGACGCCTCGGGGAGTTGGCCGGCCACCTCACCTCCGAAGAGCAGTGGGGTGTGGACGCCGCCATTCTGACCGTCCTGGGCCTCAACTGACCGTATCCCCTGAACCTCGGCGCGCGCCCCCGGATAAGGTGCCATTGGGGAGGAGGGGCCTGCGGGCGAGCGTCCAGACAAACCCGTTCACATCAAACGTCAGATCTGATAATCTGATTTTCATGCCCGACATTTCAGCCACAGAAGCCGCCAGACGCTTCTCAGATGTGCTCGACAGCATCGAGCATGACAAGGCTCGATACACAATCATCCGAAGAGGGAAGGCCGTGGCGTCTCTCGAACCGATGAGCACCGGCCGCGGCGCAGACGTCAAAGGGATGTTACGGCGACATGATGCCGACAAGCGATGGGCGGCGGATCTTCGTGAGCTACGAGATCTGATCGAGATCGATGTCCGGTGAGTTTGGTTCTACTCGACACGACCTTTCTCATCGATGCGGAGAGGGGTGCGAGAGATCTGGACGCAGTCCTCGATGACGATGACGACGTCGCGGTGGCCGCTATCACAGTGGCGGAGCTGCTCGTAGGGGTGGAACTGGCCTCCCAGAGTCAACGAGAGCGGAGGCGAATCCTCGTTGAGGACGTCATGACCTCACTGCCAGTCATTCCGTACGACCTGGGCATCGCCCAGGAGCACGCGTTTCTTCTTACGGCGGTCAAGCGTGCTGGGAGGCCAAGGGGAGCCCACGACCTGTTGATCGCGGCGACAGCAAGGGCGACTCAAAGAACTGTTGTCACGGCTGATGCGAAAGCCTTCGACGACCTTCCAGGTGTGGAAGTGCGCTCTCATCGAGAGGGCCCCAACGGCACCTAGCTCCTAGTCGGACACGGTGTGTCTGACCAGAGCTCGTGTGAAGCCGCGTCAGACGAGTGCCCCCGGATTAGGTGCGGTTGGCGCGGAGGAGACCGCGCTGCAATCAATCGATGGGCTCGTCGATCCGGTCGAGGCAGCCGGCGTCCCAGCGTTCCACGTGGCGCGCTCAGGGGTTCGCCGAACGAATAAGAGAACGGCCCTTCTACTTTCCAAATGGCTACTTGACAACAACGGCCGAGACGGTCATCAGATCATCGACCCCGAACTCGCCGATCTGCTGGTCAAGACCACATCGGGCCAGGATATTGAAGTGACGGGCTAGCCAGCGCATCCGCGCCCAGAGGGTCGTCTACCAGGGTGATCTGTTCGTCGAACTGCATCTCCCCGAGTGCCGCGAAGGACTGGCCCTCGTTGACCGCTTTGCTTTGCAGAGTCGAGCCCGACTTGTCTAGTCGTTGTCGAGCAGGCGATTGACGAATATGTCGACCACCTCATCGTTGGTGCGCCCGTCCAGTGACCGGTTCCCGGCCCGGTCGATCTCTTTGAGGGTGAGGCCGTCGTCCTCGCTTCCCCACCACACCCATCCCGGCGACACGACAAGAACGGTTCCCAGCCCGAGTTCGTCGAGGAGCTGGCCGGCCAGGTCCGCCTCGGGATCGTCCGGATCCTCGGCAAGTATCCAAACGTGGAGATTGATGTCGCGAAGGCGTGCCCTGGCCGCGGCGGAGGCGACAAGCAACGGGTGGGCGTCGGCTCCAACCTCCAGAATCGAGGGTTGCGATCGAAGCAGATTCGCCAGGACATCCATCGCGACACCGGATTCGACGATCCAGCGGTCGGCATCGCCGCCCCGGTTGGGTTCCGCGATGAGGATATCGGTGCCACCGCCAGGTGAGAGGTCGTAGTCGACCCGATACACGTCGATCGCCGGGCACGCCGAGACATACCAATCCTCAGACCAGCCGGAGGGATATCCCACAATCGGCGTGGTCCAGATGACCTCGGCGGTTTCACAGCCCAGACCTGCGGCGAAGGCTTCGATGAGCTGGAGGGTGTCCTGCTGCAGGAGGGCCTCACCGAGTGTGTCACCTGGGACGACGTTCGTCGCCTCGGCCCCACCGAGCCACTGCAGAGTGGTCAGCAGCCGCTCGAAGTGCCTCTGCTGGAGATCGTCGCCGAATGGAGGGCCCACCCATTGCAGCAACACACCGAGGGCTCCCGACCTGACCTCGGCGTACACCATCCTGAAACCGTCGTCCACGGTCAGGGCTCGAGCCAGCCGGCCGGGATACACCCCTAGTTCCAGGTCCTCGATGGTGTCGGCGACGAACCCAAGTTGGGTGAGGAGATCCTCGGTGACGTCATCTATATCGAACCCCTCCGGCACGGTGAAACCCGACACAGAGAGCTCGACCAGTTCGTCGGTGACCAGGGTGACGTAGCCGGGGCCTTGGTCAACGATGTCCCAACTCTCGGGGAACTGGAGATCGACCAGGGGGCCGGCATCGGGGATCAGCTCAAAACCGCGGGCCGCGAGACTCGTCATGACCACGGCGGGTTTCTCGATGACCCGAGGACTGCCCACGTCTGAAATGCGAAACGTCAACGTCTCGACCACGACGCCGGCGGCCGGTGCCGAGTCGTACTCGAATGTCAGCTCTACCTGAGTTGGTGCACCCCCGGCGTCCACGAGTACCACCGAATCCGTCTCGATCACATGGATA
>Ga0302046_10006643_pt1 | contig 10074 bp, 7 predicted proteins | sample RVTome_11_FD_200261 | JGI IMG/M metagenome (GOLD analysis project Ga0302046, IMG submission 200261) | Soil microbial communities from uranium-contaminated site in the Upper Colorado River Basin, Wyoming, United States - RVT147D111 (version 2) ... | reverse complement strand
GGCGCGTCGAGGTCGCGGTACTTGAGCGTGGAGAAGGACATGCCCAGCGCCTTCACGTTGCGCACCCAGGGCTGGTAGAGCCCGTAGGCCTCGGGGTGGAACAGCTCGATCCAGGGCCGTTCGCGCTCCAGCAGCGCGCGCATCTCGCGGATCAGGGCCAGGCGCCGCTCGTCGTCCGGGCGGCTGCGCATCTCGAGGAACAACGCGTCGAAGCGCGGGTCGGCGAAGTTCGCGGTGTTCGGTCCCTGGCTCTTGCTGCGCGCCATCGGGCTCCAGAGCAGGAACAGGAAGTTCTCCGGGTCGGGATAGTCGGCCACCCAGCCCCAGAAGAAGATCTGGTAGGCGCCCTTGCGCACCTTCTCCTGGAACTGGTTGTAGTTGGTGGCCGCGATCTCCACGTCCAGTCCCAGGGTCTTCCAGGCCTCCACGAAGAAGAGGTAGCGGAGCCGGCCGCGCGCGCTCGTGTCGCCCGTGTCGAAGGACAGGCGCAGGGGCTTCTTCGTGGCGGGATCGATGCCGCCGGGGTACCCGGCCTCGGCCAGCAGCGCCCGCGCGCGCGCGCGGTCCGGCTGGCGCCAGGGGTTGCGGTAGTCCGGCTCGTAGCCGAACAGGCCGGGCGGGATCGGCGACTGGGCGGGGATGCCGCGTCCGTTGTTGAAGATGCGCGTGTACTCCTGGACGTCGATCGCCAGGCTCATGGCCTGGCGCAGCTTCCGGCCCCGCTCGCCCGCCCGCCCGCCCACCACCGCATCGTCCATGTTGAACCCGAGGTAGTAGACCGCCGGCGTCACGCTCTTCTCCAGGCGCATGCCCATGGCCTGCATCTCGTCCGACAGGTCCCCCTCGTGGACGATCCGCTCGAAGCTCTCCTGGATGATCCCCGCCGCGTCGTAGTAGCCCTGGAGGAACTTGTTGAACGCGGGGATGGTCTCCTTCTCGTAGCGGAGCTCCACGCGCTCGAGGAACGGCAGGGGCCGCCCGACGTAGGCCGGGTCGAGCCGGCCCGCGGCGGCGTCGCCGGGCTCGCCTTCGTGGGGATAGGTGGCGGCGGGCGCCTTCGCGCCGGGATTGCGGATCCCGTACCAGTTGGGATTTCGCTCGAGCACGATGCGGCTGCGCTTGTCGTAACGCGCCAGTCGGAAGGGGCCCGAGCCCACCGGGTGCTCGGCGAACGGATCGCGCCCCTCCTCCCCGTCCCAGTACGCCACGGCCTCCCAGGGCACCGGGCTGGTGAACTCCATGGCGAACCAGAACAGGATCTGCGGGTAGGCCTCGACCAGCACCACCTCGATCTCCGTATCCGACAAGACGCGCAGACCCTCGACGGGCCCGGCCGCCTGGTACTGGCGATCGATGCGCAGCGCGGCGAAGTCCGGGTCCTGCTTGCGCCGCTCGGCGAGCCGTTCGCCGAAGGCCTGGAGCCCGGCGACCTTCCAGAAGGTCGTGACCACCGGGCTGTTCACCGCGGGGTCGCCCAGGCGCATGAGCTCGAAGGCCACGTCGGCGGCTCGCACGGCGCGCGTGCGCTGGCCCGGCGCGGACAGCTCGAAGCAGGGGTCGTCCTGGTAGAGCAGGTCGTCGCGCAGCGCGAAGCGGTAGGCCACGCGCCCGTCGGGCAGCGGGCGCGGCTCGGGCACGGCCGTGGCGATGCCGGGGATCAGCGTGTAGGGACGCTGGAGGAAGTGGTACTCGAGCAGCGTGTCGTAGACCGGGCCCGTGATCTCGTGGTCCACGGTGGAGTAGGCCTCGGCCGGATCGAGCGTGCGGGGCGGCTCCGAGAACTGGATGTAGAGGATCTTGCGGTCGCTGTCCTCGTCGGGATAGGGATCGTTGGTGCAGGCCGGCGCGCCCGCGCAGGCCAGGAGCGCGAGCAGCCAGGCCAGGCGCGGCCTCCCGGACCTCACGGCCCTCGTGGGGCTCACGGCTCCTGACCTTCCTCGCCCGCGGGCTCCTCGGGCGGCAGCGCCAGCTCGAAGGTCGCGTCGGGCGTCTCGGGGTTGAGCGCCACGCTGCGGAACGCCACGGTGGCGCTCGACGCCAGCGGCGGGAACTCGAACTCGATCGTGTGCGCGAACGGATCGTCCCCCACGTCGCGGTAGCGACCGTAGTCGACCTGCCAGCGCAGCTCGCCGGCGGCGCTCCACTCCTCGACCCGCAGCAGGTGGCCCGCGGGACCGAACCCCAGACGCCGCGCCAGCCGCTCGCGCGCGTCGCGCAGGTCCAGGTTCACGGAGCCGTCGGGCAGGCGTTCGCCGCCGGTGACGAACAGGCCCACGCGCAGCGGAGGCCCGCCCAGCAGGAAGGCCACGGCCTGGTCCAGCGTGAGCGGCACGCCCGCGATGTCGAACAAGAGCCGCGGGTACACCGCGCCCCGCTCGTGGTAGCGGTCGATGCTCTGGAAGTACTCGTACTGGCTGCCGTCGGCCACCAGCACCGCGGCGGTGACGAGGAAGCTCTGGATCTCCATGCGCAGCCGCGCGGGCCGGGCCAGCACCACGTCCTGGGCCAGGCGCCGCTCGCCGTCGGGGCTCGAGAGCTTGAGCACCACCGACGCGCGCAGGCCCGAGCGCCCGGCCACCCGGTTGGACCAGCCCTCCAGGAGCGTCGCGAGCAGCGGATCGTCGGCCCGGAGCGGCACGGGCGCGCCCGGCGGCGGCAGCGGAGGCCGCGACGCGCAGCCGGCCAGCAGCGCACAGCCGAGCACGACGACGCCCCACGCCCGCAAGCGTCGCGAAGCGGCGCCCTCGGTCACTGCGCGTCGAGCTCTCGCTCGAGGGATTCGAGCTTGCGCTGCAGCTCGGGTTGCTCGCCGTCGCGGGGGTCCTGCTCCACGGCCTCGCGGTAGTTCTCCAGCGCCTTTCCCTTGTCGTCCAGCAGCAGGTACACGTCGCCCAGGTGCTCGGAGATCACGGGATCGCCGCCACTGAGCTGCGCCGCCTGCTGGAGCGTGGAGAGCGCCTGCTCGAGCAGCGCGCGGCCCTTGGTCACGTCGCCCCGTTTCATCAGGGGCACGGCGCGCATGTAGTAGACCCAGCCCAGGCTGTCGGTGATGTAGCCGTCGTCGGGCCGCAGCTCACGCGCCCGCACGATCAGCACCTCCGCCTCATCCAGCCGCTCGCCGCGCTCGGCCCAGGTGTAGCCGATGTAGTTCAAGGCGCTGGCGTTGTCGGGGTTCTTCTCCAGCGCCAGGTGCATGTAGCGCAGCGCCTCCTCGAATCGCTTCGCCTCCCCATAGATCACGCCGATGTTGTAGAGCAGCTCGTCGTCGTCGGGGTTCTCGGCCAGCCCCGCCTCCAGCATGGCCACCGCGCCCGCCAGATCGCCCTGCTTGGCGCGCAGCCGCGCCACGTACAGCTCGAGCGCCCGGCTCGGCGTCACGCGCAGGGCGATGCGGGCCTGCTCCAGGGCTCGCTCGTAGTCGCCGCTGCGCTCGAACGCGGTGGCGATCTGGGTGCGCGCGTCGGCGTAGCGGCCGTGGTGCTCGGGAATGCGCTCGAAGGCCTCCAGCGCCGCATCCACGTCGCCCATGCGCTGGCGCAGGATCCCCAGGAAATAGGCCAGCTCGTGGTCCTCGGGGCTCTCGGCCAGCGCGCGGTCGAAGCGCTCGGCGGCGCTCGGGTAGTCGCCCTCGTCGAACTCCAGCAGGGCCAGGCGGATCACCGAGCGCACGTCATCGGGATGGAACTGGATGATCTCTTCCAGCACCGCGCGCGCTTCCTGGGAGCGGCTGGTGGCGATCAGCGCGTCGGCCAGGGCGGTCAGGGTCGCCTGGTGGTGGGGGTACTCGAGCAGCACCTCGCGGTACACGGCGATCTCGGCGTCGCGCTCGTTGCGATCGCGGTGCAGGCGCGCGAGCGCGGAGTAGGCCGAGAGGTTCCCAGGCTCCTGGGCCAGCGCCTCGCGCAGCGCCTTCAGCGCCTGCTCCGGACGGCCCAGCTCCTCGTAGGCGCGCGACAGCGCGAAGTAGCCGCGCAGGTTCTCGGGATCCTCGGCCACCATCCACTCGGCGACGGCCAGGGCGGCGTCGATGCGGCCCGCGTCCACGTGCATCCCGTACAGGAGCAGGGCGGCCTCGCGCGACAGGGGCTTGCCCTCCGCGTCGCTCAGCACGGCCTCGGCCTTGGCGGTCTCCTTGCGCAGCCGGTAGATCTGGCCGAGGAAGACGCGGCCGTCGGGATCCTCGGGATCGAGCCGGTGGGCCTGCTCGGCGTGGGCGAGGGCGCGATCGAGCTCGCCGAGCCGCCAGGCCAGCGCCCCCACCTTGCGCTGTAGGTAGGCCGACTCCGGATCCTTCTCGGCGGCGCGCACGTAGGCGGTCAGGGCCTCCTCGAGCCGTCCGGCCAGCTCGTGTTGGCGGGCCACGAGGAAGTCGTACTCCGAGCTGGCTTCGGGGCGGACCTCCAGGCTCGGGGCGAGCGCGGCCTGGGCGGGCGCTCCGTCCGGAGGCGGCGCGACCGGCGCTCCGCCCGACGCGCAGCCCACGGCCAGGACGGCGAGCGCGACGGCGCCGGCGCGGCACGGCAGCTCGAGGGTTCGACGCGGGGCGACGCGCGGCATCTTGGGCGCCGAGGCTAACACTTCCCGGGCCGTATCGGCCGGCCCGGACCGCGGGTGGAGCCGCCGCGGGCGGCGGCGAAGGGGCCGGCCGACGCCCGGCGAGCCGCAGGCGGGCGGCGTCCGCCGGCTAGCGGGCCAGGTAGCCGTGCGCGCGCAGATGACCCACGAGCTGGGCCACCGACTGCTCGACGCTTTGCCGGTTGGTGTCGATCACCAGCTCGGGCGCGCTCGGCTCCTCGTAGGGCGCCGAGATGCCGGTGAACTCGGGGATCTCGCCGGCGCGCGCCTTCTTGTACAGGCCCTTCACGTCGCGCCCCTCGCAGGTCTCGAGGCTCGCGGCAACGAAGGCCTCCACGAAGTCGCCGGGCGCCATCTTCTCGCGCACGGCGTCGCGATCGGCCCGGTAGGGCGAGATGAACGAGGTCAGCACGATGATGCCGGCGTCGGTGAACAGCTTCGCCACCTCGCCGATGCGGCGGATGTTCTCGGTGCGGTCGGCGGGCGAGAAGCCCAGGTTGGCGTTCAGCCCGTGGCGGATGTTGTCGCCGTCCAGCACGTAGGCGATCCGGCCCTGGGAGAGCAGCTCGCGCTCGGCGGCGACGGCGATGGTGGATTTGCCCGAGCCCGAGAGGCCGGTGAGCCAGATGGTCACGCCGCGCTGGCCGAGGCGCTTCTCGCGGTCCGCGCGGGTGACGTGGCCTTCGTGCCAGGTGATGTTGGTGCTCTTCTGCTCGCTCACGCCGGGGCTCCTCATGCGAAGGGGCGGCAGCCTAGCGCAGTCAGTCGGCGCGCCACGCCGGCCCGCCGGCGGGTCGCTCGGCGCGCGCGCGGCGCACCTCCTCGACCAGCCGCGCGGCCACGTGGTCGATCTCGGCCTCGCCGTTGAAACGGCCCACGCCGAGCCGGACCGAGGCGCGCACCCGCGCCTCGGAGAGCCCCAGGGCCAGCAGCACGTGGCTCGGGCGCGGGTCGGCGGAGCTGCAGGCCGAGCCCGTGGAGAGCGCCACGTCGCGCAGGGCCACCAGCAGGCGGTCGGCCGCCACGCCCTCGAAGGCCAGGTTCAGGTTGCCGGGCAGCCGGTGCTCGAGGCTGCCGTTCACCGCCACGCCGTCCAGGCCCTTCTCGAGCGCCCGTCGCAGCCGCTCGCGCAGGCCGAGCATGCGCGCGGACTCCGCCGGGAGATCCTCGAGGCACAGCTCCACGGCGCGCGCGAGCCCGACCGCCAGCGCCACCGGCAGCGTGCCCGAGCGCAGCCCGCCCTCGTGGCCGCCGCCGTGGAGGAGCGGCTCGATGCGGATGCGGGGCCGGCGGCGGCGCACGACCAGGGCACCGATCCCCTTGGGCCCGTACAGCTTGTGCGCGCACAGCGAGACCAGGTCGGCGCCCACGACCTCCACGTCGAAGGGGACCTTGCCGACGGCCTGGGCGGCGTCGGTGTGGAACGGGATGCCGCGCTCGCGGCAGTGCGTGGCGATGGCGGCCAGGGGCTGGAGCGTGCCGATCTCGTTGTTGGCAGCCATCACCGAGACGATCCGCGTGTCGGGACGCAGCTCCGCCGCCACGCGGGCGGGGTCCACTCGCCCGTCGCCGTCCACCGGCACGAGCGTCGCGGCGAAGCCTTCGCGCCGCAGCTGGGCCAGCGGGTCGAGCACCGCGGGGTGCTCCACGGCGCTCGCCAGCACGTGGCCCGAGCCCGCCGCCCGCGCCACGCCCAGCACGGCCAGGTTGCAGGCCTCGGTGGCGCCGCTGGTGAAGACGATCTCGCGGGCCGTGGCGCCGAGCGAGCGCGCCAGCGACTCGCGCGCCTGCTCCGCGGCCGCCTCGGCGCGCCAGCCGTAGAGGTGGGAGCGGCTGGCCGCGTTGCCGTAGTCCTCCTCGAGGTACGGGCGCATGGCCGCCAGCACGCGCGGATCGATGCGCGTGGTGGCGTGGTTGTCGAGGTAGATCGGAAGGCCGCCGGGCTCCCCGTCAGGCCGCGTAGCGGGCCCCCCGTCAGGCCGCGAAGGACTCGCCACAGCCGCAGGTGGTCGTGGCGTTCGGGTTCTGGATCTTGAACCCCGACTCCTGGAGCGTGTCCACGTAGTCGAGGGTCACGCCCACGAGGTAGAGCGCGCTCTTCTCGTCCACCAGCACCTTCACGGCGCCCGCCTCGATGGCGTGGTCGTGCTCGCCCTGGCCGTCGTCGAAGGAGAGCTGGTACTGGAGACCCGAGCAGCCGCCGCCCACCACCTTCAGGCGCAGGCCGTGGCTGGCGAGCTTGCCGTCGCGGTCGAGCAGCTCCTTGATGCGCGCCGCCGCCGATTCCGTGACCTGGATCATGGGCTTCCTCCGATGACCAGGGAGGGTAGAGCCGGCTCGCCGCGCGTCAAGCACGCGGCGCGGCGCCCGCCTCCACCTCGTCGTCCGGCTCTTCGGCTGGACGCAGCCACAGGAACACCTCGCGGTTGCCCTTGGGGCCCGCGAGCCGGCTCTCGGCGCGCCCCGCCTCGCGCAGGCCGAGCGCAGCGGCGCAGGCCCGCACGCGCGCCACGGCCTCCGCCCGGAGCGCGTCGTCGCGCACCACGCCGCCCTTCCCCACCTGCTCGCGCCCCACTTCGAACTGCGGCTTCACCATCACCAGCAGCTGCGCGCGCGGGCAGCGCTCGCGCAGGACGGGCAGCAGGAGCGTGGCGGAGATGAACGAGACGTCTATGGTGACCAGGTCGATCGGGCCCGGCAGCACCTCGGCCGGCAGGTGGCGCGCGTTGGTGCGCTCGACCACGTGGACGCGCGCGTCGCCGCGCAGGCGCAGATCGAGCTGCCCATGGCCCACGTCCACGGCCGTCACGTGGGCGGCGCCGTGGGCGAGCAGGCAATGGGTGAAGCCGCCGGTGGAGGCGCCCACGTCGAGGCAGCGCAGGCCCCGGGGATCGAGACCCAGGTCCGCCAGCGCGCCCTCGAGCTTCTCGCCGCCGCGCGACACGTAGCGGCGCGGCGCGGCGCGCAGCCGCAGCGCGGCCGTCGTGGAGACCCGGGTGCCCGGCTTGTCGACGGGCACGTCGTCCACCAGCACCTGGCCCGCGCGGATCAGCGCCTGGGCCTTGGTGCGCGACTCGGCGAGACCCAGCGCCACCAGGCGCTCGTCCAGGCGCTCGCCCTTCAGGGTCGGAGGGCCTCACGGACGGCGCGGGCGATGCCGGCCGCATCGAGGCCCAGGCGCAAGCGGATCGTGCCGGGGTCGCCGTGCTCGACGATCGCGTCGGGCACGCCCAGGCAGCGGACCGGGCGCTGCACGCCCGCCGCCGCCAGCGCCTCCAGCACCGCGCTGCCGAAGCCGCCCTGGAGCGCGTGCTCCTCCACCGTCACCACCGCCCGCACCTTGCGCGCCAGGGCCACGATGCGCGCAGCGTCCAGCGGCTTGGCGAAGCGCGCGTTCAGCACCGCCACCGAGAGCCCGTCGGCCGCCAGCTCGGCGGCGGCCTCCAGGGCGGGATGCACGGGCAGCCCGAGCGCCACCACCAGCGCGTCCTCGCCATCGCGCAGCAGCTCCGCCTCGCCCATGGGCAGCGTCTTGACGTCGGGATCCAGGGGCACGCCCCAGCCGTTGCCACGCGGGTAGCGCACCGCGGCCGGCCCGGGGTGCTCCACGGCGGTGCGCAGCATGTGACGCAGCTCGTTCTCGTCCTTGGGCGCCATCACCACCATGTTGGGCAGCGTGCGCAGGTAGGCCAGGTCGTAGAAGCCCTGGTGGGTGGCCCCGTCGGCGCCCACCAGGCCGGCGCGGTCGAGCGCGAAGGTCACGTCCAGCCCCTGGAGGCACACGTCGTGCACCACCTGGTCGTAGGCGCGCTGGAGGAACGTGGAGTAGATGGCCGCCACGGGCTTCATGCCCTCGGCGGCCAGGCCCGCCGCGAAGGTCACCGCGTGCTGCTCGGCGATGCCCACGTCGTAGAAGCGCTTGGGGAACGCGCGCCCGAACAGGTCGAGGCTGGTGCCGTCGGGCATGGCCGCGGTGATGCCGACGATGCGCTCGTCCTCGCGGGCCAGCTCGATCAGGGTCTCGGCGAACACGTTCTGGTACTTGGGCGGCCCCGGCTTGCTGGGCGGCATGCGGCCAGAGCTGATCTCGAAGGGGCCGGGGCCGTGGTACTTGAGCGGGTCGCGCTCGGCGGGCTCGTAACCGCGCCCCTTGGCCGTGATGGCGTGGACCAGGATCGGCCCGTCGCCGTCGGCCAGCATCTGCTTCACGTTCTCGAGCGTCTCGAGCACCACGGGCACGCGGTGACCCTGGATCGGCCCCACGTACTTGAAGCCCAGGGCCTCGAACAAGAGGCCCGGCGAGAAGAACACCTTCACCGACTCTTCGGCCTTCTGGGCCCAGTGCACCATGTCGCCCGGCAGCGAGGTCAGGAACTCCTTGGTCCAGCGCTTGATGCTGCGCACCATGGGCGCCGAGAGCTTGCGCGAGAGGTACGAGGAGAGCGCGCCCACGTTGGGGTAGATGGACATCTCGTTGTCGTTGAGGATCACCAGCAGGTTCTTCTGCTGGAGGTCACCGGCGTGGTTCAGGGCCTCGAAGGCCATGCCGGCGGTCATGCCGCCGTCGCCGATCAGCGCGATGCCGAGATGCGGGTCGCCCTTGTGCTGGAGGGCGCGCGCGATGCCGAGTGCAGCCGAGATGGAGGTGCCCGCGTGGCCCGCGCCGAAGTGGTCGTACTCCGACTCGCTGCGCCGCAGGAACTTCCCGATGCCGCCCTCCTGACCGATGTGGGCGAAGCCCTCGCGGCGGCCCGTCAGCATCTTGTGGGCGTAGCCCTGGTGGCCCACGTCCAGCACCAGCCGGTCGGCGGGCGTGTCGAACACGTAGTGGATGGCTGTGATCAGCTCGACGGCCCCCAGGCTCGAGGCCAGGTGTCCGCCCGTGCGGCTGATGGTGTCGACGATGGCCTCGCGCAGCTCCGCGGTCACCTGGGGCACCTGCTCGCGCGCAAGCGCGCGCAGGTCCGCGGGCGAGCGGATGCCCGGCAAGAGCTTCTCGACCGGCGGCGCCGGCTTGTCGCTCAACGCGTCCTCCGCGCGGCCTTGCTCAATGCGTCCTCCGCGCGTCGCTCAATGCGTCCTCCGCGCGTCGCTCAATGCGTCCTCCGCGTGGCCATGCGCGCCAGCTCCCGCAGCGGCTCCGCGGGCTCCCCCAGATCCTCGAGCTCGACGAGCGCCCCGGCCAGCAGCGCCTCGGCCCGCTCCCGGGCCCGCTCGCTCCCCAGCGCCGAGACCAGCGAGCAGGCTTCCGGCGCGGTCCCCTCGGCCTGGTCGAGCAGGTCGTCGGCGATCTGGAACGCGACGCCCAGCGAGAGAGCGAAGCGACCCAGGCGCGCGAGTGTAGCCGGACCGGCGCCCGCCACGCGCGCGCCACCCACCACGGCGGCGCGCATCAGCGCCGCGGTCTTGCGCGCGTGGATCGCCTCGACCTCCCCGGCCTCGAGCCGGACGCCGACGGCCGCCAGGTCGTCGGCCTGTCCGCCCACCAGCTCGCGCGAG